>Ga0272447_1000614_pt1 | contig 25749 bp, 18 predicted proteins | sample YNPCB0133_FD_194589 | JGI IMG/M metagenome (GOLD analysis project Ga0272447, IMG submission 194589) | Hot spring microbial mat communities from Yellowstone National Park, WY, United States - YNP-CB-013-3 | ecosystem: Environmental > Aquatic > Thermal springs > Hot (42-90C) > Sediment | place... | reverse complement strand
GGCATGACCGTCTTCGACATGGTCTACAACCCTGCCGAGACAAGACTCCTGCGTGAGGCGAGGGCCCGAGGCGCAGAAACCGTCAACGGCGTCAGGATGCTTGTCGAGCAGGGGGCCGAGGCCCTGAGGCTTTGGCTCCAGATACAGCCCGATAAAAAAGTGATGGAGAGGGCGGTGCTCAGGTTTCTGCGGGGAGGGATGCGTTGAAGGGATGTGGAAATGCTTATGGCGCAGTCTCCGTCGTAAACGCAATCTCTACGGGACGTGGGGCGGCTCTGGGTTTGATGCTGAAGACGGAGGCTGAGGTAGAGCTGGCCGACCACGGTGAAACATCTTTAACAATTAACGGCGTCAGGTCAGACCCAGAGCTGGCTGTGGAAGTCGTCAAGGTCTTCGCGGAATACCTCGGCTTGGAGTTTACGGGGTGCAGGGTCACCACATGGTCGGAGATACCTGTGGCGGTGGGGTTGAAGAGCTCCAGCTCGGCAGCCGTGGCGATTGCGAGAGCCTACCTAAACGCCGTGGGGAAAACACTTCCCGCGGAAACCATACTAAACCTCGTGGCGGAGGCATCAATACTTTCACACACATCCATAACAGGGGCCCTTGACGACGCAGCCGCATGCATGCTGGGCGGGGTTGTGGTAACAGACAACCTGGCGCGAAAAATCCTCCTCCACGAAAAACTAGGTGAGACACTTGCCGCCGCAATATACGTGCCCCCCGGAAAAACCTACACAAGAGAATTCCGGAAAGAGCTCCTCACACCGGTCAGGGAGCTCGTAGAGGAGGCCCACAGGCTGGCGCTCAACAGACAGTACTGGAAGGCCATGACACTCAACGGACTTCTCCACTCAGCGGCCCTAGGTCTTCCCACAGCTCCAGCGATTGAGGCGTTGAGGGCGGGAGCGCTGGCCGCCGGTCTCTCAGGCACCGGTCCTGCCGTGGCAGCCATCTGCCATGATGATGTATTGGAGAGGGTTGTGGAGGCTTTCGGAAGGTTCGAGGGAAGGGTTTTGACGTGCAGTGTGAACAGAGGTGTGGATGTGTTATGATCGCTGTTGTAAATCCGTCGGTGGACTGTGTTGGGTGGGATGTATATCTATCCCTTACCGTTATTTTTCTTCTTTCTGGGTGATGTTCTTAAAGGTATGCGGTCATAGGGGCATCTATGTTTATTCTCCTCAACAGGGTAGAAGGATCGGCATATAGAGCAATAACACCATCCTTCTACGTATTTAGCAGACATCTTGCATACATGGTAGGATGATTTCTTGCTCTCTTTATAAAAAAGCTTTGATTAAAATCTCCTTGCGGCTTTTTCTGGTATGCTCGATGTGCTTGTAATCAGATTAGGATATTCGAAAATATAACCCTACATATTCTTCCTAAATAACAGAGACAATGTTTCAACCTGCTTCTATGTGAAATTTCACAATTCATCTGGGCGATACATCTAAATGAATTTTTGGTAGCTATAAATCATAAAGAAATGATAAAAGAAATGGTAAAATAACATGCAGATAAATAAAGTAGGAAAGCCACCAATCAACTGGTAGTTTTACGCCTCCGCCAAACCTTCTACTACTATCCCTACTGCTTTGTCTCTTATTATGAATAACACCTAATAAACTTTCTGCGAGTCGTATGTTCGGGTACTCATGATACTGGTTAAACAACGCGTTGTAAAATGTTCGTAAAACCTCCTCTTTGTCTTCCTTTCTCATATTTAGCTGGGCAACAAACTTTTTCACACCCTCAAAACCTTCCTCCTTCAACCTCTCTGCAAGCCCAGGCATTAGAGCGACGGCCCTCTTAAGCAGGTTGGCATCCACTTGTATCTCAAAACCCTCGTGCCGAATCTTTAACCCTTCGAGCATGCGTCGCACGTCTTCCTCGTTTAACGTAACTTCCATTATCTTGTTGATCCCCAACATTTCCAACAAACTCTTAAGCTCCTCATCTTTTTCGTACATCTCCTTAGTAGTAATTAAACTAATTTCAACATGCGCAATGTTAATGAGATCTCTTAATATTCTTTTTAACTTTAAAATATTTGCTTGGTTTGGAGATGGCAAAAGTCTATTTTGAGTATAATCCTTCCTGTAGCCCGGTCTTGTTAGTACATAAATTCCATCAAAGGGTATTGTTTCCCTACGTTTTTCCCCATAAACAATCTCTTCAACGTTAACCACCCTCCTTCCCTCTATCTTTAGCTGGCTTGCAATGATTGCCGATGGTAAGGCAGACTCGGTAGGGATCAGATATAGCGTTTTCCTCCCAATTTCCCCCCGAAGCAGCGCCCCGATGGGTACGGAGCCTTTGATTACTTGAGGCTGTGCGGCAACCGGCTTCGTTGTTTGTGGCTGAATGGGCAGTGCTGCCTTCTGTGATACTGACGGCTGTATGGTTCCTAGTGTTATACGTTGTAAAGGTGACTCGGGCTGGAGCTGGAGGGTCTGCGGCTGTGTTAATGGGGTTGGAAGCTGAGTGGTTCCAGGCGCTATATGGGGCGGCTCAAACCTCCCGCCCTGCTCATGTTGCGGTGCGGCATGTTTCGCTGCAACCTTGCGTTGCACCTCTTGCGGCTTCATCTGTCTCCTTATCTCTTTGACGGATTCCCTGAGGTACTCAGCTAGTCTCAATCTCAATACGTCCCTTCTGTCTGGGTCCAGCCCTTCTATCTTCGAGAGCTTGTCTGCTGACCTGAACAGCTCCTTTTCATTCTCATCTACTTCAGCCAACCCAGCCAACCACATAGCTTCTCGTTTATAATCACTAGGGTTCACGCTCATGCTTTTTAGAGTGTCAATTAGTTTTTCATCCATATCCCATTCTATTATATCTTCCCCATACTGTTCGTATGATGTTTCTGGTTCTTCTTGTTGTTCTATTCTTCTTGCCGTCATTCCTAACTAGTATTTTATGTATTATGTGCCAATAATAAGCTTTTTGTTGAGGATTTAGGCCGGTTATATTTTAAGGTTTTGGCCTCCTATAAAAAGTTTACTTTTAAGCGCTTAGTTAAGGAAAATTATCCGTTTACTTGGTTTGTGTCTCTGTCCCTTTTCCTCTTAAACCATCTATCGAAGGCACAAATAGCTAGAACAGAAAGTTCATTTGTACGCATGAAGCCTTTAAAATGCGGGAAATTTACCTTTTTCCCATCGCTACACAGTTATGGATACTGCATAGGGGCTTTTATGGTCTGTGCCCGACACTTTCCCCATGTGAGATTAAAGGACATTAATTTACACTAGTAATTGTCCAAAATTAGGTTAGGGTACGCTAGCAGCACTACACATTCAAGGGTAGCCATTAAGCTTAGATTAACTAGCTAGTGGTGCGTAAATAGGATTTTTCGCTGGTTTTTAGATAGTCTTGTACTTTAGGCCCTGCTAACGTTTTACAGAGTTTACAACGAAATTCGGGATTGACAAGAAGGACAAAAAGAGGCTTTAATAATACTCGACATGGGCTGGTCAACGTTAGAGATGCAGGCCTTTGCGATATACTTTATAGCCTCATCTCTGTACAAGTTTTTAATGTATGCCGCCAAGGACTACAAAACGGTGCATCACATGGAGGATGATGAGCTGGCTAGGCTTCTGTAGGGGAAGGATTGAAAACTCCGTGGCCGAAGCACCGCCGAGATTAGGCGAGATATCTTCTACCCAGTAGGGTTGAGGAGGCGGGTGAAAGGCTAGGCAAAATTAGATGATGTTGTTGTGTATAGGTGTATGGCATCTAAAGGGAGTATGGTTTTAGGCACGCCTCTGCTACGTCGTGTATTATGACTGTTGTAGATCCTTCCATCTTTGTTCTTTTTGCTCTTGCCTTGAATCTTCTCCCCTTCTTTATCAGGTCTCTTGGGCCGTTGTATGCTGATGGCTCAAGCCTAGCCCTGAAGCTGTCGTCAACCATTACCACAGCAAAGCAAGGATATATCTTCTCCACGGCAATTGTGTGTATTCTTCCCTGCGGTTTTACGGTTAGTGGCTTTGACCTTGTTACTGCTGCTGTAACGTATCTGTCACCTACCTTCTTTATGAGACGGTCCATCTCAAGTCTGCTGAAGCTCTTCCTAATGGCTTCAGAGCAGGAAATGTTTTCCATGATTTTCTGGACTGTTATGCCTCTATCTCCTGCTTTAAGAAGGATGCCGTATATGTTTTTGCGTCAATAGTATAGGACCATGGCTACCTGATCCCCTTAAGGGTAGGTTTATGTTTGGGTGGACGATGTCGGCTAGGGTTTTACCGTTAACTATGAGGTGTTTGAAGCTCGCTGAAAGCCTTTCCCATGTATGAAGAACAGTCAGCTATAACCTGTTTTCCCCTTTTTACGGTAGTCACCGTCTCAAAGTTTCAAGCCCTTATAGGTATTCACCAAACTAATCCTATGACGGTTGATAGGGCGCAGTTTGGGGTGTTTCAAGCCCTTATAGGTATTCACCAAACTTACTTCCTGAAAATATGGCCGTCTTTCTTCCGTAAGTTTCAAGCCCTTATAGGTATTCACCAAACTCGCGGACACTTGTCCTACATCGGTTTTCATCTGTTGGTTTCAAGCCCTTATAGGTATTCACCAAACTTCCCAAGAGCCAATCCCGCGTGGTGGAAGGCGGCAGTTTCAAGCCCTTATAGGTATTCACCAAACATGGGTCGAGTTCTTCTAACTGAGCGACATATTTCTAGTTTCAAGCCCTTATAGGTATTCACCAAACCCAGTATCATCAATCCTATTCCAGGGCCCCAACTCGGTTTCAAGCCCTTATAGGTATTCACCAAACAAGAGACCCTGACGCTTGCAGCCTTAATAGACATGGAGTTTCAAGCCCTTATAGGTATTCACCAAACGGGTGCAAATACGGGTGTTGAAAGTCTTAAAATCAAGTTTCAAGCCCTTATAGGTATTCACCAAACGGTATTGGAGATAGGTGAGGAGATGCCGTCAATCTTGTGTTTCAAGCCCTTATAGGTATTCACCAAACCCTTCCCCGGACATCTGTCATGGCGTCTAGTTGCGCAGTTTCAAGCCCTTATAGGTATTCACCAAACGGTTTTTGTCTGTTGTTTAGCCGTTTTCTGGGACATGTTTCAAGCCCTTATAGGTATTCACCAAACGAAGCACCAAAGGAAACATCCACAACCCCCATCTTCAGTTTCAAGCCCTTATAGGTATTCACCAAACGTGTATAAGCGTTGAATCCGAGTTCTCTTATTTTTTGTTTCAAGCCCTTATAGGTATTCACCAAACTTTTTGTCAATAAAGCGTATAGACTTATCGGCGAATAGTTTCAAGCCCTTATAGGTATTCACCAAACCGACTCTAGATAAACAAGTATTCAGAATTGAAATACGGTTTCAAGCCCTTATAGGTATTCACCAAACTAAACCGCTTCCTGCTCGAGCTATATGAGATAGCGGGGTTTCAAGCCCTTATAGGTATTCACCAAACTGCTGACGTTGCCTGCCTCACGCTTAGCCGTTGCCAGTTTCAAGCCCTTATAGGTATTCACCAAACAAGGTCTCGACATACTCATACCTGTTAGCGCCTAGAGTTTCAAGCCCTTATAGGTATTCACCAAACATAGAAGTGGTGGTTGGGAGTATGAGAGGAAGGTTGGTTTCAAGCCCTTATAGGTATTCACCAAACTTGCGTAAACCCTGTTGAATTCCTCGACGAAAAGTCTGTTTCAAGCCCTTATAGGTATTCACCAAACAGTTATTTCTGCCGTGGATTGCGAATTATCGAGTGGGTTTCAAGCCCTTATAGGTATTCACCAAACCTGGTAGGGTTGGGTTTGGTGAGGTAGGGTATGGTCAGTTTCAAGCCCTTATAGGTATTCACCAAACTAAAAGTGCTTGGGTAATGCTAGCTCACATAAGCGAGTTTCAAGCCCTTATAGGTATTCACCAAACATTCTTTGGGATATGCATCATGCGGTATTATAAACATGTTTCAAGCCCTTATAGGTATTCACCAAACTGATTCCGCCTTACTCTGTTGAGGTTGAGTTCTACTAGTTTCAAGCCCTTATAGGTATTCACCAAACTTCTTATCTGTCAGAGATGTCATCGAAGTTTTGCGAGGTTTCAAGCCCTTATAGGTATTCACCAAACCCTCCGCAAGTTTCTCTTTCAGAGCGTGTATCTGCTGTTTCAAGCCCTTATAGGTATTCACCAAACTGAAGTGTAGAGCTGGAAGAAAACGCCTTCGCTTTGGAGTTTCAAGCCCTTATAGGTATTCACCAAACGCTCTCTCATATCTCTTCACCGCCTAAAATTTTTTTGTTTCAAGCCCTTATAGGTATTCACCAAACTGTTGCTTTCCTACCTGATGCCGTCAAGGTTTCCCGGTTTCAAGCCCTTATAGGTATTCACCAAACTGCATACTCAAGCGTTGTTTTCTCCGCAACCCGCTTGTTTCAAGCCCTTATAGGTATTCACCAAACGTCGGCTACCCGAGCCCCTTCACGTGTCGAGGGGTCGTTTCAAGCCCTTATAGGTATTCACCAAACCCCCCACCAACCAAATCTTTTTTGGTCATTTGCTTGAATTTTGCGGGCTGTTTCCGTCTATCACCAATTCTGCATACGTCCGGGGAGTCCGACGACTAGATAAATGTTTCTGTACTACCTTTAGCTTTACCCATTGTTACCCTAGCAAAGTACTTTGTCGTCCTCAGTAAATAGAAAATAACCGAGTCCCTTTCCTCGTCAATTACGTGTGTGAGCTCATTCTTGAGTTTTAATAGGTTTGCTTCGGAGAGCTCCCCTTCAAATACAGAGTTTTGGACCCAGTGGAGGTATTTTCGGGCTAAGGTCAGCACCTGTGAGACACGCTCCACAGACACATCGTAAACCATGATTACATACATAACTACCAGCCAGCTACAAACGGGGTGTACTCTGACTCACCAATTAAATGCTTCTCAATTTTGTACAGCTCTATTCTAATTAACCTACGATAGCTAACACCCCTGCCTGTCGCGCGCTGTTTAATCGTAGTAGCCATTCTACGTTCGAATTCCTTAGCAACAAGCTCTCTACCTCTCTCGTTCAATAAAACCCCTCCAAGCTCTTTCATGAAATGCGAGTCACTGAGCATATCTTTGTTCACTAAATAAAAGATAAGCCGGTCAACTATTATTGGCTTAAAGACCTCAGCCACATCCAAGTTAAGACTAAAGCTCCTAAAATTTGCTTCATGTAAAAAGCCTATCCTCGGATCCAAATGCGTCATATAGATCTCTCGAAGTATGCCTACGTAAAGCAGGCTGTTAAGAAAGCTAATCAGGCTGTCGAGCTTACTTTCCGGCGGTCTGCGGGTCCTTTCCTCAAAACGAAAGCCCCCGTTTTTAAGTATAAGGTTAAACGCATCATAGTACCTATTCCTCGCGTTTCCTTCTATACCCATTAAACCCTCAACACTGTCTGCCTGTGACAATTTTTCGCGGAAATGTCTAACATCAGCAATTATCCCTGATACATTTACCCCTCGCAATTCATAGTATCGGAGGATGCGCAGTATGTTATCCAGACCGCCTTCGACAAACTTGCGGGCCAAAACAAGGCGCTTCGCTTGATCAAGATAATGTTCTACCTGCTTCACTATCATGTAACCTGAGTTATAGTGTGAACGCGGATAATAGCTGCCGATGTAATAACCGTAGTAGTTAAAGAAGTGGACTGTAACTTCGTTACTAGAAAGGAATTCCAAGGCACGTTTGTTTAAAGTGCACTCCCCAAAAACATAGATATCGCTCACCGACGTTATAGGGATGAACCTCTTCCCCTCGTCCTTAATCAAAACCAATGTATTACCTTCCCTATGCAACTCACCTGAACTGAAAATATAGACCGGACGCCTCACAGTTTAAACCCCCCAGCAAAAGTCTCTGTAAGCACACCTCCTGCAGAACGGAATTTTAACGGGTGGCGGTGGAAGAGGCTCCGAACACAGGTTGGATATCTCACTGAGAGCTGACATCACGCGGGCGCGTAGGTCATCATCCAAACTAACTGGGATCTTACGCCTCTCCCGCGGCACGGCTATAACGCCTTTCACAATAACGCCCATCCGCTCAAGGCGCCACAAATAGTAACCTAACTGCAGCTTGGTTGCATCAAGGAATTTTGAAGAAGTTTTTACTTCGTATACAACCCCACCCTCACGTTCAATGACATCGATCTTCATACCCTCAGCCTCAACCTCTTTTCTCAATCGCGTATAGAAATATTCATGAACCACGCGGCCCATTTCCAACGCCTGATGCTCCTCATCAGGCGCTAAATTGCGGGCCATAAGCCAGACCTCACGCTTACATATAGCGTAGTACCACAGAAGGGTACCTGTGATAGGCCTACCAGAAGCTAGCCTGAACTCCTCCATCTCTCCTGAGACCTGTTTCTCGGTCATAATATTCGCTCACACACTCATAAGGAATATACCTAACATCAATTTCATCAACTATACGCTCCTCCGGTAGGCTACCCACCTCCCAAGTCTCCACAATGTATTCCTCCAGCCTCGATCGATAAGCTCTTAGCAAGGCCCTACGACGGTAAACATCATCATGGTTTGCACTCTTATTTCTAACCTCCCACAGCCTTCTAAAGTTTTTAAGCAGGTCTTTAGCACCTTGATCTAATTCGACGAAAACGGCGGCTCTAGGCTCTTCTTTTATGAGCCTAAACTCACCTAGCTTTTCGAGATCTAGTTCTCTAATCGCTCTTAGCAAACCTATGGATTCGTCACTAAACTCGGCACCCAACTTCTCCGTGGCATGCCTAAAATATTCTTGGATACGTTCCAGCACCACATCCTCACCCCACCTCTGCCATTTACGCAGCAATGGTTCGGTGATGTCACGAATTGTCAGACGTCCATAAATCCGTATGCTGTCAAGGTTGCCGGCTTCATCCACCAGCTTTATGATGTACACCTCTCCGCATCTTCTGGTCCAATTCCTATTGCAGCGTCCCCCTGCCTGAATTATCGAGTCCAACGGCGCTATGTCTCTCACCACTTTGTCGAAGTCCAGGTCTACGCCAGCTTCAACAACCTGCGTGCTCACACATATAACCGGTTTTTTATCTTCAAGAAGACTCTTCAAGAGGTAGATCCGACGCAACCTCTCCCTAGAACATATGTTTGTGGATAGGTATGCTACCACAACGTTATCATCTAAAGGCTGCGGCCCCCCTTCGACGAGAGGAATACACCTCGTACCCAGCCTTTTCTTAATAGCTTTGTAAAGCTCTATTGACGTCGATATTTTGTTTACGACGGCAAGCAAGGACCCGTCAAAGTTCCATTTCTCTAATATATAGTCCGCCGCCTCCTCAACTGTTTTTTCTTCTAGCTCATAACTATAATTCAACCGGTTAAGTTTAGCAAAATATTTCCCGACGTCCTGAACGAGCTCGTGGCCTTCCTTCAACATCATGGGCATTGTTGCTGTCATAAATATGATGTAACTATGTTTGGCAAGGGCTTTAACTACATCCTTGACGAGCAGCCAGTACTCTACAGGAATTGCCTGCACCTCGTCGAGTATTATTATCGAGCCGTAGAGCTTGTGAAACTTCTTCAGCATGCGGTTTCTTGTTCCGATTAAAGTTTCCAGAAACTGGACTAAGGTCGTGACCACAACCTCAGATTCCCAAGACTCGACTAACATGAGTTTTTCCTCCAAAGCCCCCTCTCCCCCATCATCCTTAGGGACATAGAGGTGGTGGTGCTTCAGCAGAACCTCTATATCGTCCTTGGGCAGACCTATGGTTCCCAGCACGTCCGAGAAGACGTCATAGGTCTGCTCAATTATGTTGATGTATGGCAGTATGTAGATTATGCGGGCCCTCTGACCCGTATCTTTAAAGATTTTTTCGCGGAGCTTGAGAGCTGTTGAGAGCGCTATCAAGGTCTTGCCGCTCCCGGTCGGGGCAGTTACCGTTATGATGCGCGGTATCTCAGCCCCCCGGAGCTTTTCATCTAGCGCCTTCATCACCTCTTCATACAATTCCTTTCTAAGCACTGCCATCTGCCCAGATAGGTGCCCAAATCTTACACGCACATAACTGTCCACTGCATCCGCAAGCATATCCTTCCGAGCAACCGCTTTAAGTCCGGCCGCCTCCTTTTTATCCGAATCAATCAAAACCGAGAAAAACAGGAGAAGTTTGTTAAGATCATTAATATCGTAGTTGTGAAAGGAGGCTTGTACCAACACATTACGTACATCTTGCATGCCGTTTTCAAAGGCTTGCAGAAAGCCGCGCAGACTTGGTAAACCTAGGGTCTCCAGCTCGGCTGAAATACTGTCAGCACAGACCGATAGGGAGGCGACCTGCTTCCTGTAGTTTGGGTTGTCCAAAATACCTTCTAGAATTCTATGAAGTTCACCGAAACGGACTTGTAAATTGCTGTGGTGTCTGTAGACGCATACCATGGAGGCTGCAACTATGAATGGGTCGTCGAATAACTGTCTCGCCGCCCATGCTGTATATGCGGCGGATAGCGGTGCATGTGAGTAAAGCTCTTTATTGTAGCGCCAGCCCCTCTTCCCTTTTGACAAATCCTTAACTCGCTCTTGGAAATACTCGGTGTACTTGCCGATGTCATGGGACTTCCCTATAAGCTCCGCGGCCTGCAAAAGAATTTCATCACTTACCCCGACCTCTATAAGGCGCTGGCGGCACCACTCCCCAACGCTGCGAAGGTGGAGCGATAGTGGAACTCCGGGATGGGATTGGAAGTCCTTACATAAAGACGCCATACACCTTGTCCTCTACCATATCCACAGTGAAAACTTCCCCTCTTATCTTTACGCGGAGGGGTTTACCGCCCGCCTCAAACACGTAGTTCCCGCTAACCCCTGACGGCATTCTTCCTTCTTTAAAGTCTGGGGGGAGCCTCTCCTCTAGTATGATCTTGACCCCTTCAACCAATGTCGGCCAGCTAACAATAGAATCCTGAGGAATAACCGTGCTCACCAAATACTCCTCTCCATCACTCTCGATTACCTGAGCCTCACCGTAATATACCAGATTTGCCTCAGCTAGGCAGTTCGCTGGTCCAAGGGAGAGGGGGTAAGCGATCCGCCGATCAATAAGGCGCCGCGCCAGTTGATCCAGCAAAAGCTGGTCCTCATGGATCACGAATACCCTGTAGGAAACATTTTCCGACGGCGGAACTGCGAGCAGGTACTCCATGTTTGTGGGGACGCGGTTGTCAACCCCCCTAAGTTTTTGAGGGGAAATCTGATCTGTGTTTAAATAGTTTGTCGGAAGCATGAACCTTCTTACCGCTGTTCTTAGCGCCACAGCAATTCTGGATTTGCTCCTCGAGAAGGACTCATAATAGCTGTCTCTGTCGTATCCAAGTATGCATGCAAGGATTCCCGTCACCGTGTTGCGTGGCGGGAAATGGTAGGTGAGCGGTGTTACGGAGGAGTAGAAACGCCTGAAATGAGCCATATAGCCGGATATGTCAAAGATAACCATTCTCATGCGCGGTTCCGGCCGCCCCTTAGACTTTCCTCTGTGATCATAATGTCGTGGGGGAGCGGCACTACGTCGGCGACGCCTTGTATGATGGTATGTAAGCCGTATTGTTTAAACTCATCACTGACATATGCGTAGACTTTGTATATGCGTTCCCTCATTGAGACGAGGGCCTCCTTGAGGGGAGTTAAATCTATCTTTATGTCGGATAAGTCCCTTATGGGCTTCAGATGGTCGTAATCCACTCTAATGTATTTGCGTAGGTCTCCGATTATAGTCTCGGGGTCGTTATATTCCACTCTTAGATAGAGGTGCGGTTTTTCCCCTATCTTGCTGCGGGTCGTAGCATCCAGGGCCAGACTCTTCCACAGCAAGTTATCAAGTATCTTAACATCGAGTTCTCTGAGGCCAGTATTCTTGCTACGCAACCCGCTTGCCACGCCATAAAAGGCTATCAGCGAGTAGTAAACCCGCCAGTCCTTCCCCATGGTTCCGTATCTTACCTCGCTCTCTTTCTCCCCTTCCTCGGTTTCCTCTCTACCCTTTTCTTCCGTTCTTTCCCTACCCACGAACATTGATGTGATTGTTGAAGAATCCACCAGCTCAACAGGGTGCAGGGAATACCCCCAAGTAAACTGTAAGGGCCCGGTATAAGAAAGTGACTCCCCTCTCGACTCCCCCCTCTTCTTTCCAATCGGTATCGTAGCACCAAACAGCCTAGCATCTATGCAATTTTCTAAGATTTGTTCAGGCGTTTTGCCGCCCAGACGCTCCTCAGCTCTCACATGTCTGCCCTCTACCGTTGCAACCCAGATATAGTCTTCACCATACCTGTTCATTATGTAATTCCTGAAGAAACGTTTCAGTCTAACATCGGACACCAAGTTTCTACCGGTTCTCGGGTCTATTCTCGGTTTGTTCTCATCGTCAGGGTCGCCGTTGGGGTTGCAAAGCCGTGCCTCGTATATGAAGAGGATTTCGGAGTTCCTGTTGTAGGTTTGCGTCTCAGTCATGGGAAATACCCCTGCTTAGATGGATATATGTGTTAAACGCGTAACCCGATAAAAGGTAAAACGCATTCTCCACAGGGTTAACACGTAGCCAGTCCCGGTGTTTGTTGAGCAGCTTGACCGCATGATAATAAACCGACTCGTTGGACTTGTCGAGAATTCGGTAATCCCTTAACGATTTAAGTATTTGGTTGGAGAGCGTTACGACCTTCTCTGTCTTCATGCCGTTAAAATCGACCTTATCTAGGACGGATTTTTTTGTGTCGCCTTTTCTGTATTGCGCCCGCCCCACCTCGCCAACAAGGTAGCCTAAGAGGAATAAACCTTGCTGAAGACCGCCGTAGCCCATTTCCTTGAACCATTCCCCGATTTTCTTCAACCTTTCATCTCGTTCCCATTCAACGGCAGGAATCCCCTCCCCAACCTCACTTTCTGCGTTATCCACAACTCCCATGTTCTTAAGCATTGTAAGAAAGTAATTAAACTTTAGTAAAGCTCTGCACAGCTCACTATCCAAACCACGCTCTTTGGGCTTGCGTATGTTACCGTAGATATCAAATAACTGAAATCTGTAGACTCGGGCTAGTAGCGTAGCATATTTAACGAGTCGGCTTCTAGGGTACGGAGAGAAAGACAGAATAGAGGAAAACAATTCGACTATTGGCCGCCAATCTACATTGGACCCAATCCGACCCTTCCGCAAGGGCAGTAGTCGGTATATGTCGGAAAAGCCTAGGTACCACAAACTTCTAGCCTCTCCAAAAAAGCTGCATGCGGAATTGCTGATGTTGTTTACCTGCTCCCTCAACCTATACAAGTCGGTAGCCGGCACATCCTGTACTAATGATAGCAACCTGAAGTGGGCCGATTCAGGTTTTCCGAAAACAACCGACAGCATGTACCAGCTTTCTTTAAGCATTGTTTCGGAAAAACTCTTCAACGCTTCCTCGAAGTTTAAAAGCCCCTTATACCCCTCATAAGAAACCACCGCACTAAAATCATTCTTCACCTTGTTGGATAATGTGTCAAGGCTGTCTTTGGTCAGCACCCCTTGCGTGGCGGGGATAAGGTAAGCGTTGAAAACTTCTACAGGCACTGTTAGTCTCTGTTTTACGTACCCCCACCCACTTAAAATCTCATCACGACAATCAATGCATATGGCAAAGCTTTTTATCCTCGCCTCGTCGGTATCCGACAGAGCTGCGGTAAAACCTATTTTGTCTTTAGCCCAAACCTTAAGCAAAGACCCTGAGGGGAATGCAGGGTCTGGCAACACCTGTTTTATCAAACCGCATACATGGCATGTACCGTCCCTGACATCACCAGGCATCCCAATTACTAGGCGTAGGAAATCGCGGTACCCCTCATGTTTTGCAAGCTCTATGAGAACATTTGATTTTCGCACGCAGACAGTGTAGAGTTCAGTCCCCCTTTCAAGATCCTTTTCAAAAGCAATGTTTCCTCCGTCCTTAATGAAATTCTCCTCCACCTCGGAAAGGATTTTATCCAACTCTTCTAATTTGCTGGTGGATAGGCCCTTTTGCCGAAGCATCTGTATTTGGATCCTCGTGTTGGAGATGAGGTTGTTTTTTACGAACCGCCAGCGGTTACCATCCGACTCTTCGCTGTCCAGGTTTTCCATGAGATACTTAAGGTTGTCTGTTGTTAGGCGGGCCACATTCTCCCTCGCTGCTCTAAACGTGTTTCCGACAAACAAATACTCCCTAGCAAGTTCTCGCTGATATTTCCTCAGATCTATGGCAACCTTTTTCTCGTCAAGGTCGAAAACAATCCTTACTAGGTACCGCTCTTCGCCCTCTCTGACTTTAGGATATTTTATTATGTTGTCAAAGAAGTCTAGCTGCTTTCCCAGCTTTTGTAACGAGTCAAGCACCGTTAACCACCTCAACCATCCCGAAACCCGACGAGTTCTTAGAGCCTATTCCAGCCTCATACGCGACTTCGATCAACCGCTCATCCCCTTTAACTATAAACCTGCCCGTCCACGCCTTTATGACTGTACCCTTAAACAGGACAATATGTTCCCTAGGTCTCCCCACAGGGGTAATGCTAACATCACCCTGTATGTCTTCACCTTTATAAGCCCTATACTTTCTAGCAAGGTTGATGGATACAAGTTGGCTAAACTCCTGCTCATAAGGGGAGAAATAGTAGGTCTTCTTTTTCCCCTCCGCATTATACAGGGTTGAATATACGGTAATGGGTGAAAGTGTGTAGAACTCTGCCTCCGAGCCCAAAGTAGGACTCCTTGGTATCTCGATAGAGGTGGGTTGGAGCTCGTTATCTAGGAGTTGTAGTTTAGGGGTTTTCATAAGCTGGTTTATAAGCTCGCTCAAAAACTTCTCAACGGGGGAGCTTATGCATACTTTGATAGGGGGGCGGAAAGCTACTAGCCCCGCCTTACCTTCATCCTTCCTCCCAAATATACGTGAGAATGTAAAGAGCTTTAGTCTTCTCTTACCCACCACATATCCATCGTCGTGCAATGCTTTTCGATATTCGTGAGGCAAAAAGCGGTAAATAAGCCCCTGCACCGCATGATTATAATGTACTGGCAGCCTTATAATACCCGATGCATTGAACTCAATCCACAACCTCATCCTAACACCCTAAGCTGCTAACCTAGATTCTACCTACTTTTAGTTAAGATTTTCGTCGGGCATAGGATAGTGCATAACCAAACATTTTCGCTCATTCCCTCCGAGGCCTGATAATATAATGATGTGAATTAAACTTAGGAGTAGCTTTAGGTTTGTGAGCGCTTGTGCGTGATTTCTTGCGCTTAGCTTATGGTGGAATACCATCTCCCCTTAGTGTATCTAAAGAATCTCTCTACCCTGTTCCTAATTCCAAACCTCTCATATCTCTACTCTAGCTCGATGCCCTCAAACCTCCATTTATTATCATGGGCAGGAAACACCCTGACCTACAGGCAGAGGCTTGAGTGGGAGAACTCTAAATGGTCTCCTTTTAGGAAGTCTCTTATGCGTGGCGGGCGTGATGTTTTCGACAGTCTTGTGGACCAAGCATTCAAGTATGTTCAAGCGGGAACTATGTACCCTCTACGTGTTGCATTCGATGTCTCCCCGATATCAAGCCTCTCTACATAAAGATAGGCTTGATGTTTTAATGAGGATGCATAAGGTTTCAATGAGGGTTGATGGATAGAGAGTTGTTTTTGGGCGGTGTTGATTTCGATAGTGCCGTGATTGTTACTCGATGCATTTGGTGTTGTGTTCTTTTTCCTTCATTCTTTCCCTCCTCTTCTTGTGAGCACGTTTTACAGTATCTTGCTGGGATTATATACCATTTTCTCCTTGTTGTCGCGCACCTCTCGCATAATATTTTCAGGCATTTCCAGCAGGTATGTTTAAACCTCTCTATAATTCTGTAGTGTAGTATTTCTCCGCATTCATTGCAGACTGCCAGCTCCTTTGAAGGCAAGTCTTTATGGCATTTTCTGCAGCGTGTTAGGTTGTTGAAGATTGTGTAGACGTTGTTCTGTGGCCTTGTATAGCATTTGATGATGTATGCTTTGTTCAGTATTCTAACTTTTATATTGAAGATGGGTAGGAAGACCTTTGTAACCGATGTTATTTCTATGCCTGGGCGGTATGTCGAGACTTTCATAACGTTGAAGCCTTCAGGCCCCTCCACGTCCCTTGACTCTGTCCCAACATACCCACCATCAAATATGCCGTACACCCTCTCTGCAGCCTGTTCTGCCATCAGGATGCAGTCATGTATTGTATGAGGCTCGCCGCGGCGCAGGGGCTCCAAAGGCAGGTCATCAAATATATTAAGATGTGGCAAGTGTTCCCCATCCCTTCCGTCAATGTAAGCTATCTGGAACCCCTCCCATTTCTTCACCAAAACCCTTTCAGGGAAAACTGATTTATGGAGTTGGCATTCAACTCTGTAGACCGGGGTGTATTCGATCTCTATCTCTACATCAAATCCAGCATCGCCTATAGAGGTGAAGCCCCTGATATTAAGAAGTTCACTTACGACGTATTCGATAATCTTATCTTTTGTCATAGCAGGCAACGCAACATCCTCTGTATCGTAAGTCATTTCCCCTAGTTTTACTCCAGCCTCATTAGCCATCTCCCTGAATCGCTGAAGACCCCATACCTCAACCCTGCCACTTAAGCTATCAATGACCTTCAAAGCATCCCTGGAGAGCCGCCCAGTACATATAATGATGCCTTTATCGTATGATGAGTTGAGCAGCGCCTCGCAGAAACTGTATATCTCATCTCTCTCAACATCCCTTCCCAGACGATGTACGCATAATACCATCACCTTCTCCCCCTTTGGCGAGACCAGCCTAATATCTCCCCAGAAGTCGGGCCTACCGGATACAACTTCTACCTCACGGTAGCCCAACCACTTCAACACCTTAGCACAAAATTCCCTGAACTCATTCTCGTTCATATCACCAAGCATAACAGCTACCATCACATCCCACCTCCAACCTTCTCGGGGATGGTTTTTCGGTTGCCGAGGTCGAGCGAATAATGCGTGGAACGGAACCGTTTCGCAGTCATTTCTCCCTCCTCCACCCATGTTCATGGCTTGGGAAACCGCACTCTAGGCAGACGACTGGTATGCCTTTGCCAAAAGCCCTTATGACGCTTCCGCATAGCGGGCAGAGTAGGACTGTGATGCTGCTGAAATCCCCTTTGAGATTGTAGACGGGGAAGAGGGTCTTGACCATGCCTGTCGTGCTGGCGAACCTCCAGCCGATCGGCCACCTATCATTAGGTGTGAACTCGAATATCTTGGGATTCTGCAACATCTCGTGTAAGGCCGGCGCTTCGGGCTTTCGTTTGAAGACCCTTGGCTCCCAGCTTTTTGATCCTTTGTTGTCAGATGGTTCAATCATCCTATCAGCCTTTGATTTCCTATTCACCATCCTTCCCACCTACCATTTCTTCAAACTCAGCCAACAAAGCCTTCCCATACCTACTTGGACTCAATTTTCCTTTCCCAACCTTCTTTAACAGCTTCAACTTTGCGTAGAAATCCACGTCATCTATAGCACCCATCTTATAACTCACCACGAAGTTAGCTATGTCTTTCGCTCTCAAATTCTGTAAATGTTCTGCCAGCTCAGGATTACGTGCAATCACTCTCCTCATAATTTCCTCCCAGCCAACTAACCACCATGTCTGGTCAAACCCGCCTAACTCCTTCACTTCCTTAACATCCAAGAACCACCTACTGTCAACCTCTGAAATATCTGAGTCATTTTTCGTATTGACCGCGCTTTTTCGGTCCCCCCTTGTTGTTACTGGTTTACCTGAATTCTTGTTGGGCTGCTGTTTCTGTGCCTTGTCCTTGTTCCCGCTGCCGCCGGTTTGCTCGGGTTCAGGTCTTTTAAACAGTGGGGGCTGCCCGCAGGTTGGACAGTAACTGGAGTCTGTCGTGATCAGCATGCACCTGTAGCAAACAACGCCGTAGTTGAGGAGCGAGCTGCCCCCTTCATCGCCGCTAACTATGTCCTCCTCTACTTGGAGTCGTCTCCCACGTTTATTCTTTTTCTCAAGCTTCTGCAACAGCCTCCTAGCGTCCCCCTCCTCAACCTGTAGCAGGTCCCTCTCCATCCTGAAGATGTAGCCCACTATTGCGGCCACCGTGTCAGTTGTGGTCCTGTAATAGTCTAGCTCTCTCGGGTTCGGGGCCCTAATGTATGCCTCGCCTGGCCTCAGTTTTAAGACAACCCTCGCCATCACTTCCGCGTCAACCTCCTTCAGTATCCTGGTGTCCTCCGGGCTGGTGGTGTGGAAGCATATCCATGTCTGGCAGTTCTGCCTTATCCCGTCCGCGACGTCGCTGAGCCGCTGGGTTGCAAGAATGAGTGCCAGCCCGTAGCTTCTGCCAGCCCTAGCCACCTCCTCTAGGATGCTTCTGCTGTTGCCGCCTATTCTCCCGTTCTCCGTCATCGGGCGGGTAACCAAATAGGCTTCGTCCACGACGAGGACTAAGGCCTTATCCTTCAAAAACGCCGTCGGACCCCTGTGGTACATAAGCTTCGCTATGTTTCTGAGTATGAGTTCGAGGACTATGGCTCTAACCTTCTCGCTTATGCCCTCAAGGTTGAAGACAGTTACGGGGAAGTCCTTCTCCCTCCTCCCCTCAGGCGTTTTGAGCGCTCTGAGGATGATCTGTGGGACTGATGCGCCGTCGTCCCTGAAATACCTGCCCAAGTCCTCAAGCTTCGAGTAAATGCTGTATAATGCATCCCTTGTGCCGGTCCCACCCATCCCCCACCTGACTTCGGGCGGTGGAATGGTTTTCACATAGCCTCTTAAGTAGCTGACTATGGCTGGGTATGAGGGCGGCCTCTCCTCCGTCCCGTCCTCCTTCCTGCCGCAGTATTGTATGACGGCCTCCCTGATCAGGTGCTCCTGCCTGCTGCCGACGGGTTCGACCACCGAGATCGAGTCCATTAGCCTCTCAACAAGCTCGTTCGAGGTCTCGTCAGCTATTTTCGTAAACGGGTTCACGCCCACAGACGCTATGTGGACTATGTTTGCGCTAACCCTCTCCCTGAGCAGGGCCCTCGAAATATCTCCCTTCACATCGACAAAGATAACCGGATAACTAGCCGAGAGGTCTCTGATTAAATGGTATATTAGAGTTGTTTTACCTGAGCCGCTTGTCCCGGCGATTATCGCGTGGGGGTTGAAGTCCCGTTCGGGGACGTTCTCCGGCTTATAGTATGTCTTAACCTTTCCGGGTAGGGGTCTTATGTCGTAGTGAGGGGTCATCCTGGCCTGGGTAGGTGACTGGATGGGCTGCGACACCATCCTGACAACCTGCACAGCCTCCCCTAGCACAACACCGTCCTTCTTGTACGCAAGGTCCCACTCAGCCCTCCCCAACGTCTTGCTCTGCTCCCGATACGCCCAGAGCAGGGCGAGAGACGTGACGAACGGTATGCAGGGTAGGTTGAAGACAATTATCTTGTATGCGCCGTAGAACTCCAGCCTTCTAAGGATCGCCGCCAGAAATACGTCGGTGATCATGGAGTAGATGAAGTATGCGGGGCCTACTGATGCTAATAGATGGACCACACCCGCGAAGATTGCTGCGGGACCTGTGGCGGGTGACGTTGAAAGTATGGCCAGAAGTATGGCGATGACGATTTTCCCAACGAGGACTCTGCTGTAAGATTCTGGGGGGATGTTTTCTGGGACGTTACCGTGTAGCACGAAATACATCAGGAACGCAGAGAGCGTAAGATTGCCTACCAACAAAGTTGTCCCAAGTTCGGTTAGGTTGGGTGGGCTGAATGGGTCAAACGCCTGCATGTCTGCCCCGGAAGAACTTTCAATCGTTAAGTTTTAAACAATAGCTAAACTACAGTACTGTAGTGTAGCTTTGCTTTGTTACTTTCTTGGTATTTAGTTTTTTCACCTTGTCTATTGATTCATTAGAATACTATATGCGTGCATTTGTAAGAGGGTGCAAAACATTCGTCATTAATGCTCGACAAAGCCTTTACCAGCACGGCTTAACTCCACTCTACCAGTGTAGTGTAGCCATCGCTTAATAGGAATTGTTTCAGAGATTTACCTAGGCTGGCTTATCCCGCATAAGACGTGGTGGGTCAGCCGAGGCAGCGGAATGCTGCCCTCCAGCCGGACGAACCGGAGGAGGGCGCTGAGTGCCTGACGGGGGTCGCCCAGGTGGCGTGGGCGGCTCAACGGCGTCCCGAAGGGTTTAAACGCCCTGTGAACGGATGCCTGAATGTCCGGCTGGGACCGCAGAGGAACGCCTTCAGGCCCACGGCAGGGCAAACACTAGCTTAACGCCTGTTGCCGCAGGTTTTGAAGGTCTGGCATACGCCACGCCGGGCTGACGCCGACGCCAGAACTCCAATAGGGGTTGAAGTGCGGCTATAGGTCCGGGTCTAGGGGAAGAGGGGCTGCTGGGAAGATAGCTCCCCCTTCCGCTACCCCAAAGCCCTCCAGGGTATAGCCGTTTTCTCGGCTTAGCCCCGTAAATGGGGGTGGGGGGCTTAACGTTTTATGCCCCCTGTAGATGCCGGGAAAACTCGCTCCCTTGGGCAAGGGGTATTTGATGTGTGGCGGGGGGAGCTGCCACCGCTGCTGCCCGGCGGTGCTGGCGAGGTGAGTGAATTGGTTAGATGGGTCTGCTTCTTTTGCAGGCAGGCGGTATTGGACAGCAGATAGCTAATGCTGTCAAGGGGATAATCCTTAGCGTCTTCGACATGCTGAGACCTATCGTTGATGTCGTTGGTGTAGGTATGTTGCTGTTCGGTCTATTGCTGGCATTAGGTTTTAGGCAGGAGTTCTACGGAATACGTCTAATGGTTGGAGGAGGACTAGCGCTGATAACCAATCACCTGATAATCCCAACACTGCTGACATACATCTGAACACAGGGTGCAACCAGATAAGCCCAACCAAACCCTCCTCTCTTTTCTTCATTCATCGAGCGGTCACATGCTCCCACCCCTAGTAATTATGGGGTGGCTGGGGAGGCGGGTTTGGCGTATGGGCTGGGGCTGCGGGCTGCCCGAGCCCCTAGGGATTTGTGTCGCGGGATACCCGGACATTCATCCCTACTTCCCCGATCTATGTGGAGCCACCCTTGGACGCTGTCGCGGGCTACCCGGACAGACCGTCCACCGGCCGCGGGATACCCGGGCCATCCACATAGAGGTTTGGGGGCGGGCCCAGACAGGGCGGAAGCCCGGAGACATCTACGCTTAGGTGTCGCGGGCTACCCGGACGCCGTCTCATGCATGGATGCGGGCTACCCGGTCCATGTGTGGGGGATGTAGATGCCATCCGGGGACGATGACATGCCGAAGGTTCAAAGACAGAATGATTTCGAAGATATCCGAAATTGACCGTGAACATCCACAGACAACACGACAACTCTTTGACTGCTTGGTCACTACAGCAACCCCAACCCTCCAGATAACTTCCTGGGAGGGCCTTATCAGGCCTGAGACACGGCCGCCCCCTCGCCTACATGAGGGGGTATGTCTAAAAAGCCCTCTCAGGATCAGGTCCCTGCTCCCGGGGCAATGGGAGGAGCTGGTCCCGGTTCACCCAACTTGGGATGTCCTGTTCAACAGGACACGCTGCCCATCAAGAAGGGTTGGGGGTCGAGGATGGTGCGATGGTAGCCGCCAGAACAATAGGAACGCTGATAGTTATCATCGGGTTCTTCGTCTACGTCTACGCGGCAAACGTCTACGTCGCCCAAACATACTTCAAAGGAAAATCCGCCGGGCCAGCAGCCTCAATACAGGAAATCATCAAGAACGTAACGCAGACGATAACACGGTATATGCAGATAGCTACAATGATCGTAATTGCGGCTATAGCAGTAAACATAGCGATAAAGTCTAGGAGAATTCTCGGGATTATTCCGTTCAAGGATGTACAGCGGCATCTGCTGCTTCTCGGCCCTACTGGTTCTGGGAAGACGACGATAGCCAAAAAGGTCATAGATATGGCTGTAAAGAGAGGCATCAAGGTGACTATACTGGACTGGAAAGCGGGTTCACGGGCTTTCCATTGTGGCCGACCCCGACCGGTTAAACTGCCGGTCGGACATCTCTACGTTTCCCATTGAAGGGTGTTGAAATAAGCATGTCGGCAGAACATTTCCCCATTAATGGGTTTTGAAGGCCCGTTTAGACCCGCCCAGAGAGGAGAGTACATAAGCCATGTTAAGGGTGCAACGATCATCCGTAAACTCAACGTCTGGGATGTCGGCGGAAGAAAACCGGCTGAAAAAGCCGTGGTAGCGATAGAGCTCCTTAGAGAGGTGACCAGGGACATAGCCGACGTTTCATCAGCATCTGCCACACTCTTGCTGAAGGAGCTGGCGAAGCTCTACCGCGAACAGGGGGCGCCTACGACGAAGGACGTAGTCGAAAAGGTGGAGCGGTTCATGCAGTCAGCACTTACTGAACGGAGGCTGGCTGAAGCAAACATGGCCGCAGCAATTCTGAGAAGGCTCTACTGGCTTCAGATAGATGAGGAGAGGCCTGACGAGAACGTATATGGAAGCCCTACTGTGATGGTCTACGATCTCTCATCTACCGGTTCCAACTACCTGAAGACTTTGTACAGCCTAGCCATACTGTCTAGGAAGTACTATGAGGCTTTGAGAAGGGGCAACACCGACGAACTTGTTGAGGTATTGGTAGCAGAGGAGTGTCAAAACTACGTCAAGGGAAGACGTTTCGACGACCCACCATCTATAGGTGAGAGAATAGTGAACGAGCTTAGGTCATACGGTGTTGGAGTACTGCTGATAACACCAGACCCAGTACAGATACCGTGGCACCTCGCTAGAGACGTGGGAGGTCTAGTGGCGATAGGTAGTCAATCGCTGCCAGACTTCATAGAACAGATGAGACACAGATACAGCAGAAGAGGATGGGAAACACTAGGAAAAACAAACTCAACATACATCTTCCACAGAGGTAAGCTGACGACAATACACTTCAAACCAAGACAACAAAAACCAATAACGCTGAAGATGATGGAGGCGCCTATAGGGGCGTAGGCAACTTGGGAGGTAATCCCGCCTACAGGATGGTTACCGGCCTACCCCGGGCAGACCTCCGCCACCGCCGCCAACAACGGTGTCATTAGAAACTGTCGAAACACCCAAGCCCATCGAAGTATCCGTGGACATTCCACTGAAGCTAGATGAGGGGGTTGAAAACACTGAGATAAAGCCCGAAGTCAAAGAAGGTATTGAGGTACCGCTAAGACTCGAAGAAGAACCTGAAGAAAAGGGCGAGGAGGTCGGAGAGATGAAAAATAAGCAGGGGCTGAAAGGTCGGGCGGGCGCCAACACTCATAGACGATCCGCCCACACCTACCCGACCCGGCAGACCTACGATGGAACCGATAACATTCCCGCTGGGAGAGCATTTAGTTGTCGAGGAAGAAGGCAGGTTGTCCTGCAGTAAATGCGGTAGGACGGCTCCTTTAGGAGAGGCTGATAAGCTTGCCGAAACACACTGCACAACAACTAACAGGCAACAGAATACTGAGAATAGGCATCCCTGTGATGTCTGTAGGGCTGGTGAGGGTGTTGAGGATACGCCTATGCTAGACCCTTTGACTGGACGTATAGACCGCAAACTACTTTGTAGAAACTGTTTCAACGACTATCTGAGGATACTGAGGTTTTCAGGGCCTAGGTTTGGTCGTGTTAAGGCAAAGGCTCCTCCAGAAGGCATATGGTTCAGCTACGGTGAGAACAACAACATACTATTCACGCAGATAGGTAATCTATGGCCATGCCCATCATGCCAGGAATTCTACGAAAACCTATACAAAACAGTAACCCACTACCCACAGAAACACCCAGAGATAGCCAATAAACCAAACGAGAAGACGACAATAGACATAGACGGTAAGACTATAAAAGTGCTTAAGACAGCACAAGGATACCTAATATGTTCCTGCGGATTTGTAGCAGAGAACGATAAACACATAGCAAAACACTACATCAACAGCCATAAAGAGACGGTGTAACCCCCCATAGGCCATAGGCCGGGGAAGGCTAAGACATTAGACCTAAGAGAAGAAGCAGAACTAACAGACAATGTAAGAAAATACTTCAGACACACATATACACGGCCATACCAATCAGACCTAGCAAACACAACCTACAATTCTCTAAAGACACACAAACACATAGTGGTTGAGGCCCCTACAGGTCTGGGAAAGACGGCGGCTGTCTGGGCAGCTGTAAAGGCATACGCTTCAGAGAATAGGCTGAGGATACTATGGCTTACTAGGACTGCTTCACAGGTTAGGCAGGTATCGTATGAGACTGGCGCTACGCCTGTATACGGGCGAAAGCTACTATGCCTACACGAAGTTATTTCAAAGATAGATCTGAGGAGGTTTAATCAGGCATGTAAGGCTACTAGACAGGCCGGTAGATGCCCATACTATCCAGGTAGGCCGAAGGCAACAAAGGCTACGACTGTATCAGAGCTTAAAGAAGCGGGTCTGAAGACATCTACGTGCCCATATGAGATACAGCTGCTGTCCCTATCCTCATCTACTTCGCTGGTGGCTACTCATAGGCAGTTGGGGTTGATTGGTTGGCTTCTGGCTAAGTGGAGGTGGAGTAGGGAGAGAACAATACTGGTACTAGACGAAGGACAACACATAATATCAGAGGCATTATCGATGACAAAAGACAGCATATCACTGAAGACTGTATCTAGGGCAGTATCAGAGGCAGGCAAATACGGATTCAAAGAGATATCAAGCAGGCTAAGAGAGGCAGAAGAATACTATGGGAGTCTTCTACAGTCTGATGGGGAGATAGAGGTTGAGGATAGGCTACCTGACTACGAGGACTTGGTTATTGCTGGTGAGGAGGTTCAGGAGAAGAAGCTAGAGGAGAATTATGCACCTGCTAGCTATCTGCTGAGTCTAGCTGACTTCAAGGCCTCCCTATCAGGTAGTAAACCACTACTGGTAAGGGAGGGTAACAATATACGTCTTGAGGCTATAGTTGACCCACAGGAGTCAGTCAGGAAGACCTACGATGGATGGGCCAAGACAGTAACGATGTCTGCAACAGTATCTGCGGAGTTTCTAGAAAGGCTTCTAGGTGAAGATGTTACTCTTCTGAGGGCTGGATGGCCTTACGGAGACAACCTGAGAGCAAAACTGGTCTCCGGATTGACTACAAAGTATGAGGCTAGGGATAGGCAGATGGTTGAAGATATACGATGGATACTAGGGCTTGCAAATAAGAATAACGGTAAGACATTGGTCTTCTTGCCAAGCTTTGAGATACTGGAGGCATCCGTAGAAGGCCTAGAACTGCTAAGGGAGGTTAGGGGTATGCTTCAGGAGGATGTGGACAGGCTTGTATCAGAGTTCAACAGCTCAGAGAAACCCCTGACAGCAGTATACAACGGAAGGCTGTCAGAGGGAATAGACCTATCCGCAAACACAGTACTCCTGATAGGTATACCCTTCAGCCCACCCACTACAAGAACAGCCAAACTCCTTAGACGGCTCACGGAGATATTAGGTTCAGAAGACAAGGCGAGGCTGTATGGTGTCATACTGCCAGGCCTATGGTCAGCGTTACAGGCCGCTGGAAGGGCTATCAGGGGCCCAGAAGACAGTGCAACAGTATACCTGATAGACAACAGGTACAGGAAACTAC
>Ga0272447_1000606_pt1 | contig 26015 bp, 33 predicted proteins | sample YNPCB0133_FD_194589 | JGI IMG/M metagenome (GOLD analysis project Ga0272447, IMG submission 194589) | Hot spring microbial mat communities from Yellowstone National Park, WY, United States - YNP-CB-013-3 | ecosystem: Environmental > Aquatic > Thermal springs > Hot (42-90C) > Sediment | place... | reverse complement strand
GTCGGATACGCATCCGCATACGGCGCATACGGCGCATCCGCAGTCGGATACGCATCCGCATACGGCGCATACGGCGCATCCGCAGTCGGATACGCATCCGCATACGGCGCATACGGCGCATCCGCAGCGCACTGCGTCGTACCAGTGCCCGCACTGCGGCGCGGCGCTGGCGAAGCAGCAGCAGTACGCTGCGGCGTTGCGATATGGACGTTGCGGGAAGTGCAAGGGGAAATAGAAAGCCCCGTCCGACAACGGACGGGGCGCTTCGCTTGCGGGGCGTCTAAATGACGCCCGCTTTACGTAGAATGAATGCGTAGTCCTTCTCGGCGGCTTTGAGGTCGGGATGCTCAAAGATTTCTGCGGTGCACTCATACCCGCGCCGCTCGACGAAGAAGATGATGATGTTGTCTCCTTCGTCTCGGAAGATGCGATACTGAACGTCATCGCCGTTGATGTTGAACCGAACTGAGCCGATTTCCGAACCAACGAAAGATACAACCTCGTAGTTGCTGTCGCCGGTGAAACTTCGGCGTCCTTTCCAGATGCTGATGGTTGTCATCTTGATCCTCCTCAGAAGTGATTACTACGCTTCTAATCTACCACAGTCCCCGCTGTTCGTCAAGTCCCGATTTCGGCGAACATCCGACGAATTTGCCGCTTGACAATACGCGCGGGTTGTGGTAGAGTAAAAGTGTAATCGATACGTAAAAAAAAAGGAGGTTTAGAATGAATCATATCCGAATTTGGAAGGGAACTAAGCGTTTCGTCCTCGGCAACGATTTGTCGAATTATGTATATGTCGAATTTGAGGGCGAGGTTCTTGGTTCGTGTTGGGAAGAGTACGATGCGAGGGGTGTGGAGACAACGTTCTTTCGCGATTCCAAAAACCGCATCGTAGTCCACTGCGTTAAGTGGTCTCGTTGGGAGAACGAGGCCGTTTATGGAGAGGTGCACGTTTTCCCCTCATTGGAAGACGCCGCGGTGGAGTTTCAATGGGAGCTCGAGCGGGCGGGCCTCATCCCGGATGAGGTTGAAGATCAGTAAACGGAACGATAGAGGCGGCCGCCGAGCAGCATCTCCAGGAGATGCTGCGCGCGGGCGTCATCCCGCCGCGAGGCGAGTGATGAGACTCCAATTTGAACGACTGTCCGGCGCGATCTGCGCTGTACTGACTGCGCCGGGCGAGTGCGACCGGATCGTTGAAGTCGCCCGCGCGAGCGACGCTTTCGGTGCGCTCGCTCTCGACGTTGACCCTCGCGCGTTCAAACCGCTCGACGCGCTGTTGACGTTCGCGCGCGTCGTATGTGTTGAGATCGAGCGGCGCAACAGCGGCTGGCGCGTTGAGGTCACGTACTGGAGCGGGACGACGGGCGCGCTGGCGCAGTACGAGACGGAAGCGGCGTCGCTGATTGCGGCGCTTGCGCGAGCGATCCGGAATACCGCGCTGCCGCAGCGCGCGTCAGAGTCGGGGGCGCGCTGGCGTTGACGCTAGACGAGTATTGTGAACTACTGAGAGCAGTGTAAGGAAAGGATACGGAAATGGCAGACGCAATACTTGCACAGTTTTTGGAGGTTGCGCTCAGTCTCCAGACGCCCGTCTACGCGGGCGTCCGGGCGACGAACGGAACGCTGGTCGCTTCGGATGGAGTGATGTTAGTTGCGTACAAACTGAGCGCTGAATACCTTCGCGGCGAGGGGATGATCCCGCTCGCAACCGCAAAGGCGCTGGCGGCGCTCGTGAACGAGGTGTATCCAGAGTACATCGAGGTGGACGGAACCGCCGTTCGCCTCGTTACGAAGGAACAGTACGCGGATCGTTCTGAGCGCCTGACTGTGACGTTTCCACCGTTCGCGTGTCGTACGGTGCGCATCGAATCGTTTCTGTCGCGTTGCACGCCGCCGCACGCGACGTTGGTGTGTGAAGCGCCGTCGTTGAAACTCATCAAGACCGCGCGCGGCAACGACTTCGTTGAACTCGTCGATGAACCAAAGCGCGGCGACGAGTTGTTTCGGCTGAAGTCGCTTGACGCGAAAATGTGGTACAACGTCAAGCAACTGCGAGAAGGACTGCGTCTGTTTAGACCGCGTGATGCGGTCAGTGTGTTTCGGAACGACCAAGGCTGGCTGTCGTTCCGGGATGACTGGGGAAGACTATTCGCCGTCACCCCGTTCGTCAAGTGCGACTAGTTCGCCGCACATAAACCGACCGCCAGGCGCGCGCCTGGCGGTTTCTGTTTGTCAACGGCGTCACAACACGCTGTAGAAATAAAAGAAGATGAGGTGTTGTGACGGCGCAACCGGGGCGACTTCGGGGAAAAGAAAACCCCCCCCCCCGCGTGCGAGGTGCGGGGGTTCGGTCGGGTTGTCGGTTAGATAAGTCGCATATCTTTGAGCGCCGGGCGCAACTCGTCGCTCTGCGCCGCGTCCTCCAAGCTGCGGAACCGGAAAACTGAACTGTAGTGCGGCTTGCCGACGCCGCTCGCCCGCCGGACGAGGCGGACGATAATCTCGCCCTCGGATGTCTGATAGACGTAGCAGGTTCGTCCGGCATTGTTTATTACGTTTCTATACTATCACGCAACCCGCAGTTTGTCAAAAGGCAATTTCGGAATTTCTCGCGATTTTGCGGGCTTGACAGATCGGCGTGCGCGTGGTATACTCAGTGCGTAGTCGATTACCGGAAAGGACGCTGATATGCGCAACAAACGACGTTCTGCAACAGCCCCGCGCCCCGCGCGCGAAATCCTCGTCGCGTCGGGTGAGGATTTCCGTATTCTGTTCGACCGCGAGACGCGCGATTTCGCGGTCGAGTACCGAGGCGAGTCAGTCGGCTGGCGATCGACAGAGAGCGAGGCGCGGCGTCTGATCGAGGCGCTACGCTACGAGGACGCGCGACGCTGCGAGTAACAGACGATTCCCCTCCTTCTCCTTCCAGAAGCCCCGTCGATAACGGCGGGGTTTCTGTTTGTTCAGCGCTGTCACAACACCTGCTTCTCTTTTATTTCTATGATGTGTTGTGACGCTCGCCGCGCCGCCCGCGCGTCCGCTGCATCACCCGAATGGAGCGCTCGCCCGTCGTTGCAATCATCGGCAGCAGTGTCACAATACGCTATAGAAATAAAAGAAGATGATGTGTTGTGACGCCCGCGCCCGCGCCGCGATCTGGCGTACGAAAACGCGGGGTGTTCCTGGTATAATTAAAGTGAGCGGGTGAAAAGCGCCCGCTGGGAGAGAGATGTTCAGGAGGAGATTACGTGAACCTGCCCTTTTCTCAGCCGTTGGATAAAATCACCTACGGCGCGCTGGCGGCGGCGATGGTCGTCATCCTCGCTTGGGCGCTGCGCGAGTTCGCGGGGATTGATTTGTCGGCGGAAGTTCAGTCGGCTCTGGCGTTGATCATTGGGTATTGCGTTTCGTATTACGTTCCGTTGAGCGAGACCGAGGCCGAGGCTATCGCCCGGAAGTACTACAAGTACAAATGACCGTAGACGAACTGCTGACAGACGAAGCCCGCGCTGCGGTGCTGCGCGCGCTGCTGATGATCGTCCTCAGCGACGAGCATCCCGCGAGCGCGCGCGTCGCCGCTGCGCGATTGTTTCTGTCGCAGTTTGAGGAACGCCCGAACGCCGAACGAGACGTATTGGTAATCGTTGATGAGACGGCGTTCGTCAAAACAGTATGAGGTGCTCCTTCCTCATCTACACGCCGACCAGCGCGCGGTTGCGGAACAGATCAGAAGCGCGCGGTTCGTGCATCTGCGCGCCGGGCGGCGGTGGGGAAAATCACATCTACTGGCGCGTATGCTGGTCGAAGCGGCGTTGGTGAAGCGGCAGACGGTCGGGTATTTCGCGCCGACGTACAAACTGATGCTGCCGGTGTGGGAACAAGTGCGCCGAACGCTGCGTGCGCCGGTTGCGGAAGAGTACAAAGCAGAGCGGCGGATCGACACAACCACCGGCGGACGGGTTGAGTTCTGGTCGCTCGACAACGAGGACGCGGGCAGATCGCGCGGCTACGATCTGATCGTCGTAGACGAGGCGGGACTGGTGCGTAATCTCGAAACAATCTGGCGCGAGAACCTTATCCCCGCGCTGCTTGACCGTCGCGGGCGCGCGATTCTCGCCGGAACGCCGAAGGGGAAGGGGGACTTCTGGCGCATTTACCAGACCGCGCTTGACGACCCGCGTTGGGCGACGATTCGGCGCTCAACCAGCGACAACCCGCGCCTCGATCCGGCTGATATTGCACTGTTGCGCGCTGCGATGACCGAGCGCGCCGCGCGTCAAGAATTGGATGCCGAGTTCTTAGACGACGGCGGCGCGGTGTTTCGCAACGTTCGTAGTTGTGTCGGCGAGATTGTCCGCAGCGGCGAAGCGGCGATTATTGGCGTAGACTGGGGACGCTACGAGGATGCGACGGTGTTTGCGGCGCTCGATCCGCAGACGCGGTGTGTGACGGACGTTGAACGATTAGTTGATGTCGATTTTGCAACGCAGCGCCGCGTGTTGGTTGCGTTCTGGCAGCGCAACGGCGGCGGCGCGGTGATCGCTGAGGCGAACAGCATTGGCGCGCCGAATATTGAAGAGTTACAGCGCGCCGGGCTGCCCGTTCAGGCGTTCACTACGACGGTCTCCAGCAAGCCGCTGCTGATCGATACGCTCGCGCTGGCGCTGGAGCAGCGGACAATCGTACTGCCGGAACTGGATTGGCTGCTCAACGAACTGGAGATGTTCAGCGTCGAGATCGGCGCGTCCGGTCGCGTCCGCTACAGCGCGCCCGAGGGGTGTCGCGATGATGGGGTGATTGCGCTCGCGCTGGCGGTGTGGGGCGCGGCGCAGAGCGCTGAGGTGTTGTTTGATGTCTAGAACGACTGCACAACTTGTGCTGTCTCCAACTGAGCGTTACGACATAAAAACGCTCAACTTAGAAGACTTTCTGCCTTCCAGTTGGGTTGGCGCGTTCACTGGCAACGGCGACGCGGTTGATGTCGAGACGGCGTATGAGCGCGTCGCGGTGGTGCGCACGGCGGTGACGCTGCGCGCCAATGCGCTGGCGTCGCTGCCGTGGGAGATCGTCACCCGGCGCGGAACGTTGGTCGCGTTCGACGCGGAACGACTGGCGGCGATCATTCGCGGCGTCGAGATCGACCTGTGTTTGTACGGTGCGGCGTATCTGTTGCGCGACCCGACAGCGACGCTCGGTCTGCGTCGTCTGCACCCGCGCACCATCACCCCGATCACCGACCCGAAGCGCGGGCTGGTCGGGTTTACGCGCCGCGCGAACAACACCGAAATCCGGCTGGAGCCGGAAGCCGAACTCTTGCATATTTGGGAGCCGTCAGTGCGCAGCGAAGTTGAGCCCGGCGTCGGGCTGGTGACGACCGCGTTGACGCAGGCGCGCGCACTGCTCGCAGCCGAGCGCTACCAGACCGCGTACTTCGAGCGCGGCGCGGTGCGCCCCACCGTCTGGATGTTCGCCCAGCGCCCGACGGACGCCGAACGCTCGCGGTTCGAGCAGTGGCTGCGACAACTGGTAGGCGGCATCCGCAACGCATTCAGACATCTCGCGCTGTCGAGCGAGATCAAAACAGTGACGTTGGGGGATACGCTGTCTGACGCAATGCAGCCCGAACTGCTCCAGCGCGCGGCGGAACTGATGCTGACCGCGTTTCAAGTCCCGATGTCTTTGGTCTTCAGCAGCGCCAGCAACTACGCAACCGCGATGCGCGACTACCAGACGTTTATCCTCCTGACGATCCTCGCCCGCGCTCGCGAAGTGACGGCGATGCTCCAGCCGCATTTTGCTGCGTACAACCAAGTGCTGCGCTGCAACGAAGCGCGCATCGACGCGGTGCAGAACGCCGAACTGGAGAAAGCCGAGGCGATCCAGCGGCTCGCCGGGCAGCCGGTGCTCACACTGAACGAAGCGCGGGCGCGGCTGGATTTGCCGCAGTTCGTTGAAGACGAAGCGGATCGGCAATTGCTGCGGCTGCGCAACCGGCTGGCGCTGGCGCGCGAAGCGGTCGCAGCGGGGATTGACCCGGCGGAAGCGCTGCGACTGGCGGGCGTCAACAACGCTGAACCGGCGGAAGACGCGGTGAAGGCGCTGAAGAAAGACGAACCGCAGTTGCTGCCGCACGAGGTTCAACTTTACCGCGACCTCAAGCGCGCGTTCCAGAGATTGCGCCAGGTGATGCTCGACGGCGCGGATGAGTTGACGGCGCAGATGTTCAACGAAGCGCTGTATCCCGCGATGCGTCGCAACATCGAAACGATTGCACGACTGTTCGCCGACGAGATGCGCGTCGATGTCGGCGTGACAGTCAACGTCGACGCGCTGCTCGCAGACTGGGCGGAAGAGGCGACGCGGCGGCAAGTCGAGGAACTGCTCTACCCGTACACGCGCGACTACATCGCCCGCGCGGTCGCCGCTTGGCAGCGGATGCCGGGCGCTGACCGCGCCGAACTCGTTGCAATGATTGAGCCGGTGGTCGGCGCAGCGCGCGCCGAAACCGTCGCCATCACTGCCGCAACTGAAGCGGCGGCGGCGGGGGTGCGGGCGTACCGCGACGGGCTGCGCGCCGAACACAATCTGGAGTACGTGATGGTGTGGGAGACCGCCAACGATGAGCGGGTATGTCCGATTTGCGGCGCGCTGCACAGCAAGCGCGAAGACGACTGGGGCGGATTGAGCGGACCCCCGGCGCATCCTCGCTGTCGCTGCGGCGTGCGACTGGTGAGGAAGGATGAGGGTTAGCGTTTCGGTTGACATCAACAACGCGCTGCGCAAATTACTTCCGCGCGCGGCGCAGATCGAAGCGGCGCTTGACGCGGGCGCAGCAGCGGCGCACAGCGTGATGCAAATTTACCCGTCGCCTCCGCCCGGATCGCGGTATCGGCGAACGGGCAATCTGCGGCAGAAACTACGATTGCGGAAACTGTCGAAAACGTCGCGCATCGTCGAAAACACTGCGTCCTACGCGCGGTTTGTTTACGGAATGCCGCAGGCGCGGGTTCACGCCGGGCGTTGGGCGTCGGTGCGAGACGCGGCGGAAGCGGCGAAGAAGGAAGCAATCGCGGTGCTGAGAGAGAGGGGGAGGTGAGAAATGGAGTGGCGGACCGCGCCCGGCGCGGCGCTGAAGGCGGTCGAGACGGGCGACGTTGAGGGGCTGCTGGTGGTATTCGGCAACCCCGACGCCGTTGATCTCGAAAACGAGTTCTTCACTGCAGAAACGGATTTCGGACGCTTGCGCGAAACGCCGATCTGGTTGAATCACACGCAGCCGATCAAAACCGCATCGGGGATTATTCTCATCGAGGATCAGATCGGCTACGGCGCACTGGAAGTCACCGACGAAGGGGTCATCATCCGCGGGCTGCTCGACGCGAAATATCGATATTTGGCGCAGATCGCGGACGAGTTGGGATGGTCGAGCGGAACCGCAGCTCATTTGGTGGTGCGAGAACCGGTCGGGAAGGCGACGCATATCAAACGCTGGCTGCTGGGGCTGGACGCGAGTATTACGCCGACGCCCGCAGAGCCGCGCACAATGATTCGGAATTACCGGCTTGTTATCAAATAAAGGAGGAAACGAAGGAGATGACGGAAATTGTGATGAACCAGGCGGAACTTGCGGCTGAGATCGCCGCGCGTTTGCGCGAGGAAGTCGCGGCTGCGATCAAAGCGCAGAACGTCGGCGTGGCGACGAGCGCGCCCGCGGCGGAAGGGGAAAAAGCGTCGTTCGGCGACTTTCTGAAGTGCGTCGCAACCAACGACGTACAGCGTCTGCGCGCGGTCTACAAAAGTGTGAAAGCGCTGGACGAAACGACCGGCGCGGGCGGAGGGTTTCTGGTGCCGACGCAGTTCGAGGAGCGCATCCGCGCCGTCGGCGCGCCGATGCTGTTTGACCAGTTGGTCGCCGCCGGACGCGGTCCGTTGATGCTGCGCACCAACGCAGCGGAGTTGGCGCTGCCGGTTCTGGAGCAAGATCAAGAGCCGAACGTCGAATCGAGCGCGCTGGTCGGCGGCGTGCGGCTCATCTGGCGCGAACAGAGCGCTGATGTCAGCGAGAGCGAACCGCGCTTCGAGCAGCGCATCTTTCGCCCGCACGCGGCTGATGCGTACGTCGCAGCATCGACCGAGCTGATCTCTGACGCGCCGCAAGCGCTCGAAGATACGCTGGTCACGCTGTTCGGCCGCGCGTATGCAGTATTGAAAGCGCGCGTGATGCTGCGCGGAACCGGCGTCGGGCAGCCGCGCGGGATCGTCGGGCATCCGGCGGCGATCAGCGTCGCCCGCGCCGCTGGCGGCACTCAGGTCGAAAACGACACAAATACGATACTGGCGATGATCCAGCGATTGCTGCCCGGCAGCGCCGCCGCTGTGTGGATTGCACACCCGTTCTGGCGGTCGCGCTTGATGGCGACGCGGCTGGGCGAGACGCTGCTCTACACCGTCAACGGGCAGTCGCTCGTCTACGGCGACACGCTCGCGGGCATCCCGATCGCGTACAGCGAGCACCTGCCCGCCGTGACGAGCGCGGGATCGCTTATTCTCGCCGATCTGTCGTACTACGCGATGGTCGAGCGTGCGGGGTTCAGCGTCGCGTTTAGCGAGCACGTGCGCTTTTTGAAGCGCCAAGCGGTGTGGCTGTTCGGCGTTCGGATCGACGGCGCGCCGCTGGTCAACGCGCCGCTCATCCTCGCGGACGGCGCGGGCAACAACACTGTGAGCCCGTTCGTCGAGATCGCAGCGGGATCGTAATGAACGGAAGCGTCACAACACAGCATAGAAATAAAAGAAGATGCTGTGTTGTGACATTGCTGATGACGCCGACGGCGGGAGCGTCACAACAGTCGGGGCTGTCACAACACATCCTTTAATTAAGAAAGAAGCAGGTGTTGTGACGGCGGGTTACGGATCAACGGTTGAACAAACAACGGGCGCTGTCACAACACCGCATAGAAATAAAAGAAATGCTGGCGTTGTGACAGCGCTGGAGGAGGGATCATACAATGCTTGTTCAGGAGACCATTCAACCGCTGCTGCGGTTCTTCAACGCGAACGTAACTGCGGATACAAATACGTCGGTCGTCAGTATTGCGAACACGCAGGCGGTGCGGATCGTCGCCCACACCGGGACGGTGACGGGAACGGCGGCGCTGCGGGTGTTCGTCAACACTGCCAACAGCGTGTCGGGCGCGGTCGAGATCACTGATAAAACAATCGCGACGCTGGCGTCGAACTCGACGTATGAGATTTTCGTATCTGGCGCTGAGGCATACGCAGCGATGGCGCGCGCGTCGCATCTCTTTGTGCAGATTGATGTGACGGGTACGGCGACGGTTTCGATTGCGATCGAGATTTCGGCGTTTCCCGGACGCGACATCCCGGCGGCGCTGCCGTCCGGCTGGACTCGGGTGCTGTGAGGTGACGGATGTACGCGACGCTGGCGCAGTTGAAGGAATATCTCGGCGTCACATCAACCGCAGACGATGCGCTGCTGACCGATCTGCTCGTGCGCGCGACCGCGATCATCGAGCAGATGACGCGCAAAACGTTCGCTGCGCCAGCAGCGTCATCCCGACGTTTCGGGCGCGAGTTGATGCTGTGGGACGCGCAGTTGCAGCGGGATTATCTGCTGTTGCAGTCGGGCGTCTATATCGCGCAACTCGTCAGTGCGACCGACGGCGACGGCGCGCCGATCCCGCTGACGGAAATCGACGCCCATCCGCCTGACGCGCCATACGCCGTCCTCGCGCGGAAAGGCGCGCGCTGGTGCGGCGCGTCGCAGCAAGCGACGATTACTGCGCGCTGGGGATACAGCATCGCCCCGCCCGCCGATATTGTCCACGCGACGATCAGGCTGGCGGCGTGGATGTACCGCCAGCGCGGGACGGTGAACGATCCGGATCGCCCGACGGTTGCGGACGGCGGGCTGGTGCTGCTGCCGTCGGCGCTGCCGGATGACGTTCGTTCAACGCTGGAGCGCTACCGCGATGTTGTTTAGTTCTGTTACCGACATCATTGAGTTGCTGGCGGGGCTGGCGGTGCAGTACAACAACGCCGTCGTTCCCGTCCGGCGACTATCAACACAACCGAACTGGTCGGACGCCGCGCAGTTGCCGGTGCGGATCATCCCCGCACTCGGCGGGCTGCGGCTGGTCGAAAGCGGGGTGTACACCCCAACTCGCGCAACGCGCGCGGTGTGGGAGATCGACGATCTGCTCTTGGTGCGCGATGTCGGAATGGGGCGCGGCGTCGCGGATACGGCGGCGGCGTTGGTTGACTACATCGAGGATTACGTTACGCAACTGCGCTTCGCCTGGCTTGCGCGCGGCGATGTGCAGTTGGTCAACGTAAGCGGGATAATAGATGTTATCAAGTACGGCGAGCGCGCATACGAAGGTGTTGCGATGACCACGCGATTTACACACCTGGTACGCGCGCCGTCGGTGTAGGAGGCGGATATGGCGCATTCTGGAATTGTCGGATCGCTGTACGCGGGAACGTTTGCGGTCGAAATCACGACCGACAACACAACCTGGACGGCGATCTCAAACGCAACGGTGAAGATAGACGACGTTGAACTGAGCCGCCCGTCGGGTGAGGCGTATGTCGGCGGGTCGAGCGACTATGCGACGATCACCGTTGGCAAGCGCGAGCCGGTCGAGATCACAATTACTGTGCTGTACAACGAGGATACCGGGTCTGCGGTGAACACAATGTATAACCGGTTCCAAAGCGCCACGCCGACTCTCGGCGTGCGCTGGTCGCCGCGCGGTCTCGTCGGTTCGGCGCGGGCGTACGGGACAAGCAACGACGGCGGAACAACGTTTGGGTTGGGAGTGATCACCAGCGTCACGCTGAGCGCGCTCGATCCAAGCGACGCCGAACCCTACGTTGCGATGGTGACGGTGCGAACGCCGTCGCTGCGTCAATACACGATCGCTGCATCGAACCCGACCAACCTCAACCCAGCGTCGTAAAAGGAGAATGATATGACCAAACCGACAGAGATTTACGACATCGAAGCAATCCGCGTCGACCGCAGCGCGCTGACAATCCGCGAAGCCGCGACTATCCTCAACAACGAATTGACCGCGCCGGTGGTGGCGCGGCTGGTGCGGAAGGCGATTGGCGCTCAAGCGGATCAGTTCCCGCTGCGGGCGCTAAAGGCGGTGTACGAACGGGTGTTGCCGCAAATCTTCGAGCCGGATGAGGCGATTCGGTCGCGGGTAGCGGGGTTGACGCCCGCAGTCGGCGAGATCACGCTCGGCGAGTATCATCAGTTTCTGGACGCGAGCGAACGTAAAATCGCGTTTCCCGAAGTCGCCAAAACGTTGCTTGTCAAAGCCTACGGCGAGGATATTCTCAATGAGCCGTATGCCGCAGCCGCGCTGCTGCTGAAGAAAATCTTCGACAGCGTCGGTAATGAGGGAAACGAGTGATGCGGGCGACGGCGTTAGGTCTGTTCGACCTCGCGCCGCTGCCCGCGGCGTACACTGAGTTGGTGTTGTGCAGAGACATCTACCACTGTCCGCCTGACGCGCTTGACCGACTTCCGCTCCAGCGCGTGGCGCAGCATCTCGCTGCGTTGCGCGCTGAACGGCGCTATCAAGCGATTACGGCGGAACATCAGCGGAAGAAGCGTCGATGAGCGATGTCGTCATCAAACTGAGCGCGGTTGACGCCGCAAGCGGCGTCCTCGAGCGCGTCGCCCAGAACGTGCGCGGCGTCGGGCAAGCCGCTGACGCGCAACGCGGCGCGTTCGGCGCGCTCGAACAAGTCGCGGTCGGCGCGCTGCGGCAGATCGGCGCGGCGGCGGTCAATCTGGCTGCGACCGGCATCGCTGCGCTCGGAAATCAACTGCGCACAAGCGTCGATGTCGCAGCAAATTTCGAGAGCGCGCTCTTCAAGTTCCAAGCCGTCGCGGGCGACTCGCTGACGAAAGCCGGGCTGTCGTTTGATGATGTCAAAACGAAAGCCCTTGAACTCGGTTCGTCAACGCAGTTCAGCGCACAGCAAGCGCTGGACGCGATGACCGAACTCGTCAAAGGCGGCGTCGACGTTAAAGACGTAATGACCGGCGCGACCGACGCGACGCTGGCGCTTGCAGCGGCGGCGCAACTCGATCTCGCCAACGCTGCAACGATTGTCGCCAAACAACTTGGCGTCTGGGGCGAGACGGGAGTAACCGCCGCGAACGTCGCTGACCTTCTGGCGTCCGCAGCAAATGCGAGTACGGTAGACGTTGAGGAACTCGCGCTCGGACTGGCGAACGTCGGCGGCAGCGCGAAGGTTGCCGGATTGTCGTTTGAGGAAACGGTGCAGACGATGGCGCTCATCGCGCCGTCCTTCAGCAGCGCCGCCGATGCCGGTACGTCAATGAAGACCTTCCTCCAGCGCCTGATCCCAACGACCAAAGACGCAACGGAAATGATGATCAAGTTGGGGCTGGCGACGAAGGACGGGAAGTCGTTGTTCTTTGACGCGACGGGCAGTTTCGTCGGAATGGAGAAGGCGGCGCAACTGCTGCACGAAGCGACGAAAAACCTCAGCGAAGAGCAGAAATTTCTGGCGTTGAATACGATATTCGGATCAGACGCAATCCGCGCCGCTGCCGCGATTGCAGGCGCGGGCGCGAAAGGATTCAACGAGATGGGGCAGGCGATGAAGGATGCGGGCGGCGCTGCGGCCGCGGCTGCAACGATGCAGCAAGGGTACAAATTTACGCTTGACCAGTTCAACGCGGCAGTGGAGACGCTTCAGATAACCGTCGGCAGTGCACTGCTGCCGCATCTGACGCAGTTAGTCGCGGCTGCGGCGGAAGGCGTCAACGCCTTCACCGCGTGGACTTCCGGCATCCTTAGCGCCGCCGATCCCGTTGCAGCGCTGGCGGAACAGATCGGGCTGGCGGGGGTGACGACCGGCAGCGTCCAGCAGATGATCACCAGCGCTGCGGCTGTGATCTTCGCAGCGTGGAACGCGCTGAGCGCCGCGCTTGCGCCGTCGACGCAGACCGCGTGGAGCGCGGTGCAGTCAGCGGTGCAGACTGCGCTTACGGCGGCGCAGAAAGCAGTGCAAGCTGCGACGGCGTTTGTGACGCGAATTTGGAACGAGCACGGCGCTGATATTCTCGCGTTTGCGCAACGCACTTGGTCGGGAATTATGAGCGTCGTCGCCGCAGCGGCGCGATTTATTCAAGCCGCAATCGAGGCGCTGACGAAGGCGGCGCAGTGGGTGTGGGCGAATTTCGGCAACGAAATCACCGCAGTTGCGCGGTTCGCGTGGAATCAGATCAAGATATTGACCGAAACCGCGCTTGCGGTGTTGCGCGGACTGTTCGAGGCGGGAACCGCCGCGCTGCGCGGCGACTGGAGCTCTGCTTGGACAGCGATCAAAAACGTCGCTGAAGCGCTGTGGAATGGCATACGCGCGTCTGCGGAAAATTTGATGAATACGCTCTCGTCGCTGTTCAACACACTGTACCCGCGCCTGGAGAGCGCGTTCCGTCAAGCGATTGCGAACGCGCCAGCGCTCGGCGCAGCGTTGATCGACGGAATACGCAGCGGCGTAGAGAACGCTGCGCGCAAACTAGCGGAAGCGGCGGCGAAAGCGGCGAAGGATGCGCTCGATGCGGCGAAACGTACGTTGGGCATCCGCTCGCCGTCGCGCGTCGCAGCGCGCGATGTCGGGATGCCGCTTGCAGAAGGCATCTTGCGCGGGTTGACCGAGGGGCTGGCCCCGCTGCCGTTGCTCACCCGCGACGCGGTGACCGCGCAACCAGCAACATCAACCGTCAACGTCGGCGGGATTACTATCAACGCCGCGCCTGGGATGGACGAGCGGCGGTTAGCGTTGATGGTGCGCAGTGAAATCGATAACCTTACGCGCCTAGCGCGCTTCGGGAGGGTCTGAGATGAGGATACGGCAGATTGGAACGCTCGTATTTGATGCGAACACCAATATCGTCGTTGATGCGAATAACCAGGACGCGCCTGGCATCGGATTTCGCACAAATAGTCTCTACGACCCGCAGCCGTTTGCGGTCGAGATTGCGTTCCGGCGCGCGACGCGGCGGCAGGCGCTGGATGCGGTGAACACGCTCGCGCGTGAACTGTACAGTTACGCGCAGCGGCGGCAAGACGGACGTTTTGCTGTCGCGGGCGGCGTGTTGACGGTTGTGGAAGACGCAGCCAACGGCGCGACGCTACGCTCGTTTCTGCGCGACGCAGCGGTCACGCTGCTCAGCGTCGAGGCGGCCTCGACCGGCGTCATCGCGCGGGTGCGGGTGACGGGGACGCTGATCAATCCGTTCATCGACTATACGTTTACACAGAATACGCTGTCATCGCTCCTTCCGTATGAGCGCCGCGTCGTTGCGTTGTCGGGGCTGAGCGATGCGTATCTCTACAAGAGCAGTCTGTTCTACAGCGTCTCGAATATGCCGGGACTCTACAACGCGCTGCTCGCGATTGAGGAATTGGAGAGCGCGACAGGGACGAGTCGCATCATTGCGATTAATCCGACATCCGTCACAAGCGGAATCGTTCTACAGAATATGCCCGCGCCGGGGTTGCTGCGCGCGTATTTTCTGAATACGACAAACGGAATAATCACCTACACCGTCAACCCCGCCACATTCCCGCACGACGTATACCGTCTCTTTATTGAGATTTTCTGCCCGACGACGCCTCCGTTAAACGCACGCTACATCGTCAGTTGGGACGGTCAGCCGCAGATCATAGAGACGATCGTCGGGGATCGCTCGTGGTATACGCCCTTGTTGTTCACGCGCAGCAATACGACGTTTCCATTGACGCTGGAGATACAGAACGTGCCGACCGGAACGGCGGCGATGCCGTTAATCCTCATCCCGACCGACGGCGTGTTCGTCTGGAGCGTTCTCACGCCGCCGACGCTGCTATCGTTTCACACGCTCGATCTTCAGAGCGCCCTTTCGCGCCCGTTCGAGACTGTCCCAATCGGAACCGTCTACGGCGCGCCGGGGTTTATCTCAAGCCGCTACATCGCAGTGTTTAACGGTATAATGAATGTACCGATGAACGGCTCGTCAACGTTACTCATTCGTTCGCGACGAATCGAACCCGCTGCGTTTGCGTGAGGAGATAGCGATGCTCGTTGCAATCACAAAACCGCATCAGCAATTTCCCGTCCCGCTGACCGTCGCCGACTACGAATTTTTGACATCGGATGACGGCGATGAGCGCGGGCGCGTGACTTTACCGCCGGGCTACGCGCGTTCCGGGGCGATGACGCAGATCGGCGACGAACTAATCATCTACTGTACGCAACTCTCAAAGACCGTCTGGCGCGGGCAGATCGAGCGGATCGAGGAGACGCGCAACGGAAGCATCGTCTGGCACGCGCTGGGGTTCGGCGCGCTGCAGCGCGATGCGCGGATTTCGGTCGTGCAGAATATATACGATATGTCGCGCTGGAAGCCGGTCGGTGATGGATTTATGCCCGGCAGCGGGTACAATTCGCGTGGAGATCTGTGGGAGTACGAGGTTGTTTCCGTACTCGGATTTCCGCACATACGCATACGAACAAAGAAAACGTTTTTAATTTCAGCCGCAACACTCTTTTTTCTCGCGTATCTGTTTGACCAGCCGGAACGATACGTGACGATACAAACAAACGAGAGCGTCATCGTATTTCCGGCAATTGTGACGGGGTTAGCAACCGGCGTCTGGGTTGCGCCGGTGACGGCGATCCCGCAACCAAACGCATATACGCTGACGCTTGGAACGTTTACCGGACTGAGTTCGACCGGAACCGTTACGGCGACAACGTGTTACGGCTGGGTCATCGGCGTGCGCGCGGATGGTGTAGAGACGATTGCTGGTACGACATCGGTGACGTTTCGTGCGATTGTCAATCTCTCCGACATTTTTGGGATCAACAACGTGTTGACGTCTACTGATTTGGGTGTGCTCGGCTGGTGTTGTGACGTTTATCTGCCGACTCAAACAAATGTGAGGATTGAGAAGCCGGACGCAAATCTGCGCGAAATTATCGAGCAGAGCACCAACGAGTTTGTATCGGTCAGATACCACCGCAAGCGCTTTCTCCGCGACCGCCCGCGACCGACGATCGACTTTCGCGCAGATAGTTCGCTGGTCTGGCGCTTCCCGGAGACGACGCGCGTCGTTGATATTTCCAAAGCGCCGAATCGCGTATTCGGTCAATATCGCGGCTACTGGACGGATCATCTGACCGCGCCAGCAGTGATTTTGTCGCTCGAATACCGCCGCCAGACGTTCGCCTCGCGCAATACAAGCATTGGCGAGTACGGCAGCAAAGCAATCGCGGAAGAGCGCCGCGACGAGGCGGCGGTCGCGCTGGATCGCCAGATCGCGCCGATAACGGTTGAGTTGGATAACTCGCGCTACGAACTGATGACGCGCGAAGGATGTACGGTTCCGAACTGGTCAGCGGACGTGAGCGACTACGCGATTGTGCCCGGCTACTATCGCAACGCGAAGATCACATCGCGTACTATTAGCCGCGAGCGAACGACGTATACCGTCTCGTTCAACCCGGATGATTTCGTGACGGTGTTACGGTGAGGGGAGGTGTATATGATTGACGATAATCCGCTCATCTTCGCGCCGCACAGCATCAGCGCCGCGACGTTCCGGCGCGTACTGCGCGCCGCGCGCAGCCCGGCGTTTGTCGAAACCGAGGCGCTGCTTGCGGCGCTAGACTACTGGAACGCTGATCGCGCCATCGCGTTGGCGTTTTTCGCAAAAGAAAGCAGCTTCGGGCTGCGCGGCGTCGCAGTGCGCACGCGCAACTGGGGCAATCTGCGGCGCGGCAAGCGGATGATCGCACAGACGCCGCACCCGTTCGCAGTCTACGCGCGCTGGGTGGACGGTTTGAATGATTGGTGCGAGTTGCTCAAAGAGCACTACTGCAAACGACGCGGACTGTGCCGCTTGCGGCAAGTGCTGCCGCGCTACGCGCCGTCCAGCGACGGCAACGACCCGGAACGCTACGCGAATTTTGTAGTAGCGATCATCAGACGCTGGCAAGCAGAGGAGCAGCGAAGTGGACATCGTTGAAATCTTCCAACTACTGGCTGCCGGTCACGCCGGGCTGACCGCGCTCGACTATCTCTGGAACGCGGTCTTCGGCGCGATCGGCGCGGCGACGGCGTATCTCGCGGACACCAACGGCGAGGTGTTTCTGCCGCGATACGACCGAGAGCAGAACAGCATCGAGCTAGGCGCGCTGGGGCGCGTGCTGGTCGGCGCGGGAGCGGGCGTGCTGGTCGGCTACTCTGGCTACATCCCATTCATTGCGGGGGTCGTTGCGCCGACGCTGCTGCCGGTTCTGATAGATAAGATTACTGCGTTTATAGAACGAGGAAGGAAATGAAGATCGACATTTTTCTGCTGATCAGCGCGTTTGTCCTCGCGTTCGTGCATCCCGACGCGGCGCAAGTAGCGGCGACGGCGGTGGCGCTGCTGCTGGTGACGCGCATCGAGCGAGGGCGACGGGCAAGAAAAACGAAGCGCGCCCCAGCGGGCGGTTGAGGCGCGGGACGGCGGGGGCGGTCAGAAACGCTGGATGTTTAAGATGAGCGTCAGATTAGTAGCGCTGGATGTCGTAGACGAGGTTGACGAACGCCTCAATCGGCGTTTCCCCCTCGCCCCGACGTAATCGCCGACAGCTCCCGACATCAACAAGCGCGTCAGCGAGCCAGTCGCCGTCGTTGATTCGCCAAATTTCGACATCGACAACTCCAGAGTTGATATTGCACACTTACTATACCACACACCCGCCCGGTTGCCAAGCGTCGAAATTCATCTTGCAAACCGCTTGACAAGCGGGGAATTGTGTGGTAAGATCAGGCTTGGTGTAGTAGACGTCGGGTTAGGAGGGAGGAAGGAGATATGTCCATCTCATTTGCGGATTTCTTAGACTTGCTGTACGGCGATGACGCCGCCGCTTATACGACCGTCAGCGTCAAACGCGCGGACGGTCGTTTTGATTGCCGGACGTTCAGCCTCTCGCAGCGCGCAGAGATCGTCAAACACATCGAGAATCACCTTGTATACGACATCTACATCAAGCGCGCGTCGCAGTACGCGCAACCAGAGCGCGGATCGTCGGGGAGCGCTGAGTTGGCGTACTACCAGCGCGTGATCACCGCGGATATCGATATCCAATCCGCCGCGCACGCGAAGAACGCACTCCCAGCATCGAAAGACGACGCGTTGAAAATCATCGACGAAAGCGGCTTGCCTGAGCCAACGCTTATTGTCCACACCGGAAACGGACTGATGCCGATATGGGCGCTTCGCGCGCCGCAGTGGGTCAACGACGTTGCGCCGGTGCAAGCGGGCGTCGAGGCGCAACTGCGACTGGCGGCGGCGCGCTACGGCTGGACGCTCGACAATACGAGCGACGCCGCGCGGTCGATTCGCGTCGTCGGAAGTTACAACTGGAAGCAGCGCCCGCAGAAGAAGCCCGTCGCCGTCATCCGCAACAGCGACCGCTACTACGAACTGAGCGACTTCGCCGCGTTCGCCCGTCGCCCGCTGCTCGCGCCAAGGCGCGTCGGCGGCGCGGCGACGCGCGAGACCATCGAGACGCTGCTGAAATACATTCCCGGCGACGGGTTGGAGTACAATATGTGGCTGGCGGCGGTCTGGGCGATTCAGTCTGCGCTTTCGGAAGAGGACGCGGCTGAGGTGCTGGACGGCTGGACATACGACTGGGAGAAGCACCAGAAGCCGGAAGGCGTCGAGAGCAACATCGGGGTGCTGATCAACCTCGCGCGCAAGTACGGCTTTGAGGGCGCAGTTCCCGGTCTGCGCGGCGGGTACGTTGTCTCACCGGAACTGCCCGACGCGATGCGCATCAATCAACGCTACCTCGATATTGAGATCGACCCGGATGACCAGTACCCCAACATTGTCGTCATTCGGTCGGCGAAAGGGACGGGCAAAACCCAGTGGCTGGCGGAAGCCGCGAAGTGCTACCCGCGCGTGCTGTCAGTCGGGCACCGCGTCTCGCTGGTGCGCCAGAGCGCAGCGCGGCTCAACCTGACGCCGTACTACGAAGACGGGAAGTGGATCACGAACGCCCCGCGCGTCGCCACAACTATTCACAGTCTCGACAAAATCGAGACCGACGCGCCCTACGATCTCGTTATTATCGACGAGATCGAGCAGGTGCTGAAGGCAATCGTCAACGACCGCAATCTGAAGAGCCGCAAAGTCTCGGCAGTCGGGGCGCTGATGGAGCATCTGCGCAAAGCGCGCCTGATTATCCTCGCCGACGCCGACGTTGGCGAGGCGACGTTGACGTTTATTCAATCCGCATTCCCCGACCAGCCGATAGCCTACGTCGAGAACGAGTACGCACACCGCGCAATTGACCACCTCGTACTGCTGCCGTCGCCGGAAGACGTACTCCAAAAATCATTAGAATGGTACGACCCCAACGAGTGTAAAATCGCGCTCGCGTGCAACACCCGCGCCGACGCCGACCGCGCCGAGCTGTTCTACCGACAGTACGCGCCGGAGGCGCGGATACTGAAGATTACGGCAGAAACGAGCGAGAACAACAACGAAACGCTGGAGCGCATCAACGATATTCTCAAAGATGTTGATATTTTCATCTATTCGCCGTCGGTCGGCACCGGCGTCTCAATTGATGTGGAAGGGTTCGCATTGTTCGGGATCGCGCGCAACGGCGTCGGCGTCGGCGATGTGGATGATTTCCGCCAGCAGTTGGGGCGCATCCGCAACCCGCTGGAGCGCGAGATCAACGTGTACGTCGAGACGAAGAAGATGAACGAACCGACTTCGCCCGAAGCGTACCGCGACCTCGCCAAACTGCGCGAACTGGAAGCCGACTTCCGCGTTTCGCGCGCATCCGGCGCGGCGGAACCGGCGACGGAATGGGATCGCGTGTACCTCGATCTCTACTGCGTCGTCAAAGCCAAAACTGCGGCGCAGAAGAACGACTTCTTCAACAACTTCGTCGGCGCGTATGCGGCTGAGGGCGTTGAGATCTGGGATGACCGCGATCAACCGCTGCTGCCGCGCGACCGTCGTCGCGAACTGGCGAAGTCGTTGCGCGAACGGCGAGAAGCGCAAGAGCGGGCGCGGGCGGAACGCATCGCCAGCGCGCCCGCGCCGGACGAGGCGCAGACGGAAGAACAGAAGCGCGACGCAGAACGGAAGGTTGAGTTAGAGGAGCGGTACGGGATCGAGGTTGACGCCGATCTGGCGCTCGATGACGAGAAAGGCGCATACGGGCAGGCGCAGCGGTTCGCGGCGGTGGAGGACGCAGAAATTGCAAAAGCGCTGGATGAGATAGAGACGACGCGACGGTTTAGCGCCGACCGCAACCGGTTTGCGCTGTTCGCAATCTGGTTCAACGCGCTCCTCGCCGCGCTGCGGCTGCGCATCGAAGAGGGTGCAGAAATTGCAATCACCGAAGAGTTTCTCGATCTCGTTGACCGGAACCGGCTGTTGATTCAGGCGGCGCTGGGGATCAAGGCGCGCGCGGACTTCAGAGCAAAACCGATGTCGTTCATCGGCGCGCTCTTCGCCAGCATCGGCGTCGGGATTGAGGGGAAGCAGCAGCGGGTTGAAGGAGGGAAGCGCGTACGCGTCTACCGGCTGGTCAACGTCGAGCGAGCGCGCCTGCGCACTACAGGCATCCGCAAGCGTCATCAACAACGCGCCGCGCCGGTATTCGAGTTTCTCGGAACAACAGAACAGAAGTCTGTCACAACACATCATTTAAATAAAAGAAAGTCCGGCGTTGTGACAGCTATTGCGTGAACATCACCGGCGCGCCTGAGGAGACGACGTTGAGATCGTTCGAAGAACAAGCCGCATACGGTCTGCCCTACGAGCGTCTGATCGCACAGACGGCGGCGCTGCTGCTTTATCCGCATCGTCCCGATCTGACGCTCGTGCGGTTGGACGTCTACGCGTCGTTGGATTTTCTGCTGCTCGACGGCGAGCGACCAGTCGCGGCGCTTGAGGTCAAACGTCGGGCGGTGCGGTCTGATGCGTATCGCACAACGATCATTCCGCAATCCGTCGTTGACGCAGCAAAGCGCTTGACAGTCCCCGTCTTTGCTGCTATTCTCTTCCTCGACGGATTGGCAGTATTCGATGTGCTGCGCACGCACTCAACCGCCCGCTGGCTGCGCGACCGGCGCGGGACGCTGCGGAAGCACCGCGAATACGATATCAGAGAAAGGATGGTTCGGCTTGAAGAAGTGCATCAACCGTCGCGATGAGGCGCTTGACGCAGTGCAAGCGCTGCTCGCATACGAAACGCTTGCGTTCGATATCGAGACGCAGCCGCTCTTCCGCTACCCGAAAGAGCGGACGAAAACGGCGTACCGGGCGTACTTCGACTACCTCAAGCGCAACCGCTGGGGTCTGACGTACGACCCTGACCCCGACGATTTGCCCAATCCGCTGCCCCCGCCCGTCGATTTCGTCGCCGAGCATCAGCGTCTGCGACGCCTCCTCAACGACGCTTCGCGCAGCGGGAAGACGACGGCGGCGCGGCGCATCCGCGATCTGGAAAGCGCGCTCGAAGCGCTTGAAGACGAGGTTGTTCCGGCGTGGGTGATGCGTCATATTGCGTCGCTGTTGGTGAACGAGACGTACAGCAACGACCCGGTGCAACCGGGGCTTGAACCGCACACCTCGCGCATCTTTCTGATGCAGTTCGCAACGCCCGACGGCAAGGCGTTCTGCTTCAACGCGCGGCGCGTCGGGCTGGATGCGTTTATTCCGATTTTCGAGCGCGTGTCGTTGGTCGGCGCAAATCTGACGTTTGATGTGCAGTTTGTGCTGCACAATTTCGGCGTTTTCCCAACAGTTGCGTGGGATGTTGTTGTCGCCGACCGCGTGATTACGCTCGGTCTCGACCTTGCGCACTCGCTCGCCGCTGTCGCCGAGCGCTGGGCGGGCGAGACGCTCGACAAGAGCGTGAGGGAGACGTTCGCCAACCCGCACGTGCTGGAGCCGACGCCGGAACAAGTCGAGTACGCGCTGAAAGATGTCGAAATCCTTTTCCCGATCCAGCGCCGCCAGCAGCAGCGCGCCGAGGCGCTGGGAGCGCTGGACGCGGTGCGGCTGTTCATCAGCCTCACCGTCCCGACCGCCGCGATAGAATACTGCGGGCTGCGCATCGACGCCGCCCGCTGGGGCGAGTTGGCGGACGAGGCGGAACGGCGACGGCGTGCGGCGGCTGAGCAATTCGCTGAATATCTCGGCGTTGAGCCGGAGGATTTAACGAAGCGCGAACTCGTAAAGACGGCGGCGAAGATGCGCGGCGTCTCTATTGACTCGCTCGACAAGCAAGAATTGGGCGAAGTCGAACGCGAGTACAAAGACGACTTGGAGAAGCATCGCTTCTTCGACCTCTACCGTCAGTGGTCGCACTGGCAGAAGCGCGTAACTACATACGGACGTTCGTTTCTCGCGTACATCCACCCGCTGACCGGTCGCATCCACCCGCATTTGAAAATCGCGGGAACCGACACCGGGCGGTTTGCGTGCAGCGAGCCGAACATCCTCAATTTGCCGCGCGGCGAGGGCGACGATCTGGACTACCGCAGCGCGTTCGTTGCGCCGGAAGGGTACGTTTTTGTGAACGCCGACTATGCTGCGATGGAGCAGCGCATCGCGGCGGATTTGTCGGAAGACCCGGCGCTGCTGGCGCTGTTCGCGTCCGGCGGCGACAACCACAGCGTCACCGCCGCGTTAATGTTCCACATTCGGCGCGGAAATGTTGCAGAGCCGGAACTGACCACGCTGATGTTTCAGAACCAGCCAGTTGAGGGATATATCATTCCGGCGAGCTGGGACGCCCGGCGAACGGTGCGGTTTGTTCTGGAGAGCGGGCTAGCCGACAGTATCAGTAAAAAGTACAAGAAGACGACGCGGCAAACCGCGAAGGTTGTCGCGTTTCTGTATTTCTACGGCGGAACCCCGGTCGGGCTTTCAAAGAAACTGCACTGCTCGCTTGCTGAAGCGGAACAGTTCTTCCGCGATTTCAAAGCCGCGTACCCGACGCTCTCGCGCTGGTTTGCTGACTGTGGGCGCGCGCCGTTTGAGCAGACTGTGAAACGCGCCGACGGATCGAACATCGGGTACATCACAACGTATGCCGGTTTGCGTCGCTGGTTCACGCTGCCGAAACCGGCGAGCGCCCGCGCTGACGAAAAGCGCGTCTGGCGCGAGCGCGGGGTGATAACCCGGCAAGCGATGAACCATCCTTGTCAAGGAGGCAACGCGGTGATAATGGCGCAGGCGATGTCGGATGCTTTTACCCTCTGCGCGCCGCGTGAGGGGGGCGTCGAAGCGACGCTGGGGATCGAACGAATGATCGTCGCCCCGATCTACGATGAGGCGCTGGCGATTGCGCCGGAAGCGCTTGCTGAAGAAGACGCGCAGCGCTGGCTGGAGCAGACGATGCTGAACGCAGCGCAGCGGCATATGACGCGCTGTCCGCCCGCGGTCGAGGCGAACCCGATTTCTAAGAACTGGAGAAAATACTGAAATGAGCAACTTCTTTGGCGTCAAAATCCAGAAACAACAACCGCTTGTTGACGCCATCCGCGCCGCTGTCGCAGCGAAGCGTCGCCCGGTTGCGGCGCGGGATCGCGTGTATGCGAGCGAGATTTCCGGTTGCGACCGGCGTATCACGTTCGCGCTGCTCGGCTGCGAACCGGACGCGCCGAGAACTGACAATCCGTCCGCGCTGATTGGCGACGCGATCCACGCGCATCTCGAAGCGCTGCTGGTCGAGGCGTTCCCTGGTCGCGTTGAAACAGAGGTTCGAGTGGTGGGCGGTGCGGTGTCGGGGCGGATCGACGCGCTGCTCATCGAGGAAGACAATACGCTGACGGTGATCGACGTCAAAACCGTCAGCGCGCGCGAGTGGGCGTCGCGGTCGAAGGTCGAGGAATATATCGACCAGATCAGCGTCTACGCCGCGCTGGTCGATGCGCAGACCGGCGTTGTGCTGTTGGTCAATAGAGACACCGGCGAGATGGAGGAGATGCGCTTCGGAATCGACCGCGCCCGCGCTGAGGCGCTGCTGTACAAAGCGCTGCGACTTCAGTCGCTGGCGCTGGAGGGATGTATTGCGGAAGCGGTCGCCTGGGGGACGGAGGAGTGTCGTTGGTGTCCGTTCAGAAAACGCTGCGAACCGCTTGACAAAGCAAGCGTTCTGGAGTATACTGCGAACTAAGGCGAGTGCGCCGAAGGTGCAGAGAAAGGAAGTGACGGCTATGTTCAAGGAACTTATCCACAACGGGAACGGACGCGAACGACCGGAACTCAACGGGGCGTACATCGGGCGGTTTCTGGGCGTTTCGCAGCGGCAGCGTCCGACGTTTGAGACGCGGAATGACCCGGAACCGGTCTATGAGGACGTGTTTGTGTTTGAGTTCGAGTTGTCAGACCCCGACCTTGACGAGCCGGTGCGCGTCTCGAAGTGGGTGCGGAAACCGCCGCGGCTTGACCACCCGGCGAAGAATGGCAAGGTTTCCAATCTTTACAAAACGATTGCGGCGCTGTACGGCGTCGCTCAGATGACGGATGAGCAGCTCAATGCCGCCGAAGATTATGTGCAGAACGTCGCCGTCGGGCGTGAGTATCAACTCACGCTGGAGACTAAACCCAGCGGTTGGGTTGAGATCGTTCATATCGCGCCCGTCCGCAAGGCGCGCAACCGGAAGAAAGACGAAGATGAAGAAGTCCCGTTCTGAACCGCGCTGGAAGCGAAAGGAGCGTGAGGCAATCAAGGCGTTGCAAGCCATCTTCGGGCGGGTGAGCGATCCGTCGCTTGCCCGCCTTTTGACATCGACCGGGCGCGTAGGGCATCTTACGCGCTTCGGGGTTGACGGGCTTGTTGGTAGCGATCCCGGTTACGTTGTTGAGGTGAAAGCGAGGAAAAGGATGCTTACAAAACCGACGTTAGACGCGCTGTTACAGACAATAGACAGAGCCGCGCGCTTTGAGCGCATCCCGCTGTTCGTTTTGGTCTTCGGCGACGACGTGCCGACGCGCACCGAGAACGGCGCGCGGGTGGATCGGGAGTGGGTGATGATGCCCAGGCGAGTTCTCGAGGAACTCGTCGGGAAGGAGCGAACGAATGAATAACGCTGAAGAGCGCTTTGTGCGCTGGTACGTGCAACTTCCGCCAGATGCCCCGCTCGATGTTTACGCTGCGCGTGCGACGCTGCAGCGTGCGTTGTCGGATCGGGAGGCGCTGGCGGAATATCTTTTGTACGAATGCGCGCCGTCGCTGCTTGGCGAGTTCATTTTCAGACATTGGAATGACGCGCTGAACGACGCGCCGGGGAGCGCTGCGCTGCGTCTGGCGTCAGCGGTGATGCGGGCGTTGGAACGCGTCGAAGACGAACGCGACAGGCGAGCGGCAAAGTGGCGGTTTCAGTTGGGGTTGACGCCGTCGGCGCGGATACTGCGCCGGTTATGCGAGGAGATCAACGATGCGCGATGACGATCTGCGCGCCGCAATGCAGTTCTTCGCCGAGCGGCTGCGCGGCGCTGAGGCGACGGAAGCGAGGTTGCTGCGCTGGACGCGCCGCAAACTGCGCAGTGATGCGCAAGCGGTCGCGGAACTGATGCTCGCCGTCGGATATCGGGCGACGTATATTCGTTATTTCATCCGATACCACATCCCGGCGCTTCGCGAGGGTGCAGCGATTGGGGAAACGTACATCGATCCCGACGCGACGGATGCGCATCTGGGGCTGTGCTGGCGTCTCAACGAGGACGTAGCGACCGTCGTTTCCGATCTGCACGCGGCTGCGAAGCGATTGCAACAACCCTACCGCGATCTGGCGGCGGTGTGTTTGCGGTGGGGGTACGTCCACGAGACGGTTGTACAACTGCTGGCAAAAACACTAGAAAGGAAACCTCGAAATGTGGTGGAAGATTGAACCGTTGCCGGAGGGCGAGTTGGAGAAC
>Ga0272447_1000605_pt1 | contig 26036 bp, 21 predicted proteins | sample YNPCB0133_FD_194589 | JGI IMG/M metagenome (GOLD analysis project Ga0272447, IMG submission 194589) | Hot spring microbial mat communities from Yellowstone National Park, WY, United States - YNP-CB-013-3 | ecosystem: Environmental > Aquatic > Thermal springs > Hot (42-90C) > Sediment | place... | reverse complement strand
AGCGGGTCACGATGGCAACGACGGCGCCCTCGGCAAGCGGATGAGGAGACGAATCGGACGCCTGCCAGATCGGCGCGCTTGCTCGCTGACCACTCTGCATGCCAAGACACCCCTCCGATCGGAAGGGCGAACACCCTCCGATCGGAGGGTTCCTCTCCAGGAGACTTTTCCCTTACATTTTGAGGTAGCGGAGAGTAGCTCAGCTGAGCACTGATCGAGGTCTCTCATGCCTTCTGGTCAAGACGTCGTCCAGACGTTCACCGAGCGTGAGGCCCACTGGTCGACGGTCGAGCGTGCTGCACTGGAGCAGAGCGAAAGGAGGATCGGTGATGATTCCCGGGCCATTTCGCTATCGCCGGGTATCGTCCGTGGAGGAAGCAGTCTCGCTGCTCGCACAGCTCGGAAGCGACGCCAAGGTTCTGAGTGGCGGGCAGAGTCTCATTCCCATGATGAAGTTTCGGCTCGCTGAACCGAATTACGTGATCGACATCAATCGGGTACCAGGGCTTGACTTTCTCGAAGAGCGCGATGGGCTCTTGCGTATCGGCGCGCTGGTGCGCGAATCGACCCTCGAGCGTTCGCCGCTGATCCGCGAGCGGTACCCGATCCTCCACGACACAGCACTGGTGATCGCCGATCCACTGGTCCGTAATCTCGCTACAGTCGGGGGCAACCTGGCGCACGGCGATCCGGCCAATGACCATCCGGCAACCATGCTCGCGCTCCGTGCACAGGTCGTCGCGAACGGCCCAAAGGGAGAACGCGTCATACCGATCGATGAGTTCTTCGTGGACACGTTCGTCACCGCGCTGGAACCCGACGAGCTGCTCACCGAAATCCGTATCCCGGTCTCTCCACCACGCTCGGGAGGAGCATATCTCAAATTCGAGCGTAAAGTCGGCGACTACGCAATCGCCGCCGCCGCGGCGTTTTTGGCGCTGGACGAAAGTGGGCATATCGTCCAGGCGGGTATCGGTTTGACCAATCTGGCCTACAAGCCGCTTCGTGCGACAGCAGCCGAGCAGGTCCTGATCGGCCAGCCGCCGAGCGATGAGCTGTTCCGGGAAGCAGCTGAACTCGCCGCGCAGGCAACCGATCCGGTCAGCGACTTACGCGGCCCAGCGGATTACAAACGCGCAGTTGCCCGGACGATGGTGTTTCGCGCCTTGCGTCGAGCGCTCGAGCGAGCACAAGCCAACGGATGAGGGAGGCAGAGCATGGAACGTGTGCCGATCACAGTTACCGTCAATGGGCGGACGTACACCGCCGAAGTCGAACCGCGGCTTTTGCTCGTCCATTTCATTCGCGATGTCCTCAACCTCACGGGCACGCATATCGGCTGCGACACGACCAGCTGCGGTGCCTGCACGGTCATTTGGAACGGGCGTCCCGTCAAGTCATGTACGGTCTTCGCCGTACAAGCTGACGGAACCGAGATCCTGACCGTCGAGGGTCTGGAGCGTGATGGCCAGCTGCACCCGGTCCAAGAAGGCTTTTGGGAAGAGCATGGACTGCAGTGCGGCTACTGCACACCGGGAATGATGATGACCGCCGTCGCGTTGCTCGCGGAAAATCCTGATCCAACCGAGGAAGAGATCCGGGCGGCGATTTCCGGCAATCTCTGCCGCTGTACCGGCTATGTCAACATCGTCAAGGCGATCCAGTACGCAGCACGCAAGATGCGCGAAAGCGCCACAGCAGGTGTGGGAGGAGCGTGAACGATGACAGCGACAGCTGTTCGCGGTATCGGCGTTCCAGTCAAGCGGAAGGAAGATCCGCGGTTCATTCGCGGGAAGGGAACCTACGTCGACGACGTCAAACTGCCCGGCATGCTCTACATGGACATCGTTCGTAGTCCATATGCCCATGCGCGCATCAAGCGCATCGACGTGTCCAAAGCACGAGCGATGCCGGGCGTGATCGACGTGATCACTGGCGAAGAGTTGGCCAAGGCCAATCTCGCGTGGATGCCCACGCTCATGGGCGACCGACAAATGGTCTTGCCGACTGACCGCGTGGTCTACTACGCACAGGAAGTCGCGGCTGTCATTGCCACCGATCGCTATATTGCCGCCGATGCCGTGCTCGCAGTCGAAGTCGAGTACGAGCCACTGCCGCCGGTGCTGGATCCCTTCGAAGCGCTCAAGCCGGACGCACCGCTGGTACGCCCCGATCGAGACCAGAAGACGAACCACATCTGGCATTGGGAAGCAGGGGACAAGGAGAAGACCGATCGCATCTTCCAAGAAGCGGAGGTGGTCGTCGCTCAGGATCTGTACATACCGCGGATCCACGTCGCTTCGATCGAAACCTGCGGCTGCGTCGCCAACTATGACCCAGCGACTGACAAGCTGACGATTTGGATGACCTCGCAGGCCCCACACGCGCACCGGACGGTCTTCTCGCTGGTTACAGGGATTCCGGAACACAAGATCCGAGTGATTTCGCCCGATATCGGAGGAGGATTCGGCGGTAAGGTGCCGGTCTACCCCGGCTACGTCATCGCGACCTACGCGACGCTCAAACACAAGAAGCCGATCAAGTGGATCGAGGATCGCTCCGAGAACTTGCAGGCTGATTCCTTTGCCCGCGACTATCACATCCATGCCGAGCTCGCAGCCAATCGGGACGGCAAGATCAGGGCGCTGCGCGTCAAGGTGCTGGCCGATCACGGTGCCTTCGATGCAGCAGCCAATCCATCGCGTTTCCCGGCTGGCCTGTTCAGCGTCTGTACGGGCTCCTACGACATGGAAGCAGCGCACGTCGAAGTCGACGGTGTCTACACCACGAAGCCGCCGGGAGGCGTCGCCTATCGCTGCTCGTTCCGCGTGACCGAAGCGGTGCACACGATCGAGCGGATGGTCGATATCCTGGCTGATGAACTCGGCATGGATCCGGCAGAAATCCGCTTCAAGAATTTCATCCAACCGCACCAATTCCCGTACAAGTCGCCAACCGGCTGGGAGTACGACAGCGGGAATTATCCGGCAGCGCTGCAAAAAGCGCTGGACATGATCGGGTATCGAGAACTGCGTCGCGAGCAGGCCGAGCGGCGGGCGCGCGGTGAACTGATGGGGATCGGTATCTCGACGTTCACCGAGATCGTGGGTGCTGGCCCCTCACACACCTTCGACATTCTCGGCATCAAGATGTTCGACAGTGCGGAGATCCGGGTACATCCGACGGGCGCCGTGATCGTCCGGATCGGAGTCCAGACACAAGGGCAGGGACACGAGACCACGTTCGCCCAGATCGTCGCCGAAGAGCTCGGCATCCCGGTCGAATACATCACCGTTGAACATGGAGACACGGACACGGCACCGTATGGGCTCGGCACATACGCGAGCCGTAGCACGCCGACAGCCGGTGCGGCCACCGCGGTCGCTGCCCGCAAGATCCGAGAAAAGGCGCGGCTGATCGCGGCGCACCTTCTGGAGGTGAGCCCGGACGATCTGGAATGGAAGGATTACGCGTTCCGGGTGAAGGGAGCTCCTGATCGGTACAAGACGATGCAAGAGATCGCGTTTGCGGCTTACACGAATTTCCCGCTCGGGCTCGAACCAGGACTGGAAGCGGAATGCTACTACGATCCGCCCAATCTGACGTTCCCCTTCGGCGCTTACGTCTGCGTCGTGGACATCGACCGCGGTACGGGCCAGGTCAAGATCCGAGAGTTCCTGGCGGTCGATGACTGTGGCACGATCATCAACCCGATGATCGTCGAGGGCCAGATTCATGGTGGGCTGACGATGGGTATGGCACCGGCGCTCTTCGAGGAGATCGTCTACGACGAGAACGGAACCATGCTCACCGGTACCTTCATGGACTATCTCCTGCCCACGGCAGTCGAAACACCCCACTGGAAGACGGCCAAGACGGTCACGCCCTCCCCCCATCATCCGCTCGGTGCCAAGGGCGTCGGTGAGAGCCCGACGATCGGCGCACCACCAGCGATCGTCAACGCCGTGGTCGATGCACTGAGCCATCTCGGGGTGCGCCATATCGACATCCCGATCACGCCAGCCAAGCTGTACCGGATTCTCCAAGAGAAGGGTGTGGCGGAGTGAGCGCAGCGCAGCGATCCGGTCCGTCGCGGGGGCTGGATCGCTGCGCCCTTTCTCGATGTCCGACGAGCGACGAGCGAGCGAGATGACGCAGGCAAGTCATGCCGAAGCAACACTGTCACGTGACCTCTTCGCGCTGGCGGCTGATCTCCGCCAGCGCGGGGTACCTTTCGTTCTCGCAACGGTGATCTGGACCCAGAGTCCGACCTCAGCGAAGCCGGGAGCGAAAGGTATCGTGACCGCAGACGGCGCACTCTTCGGCTGGGTCGGTGGGAGTTGTGCTCAGCCCGCCGTCATGCGAGAGGCGATGGCTGCCTTGCACGATGGACGAGCGCGGATCCTGCGGATCGATCCTGTTGGCTCTCCCGACCAACCGCCCCGGCCAGGCGTCATTGTCGCTCCCATGACGTGTCACAGCGAAGGAGCACTCGAGATTTTCTTGGAACCGTTTCTCCCGGCACCGCAACTCTTGATCTACGGCGAGAGTCCGGTCGCTGACGCGCTTCTCCGCTTGGGCAAGGCGATGGGCTACTGGGTGGTCGCCCTGCGCCCTGGGGCGAGCGGAGCGCCGGCTGAGGTCGATGAATGGCTAGATAGCCTGGATCCGGGCGATCGACCGCGAAGGCGGCCGACCGTCGCTGTCGTCGCCAGCCTCGGTGCGTACGACGAGGACGCGATCGAAGCCGCGCTGCGTGTCGGTGTCACCTTCGTCGAACTGGTAGCCAGTCGGAAGCGATTCCGAGCGATCCGCGAGACATTGGCACGATCGCTGCCGGAAACCTTGCTGGAGCGGGTCAAAGCGCCGGCCGGACTCGACATCCAGGCCACGAGCCCGGAGGAAATCGCGGTCAGCATTCTAGCTGAACTCATCGCCGCCAAGTCGGTTTGGCGGAACACCTGGCGTCCAGAAGAAGCTGGCGCGCGCACCGAGCTTCCCACCCGCGAGGCGATCGATCCGGTCTGTGGGATGACGGTGAACACGGAGAGCGCTCGGCATGTCGTCGACTACCGAGGACAGCGGTACTTCTTCTGCTGCCCAGCCTGTCGCCGTTTGTTCGAGGCGGATCCAGAGGCCTACCTGAGCACAACGCGATAGATCGAGTTCCCAGAACGGCTCAGCGGCGAGCGAGGAGCTGGCAGGCCTCGCCGTGCCGTCGTCTCGGCGAGCGCAGGCAAGAGGTCGGGGCGGTCTGGAGTCCACCGCCCCGAAGAGAGGGGTAGAGAGGGGGAAACTGGAGGTGCAGAGAGGGTATTCAGTCACCGACTCGCGAGGATTACCGAGTCGGCCATGTTCGCAACACGTTCCACTCGCTTCGGCAGTGGGCCGCCGGTATCCCGTGCTGCGAAAGTCAGTATAACGCGAGGGGCATGTTCCGTCTGTCAGGAAAATCTGGATATGCGGGCCCACTGACGACTCAGACATTCCCTTTGGGCAGGTGACCGCTGCGCAGTACAGTTAAGGAAGCGGAATCAGACGCGCCAAACGAGGGCGCGGATGGGAGCGAGGAGAGCTGGCGATGGTTACGCAGGGGATCGATCCGTTCGGCGCACGCGCGACGCTGGATACGCCTGAGGGTCGGGTCAGGTATTTCCGCCTCGCCACGATCGCAGACCAGTTGGCGATCGACTTGGATCAGCTGCCGTACACCATCAAGGTTCTGCTGGAGAATGTCCTCCGCTACGCGGGAGCGGAGCCTTTTACCGAGGACGATGTTCGGCTGGTCGCGGCCTGGCGACCGGGCACGAAGCCTGCAAAGGAGTTTCCGTTCTTGCCCACGCGCGTCCTCTTGCAGGACTTCACGGGCGTACCGGCCGTCGTCGACCTGGCAGCGATGCGCACAGCAGTCGCACGCCTTGGCGGTGATCCCTCGCGCATCAACCCACTGGTTCCGGTCGATCTGGTCATCGATCATTCGGTTCAAGTAGACGTCTTTGGCACGACCGTTGCCTTCCAGCGCAATGTCGAGAAGGAATACGAACGGAACCGCGAGCGGTATGCGCTCCTGCGCTGGGCGCAACAAGCGTTCCGCAATTTCCGCGTCGTGCCCCCTGGTACCGGGATCGTGCATCAGGTCAATTTGGAATATCTCGCGTCGGTCGTAGCGGTACGGCAGAGCGATGGAGAAGCTGTTGCTTTCCCGGACACACTGGTGGGCACCGATTCTCACACCACGATGATCAACGCGCTAGGTGTTCTGGGTTGGGGAGTCGGTGGCATCGAGGCGGAGGCCGTCCTGCTCGGCCAGCCGATCTATCTGCTTCTGCCGGAAGTCGTCGGCCTGCGGCTGATCAACGAGCCGCCAGGAGGCGTGACCGCGACCGATCTCGTTCTCACGATCACCCAACTCTTGCGGCAGGTTGGCGTGGTCGGGAAGTTCGTCGAGGTCTTCGGTCCTGGTCTCCGCCATCTCAGCTTGCCCGATCGGGCGACGATTTCCAATATGGCACCCGAGATGGGCGCGACGGCCGTGATGTTCCCGATCGACGACGAGACGCTCGGGTATCTGCGACTCACCGGACGGAGCGAGGGACACGTCCGACTGGTGGAAGCCTACGCCAAGGAGCAGGGGCTCTTCCGCACGCCGGAGAGTCCGGACCCGCTGTTCGACCAGGTCGTCGAACTCGATCTCTCGACCCTGGAGCCGAGCTTGGCGGGACCGCGACGGCCACAGGACCGGGTGCGGCTGTCCGAGCTCCCCGCGTCGCTCCGAGCCGCATTCCCAGAGCAATTCCCATCACCACAGGCCGAGCAGGAACGCTTCGATTGGGAAGGCGGCTCAGTGAACGAGGCGCAAGAGCCGAGCGAGCCAGTGGTGCCGGTCGGACAGCGCCGCAAAGTGGTCGATGTGCACTTGGATGGCCGGCATGTCGAATTGACACACGGCTCGGTGGTCATCGCCGCGATCACGAGCTGCACCAATACCTCCAATCCCGAGGTGATGCTCGGCGCTGGCATATTGGCCAAAAAGGCGGTCGAACGGGGACTGGATACCAATCCCGCTGTCAAGACGAGCCTGGCGCCTGGCTCGGGCGTCGTGACGGCGTATCTTGAGCGTGCCGGACTGATGCCCTACCTGGAGGCGCTGCGCTTCCATCTGGTGGGGTACGGGTGCACGACGTGCATCGGCAACAGTGGACCCCTCCCCGAGCCGATCGCCAAAGCTGTGCAAGAGCACGAACTCGTCGTGGCAGCCGTTTTGAGCGGCAACCGCAACTTCGAGGGGCGGATCCATCCGCAAGTGCGCGCCGCCTACCTTGCTTCCCCGCCGCTGGTCGTCGCTTTTGCGATCGCCGGCCGAGTGGACATCGACTTGACGAGCGAGCCGATCGGGTATGACCCGAATGGCGAGCCGGTTTATCTGCGCGAGATCTGGCCGACGCCGGAGGAGATCCGCGAGGCGATGGAAAAGGCGATCGGCCCAGAATTGTTCATCGAACGCTACCGCGAAGTCTTCACTGGGGACGAGCACTGGCGCTCGTTACCAGTCCCGACCGGTGACCTCTATCAGTGGGATCCCGACTCGACCTACATCCAAGAGCCGCCGTTCTTCAAGGATCTCGCGCTCGAGCCGCCTCCGCTACGTGACATCGAGCGGGCGCGCGTTCTGGCCTGGTTGGGTGATTCGGTCACGACCGACCACATCTCCCCAGCGGGCTCGATCCCCGTGAACAGCCCGGCCGGGCAGTATCTGATCGCGCGAGGAGTTCAGCCCAAGGACTTCAACAGCTATGGCGCGCGGCGGGGTAACCACGAGGTGATGGTGCGTGGCACCTTCGCCAATATCCGCTTGCGCAATCGGCTCGCTCAGGGGCGGGAAGGTGGCTGGACGACGCATTTCCCGAGCGGTGAGCTGGTGACGATCTACGAAGCTGCTCTTCGCTACCAGATGGCGGGCGTTCCGCTCATCGTGATCGCCGGGAAAGAGTACGGTAGCGGGAGTTCGCGCGACTGGGCAGCCAAGGGCCCGATGCTGCTCGGGGTGCGAGCCGTCCTCGCCGAGAGTTTCGAGCGGATCCACCGCAGCAACCTCGTCGGTATGGGTGTCCTACCGCTCCAGTTCCTGCCTGGCCAGAACGCCGAGGCGCTCGGACTGGACGGCAGCGAGCGCTACACCATCGCTGGAATCAGCGATGGCCTGGTGCCACGCGAGTTGGTGACGGTACGCGCGGAGCGCGAGGACGGGCGGGTCATCGAGTTCCAGGCGATCGCCCGGCTCGACACCGACATGGAGATCGAGTACTACCGGCACGGCGGTATCCTCACGTTCGTGCTGCGCCGGCTGCTCCGCGGGGAGACATGAGAGGACTGCGCTCGACCGGCTGCGTGCCCGGCGCAGCATCGTGAGGAGGGGCTCGATGCACGATGATGGCGCATTCATCGCGACACGCTTGCCGAATGGCCTCGAGGTTCTCCTACAGCCACTCCGGCATGCACCGGTCGTCTCCTGCTGGATTTGGTACCGGGTAGGAAGTCGGAACGAGCAACCAGGTCTCACGGGGATTTCCCACTGGGTCGAGCACATGCTCTTCAAGGGAACACCGCGTTTCCCGCCCGGTACGATCTTCCGTCAGGTCAATCGCTGGGGTGGCACCCTCAACGGTTTCACCTGGCTGGACTACACCGCCTATTTCGAGACACTGCCCACGCCCGGCTGGCAACTCGCGCTGGACATCGAGGCCGATCGCATGGTAGCGGCCACGTTCGACCCCGGGGAAGTGGAGCGGGAGCGTACCGTTATCCTCGCCGAGCGCGCCGGCAGCGAGAACCAGCCCAGCACGTACCTCCGCGAAGAAGTCCTGGCGGCTTCCTTTCGGGCCCATCCGTATGGGCATCCGGTGATCGGCTATCGAGAGGACCTGCAGACCATCACGCGCGACGACTTGTACCAGCACTACCGCACCTATTACCAACCGAACAACGCCATTCTGGTGATCGTGGGGGATATCGATCCAGACAGCGCCCTGGTCGCGGTGGAACGACGCTTTGCGGAGCTTCCTGCCGGTACAGCACCCCCGCCAGTGCGCGCGCGAGAGCCGGACCAATGGGGAGAACGACGCGTGACTGTCCGGCGACCAGCGCCGACTGCTCAGCTGCTCATGGCCTGGCGCGTGCCCGCAGCGACCCACCCGGATATTCCCGCACTGCTCGTTCTCGACGCGATTCTCTCCGGTGGAAAACCGGTCGCCTTCGGTGGCAGTGGAATGGGTCGCAGCGCGCGCCTCTACCGTGCACTGGTCGCTCCCGGGTTGTGCACTGCAGCAGCCTCGAGCATGTCGCTCACCCTCGACCCGTTCGTCTTCACGGTATCCGCGACGCTCACGCCACTCGCTGAACCAGCTCGTGTGGAGACGATCGTCGAGGAAACGATCGCGCGTCTCCGCAAGGATGCCGTCGGCCAGGACGAGCTGGCGCGTGCGAAGCGCCAGCTAACGGTGCAATTCGCCGCCGCGAACGAAAGTGCGCAGAGCCGCGCGGCTCTGCTCGGCTCGCTCGCCGTTGTCGCGCCGGATCGATCACCGGAACGCCTGTTGGCCGAGCTCCAGGCAGTGGAGCCGGACGACGTGGTGCGGGTCGCGAACACGTATCTCCGACCGGAACGACGTACGGTCGGCTGGTTAGAACCGGTAGCGAGCGACGAGGAGCGCGTCGGGGTAACCGGTGAACCGCTCGAGACGCCGGCGCCCCGCTATTGGTTCACCGGTGGTGCATCGTCACCATCGGAACCGGTCCTTTTGCCGCGGGTTCATCTCGTGCCAGTGACCGGCCGGTTGGCGAACGGGGCGCAGTTCGCCGGTCAGGCGATTCCGGCGAGCCGGCTCGCAGTGGTGAACGTCCGTATCCCAGCTGGTGCGGCGCGGGACGGAACATTGCCTGGCATCGCTTCGGTCACGGGCCAGCTGCTCATGCGGGGAACACTGGCTCGCGACGAAGCCGCACTCAACGAGGAGTTGGACCGGCTGGGAGCGACTGTCAGCGTGAACGTCGGTCGCGATAGCGTGGATATCGGCCTGACCTGCCTCGTGGAAGTTCTGGAGCAGGCCCTACCGCTCTTGGTCGAGGTCATCGTGTCTCCCGCGTTCCTGCCCGAGCAGCTGGACCGGGTACGGCAGCAAGCGCTCACTGCCCTGCGCCAGGCGCAGCAAAGCACGCGTGCCCAGGCCGATGCCTTGTTGCGGGCACTGCTCTATCCAGCCGGTCACCCGTATCATCATCGCATTCTCGGTACCGAGGAGAGTTTGGAGTCGCTCACCGTCGAGGCAGTGCGAGCGTTCCACGAGACCTACTATCGACCCGCGGGAGCAGTCATCACGGTGGCCGGTGGTCTGGAACCCGAGATCGTCAGCGAGTGGCTGGGGCGAGCATTGGCCTCCTGGCAGGGAACCGCTCCGCCGCTCGAGATTCCGGACGTCGTCCCCGCTGACCACGGCACACGCCGGACCGAGACACTGCCCGGAAAGCAACAGGCCGATCTCGCACTGGGAATCCTGACCATACCACGCCGACACCCGGACTACGAGGCATTACGCCTCGCCAACGTCGTACTGGGACGGCTGGGTCTCATGGGGCGCATCGGAGCACGGGTCCGTGAACGGTCCGGGCTGGCCTATTACGCGGCGAGTGCGTTGGAGACGGGGCTGGGGACGGGTTTCTGGACCGCGTACGCGGGAGTGGCACCCGTGCACGTCGAGCGGGTGATCGGGCAGATTGTGGAAGAGGTCGAGCAGTTCCGTCGCGAAGGTCCGACTCCGCAGGAACTGGCCGACGCCAAAACCGCGCTCGCTGGGACAGTCGTGCTCGGGCTCTCCACCGCGGCTGGTCTGGCGGGAGCACTGGCGGACTCGCTCTTTTACGAACTCGGCCTGGATTACCTCGAGCGACTCCCTGAGCGCTTGGCAGCGATCGACGAGGCTATGGTCCGTGCAGTGGCTGTCCGCTACCTCGATCCAACACGTCTGCAGGTCACGATCGTCGGTCCCGCGGCAGACGGGCCACTCAGCCCGCCGACACCGCAGCCTTGACGACGCAGTAGCGGTCGACGACCGACCAGCGCGGCGAGCCTGAGCAGCGTAACCAGCCGAACAGTCGCGCCTTCCGTCCCGACTCGCCGTTGTGCGGCCGGCTGGTCTCCCGGGACCGTCGGTCGAAACGTTCGACCGCGCAGTCGCGAGTGTCGAGGTGAATCTCTCCTGTGTGTAGTCGAGCGTACCGGTCCTTCCGGTCCTCATCGTGCGCGGGCCCCCGCCACAGTGAGTCGGCCAGGTTCGGGACGTGTCAAGCTTTACCCGACTCGAACAATTTCGGGAGATTTGGCAGAATCGCAGCGAGGAGCAGGAGAAGGATGGTCGATCGGAAAGGACGCGCGACGACATGAACGCTGTACCGCGTTACACCGTGTTCTGGCTGTGCGCGCTGGATCAGGACCGGGTACCGCGTCCAGTCGAGCCGGCGGTGGAGGAATTCGTCCAACTCCTGGAGCGGAGCGAGGGGACAACGCTCCGCGGCGCCTACTTGGCGACCGGTTTCCGTCCTGACGTGGATCTCATATTCTGGTTGCTCGGGCACGATCCGGCACATTTCCAGGGCGTCGCCTTGGCGCTGCGGCGCACCGCACTCGGCCGGGCCTTGCCGGTCCGCTACGCCTACTTCGGCATGGCCGGAAGCTCACAATACGACCCGACGCACGGGCCAGCCTTCCTGCGCGGCGAGCCTCCCAAGCGCTATTTGAGCGTCTATCCCTTCGTCAAGACGCCCGAATGGTACCTCTTGCCCTTCGAGGAGCGGCGGCGCTTGATGGCCGAGCATGGGCGGCTCGGCGACGAGTTTCCGACCGTGCTGACCAACACGGTCAACTCGTTCGGTGTCCAGGATCAGGAGTTCATCGTCGCGCTCGAGGACGACGATGTCGGAACCTTGATCACCATGGTCCAGCGCTTGCGGGCGGCCGAGGTTCGGAAGTACACGCAGCTGGATACGCCGATCTTCCTCGGTCAGCGTTACGAGCCGCGGGAGGCGCTCATCCGCCTGGTCCAGTGACCCAGGCGACTCGCCAGCGCTGCCCCAACGAGCGTCGCGAGCGCATTGACGGCATCGTTGGTCAGGCCCGGGAAGCCGCTCACACGCTGCGCGGGACCGGGGCAGGGGGGATGTGCCGGCTGTTCCAGCGATCGGTGGCAGATCGAACAGGAATAGCGAGCCTGGAGGGTCGCCCCGAAGAGGCTATCGGCCAGTGCACCGAGGCAGCCAGCGACGGCGATGGGCAGGCGCGGTGTACCGCGCGGTGCCAGCAGCGCAACGAAGCTCGCTCCGGCGACCATGCCGAGCAAGCCGAGCAGCGAGACCGCGCCCGACGTACCGGGTGGAACCGGGCGGCCAGTCCGGAGCGACCGCGGCGGATGGGCGCTCAGCATCCCGATCTCGGTCGCCCAGGTATCAGCGGCAGCGCTGGCGATCGCCCCAAGAAACGGGAGCGACCAGTCACTGTGCTGCTTGCTCACCAAGTGGAGCGTCGCGAAGAGGGCAGCCAGGCCGCCGTTGGCGAGCACTTGCCGCGCATCGCGCTGTCCGCGCTGCCCCTGGGTCGCAGCAGCACGCTTGCGCTGCCGGCCGACACGGCTGAGAAGACTGCCGGTCACGAAGAAACCGATCATCACTCGTGACCATGCCAGGCCACCCGCCGCGAACGTGAGCGTGCCGACGAGCACCGCTGCGAGCGCCCCACCGCGGTCGAGGGCACGTCGGCGCACGGCGAGGCTCGCGATGACCGCAGCCAGCGCAGCGCCGAGAGCCAGTCGCAGGGGGATGCAGAGGCGACGTTCTGGTGTGCTCATGGTGCCGGCGGACGGAAGAGGAGGATCAGCTCGTCCTCGCGGATTTCGAAGACGTATCCGGCCAATTCGATGACGGCGGGTGAGCTGATTTCGCCGTAGCGGATGCGGATCTCGACATCGTCGAGCGTGAGGACACGCATCCCAGTAGGTGAGAAGGGATGTCGTGGCGAGCGATAGACAGCCCGGGGACCGCCCAACTGATCGAGCGCACGGAGCGCGAGGTTGCGAGCATCGGCTTCGCTGAGTATCATCGTCTCGACCTCCAACGCTGGAGAGCACAGGACGGCGAGCAAGCAGTCGCTGAGCCAGGCGGCCTTACCATGGCCGGCCAAGCTGCACGCACGCCCTCGCATAGCGTACAATTGAATATGGCTCGGTGCAGGATCAGCGCCGGGTCGATGCGGGCTGGTAGCTCAACTGGCAGAGCAGCGGACTTTTAATCCGCGGGCTGTGGGTTCGAGTCCCACCCGGCCTACCACAAAAACGGCACCAGGACACCGAACCGAGAAGACGGCCGGTCACAGGTGACCGGTCGTCTCGGGATTCTACGGGAATCTTTACGGGAATCAGGTCTGGAGCAAGCCGTGCAAGTGCGCGCAGCCGGCACAGCGTTGCGCGTTTTTGCTTTCACCCTCCTGGAATTCGTGAGCCAATGAGAATTCGGGGCCAAGGCCGTGTCAACGTTTATGTGTAAGCGTTTGTGTACGGGGGCATACTGCTCCTGAAGCATCTTCTCCAACACCTCCCTCGCCTTCGAAAACCCCTTGAGCCTTCGCTCCGCCCACCTCCCTTCTTGCCTCTCCGACTCCAGGTAAAGGAGCTTGTACACCGCCTCCTCGTGGGGAAACTTGTGGTCGCGCACCTTCGTCCCCCGCCGGATCTCCCGGATAAACTGTTCCATCAGGTTGGTGCTCCGCAAGTACGGTCAAAGCACCTTGCAGAGCGCGGCGTCCATCGGAATGATCTGCGCCCGCGGTCAGTCCACTACCGACCCAACCTCTTCGCTCGCGCCGCCAGCCAGCCATCGCCGTCAGCTGCGGCCGAGTCGGCGAAGTCATGCCCATTGCTCATCCGTGCCCGAGCCACCCGGCAGCGGTGGTGAGACCGATTACCTGGTTCGGTGCCCGTCCAGCGAGACTGCTGATGGACAGGGCTCAGGCGGGTGCCACGCACCGCTCAGCCGGGTCCTGGTAGTCACGTCGCTCGAAGTTCCGACGCGCCGAGCGGCCGACGTTCCCACCGGTACACGGGCGCGGCAGGTAACGCCCACGCCAGGTTGCCGGATCTTTCGGCGTGAGGCAATGCGGAGAGGCCCGGCTCGAGGGTGTGGCGCGGACAGTACTTCCAGCCTGTCCACACCACAGGGGGCCGGGCAGCTTGGAGGCGCTTCCCCGGCAAAGCAACTCCAGGCACGGTGATGCTGAGCGTGCTCGTTGCGCCGTAGGGACTGACCAAGCTGATTGGAGCGAGCCGATGAACCAGCGCACTGGCTGCGCACTGTTCACGGCAGTCTCGCTGACGAGCACTCGAGGACTGCCCCGTGGCCCGCGGTCTTGGGGGAACTTGGTGAGCGTGCGTCGCTTGGCCGTCGACCTGATGAAGGGCAAACCCCCCTCAGGGGACCGCGAGCTGGCTCGAGCCCAGTGTGGGTGCGGGCGGTTTGCGCTCTGCTGACGAGCAGCAGCCGGGGCAATCAGCTTACAGGGCCAGGGTGGGGTACCAGCTGGGTAGGCAACCGCCCTGCTTCGGGGATCATGTTCCTCTGCTCGGTGGCGTTCTGGCGCCGAATCTCGCGAGCGGGAGCTGCCAGAAAGCCGAGGACAGCGGCGCAAGCGCGCATCGGTCGTGACCGGACAGTCTTGGCGAAGCCGCGGCAGCCGCAAGGCAGAGGACGCGCGCGGTGCGGCAGCTCCGCTGTCCTGCGAGCCTTGCGCTGACGGCTGTGGAGGGAAACTACGGTCACCTGAGCGGGTTGAGTGCAGCCTCAACGGCTAGATCGCGTGTTCACACTCTCTTGACAACTCCGGCATCGATGGCTATGCTAGCGGTAATCGTTAACGTTCACGGGAACGTTCACGGAGTTCTAGGGTTCAGTAGGTCGAGGCATCTATTGAGGTAGTCATGAGTCGGCAACGAGTCACGATTCTCGATGTTGCCCGAGCGGCCGGCGTTTCGGCGCAGACCGTGTCCCGAGTACTCAACAACAAAGGCGAGGTGAGCCAGCGGACACGAGAGGCTGTCCTCGCTGCCATCCGGCAACTCGGCTATCGGCCGGACGGGGTGGCGCGGAGTCTCGTCACGCGCCGCACGCGGACGATCGGCTTGGTGGTACCCGATATCGCCAACCCCTTCTTTCCCGAGATCGCTCGGGGAGTCGAAGAGATCGCCCAGACCAGGTCGTACCGCGTGTTTTTGTGCAATACCAGCGAGCGACCCGAGCGCGAAGTAGAGGCGTTGCGGGCTCTGGCCGAGAAGCGCGTAGAGGGTGTGGTCCTATGCGGCACGCGCCTGCCGGACGAGGAGCTCGAACCATTGGTCGCTGACTTTCCCGCAGTGGTCCTCGTGAACCGTCTCTTGGAAGCGGAGCGTGTGGACGAGGTTGTCCTGGATGACGAAGGCGGCATGTATCGCCTCGTCCACTGGCTGATGGCTCAGGGCTACCGTCGCTTCGCGCTCCTGGCCGGGCCACCTCGTTCTTACAGCAGCCAAGGTCGCCGCAAAGGCATGCAGCGAGCGCTGGCAGAGGCAGGTGGCGACGCCGAACTGGTCGAAGTGATCGATTGCGCTCCATTCATTCAGGGGGGGCAGGAAGCAGCTGAGCAGATCCTGCAGGCCCACCCAGAGAGCGATGTCCTGGTCTGCTACAACGACCTGGTCGCGCTGGGAGCCCTGCGAGCTTGTCAAGCGAGGGGATTGGCTGTACCCCGAGACATCGCAGTCACGGGCTTCGACGACATCGCCCTGGCAGAACTGGTGACGCCGTCGCTCACCACGATGCGAGTGCCGAAGCAGCAGCTGGGTGAACTGGCAGCGACCTTACTGTTGGAGCGGCTGGCGGGACGCATCGAGCGGCGACGAGTCGTGCTCGGACCGGAGTTGGTCGTCCGTTCCAGTACTCGTGAGTGGGGAAGGGTTGGGTAGGAGTGCATCCGTGGAAGCGCTCGAGTACGTTGACGCGTCCTGGGCGGTACGAGTTGGCCTCGCCGGGGCACGGGCTGCTGCGCTGGCTCAGAGTGACGCTCATGGTGCTGGAGGCCGAGGAACGTGTGAGGCAGGAAACTGGAAACACCGAATGCGTTCTCGATGTGATCGAGGGAGAAGTCGATCTTCTGCGCGCGGGATCCCTCTGGCATCGCGCTGTCCGGAGGAGCTTCTTCGATGACAAGGCTACCCTGATGTGCATTCCTCCGAGGGCGACCTACGAGCTGCTGGCGCGGTCACCTGCGATCGTGCTCGGCATACAGGCGCCGGTCGAGCGCGCTGGGACATGGGGGGTCGTGCGCGCAGAGGATGTCCCGGCCCGCGTGGTAGGGCGTTCGACCTGGCAACGCACCGTTTGGCCAGGGACGGCCGAACTACCGGTTACGCAACGACTCCTCGTCGGCGAGACCTATAACCCACCAGGCAACTGGTCATCCTATCCACCGCACAAGCACGACAGCATCGACCCACCCCGTGAGCTGCCCTACGAAGAGCTGTACTTCTTCCGTTTCGATCCCCCGGGCGGGTTTGGCTTGCAACGGATTTACGGTGAAGAGCAAGGGAATGGTCGGTTCGATGTGGTCCTGACCGTGGAGGACGGTGACGCCGTCATCATCCCACGGGGCTACCACCCAGTAGTCGCGGCTCCCGGCTATCGGATGGGATACGTGTGGGCGCTCTGTGGCCAGGGTAAGCAGTATGGGGCATGGACGGAAGATCCAGCACACAGCTGGGTCGCGCGAGGTGATGACGATGCCTCCTGAAGGTTCGCGGTGCAGTATCGATCTCCGCGGGCGAGTCGCGTGCGTCACTGGGGGCACGGGCGCACTCGGCTTGGTGATCGCCCAAGCCTTAGCTGAGGCCGGCGCGCAGGTCGCTGTGCTGGGTCGGGATACAGAGCGCCTGGCGCGTGCCGAAGCGAGCCTGCGGGCGCGGCAGCCAGCGGCGCTAGCGGTGGCTGCTGACTTGTGTGATCCGACGACGCTGTCGCGAGCACACGAACGCATTCGACAGGCACTCGGACCGGTGACGATCCTCGTCAACGCCGCTGGTGGTAACCGACCGCAGGCGACGACCGGGCCGGATCGCACCTTCTTCTCGCTTGACCCGGGCGCACTCGAGGAGGTCATCCGCCTCAACCTACTCGGGACGATTTGGGCGTGCCAAGCGTTCGGACGGGACATGGTCGAAGTCGGCCACGGAAGCATCGTGAACATCGCCTCAGTCGCCGCGCTGCGTCCGCTCTCACGCGTCGTTGGCTATGGTGCGGCCAAGGCCGGTATCGTCAACTTCACGCAATGGCTCGCTGTCCACCTGGCGCGAGAATACAGTCCAGCCATTCGTGTCAACGCCATCGTGCCGGGCTTCTTCCTCACCGAGCAGAACCGGTTTCTCCTTTTGGACGAGCAAGCGCCTGACGGCTTGAGCGAGCGGGGGCGAGCCGTCCTTGCGCGCACACCGCTCGGCAGGTTCGGTCACCCGGAGGATCTCTGCGGACTTGTGCTTTGGCTTGTGGGGGACAGCGCGCAGTTTACCACGGGTGCGGTGATTCCGGTCGACGGAGGTTTCTTGAGTGAAGGAGGGGTGTGACGTGCGAAAGGCAGGGTGATCGGCGGGTGGTCGTACGGTGAGCGCAGTGGACATTACGGTGAGATGAGAGAGGAGTGCTACACATGCATGGTCAGCGACTGACACGGCGACAAATGTTGAAGCTGGGCGGCGTCCCCGTCGCTCTCGGGATCGGTGGCGTCCTCGCCAGCTGTGCTCAGCCGGGAGCAGCGACCCCGACGCCAGCCCCAGCGCCCACACCGGCGGTGCAAGCGTCCCCGACTCCAGCAGCGATGGCAGCACCGACTCCGACACCGCAGAGTCCAGCGACACCAACGCCGTCCGGACCACGTTTCGCAGGGGTGACGCTCAACTTCATCGACAACCCTGAGGGTCAGTCGGACGCCATGATCGAGCTCCAGAACGAAGCGCAGCAGCTGACTGGAGCCAAGCTGCAAGTCGAGGTCGTGCCGCCGGGAGAGGTGTTCCCGAAGTTGCAGACCGCGCTTGCGGCGAAGTCCCCGACCTACGACTTCTTCGTCATCGACCACATCTACCTGGCGAAGATGGCAATGGCCGGATGGGTCATGAAGGTTACCGATCGCCTCACACCTGACTTGAAGGATGACATCTTGCCCTTTGCGCTCCAAGCTGTCGAATACAATGGCCAGTTCTATGGGCTTCCGTGGAAGGCCGAGTTCATGTCCTTTATCTACAACAAGCAGATGCTGGCTGAGGCCGGCATCGCTGGACCTCCCAAGACGCTGGACGAATTCGTCGATACCTGCCTCAAGCTCAAGGAGAAGAAGATCGTCGACTATCCTATGGCGTTTACCTGGGCGGCGAACTATGAGCAGGTGACGGTCGACTGGGTGATGTACTTGAGCGCGATGGGGGGGCAGATCTTCACGCCGGATGGGGAGCCAGCCTTCAACGAGGGAGCCGGAGTGGAGGCGCTCCAGTTCATGGTTGACCTGATTCACAAGTATCAGATTGTCGACCAGGCAGCGCTGACCCTGCGCGGCGGCGGTGTCCGCCGCGACCTCATGACGGGAGGCAAGGCGGCGTTCGCCTTGCTCTGGAGTTTCCCGCTGGTGCAGATGAACGACCCGGCGAAGAGCCCGCGGGCGGGCCAATTCGATGCAGCGCTCGCCCCGGCGGGCAAGGGCGGGCCCTTCTCGGTGGCTGGCCCCATGGCGTTCGGGGTCAGCGCCTTCTCGAAGAACCCCGAGGCGGCGTGGGAGTTCATCAGCCATCTCGCTGGACCGAAAGGTCACAAGTACAAGTTCCTCAAGGAGGGTACCGCGCCCGGCTACAAGAGTGTCCTAGCTGACCCGGAGGTCGCCAGCAAGTTGCAGCAGATCGGTGGACCGGTGTACGCCGAGCAGGCGAAGTACCTGGCTGTCCGGCCGTCGCTCCCATACTACGACGAGTGGTCGGCGAAGATCCAGGAAGGGATCCAGGCTGCACTGGTCAAGCAGAAGACGCCGAAGCAAGTGCTGGACGAGGCAGCAGCGTTCACCAAGGAGCTGCAGAAGAAGTACGGGAGATAGTCAGGCTGCCAGTGCTGGCGTCGCCTGGCTCGCTCCAGTACCAAAAGAGCGCTCGCACGACTTTGGATGTTGGAGCTGGCAACGGCGCTGAGGGCTGCATGCAGGTACGCAGGAGCATTGCATGCTGGTAAAGTATCCACGTCAGGGTACGCGGGTCGAGATCGCTTACCGTCGCGCCCAGACGGCGACGCGCCGGCTCACTTTCCGACGTCGCCGTCAGCTCGTCGGCATATTGCTGGTCGTGCCCAGCCTCGCCCTCATCTTCAGCGTCATGCTCTACCCGCTGTTGTATTCGCTCTGGATCAGCGTCTACGATCTCAACGTGACAACGCCGTGGCTACCACCTCGCTTCGTAGGCTTGGAGAATTACACGGACATCCTCAAAGAGCCGACAGCTCTTGCTGCCTTCGGACGGACGATCCTCTTCGGGCTCATCGGAATCGGCTTCGGCATCCCGCTCGCGATCAGCCTGGCACTCGCCCTCAACCGTCCTTTCCGGCTGCGCGGAATCGTGCGAGCGCTCATCATCATCCCCTGGGTGATTCCTGGAACGGTGCAGGGCCTGCTCTGGGCCCGGATCTATGATCCCCACTATGGGGCGCTCAACGGTCTCCTCTATCAGCTCGGGATCATCCGCGAGCCAGTGCCCTGGCTTCTCGAGCCGTCACGCGCCTTGTTTCTGGTCGCACTCGTGAACCTGTGGGCGACGCTGCCGCTCATGACGCTCTTGTACCTCGCCGCGCTGCAAGGGATTCCCCCGGAACTCTACGAGGCGGCATCACTCGACGGGGCTGATGGCATCAGGCAGTTTCGCTACGTGACGCTCCCCTTCCTCTTGCCGATTACGCTCATCGTGCTCATCCTGAAAACGATCGACGCGTTCGCGCTGTTCGATATCGTCTACGTCCTCACCGGCGGTGGCCCGGCGCGGTCCACCGAGGTGATCGGCTACTACCTGTTTCAAGCAGCCTTCCAACGCTCGGATTACGGTCGTGCCTCGGCACTGGCGTGGCTGATCGCTCTCCTGACCCTGGGGTTGGCCGTGCTGTATCGGCGTTTGACGCTACGCGGATCGGGGGCTGAGGAATGAGGCCCGGCTGGTCGAATCGTTGGCGCCTCTGGCGACCCGTGTCGATCCTGCACGCAGTCGTCGTTGCGGGCTTCCTGCTGTTCCTCCTCCTGCCCGTCTACTGGCTGATCGCCACGAGCCTTTCCTCACCGTTGGCCCTCGTGCGGATGCCGCCGGAGTGGATCCCCTTGCCGCCCGACCTGACCGCCTATCGGGCACTCCTGACGGGGCGTGCGGACGCAGGGTCAGCCGAGACACTGACGACCTTCACCATTCGCGCCTTCCAATATGCCCTCCGCAACTCGGTTATCGTCGCGGCTGCCGTCACGGCATTGGCGCTGGCGCTCGGCTTCCTTAGCGCAGCCGCCTTCACCCGCCTCGACGTACCGTTCGGCCACGCGGTGATCTACCTCATCCTTCTCGGGCAAATGATCCCCCCAGTGGTGCTGCTCATTCCTCTCTACGTCACAGCAACCCGTTTTGGGGTGCTCGATAATCTGCTCACAGTGATCGCGCTGCTGACAGCTCTTCATTTGCCATTCGTCATTTGGATTCTCCGAAGCTACCTTCTCACCATACCGAAGGAGTTGGAGGAGGCCGCGCAGGTCGACGGTGCCTCGTTCCCCGGGGCGCTGCTCCGCGTGACCTTCCCCTTGACGCTGCCCGGGCTCGTCGCGGCGGGGGCCTACACCTTCATGCAAACCTGGAACGCGTTTCTCATTCCGCTTATCTTCACCTCGAGCGACACCAAGCGCACGGTCACGGTTGCGGTCGCGATGTTCGTGGGCCGCCACTACACGGACTATGCGCTCCTTGCGGCAGCCGGCGTGCTCGCCTTCGTACCCCCGGTGGTGTTCGCCCTCTTCTTCCAGCGGTACTTGTTGCACGGGCTGGCATCTGGAGCAGTCAAGTGACGGGTTTCTCGGATCGGGAGGGCTTTTCGAGTGTTCGTACGACCCTTGGCTGACGGATCGCTTCTTGTCGAGCGGCTTCGCCCAGCCCAGCGCTACGATATGGGTAATCAGCGGCTCTCGGTGACGGTGAACGGACAAGGCGCGGTCCTCGCTCTTCACCTCTCGAGTGACGGAGTCGACGTGGGCGGCTGGGATATCGCTGTCCACCTCGATGACCAGCATGTCGCATTCGGTCGCGCCCGGGCCGCACTGCGCCTCTGGGAGGTGAGCGCGGAACTCGAGCGTGTTCACCTCGCGCTTGCCACGGCCATCCCGGATCAAGCAGCAGCTCTGCTGCAACGGCTGTATGTGCGGAACGACGCGCCACATGGGCGCCGTGCGACGGTGACGATCGCTCTTCGCCCCCCGCGCTATGAGGAAGCGCGGCTACTCCGGACTGCTGCCACGGTTCCTCTCTTGTGGGCACGGGGAGCAGCCAAAACGGCCCGACCGCGGGTTATCGGGCCTTGGAGGGACGAGGCTTCGGGATTTCTGGAGGTTCTCGCTCCGGTCCGGTGTACATGGGGGGCCTCACGCCCCTGGGGCGCGTTCACCTCGGACGGTGACCGACCGATCGTGACGTTGACGATCGAGGTGCCTGGCAACAGCGAGGCGGAGCTGTGCTGGGGATTCGTGCGTGGAGGGACCGACGAGCTCCGCGAGCTCCTGAACAGTTGGCCAACTATCCAGCGCGAGGCCGAAGCTTACCTCGCCTGGTTGCGACAACGCGCAGGAAACAATCTGACCGACGACTTCGTTCGCTCGATGGTCATCGCCTGTTGCAACGCTGCACTGGCGAACTACAAAACGTTCTCCCACGGCTTCGCCGGTTTCCTTGCTGGTGTCGACTACGCTTACCCGCCGCGACTCTACTTTCGGGATGGTTACTGGACCTCTCAAGTCGCCTTGAAACTGCGACCGGACCTCGTGCGCGCCCACGTGCTCTCTCTCGCCTGTGGTGTCCATCCGGACGGACAGTGCTCGAGCGGTGTCTTCGTGTCGTCGCTCTTGCCCTTCCAGGCCAACGAGCCGGCTGACTTGGACTGGCTTCCTGATCACGTCGATAGCCCAGCGTTCTTCATTCTGCTCGTCCGTGACTACATCATGGTAACCGGCGACCAGGCACTGCTCGTCGAAGCGATTCCCTATCCGTTTCCCCGGAAACAACACCATTTGCGGGATGTCTGGTCAGCGGTCGAGGCCGCTGGTCGCCATCTGCTGCGCTGTGATCGCAACGAGGACGGTCTTCTCGAAAAACCTTATCGACCCAACGATTGGTGCGACAACATACGGCGCAGCATCTGGGTCACCTACGATCAGGCTTTGTTCACCGCCGCCTTGTATGCGCTCGCCCAGCTCGCTCGGCTGCGCAGCGCGACAGCCGGCAGCGACTTTTGGCAGGACAAAGCAGCGCGAGCGCGCGCTGCGCTGAACACTGTCCTCTGGGATGAGGAGCTTGGTCATTATATCGACTATCGTCGTCGCGGTTTTTGCGAAAACCACCTCGCTGGCGACACATTGGTGGCAGCCTATTTCGACCTGGTCCCTCCTGACCGGCTACCGGTTCTCTTGCGATCCGTGCGCCGCTTGTTAACCAAATGCAATGAGCAGCAACCTTTCGGTGATTGGGGAGTCATGAACGTCTTTCCTCACTACCGACGCCAACGAGACCTCTTCGGGAAATCTTCACAACCTTATCATTATCATAACGGCGCCGACTGGCCATATTTGGACGGTATCTTGGGGACCGTACTCTACCGCGCTGAGGATCCGGAGACGCTTTACGTGCTCACCCGCTGGTGGCACTACGGCCTCGCCGAAGGATGGCTCACGCCGATCGAGTATTACTCGCCCGCCTTCCCACCGGGTGGATCGCTCCAGGCCTGGAGCGCTATGCCCGCGTCGCCATTTCTCGACTGAGGATCAGGGGAGGCGGCTGGATCTTCGTGACGATAATCGCGGACACAAGGATAGAGGGCCAGGAGGAGGGATCCCGATGAGTCAGCGATCCTACGGCTTCGCTTTGGTCGGCGGAGGGGTCATCTCCCCCATTCATGCACAGGCGATCGCCGCCCTCCCGAGTGCCGAGCTCCGAGCCATCGTCGACATTGACCCGGCGACCGCGGCGAAGCGCGGAGCAGAGTTGAGCGTCGAGGCCTACACCGCACTCGAGCCGATTCTCGCGCGCGACGACATCGACGTGGTGGTCATCGCGACACCAACCGGTCACCACGCCGAGCTAGGCGTGCAAGCCGCGGGCGCGGGCAAGCACGTCATCGTGGAAAAGCCAATCGATGTCAGCCTGGAGGCAGCGGACCGCCTGATCGGCGCCTGCCGGGCGGCTGGCGTTAAACTCACTGTGATCTCACAGCGTCGGTGGGACCCCGGCATGTTACGGCTGAAGCAGGCGCTCGATGACGGGGAACTGGGGGCGGTTCTCCTAGCCCAGGCGACGATGCCGTGGTACCGCTCACAAGACTACTACGAGAGCGCCGCCTGGCGGGGAACGTGGGAGCTGGACGGTGGCGGCGCACTGATGAACCAGGGTGTGCATTTCGTCGACCTCTTACTCTGGCTCATCGGACCGGTAGCGCGTGTGTACGCGACGGCAGCTACCGTGGCCCATGCGATCCCGGTGGAGGATGTCGCGTTGGTCCATCTCAGCTTTCGCAATGGAGCGATGGGGGTCATTGCCGCGACGACGGCAGCGTATCCAGGGTTTCCGGAGTGCATCGAGGTGATTGGCACGCGAGGCACTGTTCGCGTGGAGCAAGGACACATTACCCTGTGGGGAATTGGCGATGCTCCCGCGCCCGTCCAGGGGCTCGCGCAGCCCAGCGCTGCATCGAACCCGGCTCTCCTCGCGAGCGAGGGGCACCGCCGTCAGATTGCCGATTTTCTCCTCGCTATCGAGGAGGATCGCGAGCCAGCGGTTCGAGCTGAGGACGCTCGCGCCGCCCTCGAGGTGATTCTAGCTGCCTACACCTCTGCAGCGCGGCAGATGCCGGTCGACTTGCCGCTCGCTGTCCCAGCGCGGCCAGGCGACATGATGGAGAAGGGTATTCGGACATGAGCGAGCCGTTCAACTGGAGGTTCGCGGCGATCGCCGACGAGATTGATCCCGACTTGGCTCCAGCCCTCGACGTAATGCGCGAGGTTGGCATTCTGGCTCTGGAACTGCGGAGTGCCTGGGGAAAGGGCGTCCTCGACTTGGACGAAGACGAGCTGCACGCTGTGCAGCGGGAAACGAGCCGTCGCGGGATGATCGTCCCCGTCATCGCGTCACCGATTGGAAAGAGTCTCATCACTGAGCCAATCGAGTTCGAGCTGCGTCGCCTCGACCGGGCTCTCGCCATCGCCCAGCGTCTCGACAGCTGGGGTATCCGGCTTTTCTCTTTCTACTTACCCTCGGGGTGCCCACCTGATCAGTACCGGGAAGCGATTCTCGAGCGATTCCAGCGATTCGTCACGCTTGCGGCGGCTGCCGGAATCGTCCTGTTGCACGAGAATGAAAAGGACATCTATGGTGACATCCCAGAGCGCTGCCACGATCTGCTCAAGACGATCGATTCACCGTGGTTGCGAGCAGTCTGGGACCCCGCCAACTTCGTCCAGTGTGGAGTACACCCTTACCAAAGAGGCTTCCCTCTTCTCGCTCCCTACATTGCTCACGTCCATATCAAGGACGCGCGGCTGGCTACCGGCGAAGTCACTCCCGCCGGGGAGGGTGACGGGGAAGTCGCGGAGACGTTGGCAGCACTGGCCGCTGCCCGCTACGAGGGGTACCTCTCGCTCGAGCCGCACTTGCTCTCTGCCGGGCGCCAGGGCGGATTCAGTGGTCGCGCTGCTTTTCTACGAGCCCACGCGGCACTGCAGCGACTGCTCGAGCAGCTCTAGGCAGCCTGAGAAGGACAACCGATCTCCTCGACTTCCCAGGCTCTGCCCTGTTAGCTGATCGCTCGAGTGAGCCGAGCATTGGCTGCTGCCGCAGTACATCAGGTGACATTACCCGACCGGCGAGCAGGTCGGTACCCCGTCCAGCTAACTTTGGCACCGACCTCGCCATCGACCTGATCCTAGGAAAAACGTGTCACAGCAACTGGGCAACCCATCCCAGCGATTCGGCAGCCCAGCCTCCTAGTGGCGTCTCGACGGCCCGAGACTTATTCCGCACAGAACAGTGACTCACTGGCTAACAAGAGTGTCCCTCACAGCCGCATCCTGCCAACCGGCTTCAGGGCAACGTCGGCCGGAGGCTGTCGAGAGCTGCGAAAAGTTCGTCGATACTGGGAATATCCCGCATCGACTCGCCGTACCAGGCGGCTCGCACGATCCCATCCGGATCGACGACCAGGACTGCTGGCATGCGTCCCAGCTTGAGGAGCTGTACTTCCTGACCGAGAAGTTCGGCGATCCGGTGCTCCGGGTCGGCCACCGCCGGAAACGGCATCCCTTCCTGCTCCCAGAAGCGGGCAAGCGAGCGCGGTCCATCGGGCGCGATCGCGACGATCGCGCTACCCCGCTTGCGGAATTCGTCATAGTGCTGGCGCAACTGCGCCAGGTGCCGTCGGCAATAGGGTCAACGCAAGCCGCGCAGGAGGACGATGACCGCTGGACGACCACGCAGCGTCCCACTGCCGACCGGCTCGCCAGAGAGCGTAACGGCCTGCCATTCCGGCAGCCGATCACCTGGCTGGAGTCTCGGCATGTTCGACCTCCTCGAGGAACTCCTCCACGAGCTGAACGAACCGAGCGAACTCTTCGACATGCGGCAAGTGGCCGCTCCGCGCGCAGCGCTCCACCCGGACGATCGCTCCAG
>Ga0272447_1000604_pt1 | contig 26075 bp, 35 predicted proteins | sample YNPCB0133_FD_194589 | JGI IMG/M metagenome (GOLD analysis project Ga0272447, IMG submission 194589) | Hot spring microbial mat communities from Yellowstone National Park, WY, United States - YNP-CB-013-3 | ecosystem: Environmental > Aquatic > Thermal springs > Hot (42-90C) > Sediment | place... | reverse complement strand
CTGCTCTCCGGCGGCGCGGTGGCGGAGTACTCGGTGCTGGCCAACGGGGTCTATCCGTACATCACTGCGTCCATCATCATTCAGTTGCTGGTCCCAGTCATCCCGGCGCTGAAACGGCTGGCGGAGGAGGAAGGGGGAGCCGGACGGCGGAAACTGAACCAGTGGACCTATTACCTGACCATTCCGCTGGGGATGCTGCAGGCCTGGGGGCAGGCGCAGTTGTTCAATGCTATGGCGGCTCGCCCGGTCCTGCCCAACTTTGGCTTCCATCAACCGGAGTTCGTTCTGCCCACCATATCGGTCCTGATCGCTATGACGGCAGGCACGATGTTTGCCATCTGGCTGGGGGAGTTGATCTCGGAGCAGGGCATCGGCAACGGCATATCGTTGATTATCTTTGGGGGTATCGTCGCCCGAACGCCGGCCAATGTGGCGCGGATTTACACCACGGACGGTTTCCTGGGCCTGCTCTTTTTCATGGCCGTCACTGCGCTGGTGATCTTCGTCATTGTCTACGTTCATGAGGGGGAGCGGCGTATCCCCGTCCAGTACGGCAAGCGGGTGCGGGGCCGGCGGATGTACGGCGGCGGTAGCACCTATATCCCGCTGCGGGTCAATATGGCGGGGATGATCCCGCTGATCTTTGCTCAGTCCATTCTCGCCTTCCCGGCAGTCATTGCCCAGTTCTTTGCCAATTCGTCCAATGTCAACGTGGCGAGAGCGGCAGTGGATATTATGAACTTCTTCAGCGGGCACACGGTAGAGTGGTACACCACTCTCTTCTACGCGATCCTCTACTTTGCCGCCGTTGTCGGGTTCACTTACTTCTACACTTTCGTCCTGGTGGAGCAGCAAAACCTGCCGGAGAACCTGCAGAAATACGGCGGGTTCATCCCGGGGATCCGTCCTGGAAAGCAGACGGCGGAATATATCAACGGTATCTACAAGCGCATCACCCTGTTCGGCGCGCTGTTCCTGGGCGGTGTCGCCGTCCTGCCCTTCATCATCCAGTTGCTGCTGGAAACCCAGGTGCTGCTCATCACTTCGGCGGGTCTGCTCATCGTCGTCGGCGTCGTGGTGGACACGATGCGACAACTGGAGGCCCAGTTGCTGATGCGGCACTATGAGGGGTTTATCAGATAATGCGGCGGGAAGAGGTTTTGAGCCTTCTGGCTCAATTTCGCGACCGGAGGGCCAAAGAGTTCGGGATCACCCGAATCGGCATCTTTGGCTCCCTGGCCCGGGGTGAAGCCACCGATGCCAGTGACGTGGACGTGGTGGTGGAACGGGAGCGACCGGATTTGCTGTTGCTGGTGGGCATCAAGCAGGAACTGGAAGAACTCCTGCAGCGGTCTGTGGATGTTGTCCAGTATCGGGAGCGGATGAATCCGTTTCTCAAGAAGCGAATCCTGCGGGATGCCGTTTATGTATGATCAGGAACTGGTACGAGAGATTCTTCTGCAGGTTTTGGAGGCCACCCGAAGGATACCCGGCGCTTTGATCCGATCTCGTCCCCTGCAGATTTTGTGAGTTCAGAAGCGGGATTGGAAAAATAGGGAGCGGGAGAAATGTACAAGTCTCTCAGAATCCGCAATTTTCGGGGGTTTCATGACCTGGTTTTGGACGACCTGGCGCGAATCAATCTGTTCGCTGGAAAGAACAATTCTGGTAAGACTGCATTGCTGGAAGCGTTGCTTTTGTTGCAGGGTGTCTCTCCTGAGGAAGTTATTGCAAGTTTGCGACGGGTTGAATGGCAACGGCGGTGGATTGAGCGCCCGGGCACCGAAAGGATCAGAACCTGGTTACCGGGTGAAATGGAGGCAGAGGTTCTCTTACTTTTTAATCAGATGGATTTAGAAAAGGTTGTAGAGATAACCAGTCAGATTGGAGAGTCCGAGAGACAATCTCTTAAGATTGCTGTAAAGAAATGGTCTGCTAAAGAATTAAAAGAATTATTAGAGGAACTGCCTAGTTCGTTCATTTACGAAGATTTCCTGCGCCGGCGGCCTATCGATCGGGTTTTTCTGTTTGAGTATCAAGCCAGAGACCGAAACTACAGGATCTTCTACATAATAGCTAAGAAGGATTCGCTCATTATATCGGACGAATTGCCTGCTCTCGGAGTGTCGTCTTACCGAGGAGCGCGTGATCTTTTTCTAACACCCGAGATTATTGGGGATTACGGGAACCTGGAAAAGGCCGGTGAGACAGAAATCGTTTTACAACTTCTGAAATTTGTGGAACCGAGAATAGAGCGGCTGGTTACCATATATGACGACCGACGCAAAGAGCCGATACTGTACGGTGTGATGAGAGAGATGCGGCATCGTATGCCCTTGTACGTCATGGGCGACGGGATGATCCGTCTGGTGGATTTGGGCATCCGCCTTGGAAATGCCCGGAATGGAATTTTGCTGATAGATGAATTTGAGAATGGTCTCCACTGGTCTGTCTTGCCGAAGGTGTGGGAAGCGCTGGGAGAAATTGCTCGCCAGTTGAACGTTCAGGTTTTCGCCACCACGCACAGTTATGAGTGTGTGAAATCTGCTCACGAGGCGTTCTCCAAAAGAGACTCCTATGATTTTCGTTTGTATCGCCTGGAAGAAGTGGAAGGGGAAATTCAGGCCGTAGCGTATGACCGCGAAACTCTTGGCATAGCACTGGAAGCAAGGTTGGAGGTACGGTAAATGCCGGAAGTACCGGAGTCTTTGATCTCTCAGCCTGCTGTAATGCTGGTTGAAGGCGATGAGGACAAAAGGTTTTTCGGCGCTCTGGTCAAGAGATTGAATCTGGACACATTTCAAGTCTTTGCTGTGGGTGGTAAAGCGAAATTTGCAGGCTGGTTGAGAGCGATAAAGAGTTCCCCGGGCTTTGCAACTGTTCGGCATCTGATTGTTATCAGGGATGCAGATGAGGATCCAAAGGCCGCTTTTCAAAGCATCCGGACAGCCCTGATCAACGCAGGCCTGCCTGCGCCTGAGCGTCCATCGGCCAGTACGGGGGATACCCGCCCTGTCGTTACCATAGCGATTCTACCCGGTGGAGACAGGCCAGGAAAATTGGAAGATCTGTGTCTGGAGTCTGTAAATCAAGACCCGGCTTTCTCCTGTTTAGACGAGTACTTTAAATGCCTGGAGTCTTGCTTGCCACCAGAGGAATTTCCTCAAGACCTTTCCAAAGCGAAAGTTCATGCTTTTCTTGCTTCAAGACGTGAGCCAGATTTGCGCCTGGGGGAAGCGGCCGAGAAGGGCTATTGGCCGTTGGATTCGGAGTCTTTTACCAGCATCAAGGAGTTGCTTCGCAAGATTGGAGAGCAGTTGTAGGAAGTGAGATCGTTTATGGGCTGCCGAATTGTCCTTTTGGGGATGCCCGGAGCGGGCAAGGGGACGCAGGCGGAGCAACTGGCGCAGGCGCTGGGCGTCCCGCATGTCGCCAGCGGAGACCTGTTCCGGGAGCATCTGGATAAAGGGACGGAACTGGGCCGCCAGGCGCGGGCCTATATGGAGCGGGGCGACCTGGTGCCCGATGAGGTGACCATCGGTATGGTCGCGGAGCGGATTGCCCGTCCGGATTGCGCCAATGGCTTCATCCTGGACGGCTTCCCGAGGACCGTCGCGCAGGCGGAGGCGCTGGAGCGTCTCCTGAAAGAGAACGGGACAGCGCTGGACGTGGTGGCGTTCATCCGGGTGCGAGAAGAGGTGGCACTGGCCCGCCTGGCAGGCCGCTGGACCTGCCGGAACTGTGGGGCGGTCTACCACACCCTGTTCAACCCGCCGAAGCGGGTGAGGGTGTGCGATGCCTGCGGGGGCGAACTCTATCAGCGCCCCGATGAGACCGAGGAGGCCCACCGCCGCCGTCTGCAGGTCTACCAGCAGCAGACGGCGCCATTGGTGGACTACTACCGCCGGGCCGGCCTGCTGGTGGAGATAGACGGCGAGCAGTCCATTGAGGATGTCCAGGCCGACCTGCGGGCGGTCGTGGAGAGTGCCTGCGGCTCGCTCACCGCGGAGAGCGCTGAGCGCCTGTAGTAGAGTCCATCTGCGGTCTCTGCGGTGCGGGCGATGATTCACCTCAAGTCAGCGGGCGAGATTGAAAAAATGCGCCGGGCCGGGCGGATTGTCGCCGAGGTCCTGGAACGGATGCGGGAGTGGGTGGCGCCGGGCGTCACCACCGCGGAACTGAACGAAAAGGCCGAGGAACTGATCCGCCGCCGGGGCGGTATTCCGTCCTTCAAGGGTTACCCGCCGGGCAGTTCCCATCCCTTTCCGGCCGCGATTTGCACGTCCATTAACGAAGAACTGGTCCACGGGATTCCCGGCCCCCGGGTGCTGAAGGAAGGGGACATCATCAGCATAGACGTGGGGGCCATCTATCAGGGCTATCACGGCGATGCGGGCATCACCCTGCCGGTGGGGGAGGTGAGCCCGGAGGCCCGGCATCTGTTGGAGGTGACGGAGGGGGCCCTTTATGCGGGCATCGCCCGGGCGCGGGCCGGGAACCGCGTCGGCGACATTTCCGCCGCCATCCAGACTTTCGTGGAGTCCCGGGGCTATAATGTGGTGCGGGAGTACACCGGGCACGGCATCGGGCGGCAGATGCACGAGCCGCCGCAGATTCCCAACCACGGCGAACCGGGACGGGGCCCGCTGCTGCGGTCGGGGATGACCGTCGCCATAGAAACTATGGTGCTGGCGGGCGATTATCAGGTGCGGACCCTGCCGGACCACTGGACCGTCGTCTCCGCCGACGGCCAACTGACGGCCTACTTTGAGCACACCGTCCTGATCCGGGACGGAGAGGCGGAGATTCTGACGCCGTGGCATGTTGGGTTCAGAGGTACTGAATGAGTCCCAGGGTCCTTCAAGAAGGGGCGTTGGTTTTCTGGTTTCACAGTTACGATGCCCGCTTTAAGGGACGAGCCAGTGTCCATGTGGGCAAGGGCTCGCAGGATGACCGGAATGACGCAAAAATCTGGCTGGAGCCAGAGGTGGAAGTGGCCCGCGTCGGGCGGACGTTGAGGCGGGATGAGTTGCGTCGGGCCCTGAAGATTATTGAGCAAAATCGGCAGTACTTGTTAGAGCAGTGGTATGTCTATAAAGGTAAAGCAGACTGACGAACAGATGCAACTCAAAAGGTATAGTGTGCAATACCCTATTTCTGCCTATACATTTCCTCGTGAGGCCCGAATTCACGAGGTATGGTTTGACGAGGAGTATATGCACATCGCGCTGACAGACGGCCGACTGCTCTCTGTCCCGTTGTGGTGGATTCCGACTTTGTATAACGCCGAGCCTGAAGAGCGGGAGAAGTTTGAAATCAGTCGGGATCGGACAATGATTATCTGGGATCCAGAGAAGTGCACCATCAACGATGAGATCAGTATTTTTGATTTGCTGGGGCCTGTGGAAGAAGTGGAGGAAGGTCGGGCTACGGTTCAAGAGCATCGTCCACAGGGTGTTGAAGTGAAGATGCCTGGATGCTGAGAGTCCTTGCCCGTTTGATTCCTTTCTTCTCTTCAGGGTAGAGCCCATACTCGGGCGGCTTTGGATTGTTGAAGAAGACGTTTCAGGATCAGAGCAGGAGGATTAAAGTGAAAGTCTCACCGTCGGTCAAACGGCGCTGTCCCAAGTGCAAAATCATCCGTCGCAAGGGCGTCATTCGGGTCATCTGCGAGAACCCGAAGCACAAACAGCGACAGGGTTAATCTGCAATTTGCAATGTGTAATCTGCTGGAGGATGTATGGCTCGTATTGCCGGTGTAGACCTGCCCAGAGATAAACGGGTGGAGATCGGTCTGACCTATATCTACGGTATCGGGCGCAGCCTGAGCAATCAGATTCTGCGCAAAGCCGGTGTGGACCCGGATAAACGGGTAAAAGACCTCAGCGAGGCCGAGGTGGCCCGCCTGCGCGAGATCATTGACCGCGAGTACAAGGTGGAGGGCGACCTGCGGCGCGAGGTGCAGATGAACATCAAGCGCCTGATAGAAATCGGGTGCTATCGCGGGTTGCGCCACCGGATGAACCTGCCCGTGCGCGGTCAGCGCACGCGGACCAACGCGCGCACCAAGCGGGGGCCGCGCAAGACCGTCCCCGGTCGGGGCCGTCGCCGCGGCGCTAAGAAGAAGTAATCCGTAGTCTGCAATCTGCAATCTGCTTACGGAGTGGACTATGTCTCGTGCTCAAAGACGTCGCAGAGTTACCCAGCGAGTTCGCCGCGCGGTACCGCGCGGGGTGGCTCACATTCACGCCAGTTTCAACAACACTATCATCACCATCACCGACCCTCAGGGGAACGTCATTAACTGGGCCAGCGCGGGGCTGGTGGGCTTCAAGGGCTCCCGCAAGAGCACGCCCTTCGCGGCCCGTCAGGCCGCCCAGCGCGCGGCCAAAGACGCCCTGGATGCGGGGGTGACCGAGGTGGATGTGCTGGTCAAGGGGCCGGGCCCGGGGCGGGAAGCGGCGATTCGCTCCCTGCAGGCCTCGGGGCTGAAAGTCCGATCCATTACCGATGTGACACCCATCCCGCACAACGGTTGCCGGCCGCCGAAGAAGCGCAGGGTGTAGGAGTACGGATAGGAAGTACGGAGTACGGAGTAAGGAGTAAGGTATGGCCAGATATACAGGCCCGGTTTGTCGGTTGTGTCGTCGGGAAGGACAGAAGTTGTTCCTGAAAGGCGCGCGCTGCATGTCGCCCAAGTGTGCCCTGGAGCGCCGGGATTATCCCCCCGGACAGCACGGGCAGGTCGCCCGCTTCCGGCGGGGCCAGCCCACAGACTACTTCCGCCAGTTGCGGGAAAAGCAGAAGGTCAAGCGGGTCTACGGCGTTCTGGAGCGGCAGTTCCGTCGTTACTTCCGGGAGGCGTTGCGGACGCCTGGCCTGACCGGTGAGAATCTGCTGATCCTGCTGGAGCGCCGGTTGGACAACGTAGTTTACCGGCTGGGCTTCGCCGACTCGCGCGCTCAGGCCCGCCAACTGGTGCAGCATGGCCACTTCACCATCAACGGTCGCCGGGTCACTATCCCGTCCTACCTGGTCCGACTCGGTGACCAGATCGCGGTGCGGGAGGGAAGTCGGAAGCGACTGTATTTTCAGGAGCGCGCCGAAATGCTGGACGAGATGAGGGTTCCCGATTGGCTCTCTCTGAACGCGGCGGACCTTTCCGCCCGAGTCCTGGGAATGCCCAGACGGGAGCATGTGGATATTCCGATTAACGAGCAACTGGTTGTGGAGTACTACTCTCGGTAGGTGACGATGATTGCACAGAGGGAACCCAGGTTTGCCGCACCGGTTTTGCCCAAAATTGAAAAAGAGGTGCTGACCCAGCAGTATGGCCGATTTGTCATCGGCCCGCTGGAGAGCGGCTATGGGATCACGCTGGGGAATGCCCTCCGCCGGGTCCTGCTCTCCTCCCTTTCGGGAGCGGCGGTCACCTCGGTCCGCATCTACGACGTCCCGCACGAATTCGCCACCATCCCGCACGTGCGGGAGGACGTGATGCGGATTCTCCTTCAGGTGAAGCAACTGCGCCTGAAGATGGAGGGGGACGGCCCGATGCGGATGACGCTGAGCGTCCATGGGGACGGCGTGGTGACCGCCGGGGACATCCAGGCCCCGCCGGAGATAGAAATCCTCAACCCGGACCTCTATCTCTTCACCACGGATTCCTCCGACGCTGTGGTGGAGATGGAGTTCACCGTGGAGTGGGGGCGGGGCTACTCCCCTGCGGAGGAGCGGGAACGCCGATCCATCGGCGAACTCCCGGTGGATGCCCTCTTCAGTCCTGTCCGGCGGGTCGCGTTCAACGTGGAGCGGGCCCGGGTCGCTCAGCGGACCAACTACGACCGGTTGAATATGGAAATCTGGACCGATGGACGGATCGGCCCGCTGGAAGCCCTCAAGGAAGCGGCCCGGATTCTGGTCACCCATTTCCGTCTCATCTCCGGAATTACGGAGGAGCCGGAACTGATCGGGGAGGAAGAGCGGGGAATCCCGGCCCGGGTCTATGAGGTCCCGATAGAAACTCTGGGGCTCACTGCCCGCGTCTACAATGCCCTTAAGCGGGCTGGACTCTCGCGGGTGGGGGAAGTCCTGGAGGTGCTGAGTCGGGGGGATGAGGCCATCCGCACCATCCGCAATTTTGGCGATAAATCTATGGCAGAATTAATGGACAAACTGGGCGCGGCTGGATACCTGGATTACCTGCCTCAGCCCCCGGAAAGGGCCGAGGATGATGACTCTTCTCTTCTGGAAGAGTAAACATTCGTGTCCATTCGTGCCATTCGTGTTACGTGGATCCATTCGTGGAGGAACAGGATGCGACATCGGGTTGCGGGAAAGAAACTGAACCGTTCCAGCGGCCATCGCCGGGCCCTGTTTCGGAATCTGATCTCTGCATTGATTTATCACGAGCGGATTGAGACGACGGAAGCGAAGGCCGAAGCCATTCGCGGGCAGGCGGAGAAACTGATCACGCTGGCCAAGCGGGGGCTGGCGGCCAGTGACCCGGCCTATGGCGTCCATGCCCGCCGTCTGGCGGCGGCCCGCATGAACCGCTGGGTGGTCACTCCGGAAGGGGAGCGGGTGGATCTGGTCAAGAAACTCTTTGAGGAGATCGCTCCCCGCTATCAGAACCGGCCTGGTGGGTATACCCGCATCGTCAAACTGGGCCCGCGCAAGGGCGACGCGGCCCCGATGGTCTTGTTGGAACTGGTCTAATCAGCAATCAGCCATCACGAATCAGCAATCAGCATCAATAATCAGCAATCCCCATGCGCGTGCGGGCGGTCGTGGCCTATGACGGCACGGAGTACCAGGGGTTTCAGCGACAGGCCAATGGCCCCACAGTGCAGGAGATCCTGGAGCGGGCGCTGGAACGGGTGACCGGGGAGCGTATCTCCATACTGGCAGCCGGCCGCACCGACACAGGAGTTCACGCAGAAGGACAGGTTATTGCCTTTGATACGGAGTGGAAGCATTCGCTGACGTCTCTCCTGCGAGCGCTGAACGCGGTGCTTCCGCCCGACGTGGCGGTCCGGGAGGTGGCGCCGGCCCCGCCGGATTTCCACCCCCGATATGATGCTCTCAGCCGGTACTACCGGTACACCATCTACAACCATCCGATTCGTTCGCCGCTGGCCCGCCGGACCAGTTTCCACGTCGCCCGGCCGCTGGACGTGGCGGCGATGCAGGCGGCGGCGGCCCTGCTGGTCGGCGAGCACGACTTCGCCGCCTTCGGCACGCCGCCGAAGGGAGAAAACACCATCCGGCAGGTGCTGCGGGCCCAGTGGCGTTCGGAACCGCCCTGGTTGTACTTTGATATTGAGGCCAACGCGTTCCTCTACCGGATGGTCCGTACCCTGGTCGGCACGATGATCCGGGTCGGCCTGGGGCGGCTTCCGGTGGAGGGAGTCCGCGAAATACTGGTCTCCGGCGACCGCCGCCGGGCCGGTCCGGCGGTTCCCCCGCACGGCCTCTGCCTGATGGCGGTCCGGTATGCAGAATCACAAGAATCGGGAGTTAAGAATTGGCAATTTTACGATTCCCCTGATTCTGTGATTCTGTGATTCTCGATTCTGTGATTCTTGATTCTTCCTGAAGGAGCGATGAGTGTGAAGACGTACGTCACCAAACCCGATGAAGTGCAGCGGGAATGGTTCGTTGTGGACGCCAGCGGGAAGACGCTGGGGCGTCTGGCAACGGAGGTGGCCCGCATTCTGCGCGGCAAGCACAAACCCATCTACTCCCCGATGATAGATGTGGGGGACTACGTGATTGTGGTCAACGCCGAGAAGGTACGGGTCACGGGCCGCAAACTGACCCAGAAATTCTACTATCGCCATTCCGGCTACCCGGGTGGCTTCAAACAGATCAGCCTGCGGGATATGCTGGCCCGTCACCCGACGCGTGTCATTGAGTACGCCGTCTGGGGGATGTTGCCCAAGAATGCCCTGGGGCGGCGAATGTTCAAGAAACTGAAGGTCTACGCCGGGCCGGACCATCCGCATCAGGCCCAGAACCCGAAACCGCTGGAGTTGTGAGGAGACGAGGAGAGGAGCAATGGCGGAACAGCAACAGTACTATGAGGGTGTGGGACGTCGGAAGGAAGCCACCGCGCGGGTGCGCCTCTATCCCGGGGGCGATGGGAAGTTCATCGTGAACGACCGTCCGCTCCAGGAGTACTTCGTCCGCGAGATGGACGTGGTACGCTTGATGGAGCCGCTGAAGGTTGCTGGGATGGACAGTCGCTTCAACGTCTCTGTTCTGGTGAAAGGGGGCGGCATCAGCGGTCAGGCCGGGGCGGTCCGGCTGGGCCTGGCGCGGGCGTTGCTCCAGGTGGACCCCCAACTGCGGCCGCTCCTGCGCCAGAAGGGGCTTTTGACCTGTGACGCGCGAGTGAAAGAGCGCAAGAAGCCCGGCCTCAAGCGCGCCCGCAAGGCCCCGCAGTACACCAAGCGGTAAAGTCTTTGCACTGGTCGCATGCCAGCGGCCCCGGCAGAATGCCGGGGCCGCTTTGTTTGTCGGGAACGTGCCAGGGCACTTCCGGAAGTGCCCTGGCACGTACTCTACGATCAGGGACCGCCCCGGATCCCTCTGCCCGGTATCGGTATGGCGGTCGGCATCGGGCCGGGGCCGAGGCCACTGCCGGGGTTTGGCATCGGGCCGGGGCCGAGGCCACTGCCAGGAGTCGGCATCGGTCCAGGGCCAGGACCACCGCCAGGGGTCATCATTGGGCCGGGGCCGGGGCCACTGCCGGGGTTTGGCATCGGGCCGGGGCCGGGGCCACTGCCAGGAGTCGGCATCGGTCCAGGGCCAGGACCATCGCCAGGGGTCATCATCGGGCCGGGGTCGGGACCTGCGCCGGGTGTGGTTGTGAAGTTGGGGCCTGGGCCCGCACCGGGTGTGGCCATCGGGCCGGGACCAGGACCTGCGCCGGGCGTGCTCATCGGGCCGCGCGGGCCGAAGGGCTCCGGAGAACCGGGGGCGTTCTGCCGGACCCGCTCCAGAACTCGCTGGCGGAATTGGGCGGGGTCGGATTCACCCGTGTGGGCCAGGCGCCGCCAGGCCTCCAGTTGCATCCATGCCCGCTCCCGGACCGGGGTTTGGGGAGCATCGGCCAGCATCTGCTGCATCATACGCAGGCGCGCCTCCACCCAGGCCAGGGTCTGCACCATCTGGTCGTCCCCCTGGGTGGCGGCCCGCTCCATTGCCCGGTAGAAATGCTGCTCCATCCGCTGGAGGACCGTCTCCGGAGGGTCCTGACCGGCCTGGGTGAGGGCAACCGTCTCCTCCACCCGGCGCTGGGCCATGTCTATGAGCCGCTCCACCTGGCGGGCCGGGTCCGCCGTCAGCGCGACCTGAACGTCCTCGCTCCAGGTCTTCAGAGGATACAGCATCTGCCCGGGGAGGTCGTCCTGGGCCGCATACAGGGTACCGGTGAAGCCCGCCAGAGAGGCCACGACCAGTAGCAGGGAAACGAGAATCTGTGCCATGCTTCGCTTCTTTCCGAACAGGATAAACGTCCATCCCTTATGACAGGGAGCGGGCCGGGCAGATACGGCCTGGACGACAAACTGGGCTCGGGTCCGGGCCGCCCGCCGCGGGTCCCTCGGGGGGACCGATCGCAGAGCGTCCAGCCAGCGGCTTACCTGGGGGTCCAGTTCCTCTTTGGGCTTCACCATCATATCTCATCGGTCCTTATCGTAGAGATTGCTCCGTTTCCTGGGCTTCCGTGGGGGCCAGAAGGCGGCGCAGGCGGGCCACCGCGCGGTGTTGCAGCGCCTTGACGGCACCGACGGGTTTCTGTACCGCGCGGGCAATCTCCTCCAATTCCCACCCCTCCACGTACCGCAGAAGAATGACCTGACGCTGGTCCGGCGTCAGGTGGAGCAGGGCGGAGCGGACGGCCTGCTGGCGGATGCGAGTTTCGGCCTCCTCCGCCGGGTTGTCCGGAGCGGGCAGGGGCAGGGCCTTCTCCAGGGAGACCTCTCCCCGACGGGCGCGGAACTGGTCGGTGAGCCAGTTGTGAGCAATACGGTACAGGTAAGCGCGCAGGAACTGGCGCGGCCCGCGTCCGCGCTGGAAGGCGTCCAGCAGCCGGGCAAACGTCTCGGCCACGCATTCCTCGGCCAGGTCCGGATTGCCTCCCAGCCGCATGGCGTACCGGTAGAGTTCATCGCTATAGAGGTCGTAAATCTGGACCAGGGCCTGGGGCTCCAGCCGCTGGGCCCGCGCCAGCAGGGACGGGTCGTCCATTCATGCTCCTGAATATGAGACGGAAAACGGGGTTCGGAGATACGGATGACGCGTCTCTGGCCGTATCTCGGAGGGCATTTCTCCGTCTTAATGATAGACCTTTTTGACAGGGATAGGTTCCAGAGCAACTACAGGTAGCGGTTCTGCCGAATGGGAGGGGGGCAAGATTATTATTGAGTTTCCTTTGGGGGATAAACGCCGTTGCATCCCCATATTAATTCGCGAAAATGGGGGATGGTTCAGAATGGATTGACACCTTCTGCATTTCCAAATCTTCCTGGCCCCTCACCCCCCTTTGTCCCCCCTCTCGGCCTGCGGCCGGGGGAGAGGGGGGGATTGAAGAGGGGTTGGGCGGCGAAGCCGCCCGCCGCAAAACCCCCATTTCTCCCCCTCCCCTCGCCCGCCGCCGAAGGCGAGCGGGAGAGGGGCACGAATGATTCAGAGATTTTTATGAACCTGGGGGCAGGGGGTGGGGTGAGGGTCCAGGCGGAATTTTAACGCCCGTAAAAAGTGTCAACACATTTCCCCGGAAAATTGAACCATCCCGAAAATGGCTTCTCAAATTGCACGAAAGGACAGTTATAGCAAGGCGAATCTCAATTAAAGGAGGTGAAAAATGTTTCGTTTAGGAATAGCGATCCTTGTAGCCGCCACGTTCGTTGGCACCTTTGCGGTGCCAGCCTCTGCCCAGACCCCAGTCTGTGGGCCGGTCGGCCAGAATACCCAGACGGTTATCCCGGGTGTCACCTTAACGTGGGACAGTTCGTTCCGCTGCGACAACGCACCGGACGCGGGCACCTATGAGGTCACCGTTCGGGTCACGAATGCAGCCGATAGCACTGAAGCGATAAGGATTGACACTGTCTGGCTGAGTCATACGACGCCGCGCCCGCAACGCCAGGCCCCAGAAGCGACTGCAGCGGCCAGCGGGCTGCCGCTGGTCATTGCTCCCGGGGAGACTCATACCTTCAGGATCGGTGGCAGTTACACGCTCGTCTCTACCAAGGGGAGCAAGATGGCAAATCTGCATCTCCGAGCATTGGGGTACGGAGTCACCAGCGCTGAGCAATTTCGTCTGGGCATCAATGTTCATCTCCGCGGTTCAGGTGCTGTAAAGGACGGAGAGAGAACAAAATGGGGCCGGCCTGTTGGGCCGCCACCGGAGGTAGGTCGGCCGAAGGACCGGCCTGTTGGGCCGCCATCGGAGGTGGGTCGCCCGATGGACCGGCCTGTTGGGCCGCCATCGGAGGTGGGTCGCCCGTAACCCTGATCACCTTTGGCGGGGTAGGGATAGCGGTACCGGCGCTGGCCGTAAAATCGGCCACCTAAGCGGACGCCCTTCAATATGGTTGGCCGAATTGTGGCCGTAGATGCCGGTGCAGCGACGGTCGCTGTGGAGGTGGTCCGCGGCAATCGGGTTGTCAAGCCGTTCATCGGCCAGACGGTGACAGTTCAGACCGACACCGCCACCCGGTTTCTCCAGAAGACGGAGACCGGCGTGGTGTCGATGGCGCTGGCCGACCTGCAGGTGGGGGACGCGGTGAGCGTCCGGGGCAGGCGGGCGGGCGAGGTCTGGACCGCCTACCGCATCCACATGAGGGCCGATCTCTCCCAACGGCCGTAGGCCCGCAGGGGGCATCCCCGATGGCGGCCTTGCCGCCATCAGGGATGCCCGATCCCTACTCTCTCCCCATCTCCCGCCGCAGGCTCCCCAGCAAACTGGTGAACTCCAGCGGGAAGATAAACTTGGTCGCCGGGCTCTCCCCCAGCCGCCGCAGGGTCTCCATGTACTGAAGGGTCATCGTATTGGGGTCTATTTTCTGGGCGACCTCAGAGATGTAGCGGAGGGCCATCGCGTACCCCTCGGCGCGCAGGGCCTGGGCCGCCCGTTCTCCTTCTGCCCGCAGGATGGAGGCCTGCTTCTCCCCCTCGGCGCGGAGAATGGCCGCCTGTTTCTCGCCCTCCGCGACCTTGATGGCCGCCTCCCGTTGGCCATCCGCCTCGGTGACCATCGCCCGGCGGTTCCGCTCTGCCGACATCTGCCGGTTCATCGCCGCCTGAATCTCCTTCGGCGGCTCAATCTCCCGAATCTCCACGCTGGTCACCTTGACGCCCCACCGCTCTGTCACCTCGTCCAGTTTGACCCGCAGGACCTGGTTGATGTGCTCTCGCTGGGCCAGGACGTCGTCCAGCATAATGTCGCCGATGACGGCGCGCAGCGTGGTGGTGGCAATGCCGATGGATGCCCGCCGGAAGTCTCCCACCTGAATGACGCTGGCCTCCGGGTCTACAACCTTCCAGTAGATGAGAAAGTCCACTCCGATGGGTGCGTTGTCTTTGGTGATGCTGGTCTGGTGAGGGATTTCCATAAATTGCTCCCGCAGGTCCACCAGCACCGCCCGGTCAATGATCGGGATCAGGAAGACGAGGCCCGGCCCTTTAGTGCCGATGGAACGCCCCAGCCGGAAGATCACCAGCCGCTCATACTCCCGGACAACCCGGATCATGGAGAATAGGAGGATCAGGCCAATCAGCCCGAAAAAGAAGATAAAGATAGCCAGCAGCACTTCCATTTTTCCCCTCCTGCGTGAGATTTGGAACGGTTTATCCCCCTGGATTCAGGCCGATGGAAATCGTCTCTCTGGACACACCTCATCCCTCCCTCAGCCCCCTCCCGGGTGGCGGCGAAGCCGCCGGGGATGAGGTGAGGTCGGCGAAGGCCGACCAAAGGCCTGCGGTCCGAAGAGGCTGACTTCAGTCAGCGCATCCCCTTATCCTCCGCCAGTACCGCCAGCGCATCAGCGCCAGCACCCGGGGAGTGAGAACGGTGTAGAGGTTATAGAGGGTGCGGTGGACCGGGAAATCCCAGGCTCCGATGTACCGGACCGGACGGGCGCCGAAGCCTGCCTTGAACCGGTAGACCCCCCACATGGGGTCCGATTCGTCCGGCCTCTCCGGTGCTCCCCAGAGGTCGTAGACGGTGCACCCCTGAGCCTGGGCCCACCGGATGGCCTCCCACTGGAGCAGGTGATTGGGCATGTACTCCCGGTACACGGACCGGGAAGCGCCGTACATGTACCACGCCCTCCGTCCGAACCGGAAGAGGATCACCATCGCCACGGGCTCGTCCCCGATTTCGGCGATCAACGGCTGGGCCAGTCCCGCTTCTATGAAGGACCCCCATGCGTCCCGATAATACTCCTCCGGTCGGATGACGAACCGGTCCCGCACGCTGGTCTCCTGGTACATCCGGTAGAGCAGGGGCAGGTCCTCCACCGTCCCCGGACGTACCGTCACTCCTTTCCGCTGAGCCAGCCGGATATTGTAGCGCCATTTGGGCTTCATCCGGGCCAGGAGGTCGTCCGGCGGAAGGGTCAGGTCCAGGAGAAGGGTGTTCCGGAACTGGACCTGTTCGGCCGAGGGTTGCCAGCCTCGTGCTCCCAGGATGGTGGTGACGGTTTCCCCCTCCGGCGTCTCTTCTACGTCCGGGTCTATTTTCAGGAATACGGCCCCGGCATGGCAAGCGGCGGTCTCCAGGTCCGCCAGGACGTTCTGGAAAAGAGAGGCATCATCCCAGGGGAGAATGGGTCCCTTGGGGACATACATCACTCCCAGGGGGAGGCGGTCGGGGCGGCGGAGAAGGGCCAGGGCGGCCGCGCGGGGGGCGTCCCCCGTCTCCCAGAGATAATGGATGGCCTGCCAGCCCTGTCGTTCTTTGAACGCTCCCCACTCCCAGGCCTGTAGGATATGGGGATTGGGCAGGCGCAGCAGCGCATCATTCCACTCGCGAGGGTCCGCCACTTCCCGGAGGGTTGGCCTCATGATGGCCTTGATTGTACATTTTTTTGCGGTAGAGTCAAGGGGGGCGGAAAGGGATTTGCCTCATGCCCAGGAGCGGGTTATAATGGAGAGGGTGGGAACCATTGAGATTCCAGATGACTGTGGAGGAGCATATGTCGGGTCACAGCAAATGGTCTACGATTAAGCACAAGAAGGCAGCGACCGACGCCAAACGGGGGAAGTTATTCACCCAACTGGCGCGGGAGATCACGGTCGCGGCCCGGGAGGGCGGTGGCAATCCGGAGGCGAACTTCCGGTTGCGCCTGGCGATTGATAAGGCGCGCGCAGCCAATATGCCCAAAGAGAACATTGAGCGGGCCATTAAGCGGGGGACAGGCGAGATTAAAGGCGAGGGCGAACTTTCCGAAATCCTGTACGAAGCCTACGCCCCCAACGGCGTGGCCCTGCTGATTCAGGCCCTGACGGATAACCCGAACCGCTGCGTGGCGGAACTGCGCCATGTGCTGAACCGTCAGGGCGGGCGGATGGCCGAGGCCGGCGCCGTGGCCTGGCAGTTTGACCGGAAGGGCTACATCGCCATCTCCCCTGATGGCGCCGACGCCGAGCGCATCTTTGAGGTCGCGGTGGAGGCCGGCGCCGAAGACGTGGTCATCTCCGACGACCTGATTGAGGTCTTCTCCCCGCTGGATACCTTCCAGGAAGTTCGCCAGGCCCTGGCAGCCCTGGGCGTCCAGTTTGAGCAGGTGGAAATCTCCATGATCCCCAAGACCACCATCCAGTTGAGCGAGCAGGAGACGATGCGGGTCATGGGGGTCATCAATGCCCTGGAGGACCTGGAGGACGTCCAGCAGGTCTTTTCCAACCTGGACATCTCCGATGAGGTGATGGCGAAGTTTGAGGCGGCGGCCTGATGCGGGTTCTGGGGATTGACCCCGGCACGGCGACAACCGGCTACGGCGTGGTGGAAGAGACCGGGGAGGGGCTGCGCGCGCTGGCCTACGGCGTGGTCACCACTCCGCCCGACCTTCCGCTTCCCCAGAGGTTGCAGGCCATCTACCGGGAACTCCGCCGCCTGGTGCGGGAGTGGCAGCCAGACGCGGCGGCGGTGGAGGAACTCTATTTTAACGTGAACGTCCGAACGGCGATGAGCGTGGGCCAGGCGCGCGGGGTGGCCCTGCTGGCTATGGCCGATGAGGGGTTGACCGTGGCCGAGTACGGCCCCGGGGAGGTGAAGCAGGCCCTCACGGGCTACGGCGGCGCCGAAAAGCGGCAGATGCAGGAGATGGTCCGCATGCTGCTGGGTCTCCCCTCTATTCCCCGCCCGGACGACGCCGCCGACGCGCTGGCCGTCGCCATCTGCCATCTCCACTCTGTTCGCCTGCGGGCGTTGACGACAGACCACAGACCGTAGACGATAGACCACAGACCACAGACGACAGACGGCAGACGACGGACGAGGGACCGTGGTCAGTGGTCAGTGGTCGGTGGTCAGAGGTCAAAGGTATGATTTCCCGTCTCATCGGCACTGTGGTGGCGCTGAAACCGGACCGCATCGTCGTCCAGACGGGCGGTGTGGGCCTCACTGTCTACGTGCCCGCTTCCGTCCTTCAGGCGTTAGACGGCGTGGGAGAGCCCGTGGAACTGGTCACCCACCTGCACGTCCGGGAGAACGAACTGGCCCTCTACGGCTTTCTCACCGAGGAGGAACTGGCGCTGTTTGAGTTGCTCCTGGGGGTCTCCGGGGTGGGACCGAAGGTGGCGCTCTCCATTCTCAGCACCCTCTCGCCAGACGTGCTCCGCCAGGCGGTGGCCCGGGACGAGCCCGGCATCCTGACCCGGGTTCCTGGCGTGGGGCCGAAGACGGCGCGGGCCATTCTCTTCCACCTGCGGGATAAACTGACCGGGCTGGAGGCCCAGGCCGTCCCGCTGCTGACCGACCAGGACGCCGAGGTCATCGGCGCGCTGACCGGGCTGGGGTTCAGTCTGGTGGAGGCGCAGACCGCCCTCCAGAACACCCCGCGCGACCCCAGCCTTCCACTGGAGGAGCGCATCCGTCTGGCCCTGGCCTATCTGGCGCAGGGGTAGGAATCGGGAATTAGATGCTGATAAAGTCCATTCTCGCTATTCACGATTCCTCACCCCCGCCGTCCGTGGCGGCAGAAGCGAAGGGTCACTCCCGGCCCTTATGCTATGGCCTTCGGGCCGAGGGTGTTTTTCCTCCGAGATGCTGTTGGGAGTGGAGTACGGTGGAATTTATAGCCAATTTTGGGGCACGGAGTGTGCGATGAAAGATGAGCAACTGCTGCAACGCATCACAGTAAATCCCAGGGTAATGGCCGGAAAACCAGTCATCCGGGGGACGCGGCTCACCGTGGAGTATATCCTGAACCTGCTGGCGCACGGCGCAACAGTGGAGGAGATCCTTCAAGAGTACGACGGTCTCTCAAGGGAGGATATTCAGGCTTGTGTTTTGTTCGCAACCCGGGCGCTGGAAAACACCATGTTTATGCCTCTCGTTATGGAGCCAGCGTAATGCGCTTTCTTGTGGATGAATGCACAGGGCCGGCTGTGGCCAAATGGCTGCGGGAGCAGGGCTACGAAGTTGTTTCAGTGTACGAAGAAGCGCGCGGCGCAGGGGATGATGAGATTATCCAAAAAGCATACGCTGAAGGATGGATTCTGATCACCAACGATAAAGATTTTGGTGAAAAGGTCTACCGGGAACAGCGTCCCCATCACGGGGTAATTTTACTCCGTCTGTCTGACGAACGGGCTGCGGCAAAGATCGCAGCACTGCAGCGGTTGCTCCAAACATACGCCCATCAGTTGCCGGAACAGTTTGTTGTCGTTACCGAACTCGGAGTGCGGTTCGCCCGTCAGTGGTAAGAGCAACCAGAGCCTGATACAGACCCAAATGAAAATCTTCAGCGGCTTCCCCGACCGGAAAACCCGCACCATCCGCCTGCCCGAGCCGGTGATCACCGAACTGGTCCCCATCGTGGACGACCTGGACGAACTGAAGGTCACCCTCCACGTCCTCTACCGGCTCCAGCAGGGGCAGGGGCCGGTCCGCTACGTCTCCCAGCGGGACCTGCTGGCGGACCCGGTGCTCCTGCGCGGAGTGGATTCTCCGGCGGCCATCCGGCGGGCCATAGACCGCGCGGTGGAACGGGGGACGTTCCTCCAGGCCGAAGTGGACCTCAATGGCCACCCCGACGTCGTCTATCTGGCCAACTCACCCCACGGCCGGGCGGCGCTGGAGGCGCTGCGCCGGGGGGAGCCGCTGCCGACCACACCCCCCGCGCCCCGTCCCAATATTTTCACCCTGTACGAAGAGAACATCGGTCCGCTCACCCCGCTCATCGCTGAGGAGTTGAAGGAAGCGGAGAAGATCTATCCCGCCGATTGGATTGAGGCGGCCTTCCGGGAGGCCGTCGCCCTCAACCGGCGCAGTTGGAAATACATCCGGGCCATTCTGGAGCGCTGGCATGCCGAAGGAAGAACGGACGAAGAGCGTCGGCGAGGTCCTGAGGAAGACCGCCGCCGCTACATTGAGGGAGAGCACGTCCGCTACTGAGGCCGGGGCGACGTCTCATGTAGGGGCGACGTCTGATGTAGGGGCGACGCATGCGTCGCCCCTACGGGCGTCGCCCCCACAAACGGCGGCCTGCCCCCACTGCGGCGGCCTGGGCTACGTGCGGGCCGACGTCCCGGTGGACCACCCCGACTTCGGCAAACTCTTCCCCTGCGTCTGCCGTCTGGCGGAGGTGGAGCGGCGCCGTCTGGCCCAACTGCGCGCGATGGGGCAACTGGCGGCGCTGGCCCACATGACCTTTGAGACCTTCGTCCCCGAGGGCCAGGGCCTCCCGCCGGATAAGCGGGCCAATCTGCGCCACGCGTACGAGACGGCGAAGGAGTTCGCCGAGAACCCCACGGGCTGGCTGGTCCTGCGCGGCGGCTACGGCTGCGGGAAGACCCATCTGGCCGCGGCCATCGCCAACCGCTGTGTGGAGCGCGGCCAGCCCGTCCTCTTCGTCACCGTCCCGGACCTCTTAGACCACCTGCGGGCCACCTTCGGCCCCACCAGCCCCGTCCGCTACGACCAGCGCTTTGAGGAAGTCCGCACTGCCCCCGTGCTGATTCTGGACGACCTGGGGACCGAGGCGCCGTCCCCCTGGGCGCAGGAGAAACTCTTCCAGATTCTCAACTACCGCTACAACGCCCGGCTCCCCACCGTCATCACCACCAACCGCGAACTGGAAGAACTGCCGCTGCGCATCCGCTCCCGCCTGGCCGACCCCGACCTGACGCGCATCGTCGCCATCCTGGCGCCCGACTACCGCCAGGCCGGCATCTCCGCCGACCAGTCGGACCTGAGCACTCTCCACCTGCACGCGCATCAGACGTTTGAGACCTTTGACCTGCGGGAGAAGGAACTGCCGAGGGAAGAGGCGGAGAATTTGCGGAAGGCGGTGGAACTGGCCCGGGCCTACGCCCAGGACCCTCAGGGGTGGCTGATTTTCACCGGCACCTACGGCTGCGGCAAGACCCACCTGGCGGCGGCCATCGCCAACTACCGGGCCCGGTTGGGGTATCCTGTCCTCTTCGTCGTCGTGCCGGACCTGCTGGACCATCTGCGGGCGGCCTTCAGCCCCACCAGTCCCGTTTCCTTTGATCGGCGGTTTGACGAAGTGCGTCGGGCCCCATTCCTGGTGCTGGACGACCTGGGGACCGAATCGGCCACGCCGTGGGCGCGGGAGAAGATGTACCAGATTTTTGACTACCGCTACAACGCCCGTCTGCCGACCATCATCACGGCGGCGACGCCCATCAAGGACCTGGACCCCCGTCTGGCGGCGCGCATCCAGGACGAGACCCGCTGCATCCACTTTGCCATTCTGGCCCCGGCCTACCGCGGGAAGACGGAGCGGCGCCCCCGCCGCCTCGCGTCCCGGGGTAGTGGATAACTACCCGCCAGGGGCCTCTGGGCAAGCGCTATAAAAGACGCTGGCAAAGACATGCCCCTGTAGCGCAGGCTGCCAAGCCTGTATGCAGGCGAACAGCCTGCGCTACGTTAGCCGCAAACCGATCAGGGCAGGTGATTACGTTATCGGACAAACTCATCTGCTTGGGAGACCTATGTCGTCCATCGTTGCCATCACCGGAGCGGCCGGATACATCGGCGGACGACTACTGACTCGTCTTTTGCAAGAGTCGGATGTAGAGGCCATTGTTGGCATAGATGTGAACCCGCTGCCCGACGCGGGCGGGCACTTCATTCCCTGCCAGCAGGACATCCGTGACCCGTCGCTGGCGGAAACGCTGACTCGCTACCGGGTGGATACCCTGGTCCACACCGCTTTTATCCTCTTCCCGCCGCCGCGTCGTCTCCGTGAGATGGCGGAGATCAACGTGGGTGGCACGGAAAATGTCCTGCGCGCTGCCAGTCAGGCGGGCATTCATCACGTCATTTTCCTTTCCAGTACTACCGTCTACGGCGCCTGGCCCGACAATCCCCTTCCATTGGCCGAAGAGCATCCCCCGCGCCCCAACCCCGATTACCCCTACGCGGTCCACAAAGCGCAAGCGGAAGCCCTGGTGCGCCGTTTCGGGGAAGAACATCCGGACCGGGTCTGGACCATCTTGCGCCCACCGGGAGTTGTCGGCCCACACTTCCGGGGCCCCCTGGCGCGCTTTCTCCGCTTCTCTCGCAGCGTTATCATAGACGGGGGACGGGCGCCGGGCCAGTTCATCCACGAAGATGATCTGGTGGCGCTCATCCTGGCCGTCATCCGGGCCCGCGCCGGGGGGATTTTCAACGCAACGCCGGACGACTGGGTGCCCTGGCGGGAGATGTTGACCGCCGCCGGAAGGGCCACCCTCAATGTTCCCTGGGCTGTCGCCTATCCGCTGTTCGGCGCGCTCTGGTGGCTGGGCCTGCTGGGGCACGTCACCCATCCCGGTCAGGTCCGAATGGCCCGCTACGCCTTCGTGGCTTCCAACCAGAAGGCCCGCCGCGTGCTGGGCTGGGCTCCCCGCCATTCCACCGTTTCGGCCCTCCGGGCGTTCTACCAGGAAGGAGACGCCGTATGAACCGACGCACCGACTGGCTCATCGGGCTGACAATGGCTCTGACCGTGGTAGAGGTCACGCTGACCGGGCTGGTCTTCCGCCGCCCCTGGCTCTTCTCCGCCATCGCGTGGCAGATGGTGCTGACTTACGTCGTCTACATCCTGGTCACCCGAAACCGGGTCCTCTTCCACCTGCTCCTCTTCGGTCTGGCCTGCAGCATCCCGCAACTGGTGACGGACTGGTATCACAGTCGGGTGGTCCAGACTCTGGTGTACGATTACGCCCTCTTCCGCGTCCTGGACACCCCGGATTACATCATCGCCGGATGGGGGTTTGCGTTCACCCAATTGGGCTACCTGGTCCTGCGGCTCCGGCCGCGTCTGGGGATGCCGACCGTCACTTTGCTGATGGCGACCGGCGGTACGGTGGTCCATTCGTGGTACGAGGAGATGGCCTACCTGGCCAATGCCTGGCGATACGTCAACGCCTCCCTCATTGGCCATGTCAGTGTCTGGGTCATCGTTTCGTTCTTTTTCATCATTGCCACGGTGGCCCTGCTGACCGCGTGGCTGGGGGGAAAAGAGCGGTGGGAGTATTGGGTGATCGGGGGATTGGTCAACAGCGTGGGGATTTTCGTCTACTCGGCGATTGCTGTCGCCCTTCTCCGGTGGGTATGCTGAACGGTATTACTCCAGCCGTCCCTCCTCCTCCACCGCCAGGTCTTCCTCTTCCCGGCCGGCGTAGAGGTAGCGGCCCAGCAGCGTGTCGTACTCCGTCCAGGGTTTGGTGGGATCGCGGCGGGTGACGATGAGCCGGTGGAACCGGTTCACCTGTGCGCTGAGGTCCTCCACGTAGTGCAGGGCCGCCGCCTCCAGCGTCTGGGGCCGCCGGGGAGAGCCCCACTCATGCCGCCCGTGGTGGCTGATGAGCATATGCCGCAGCCGCAATGCCAGGTCAGGGGGAAAGTCCGGCATCCCCTCCAGCACCCGGTCTACCATCTGCAACGACATCACCACGTGCCCCAGCAACCGTCCCTCGTCGGAGTACTCTATGCCCGTCTCCCAGGTGTACTCCCGGATTTTGCCGATGTCGTGCAGGAGCGCGCCGGTCAGCAGAAGGTCCCGGTGAATCTGCGGGTAGAGGGTCAGCAGGTGGTGGCAGAGAGAGATGACCTCCACAGTGTGCTCCAGGAGTCCCCCCAGATAGGCGTGGTGGACCCGCCGCGCGGCCGGGGCCTGGGAGAAGCGGGCGACAAACTCCGGGTCGTCAAAAAAGGCCGAGAGCAGCGCCCGCAGGTGGGGATTCTCCACTTCCGCCACCGCCGCGCGGACCTCCTCCAGCATCTGGGCCACGTCCCGCTCGGTGGCGGGGATCATGTCCGCCAGGGCGTACTCCCCTTCTTTGGCGGGGCGGATTTTTTCTACGATGACCTGCCAGCGGTCCAGGTACTCCTCCACCCGCCCCAGCACCTTGACCACCTGTCCGGCCTCCAGGCGACGGTCCACCTCCGGCGCGTCTTCCCAGACGCGCGCCAGAATTTCCCCGGTCCGGTCGGAGAGGATCAGGGTGAGGAATTCGCCCCGGGTGCGGTCCCGGAAGGGCTCCAGTTGCTTGCGGCGCAGCAGGAAAAAACTGAGCACCCGGGCGCCGGGGCGCAGGTCACGGACGAACTGTTTCTTCATTGGTCGGTCCTTTCAGGCTTCCTCGCCCCTCCCCCGCCGCCTGCGGCGGGCGGCGAAGCCGCTGGGGTGGGGTGAGGCCGGCGCAGGCGGCGCATCTGGCGGTAGCGGGCGCGCAGTTGGGCCGGGGTGAGCCGTTTGCCGGTCTCAAAGTACAGGGCGGCGACCTCCCCGATAGCCCACGTGCCCAGACCGGTGACCACTCCGGCAATCACCCATCCGGGGCCGGGGAGAATTTTAGCCAGTTGTCCGGCCAGAAAGCGCAATCCCACTCCTCCGGCGATGGTGGTGAGGAGTTCTTTGGCGTGGCGGATGGAGAGGGATTCGCCGTGGATGGCGGCGATGCGCAGGACCATCCGCACCTGTCCGGCCAGCAGGAAGGGAACATCCAGTCCCGGTACCGGCTGGGCGGCGATGATGCCGTTGAGGGTGGCCGCGCTGCGGATGACCCGCTCGGCCAACTGCCGCCGATAAGCCGGAAGCGCCCGCCCCAGCGCGACGGCAATCCAGGGATGGGCCTCCACAATGGCCGGGATGAGGCGGTCCGCCACGCCGGCCCCGCTGCGGGCGCAGACCGGGATGGGCGCGACGCCCAGTTTCCGCCGGGCGTCCTCCAGGACGGCGGGGAGTTCCCGCCGCACCAGGTCTATCTTGTTGAGCGCCACAATCACCGGCAGGCCCGTTGCCAGCAGTGACTGGTACACCTCGTAGTCGGACTGGCGGATGCCCGCGGCAGCGTCCAGGAGAAGGACGACCACGTCGGCCTCTTCGGCGGCGCGGCGGGCAATCTCCGCCCGGTCCATCCCGCCCACTTCGCCGAAGCCGGGGGTGTCCACCAGGACGAAAGGGCCGAACCGTTCCTCCAGCACCGCCTGGGTGGTGCCGGGGACAGCGGTGACGGGGGAAACCCGACGGCCCATCATCTGGTTGAAAAGGGTGGATTTGCCGGAGTTGACCGGTCCGACAATGGCCAGGCGCGCGGCGGCCTCCCGCTGGACCGCCAGGTAGAGTTCGTCCCAATCCAGGGCCTGGAGCAGGCCCCGCAGGTCGGCAAGACGGGCGGGGAGTTTCATTCTTCAGTATCCCGCCTGTTTATCCACCACGTTGAGCAATGGCTCACCGGCCACGTACCGGCGCAGGTTTTCCAGAAAGAGGGCAATCTCCCGCTCCTCTATGTGGGGCGAACTCCAGGAGTTATGGGGGGTGATGATGACGTTGGGCATATCCCAGAGGGGGCTTTCTGGCGGGAGCGGCTCCTCGGCGAAGACGTCCAGGCAGGCCCCGCCGATGTGGCCCTCCCGGAGGGCCTCCACCAGCGCCTCCTCGTCCACGATGGCGCCGCGGGAGATGTTGATCAGCCAGGCATCGGACTTCATCCCGGCCAGTTCGGCCCGCCCGATCATCCCGCGCGTCTCGGCGGTGAGCGGCACGGCGACGACGACGAAATCGGAGCAGGCCAGCAGGTCGTGGAGGCGGTCCGGGGACAGGACCTCATCGGCGACGTCGCTGGGGGCGGGGCGGCGGCGGAGCCCCAGGACGCGCATGCCGAACGCGCGGCAGAGGCGGGCCACCTCGGTGCCGATGTCCCCCAGGCCGACGATGCCCACCGTCAGGCCGCGCAGTTCCCGCAGGGGGAGTTTCTCCCAGCGGCGCTCCCGCTGTTGAGTCCAGAACTCGGGTAGCCGTTTGGCTACGGCCAGGATGTAGGCCATCACCGTCTCGGCAATGGGGATGTTGAAGACGCCGCTGGCGTTGGTCAGGATGGTGTCCGACTCCCGCAGTTCAGGGAATAGGAGATGGTCCACTCCGGCGCTGATGGTGTGGACCCAGCGCAGGTTGGGGACGCGGGTCAGGAGGCGGCGGATGGCCTCCGGGCTCAGCCCCCAGCGGAGAAAGAGCACATCCGCCCCCTCCAGGGGTTCGGTCACTTCCCCGTCCGGCCCGATGGGGATGACGTCACAATCCGGTGCAATCCGGCAGACGGGTTCCCCAAGGCGTTCTACCAGGTGGTCAGGGAGGAGCAGTTTCATATCAGCCACCACAGGAAATGGCCTTTTGGGGGCGGCATTTCTGGCTGCCGCCCCAAAAGGCCTATTTTCTAAAACGGGTATGGGTGTAGCGCAGGATTATGAACTTTAAAAAATTAACCCGGACATAAACCGGCGTACTGACCACCTGACCCTTTGGGCTCACCCCTCCCCCGGCCCCCTCCCCACTGCCGCTGCGCGGCGCGGGGAGGGGGAAAAAGGAGGGGGTTTGGGGGCGGCG
>Ga0272447_1000603_pt1 | contig 26104 bp, 21 predicted proteins | sample YNPCB0133_FD_194589 | JGI IMG/M metagenome (GOLD analysis project Ga0272447, IMG submission 194589) | Hot spring microbial mat communities from Yellowstone National Park, WY, United States - YNP-CB-013-3 | ecosystem: Environmental > Aquatic > Thermal springs > Hot (42-90C) > Sediment | place... | reverse complement strand
ACCATCTCCGGGAAGCGGTCAGCGCTTCGCTGGAACGAATGGGAACGGAGACTGCCTTGTTGCTTTCCTGCTTCCAATATACCGGCTTGGAGTGGTGATTGTTACTTTGAAAAAGCAAAGATCAATATGGCCGATCTCCAGGGCGCGCCTATCCTGATCACCGGCGGAGCTGGCTTCATCGGCGCTCACCTGACGCGCCGCCTGCTGGAGGCCGGCGCGCAGGTCCACCTCATCGTTCGACCGGGCACCGATCTCAGGCGCCTGGCCGGGATGATGGATCAGGTTTCGATCCACCGCGGGGACCTCCTGGATGCGGGAGAGGTGCGGGAGGTGGTAACGAACGTGCGCCCCCGTTGGATTTTCCATCTCGCCGCCCGGCGCGGGCACCCGTGCACGCCAGAGGAACGCCTGGAGCTCCTGCGGTCCAGTCTTATGGGTACCGCGCACCTGCTGGAGGCAGCGCGGGATGCGGGGATCGCCCGTTTTATCCATATGGGAAGCTCCCTGGAATACGGCCCGTATCCGCGGGCGATCCGAGAGGGAGATCCCTTGCGCCCGATAACCGACCGGGGGGTTGCCAAGGCCGTGGCCAGCGTGCTGGTGGCTTTTTACGCTCGGGCCTTCGGCCTGCCCGCGGTTATCCTTCGCCCATTTTCCGTCTATGGGCCCGGCCAGCATCCAGAGCAGCTCATCCCCACGCTGCTCCGCGCCGCCCTCACCGGGGAGGAGGTCCGCCTGACCGCGCCCGGTTACCGGCATGATTTCGTCTTCGTCGAGGACGTGGTGGAGGCATGCCTGCGCGCCGCCATGCGATCGGTCCGGCCGGGGGAATCCTTCAACATCGGCACCGGCATCCAGTGGACCAACGAGGAGGTGGCCGCATGGGTGGAATCCATCACCGGCCGATCCCTTCGCCTCCGGATCGGCGCCCATCTTCCCAGCCCGCCAGACACCTCCTGCTGGGTGGCGGATATCCGGAAGGCCCAACGCCGTCTGCAGTGGTCACCCCGGTGGGATCTGCCCGCCGGCCTGCGAAGGACCCTGGAATGGATGCAGCGCCATGGAGATCCGACCTGAGATCAGCCTGGTCATTCCGGTCTTCCGAAACCGGGAAACCCTCTACCCCCTGTATGCACGCCTGCAATCCGTCCTGGACGGGGCGGGCTGGTCCTGGGAACTGATCGCCGTCCACGATGCCTGTCCCGAGGGCTCCCTAAGGGTGCTGCGGGAGCTCGCCGCCCGGGATCCCCGGATCCGGATCCTGGATCTCCCTCGGAACGTCGGGCAGCACCGGGCCATCTGGCTTGGCCTGCACGAAACCCGGGGGCGTTATGTGGTCGTGATGGATGCGGACCTGCAGGACCCGCCGGAAGCCATCCCGCTTCTCCGAAAGGCGATGGAGGAAGCGCAGGGCCGGGCCCTTGTGGTCTTCGCCGGACGACGCGGGCGATACGAGCGGCTGGATCGGATGCTGACCTCGTGGCTCTTCAAGCGGGCCCTCCACTGGATCTGCGGGGCTCCGGTGGATGCGGGGACCTTCTGCCTCATGGAAGGCCAGGTGGCGGAGGCCCTGCGACGCTGGGATGCGCCCGAGCCGCATTTGCCCACGCTGATCGCCTGTGCGGGCTTCCCCGCGCTGGTCGTTCCGATCCACCGCTCCCCGCGCCCAATCGGCCGCTCCGCCTACACGACGGGCATGCGCTGTCAGCTCGCCTGGCGCATCCTCCGCACCGCCTGGGCGCTGAAACGTAACCCAGCCCGCTTCCTTCGCCTCTCCGACGCGTTCGCCTTTCCAGAACCGCGCACCCATCTCTCTGGAGGAGCGAAGCGCGCCGATGTCGGAGCGCATCGAGATCCATAACCAGCTCCAGCGGGAATATTTCGGACGTCGCATCAAGCGCACGATGTGGCCGGAGCGGACACCCTACGTGATCCGTCAGGTGGATGAGGTCATCCGCTTCGGCGATCTCCGGCCGGGGGAGCGAATCCTGGATGTGGGATGCGGGATGGGCTGTCATGCCTTCCTGCTGGCCGAGCGCGGCCTCCGGGTGGAGGGGCTGGAGCTCTCCCCCTTCCTGATCGAACGGATGCAGGAATTCGACGGCGGACGATACCGCATCCCGGTCTACTGCGCAGACATCCACCGCTGTCCTACCGAGCTGCACGGACGCTATGACGCGCTGGTAGGATTCTTCGTCCTGCATCATCTGGCGGACCTGCGCCAGGCCTTTGCGTCTATGGCTCGGCTTCTGCGACCGGGAGGGCGGGTGGTTTTCCTGGAGCCCAACCCCCTCAACCCCCTTTACTATCTTCAGATCCTGATCACACCGGGGATGTCGTGAGCGGCAGAGCGGGGGATCCTAAACATGCGCCCTTCCGTGATTTCGAAGGCGATGGAGCCGGCCGGGCTACGGCTGACCGCCATCGCCCGCTACGGCTTCTTCCCCCCATTCCTGTCGAACCACCCCTGGGGAGGTCGCCTGGAGCGACTCCTGGAACAGGCGCCCCTCTGGCGATCGCTTCTGCCCTTTCAGCTGTTCCGCGGGGACCAGAGATGAAAAGAGCGGCTCTAACGGTCGGGCTCTTCCTGATCAGCCTGTATCTGAACATGGCGGCGGGGATCAACCGGGGGGATGAGGCGTGGTTCCTGCAGGTGATGCGGCGGGTCCATGAGGGGGAGGTGCTTTACCGGGACGTGTTCTACGGGGCCGGCCCTCTCGCTGTGGCTTTCACCGCGCCCTTGATCTCCCTGATCGGTGTGGAGATCCTCGCGGTGAAGGCGATGGTGGCCGCCGGCTACACGGCCGCGCTGCTCTTCGGGATGCGTATCCTGGAGCGGATGGGGGCGGGCCCAGGAGCTTGTATGCTGTTCCTCGGGGCGAACCTGCTGCTGGCACCCCCTGCGCCCCACGCGCCCTATCAATCTCTGGCCAACGCTTTCCTGATGGCCGCTTTCGATGCCACCACCGCCGCGCTGGGAGCCAGTGACGCGCAGGCCCGCCGGCGCCTCCTCGCCTGGGCGGGAGCAGCCGCCGGGCTGAGTTTCGCCGCCAAACAGAACATCGGCGGCTACGCGTTTCTGGCGATCCTAGGGAGCTTCCTGATCCGGCGCGGGGAAGAACGCCCTCCCCTCCGCCGGCTGTGGATCGAGAGCAGCTCCCTCGGGCTCGCCTTTCTGGGGACGCTCGCGCTGACGTTCCTGCCGGTCTGGCTGAGCGGCGGGGGGCCGAAGTTCATGGATTACGGCGCGCTCAACAAGACCACTTACCTGCGCCTCTCCGGGATCCCTTATACGGAAGGGCTTGCAGGAATCCTTCGCAGTCTGCAAGCCCTTTCCCCCCATTCCACCCTGGAACAGGGGCTGTGGGCCCTGAGGTCCTTTTCATTCCTCCTGCCTTTCCTGGCCGGTTTCTTCTGGATCGGCGGCTTCCTGGTTCCGCCCTCATCCGGGCGCGCCCCATGGATCGCCTCGGGCCTCTTTGCAGCGGCCGCTTTCCTGGGCATCTTTCCCCGGGCCGATTATGCGCACCTCATTTATGCCGTCCCAGCTTTGCTGACAGTAATGATCAGCGGATGGAGCGCCTGGTCGATCCGCCCGTGGAAAATCGTCCTCGAACGCGGGATCGGCGCGCTGCTCATCCTGGGCCTGATCGTGGCGTTGATGATCCCGCCGTTGCGCCTCCTCCAGGGCCGTCTGACGATCTCTTCCCTTCCCCATTTCGGGGGCGTCCTGATCGCCCCTGCCCTGCAAGCGCAGATCATGGAAGAGAGCGCACGATTGCGCGAACGGGCTCCCGAGCCCTCTGTGTTCCTGCTTTTCCCCACCGCCGGGTTCTATTATCTGCAGACCGGATTGCGCAACCCAACGCCCTTTGACATCCCCACGGCCACCTCCTTCGGCCTGGCCGGCCAGGAGGAGACCATGCAGGCCATCCGGGAGGGGCGCATCCGCTGGGTGTGCTATTGGCGCTGGGAATGGAACCTGCGCCCAGCGCGGATCGAGGCGTTCGTGGAGCAGGAGATGGAACCGGGTGAGAACCTGGGCCTCTGCACCCTGTATCGCGCGAGACGATAAGCGGCCCCGGTTTGCTTTTCCTGCCTGACTGGCTCTATAGTTTGCCATGAACCATTCGGCGGCTCGATGGACGGTCCCCAAGCATCAGAGGGAGGTTCCTCATGGAAACGCGCCCTCGCCTGTTGAGCCGGATCCACTGGCTGGGTCATGACGCCTTCCGCATCGATGGACCGCCGGTGATCTATTTGGATCCCTGGCAGGTCCCTGCGGACGCGCCGAAAGCGGATCTCATCCTGATCAGCCACGAGCACTTCGATCATTGCTCTCCGGAGGATATCAACCGGCTCCGCCAGCCAGACACCGTGATCATCGGCAGCCCGGCAGCGGCCGCCAAAATCAAAGGCGCCCAGGCCATGCGCCCCGGCGAGCGCCTCTCCGTGAAGGGCGTGGAGATCGAAGCGGTGCCGGCCTACAACATCAACAAACGATTCCACCCCCGGGAGGCCGGCGGGCTGGGCTTCATCCTCACTATCGAAGGGGAGCGCCTCTACTTCGCCGGGGACACAGACTTCATCCCCGAGATGAAGGAGATCCGCTGCGATATCGCCCCGCTCCCCGTCAGCGGGACTTACGTGATGACGGCGGAGGAGGCCGCTCAGGCGGCCGCAGCCATCCAGCCGAAGATCACTATCCCCATGCATTACGGAGCCGGGGTGGCTGGCACCGAGGCCGACGCCGAGCACTTCCGCTCCCTCTATCCGGGCAGCGTGGTCATCCTGAAGCCGGAGCGCTGATCCGGGGAGCAGGCGATGGACCGGGAGGAGCAGGCCCGGCGTTACGCCCGGCTGCGTCGTCGCCTTTGGGCGGCGGAGATCGCCCTGTTCGCCGTCTACGCCCTGGCCTGGCTGGGGAGGGGCCTGGCCCTCCGCCTCGGCGAGGCCCTGGCCCGCCGCTTCCCGTCCCCGTCGGACGCGATGGGGATGGCCCTCCTGTTCGGAGCGGGATGGACCCTGCTCTCCCTTCCCTTGAATTTCTACAGCGGGTTCCTCCTTCCCCACCGCTTCGGACTCTCCACCCAGACGCGCGCCGCGTGGCTCCTCGATCACCTCAAGGCCGGGGGGATCGGCGCTGCCATCGGCCTGCCTCTGATCGGCGGGCTCTACCTCGCCTTCCGGCTCTGGCCCCACACTTGGTGGCTCCCCGTGGGAGTCGCCTGGATCGGCTTCACCGTTGTGCTGGCCCAGCTTGCTCCAGTGCTCCTCGCCCCCCTGTTCTACCGGTTTCAGCCTCTCCAGGATCCTGAGCTCGCCCAGCGGCTGGCCCGTCTGGCCCAGCGGGCCGGCATCCGAGTGCAGGGCGCTTACGTGATCGACATGAGCCGGCGGACCCGGGCAGCCAACGCCGGGCTGATGGGGCTGGGGCCCACCCGACGGATCGTGATCGGGGACACGCTGCTTCCGCGCTACACCCCGGATGAGATCGAGGCGATCCTGGCCCACGAGCTGGCCCATCACTTGCATCGGGATATCCCTCTGGGCCTGGCCCTGGAGAGCCTCATCAGCCTGGCCGGATTCTTCATCGGGGCGCAGGTGCTGCCCCTGGGGATCCAAACCCTGGGCCTCCCCGGCCTCGGTCACCCATCCAGCTTGCCCGCGCTGGCCATCGGCGTCCTCCTTTTCCGTTTGACTATGATGATCCCGGTGAACGCATGGTCGCGTTGGCGGGAGTGGGAAGCGGACCGGGAGGCCATTCGTCTGTGCGGACGGCCGGGAGCGCTGGCAGCGGCCTTGCGAAAACTGGGAGAGCAGAACCTTGCGGAGCTGGATCCGGAACCCTGGGTGGAATGGATCTTCTACACTCATCCGGCGCTGGGGAAACGGATCCGTGCGGCCGAAGCCCTTGCAGCATCTCACCATCCAGCTCAAGACGTGTTAAACTAACAAAGAAATCGCTTCGGGGAGGGGATCCCCATGCAGGCGCTCTCTCAGGAAGAGCAGGAAACGCTGCGCGCTATCCTCCGTAGGGTGTTTGAAGAAGCCACAGTGGATACCCTTCTCAAGGCCCTGGATCGCCTGGCAGCTCGCGGGGACCGGGGGATCGCGGATTTGCGTCAGTGGTTGGAGGGAAGGCTGGAGGGGCTGCGGTCGGAGGTCAACCAGCTGGCCAGGGGCCACGGATCCATGGAGGAGGCCCTCACCCGCCTCATCGATTCTGGGGCTCGCCTTGAGGAAAGCCACCGCCTCTTAGAAGAAGCCCTCGCCCGCCTGGCCGAAGCTCAAGCCCAAGCCGAAGAACGCATCGCCCGCGTGGAGGAGGCCCTCGCCCGCCTGGCCGAAGCCCAAGCCCGCATCGAAGAACGCCTCACCCGCGTGGAGGAGAGCCAACGTCGCCTGGAAGAGGCCCTCGCCCGCCTCGCCGAAGCCCAAGCCCGCACTGAAGAACGCCTCACCCGCGTGGAGGAGAGCCAACGTCGCCTGGAAGAAGCCCTCGCCCGCCTGGCCGAAGCCCAAGCCCGCACCGAAGAACGCCTCACCCGCGTGGAGGAGAGCCAACGTCGCCTGGAAGAAGCCCTCGCCCGCCTGGCCGAAGCCCAAGCCCAGGCGGAAGAACGCATCGCCCGACTGGAGCGGCTTATGGAACAGATGACCCGCCAGGTCGGTGCCCTGAGCGATGTGATCGGCGGCGACCTTGAGGACGCCGCCTACATCGTCATCCACGACACCTTCGCCCGGGAGCTGGGATGGAAGGTGGACGTCCTGGAACGCACTTTCCTGCGCTGGGACGACCGCGAGCTGGAAGTCAATATCATGGGCCGGGCTTATGACCCTGCCCGCCCCAAATACGAAATCTGGATCGTAGGAGAGACCAAACATAACATCACCGTCGGGGAGGTGGAGCGGTTCGCCAAAAAGCTGCCCCTGATCTCGGAATATCTGACCTACCAGAGGGGGGAGAAGAAAGAGCGTCTCATCGTGCCCATATGCTTCTGCTATCGGGCCCGCCCCGAGGTGCGGGAGCGGATTTACAATCTGGGCTTCCACCTGGTCTTCTCCTACGGACGGGCCATCTGGGGGAAAGGCGGTCCCCCCGTGTCCCGGCGGAAGAAGGCGGCTTCCCGGAAGGGAACTCGTTAAAGGGTCACGCCTCACGCTGCCAAACTCATGCCATTTCCCAGAGAACTGTGCGCTCACGTGGCCGGGCTTGCCGCGCGGGTTCTATCTCTTTCCTGAGGAGCGTCATCCATAGCTCATCACACCTGGTTACAATCCCTGGTCCCGTCGAGGTGAACCCCGAGGTCCCGGCCGCGATGGTCCGCCCGCCTCTCAGCCACACGTCCTCCGCCTTCGCCGCCCTCATGCAGGAGTACCTGGATGGCCTCCGGGAGATCTTGGACGCCTCCGATGGCCAGCCTCTCCTAATCCCCGGGTCCGGGCCCATAGCGATGGAGATGGCCCTGTCCAACCTGGTGGAGCCGGGGGATCGGGTGGCAGTCATGGACGCCGGCCACTTCGCCGCCTGGATGGCCGAGCTGGCCGAATGGCTGGACGCACAGGTCATCCGAGTGACAGCAGAGCCCGGCGTCCTGCCCGATGAGACCCGATCGAAGCGGCCCTGCGGCAAGGGGCAAACGTCCTCGCCCTCACCCACGTCGACACCTCCAGGGGTTATGGTCCCGGTGGAGCGCCGGGCTCCCCTGGCCCACCGCTACAGCGCCTGAGTGGTCGTCGACGGTCTGTGCGCGGGTGGGCAGGCAGCATTTTCATCAAACCGCTTGGGAGATGGACGCGGCCCTCACCGGATCCCAGAAGGCCCCGGCAGTCCCCCCAGGCTGGCTGTCGCCTGTCCCTCTACTCTGGAGGCCTATCGACGCCGGCAAACCCGGACGCCGTCCTATTATGCGGATAGGGGAAGTGGATCCTGGTGATGGAGGCCTCCTCTAGGCTGGCCGCCCCACTCATTTTGCCGCGCTCGCCGTCAACCAGGTGGTTGCTATGGCCGCTTCCCTCTACCGTATTCGCGCCGAGGGGACGGAGACGGAATAGACCCTCCACGAGCGGATTGCCTGCTCCTTCCGGGCCGGATTGCGGGCGATGGAGCTAAAGATGGTGCTGCGGGGCCCCGCCTGGGCTGCTGTCACCTCGAGCGTGATCTACCACCCCAACAGGATCGATGACCGTTTGATCTGCGAGATCGAAGGGGCTATGGTGACGGTGGCCAGGGCCATCCATCCCGCCCTGCAAGGCCGCTCCTGCCGGGTTGGCCCTATGGGGGAGATCGACCTGCCGGCCCTCCTCCAGACCCTTAGCGCCATCGAGATCGCCCTGCGCTGCCTGAGCCGCCCGGTCTCTCCAGGGGCCGGCGTCGCCGCCGCCCAGGCGGAACGGATCCGCTGAACTCCCCATTCCCGAGAGGGGGATTGCTCCCCGCGGCTCCCCCTCCCGATTTCCATGTCAATATTCACCTGCTCTGTCTGTTGGAACTCACTACCTCAGCGCCTTGCAGGGAGGGATACTGGAAGAGAGGGATATTGAGAACAGAGATCAGCAAGGTCGCGATGCGCGATCCCGTAGACAGCGCGCGTCGGGCCTGAAGATGGGGAGGACCCCGTGAGGATCTATATCGATCGGGACATCTGTACGTGCAGTCTGCCTTTCTGCGTCCGGTGTTTCGCCTTCCTTGCGGAACACCCCATGGGCGTGGATCGACCTTGCATCACCCAGATCCTTCCCAGTAATGAGGAGACAGTCACCTTCGTGATCCACACGGAAGGCGAGGTCGTGACCCTGACGCTGGATCCGGCCGCTCGGGAGCGGGTGATCACCGAAGGCTGGGACGCCCTGGTTCCCTTCATCCCTTCCTTCTTCCGCGCCTGAAAGCGAAAAGCGAGCGACCGCCCTGACCTCAGGATCGCTCAAGGCTCGAGGGAAAGCATGACATCGGCGGGCATGCCGGCCTTCAGCCGTCCCTCCGGGTTGGGCACCCGCACAGTCACCGGAAAGACCAGGGCCTGACGTTCCTCCTGGGTCCGGACGTTGCGGGGGGTGAAGGTCGCCTGCGGCGCAATCCGGGCGATCACACCGGGGAACGCTTCGCTGGGGAAGGCATCCACTTGAACCTTCACGGTCTGGCCTACACGCAACTGCCCTACCTGCCCCAGCGGCACATAAATTGTGATCTCCAGGGGATCCACTGTGCTGAGGCTGAGGACGGGCTGTCCGGCCCCCAGGGTTTCGCCAATGCGGGCCAGATGCTCGGAAACCGTTGCGGAGAACGGCGCGGTGAGGCGCAGCCGTTCGACCTGTAGGCGCAGCAGATCCCGTCGCGCCTCGGCCAGGGCCACGGCTGCCCGGGCTGCATCGCGCTCCCAGGGTGTGGGCCCGTTCCAGGCGCGATCCAGTCGGGCCTGAGCCACTCGGACGGCGGCCTCCGCCGCCCGGGCTCGAGCCTCCGCTGCGTGGACCTGCGCCTGCAGCGCAAGGGGTTGCTGGCGGATTCGGAGCAGGCCCTCCAGCCGGGCTCGGGCTGCATCCCGCTCTGCCTCCGCGGCTCGCAGCGCCGCTTCCGCTGCAGCCACCTGCCGGTCGGCGATTTCCCGTTGATCAAGGGGGAGACGATCCCGCTCCGCCCGTGCCTTCTCCAGGTCGGCCCGGGCCCGCTCAACCCCCTGCTCGGCCACCGCAAGCGCCGTCCGAGCTTCCATAATCTGGCGCTCCAGGTCCTGAGGCGTCCGCAGCTGGCGCTGCGCCATCTGCCAGAGCTCCTCGGCCAGTGCGCGCTCCGCCTCCGACTGGCGGACCTGCGCGGCAAGGGCGGCGAGCTGCTCCGGCGACACCCCCGTCTCCAGCGCGGCGAGCTCCGCCTGGGCCGCCTCCACCGCCGCCTCCGCTTCCTGGAATTGCTGTCGGAGGACCGGATCGTCCAGCTCGGCGACGACCTCCCCTGCCCTCACCATCATGCCCTCATCGGCCAGCCAGCGCACCGTTCCCCCTACTTCCGTCGAGAGGCGAACGCTCCGACCAGTAAGGGTGCTGGAAAACCGCATCTCCACCCCATCTGCGCTTCGAGGGAACCGCAGGAGGGTCCATCCCCCGATCCCAATGACAATCCCGATCATCAGGAGCATCCACACCGCACCGAATCGACGCATCCGGGGGATCCTCCTCTAGGGGATCTCTACATCCGCGGGCACTCCCGGTTTCAGACGACCGTCTGGGCTCTCTAAGCGGATGCGCACCGCGAAGGTCAGCCGCGCCCGCTCCTCTGGGCTCTGGAGGTTGCGCGGGGTGAAGGAGGCCTCCTCCGCAACGTGGGCGATCACCCCCTCCCACCGCTCGCCTGGGAACCCCTCCACGGTCACCGGGACTTTCATCCCGGGTCGCACCCGGCCCAGCGCTGCTTCCGGGAGGTAGACGACCAGCTCCAGGGTCTGAAGATCCATCAGCTGCAGCACCCGGGTCCCGGGGGCCACCACCTCGCCGGGCTCCACCGCCCGCAGCGCCACGATCCCTTCCTGAGGGGCGAGAAGCTGGAAACGGGAGCGGCGGGCTTTCAAGGCCTCTAGGGCTGCCTCCGCCTGCCGCAGGCGTGCCCGCGCAGCTTCCCGCTGCTCCGGCGAGGCGCCCGCCCGAAGGGCCATCTGCTGTGACTGGGCAGCTTCCAGCGCAGCCTCCGCGGCCCGATACTGTCCCTCCGCCTCCACCTCCTGCGCTCGCAAGGCGATCGGATCCCGGATCACCGCATCTAGGTATTCCAGAAGGGCACGACTCCCATCGTAGGCGGCGCCGGCCCGGTTCACCTCCGCCCAGGCGGACCAGTAGGCATAAGCCGCGTCCTGCACCTCCGCGGGCAACGGCGGACGGAGAGAAGGGGGAAGCTGCTCCCAGTCCCGCATCGCCGCCTCAGCCCGGCTCTTCAACCGTTCCGCGACATCCTTGAGGGCTAGCGCCTGCTCCAGCCGCGCTTGGGCCACCTGGACCTGCGCGGCAGTCACCTCCCGCTGGAGCAGCAGATCCTGGGGCTCGCGGCGCATCGCCCGCGCATCCTGCCAGGCCCGATATGCGCCGTCCCGCAGCGCCTGGGCCTGGTCCACTCGCGCGGCCGCCTCCCGCAAGTCCTCCTCCCGGGGCCCTGCCTCCAGGGCTTCCAGCGCTGCTCGGGCTTGCGCCACCTGGGCCTCCGCCATCCGGATCTGCGCTTCTAGAAAGACCGGGTCCAGATCTACAAGAGGCTGCCCGGGTTGGACCACATCTCCCTCCTCCACCCGAACTTGAAGCACGCGACCGCCCTCCACCGCGATCACATCGATCGTCCGCGCCTCCAGATAACCGGAGACCACCAGCGGCTGACCAACCCCCGGCTGACAGGCGCTGAGCAGGATAAGCAACCCCAACCACCATCCGGTGTTCTTGCGTCCGTTCATCGAAACACACCTCCTGACCGCGAAGGGAGTTCAGCCCCTTTCGCTGCCTGATCCACCAGCCAGAGGAACACATCCTCTAAGGAGGGCCGAATCCACTCCACAGAGATCTCCTTTAAGTCCGCCTCCTCCAGACTCCGGCAGATCTGCTCGATGGAAAGCTCTGGATCCCGGGGATAGGCGTGGATCCGGGCACCGTGGAAGGCAACGTGTTGGAAGATGGACCAATCCCGTAAAATGAGGAAAGCTTGCCCCAGCGGCGTGGCGGAGACCGCGACGATCCCCTCTGGCCCGGCCTGCTCCTTGAGCTCGAAAGGGGTCCCCTGGGCCAGCAAGCGCCCGCCGTGGATGAGGGCCAGACGGGAGCACTGCTCCGCCTCGTCCATATAATGCGTGGTGACGAAGATCGTCACCCCCTGCTCAGCCAGCTGATAAAGCAGCGACCAGATCTCCCGGCGGGCCAGGGGATCCATCCCCGCCGTGGGCTCGTCCAGGAACATGATCTCCGGCTCGTGGAGCAGGGCCACTGCCAGGGCCATCCGTTGCCGCCAGCCTCCTGCCAGGTGGCAGACCAGACGTCGGGCCTGCCCAGCCAGATTCAGCTGCTTTAGCACTGTCATGATACGCGCTCGGAGCCGTCGGGCGGGCAACTGATAGGCGGCTCCATAAAACCACAGCGTCTCCTCCACAGAGAGATCAGGATACAAACTGAACCGCTGGCTCACGTAACCGACACGCGGGCGGATGCGCACCGTCTCCCGGGCGGCATCATACCCCAGCACCCACGCCCGGCCCTCCGTGGGCTCTAGCAGCCCTAGCAGCATGCGGATGGTGGTGGTCTTCCCTGCCCCGTTCGGCCCCAGGAAGCCGAAGATCTCCCCCTGGCGGACTTCAAAGGAGATGTGGTCCACAGCGGTGAACGCTCCGAACCGCCGAGTCAAGCCTTCCGCTCGAACCACTACTTCAGCCACGGCTTCCCTCCTGGCGCATTAGATAGGCGAACACCTCTTCCAGACGCGGAGGGGCCCAGCGGGCCTCCTGGACATCGATCCCCGGAAGCGCCCGCAGCGCCGTGACGAGCTCGGGAGGGGTCGCCCCGCCCTCCCGGACCACCGCCCGCACCCGATCCCCCAGGACCACGGCCTCCAGAACCGCGGGATGGGCCGCCAGAGCCGCCTGGGCCCGCAGGACCGGCTGGGCGAGGATTTCGATCACCAGGTGGCCGAGCGAAGACCGGAGCCTTCCTGGCGTGTCCACCGCCAGCATCCGCCCCTGGTGCATCAGGGCAACACGCGTGCAGCGTTCCGCCTCATCGAGATACGGTGTGGTCAACAAGATGGTCACCCCCTGAACATGGAACTCGCTGAGCAGATCCCAGAGCTCCCGCCGCGACAGCGGGTCCACCCCCGTAGTGGGCTCGTCCAGGAGCAGCAAGCGGGGCCGGTGGACCATCGCCCCGATCAGGGCCAGCTTCTTCTGCATGCCCCCGGAGAGCTGCGCCGCCCGGCGATCTAAGAACCGCTCCAGGCGGGCAAAGCGCAGCATCCGCTGAATCCATTCGGGATCCCGCAATCCATACGTTGTGGCAAAGAAAGACAGGTTCTCGCGGACTGTGAGATCCCCGTAGAGGCTGAAGATCTGCGGCATGTAACCCAAGGATCGGCGGATCCGCTCGGGCTCGCGCAGCAGATCGCGCCCCAGCACCCGGATCGTCCCCGCATCCGGCCGCAGGACCCCGGCGAGGAGGCGTAACAACGTGGTCTTCCCCGCCCCGTCCGGCCCGATGATCCCGAAGATCTCTCCATCCTCTACGACGAACGAGAGATCCCGGAGGGCATGCACTGCCCCGAAGCGTTTCTCCAGATGCTCGACCTGCACTACTTCGCCGCCCATAATTTTCCAAAGCAAGGGTCGCGGCTAAAGGCGCTCCTACACCATCGATCCCGCAAGGGTCACGGCGAACGTCACTCCTACCGCATAGATTCACTCCAGCCGCTTCCGGAAGCGGCGGGCTGCCAAGCCCATGGTGGCCATTCCGAACAAGAGGAGGGCGAATGTTTCGTCCCACAAGGGCTCGATGCCCACCCCCTTCACGATGATGCTGCGCAGGATCACCAACATGTAACGGAGGGGGATCAGATAACTGATCCACTGAAGGACCTGAGGCATCGCCTGAAGAGGGAAGAGGAGGCCAGCTAAGAAAATGGAGGGTAGGAGGAGGAAATTGGTCAGCAACATCGCCTCCCGCTGCGTGGAGGCCACCGTGGAGATCAACAGCCCGAGTCCTAGGGAGGAAAGCAGGAACAACCCGGATAGGGCCAGGAGCAGGCTCAGGTTCCCTCGGAAGGGAATCTGAAACCAGAGGGCTCCGAGGGTCAGGATGATGGCAAAATCGATGTAGGCAATCAAGACGTAAGGGGCCACCTTCCCCATCACCAGCTCAACCGGCCGGATGGGCGTGACGATGAGCTGCTCCATTGTCCCCTGCTCTCGCTCCCGGACGATGGCCTGGGCGGTGAGGAACATCGTGAGGAATTGAAGGATAGCGCCGATCAGGCCGGGGATCATATAGTTGGCGCTACGCATCTCCGGGTTATACCAGACCCGGGGACGCGGATCCAGACCAGGCATCCGCCGAGGGTCCAGGTTCAGCGTCCGCCAGAGGATCTGCGTGGAGTGGTTCTGGGCGATGGAGAGGGCCGCCGCGTGGGCGTTGCTGGCCATCGCAGGGTCGCTGCCGTCAATGACCAGCCCCACCGTGGCCGGGCGTCCGGCCAGGACGTCCGCTCCGTAGCCCTTTGGGATCAAAAGGGCCGCTTGGGCGATCCCCGCATCCAGCAGCCGCGCCAGGTCCTCCTGACGGTCCACGTAACCGATGATGCGGAAGACATCCACCGCCCGGTAGGCGTCCACCAGCTCCTGGCTCTGGGGGCTGCGATCCCAGTCCAGGACCACCATCGGCATGTGTTTCACATCAGTGGTCGCCGCGTAGCCCAGCAGGAAGAGCTGGACCACGGGGATCAGGAACATCACCGCCAGGGTGCGGGGGTCCCGCACGATGTGCAGCACTTCTTTATAGATCACCGCCCAAATGCGCCGGAACATCCCTGCCTTCATCTCCTGAGGGAGGGTCGCGTCAAGCATGGGCGCAACCGCGCAGCGCCCCGGTTATCGATCAAGCCACATACCTTTCCTCTGCCGAGACCTCCCCGGCCTCCGGGCTCAGGATCCCATGCAGATACATCTCCAGGGCCTCCGCAAACAGCTGGCGGGCCGGCACCGGGGAGCGGAGGCGCAGCAGGTGGCTCAGGATAGCCTGCGAGAACAAAAGGCCCATGAAGAGGCGGGCGCCGACCCGGGGATCCAGCGAGCGCACCGCTCCTTTGGCCTGTTGCGCTGCAAGGTAAGCGGTGATAGCCTCCAAGCCCGGGCGGATCGCCCGGCTGACAAGCAGCTGCCGGATCCGCCCGCTGTGGATCGCCTCAGGCAGCAACAACCGCAGCGCCGCCGCCAGCGCCGCATCCTCATACAGAGAGAGCCCCATCCGCATCACTTCGGAAAGGAACTGCTGGGGCGGCGCCTCTTGCATCTCCCGGGCCATCCGCCGCAGGGGGAGGACGAAGGCTTTCGCCTCCACCACAGCCTGGAAGAGGTCCTCCTTGTTCCGGAAATACCAGTAGATCAGACCGGGCGAGATCCCGGCCTCCTGGGCGATCTCCCGGTTCGAGGTCCCCCGGAAGCCCTTGCGAAGGAGAACCCGAAAGGCGGCCTCGATGATCCGCTGACGTATGGCCTCACGATCTCGATCCCGGCGACGACCGGATCCCTTGCCCATCTCCTCCCCCACCGGATGTGTGAAAAGGTTCAGGCTAAAGACAGCTCGTGCGCCCTCTGACCGCTATGCCTGCCAAGGAGCACAAAATTAATTGATCGATCAATCAAGATCTTAGTCCTTATCGAAGCCCTGGTCAAGAAGCGCCGCTTCGCTCACAGCTGGATCGCATCGGTTCAAGCAGGGTCAATCGAAGAGCAGGTGAGCGATCCATCCGGCCAGCGGAGGCATGAACAGGGTGGAGATCAGACGCGCTATCATCGGGCGCGGGCCCAGGAGGGCAAACTCCAGGGGCAGCCGGGTAAGGGACCAGAGGGACCACGCAGTGATGAAGGCGACCACTGCGCCTACGCTGGCTCCGGCCCGATAGAGCATCGCAATCAGGGGGAAGGAGACAAAGGGCCCGCCGGGGATCAGCATCCCCACCCCGCTGGCGATCAGGATCCCTCGCCAGCCCGCGCCAGGCCCTAGCCACCGGGCGATGGCCTCACGAGGGATCAGGACTTCCGAGAAGCCGATGAGGATAAAGATCCCGAGGAAGAGTGGAAGGAAGTCGCGCACGGCCCGCCACACCCCTTGCCATCCGGCCGCCGCCACCTCCCCGCCCCGTGCGTAGGCGATGCCTACCATCACCGCCGCGAGGGTCAGCACCACAGCGGTCCCAAGATCCATCGAGATCCCCCTTTTCTTCATCTCCGACCCGTCTCCTTCAGGGTGAAAATCTCTATGCGCCGCGCTTTCGGGCGTAGTGCTCCTGCAAGCTCATCGCCGTGAAATCCCGTTCCCGCATGGCCCGGATGGCCTGGACGGACGCAGCAGCTGCGGAGAGGGTGGTGAGCAGCGGCACCCCGTAGCGCACGGCCGCCTGGCGGATCCGCATGCCGTCGGTGTAGGCCCGCGGCCCCAGGGGGGTGTTCAGGATCAGCTGCACCCGTCCCTCCCGGATGGCGTCCACCACGTGGGGGGATCCCTCGCTCACCTTGTTCACCACCTCCACCGGCAGTCCAGCCCGCCGCAGGGCCTCCGCCGTGCCCCGGGTGGCCATCAGTCGGAAACCCAGGCGATAGAAGTCCCGGGCGATCTTCAGCACGTTCCCCTTGTCGAAATCGTTCACCGAGAGCAGCACCGTGCCACCGAGGGGTAAAGCATCCCCAGCAGCCATCTCCGCTTTGGCGAAGGCGTGGCCGAAGGTCTCTGCCCAGCCCATCACCTCGCCGGTGGATTTCATCTCGGGGCCCAGGACGGCGTCCGCCCCTGGCAGCTTGCGGAAGGGCAGCACGGCTTCCTTGACGAAGAAGGCGCGCACTTCCGGCGACCGGGTGAAGCCGATCTCCTCCAGGGGCTGTCCCAGCATCACCCGGGTGGCGATGCGGGCCAGGGGAACGCCGGTGGCCTTGCTGATAAAGGGCACAGTGCGGGAGGCCCGCGGGTTGGCCTCCAGGACATAGACGATATCGTCCTTGATGGCAAACTGGATGTTGATCAGCCCTCGCACCCCCAGGGCCAGGGCGATCCGCTCGGTGTATTCCTCAATGATCTGGAGATGATAGCGGGAGATCTTGTAGGGCGGCAGCACGCAGGCGGAATCCCCGGAGTGCACCCCTGCCTCCTCGATGTGCTGGAGGATGCCCCCGATGACCACGCGCTTCCCATCCGCCACCGCGTCCACTTCCGCCTCGTAGGCGTCCTCCAGGAAGCGGTCGATCAGCACCGGTCGCTCCGGGGAGACCCATACCGCTTCAGCCATATAGGCCCCTAAGATCTCCTCATCGTAACAGATGGCCATGGCCCGCCCGCCCAGGACGTAGCTGGGCCGGACCAGAACCGGATAGCCGATGCGCTGGGCAACCTGAAGGGCCTCCTCGACCGACGTCGCCATCCCATGCTCCGGCTGGGGGATGTCCAAGTCCCGCAACAGGGCGCTGAACCGCCTCCGATCCTCGGCCAGGTCGATGGCGTCAGGGGGGGTGCCCAGTATGGGCGCCCCAGCGCGGTGCAGGGGCGTGGTCAGGTTGAGGGCCGTCTGCCCCCCAAACTGCACAATGACGCCGAGGGGCCGCTCGCGTTCAACGGTGTTTAGCACATCCTCCAGGGTCAGCGGCTCAAAATACAGGCGATCCGAGGTGTCGTAGTCTGTGCTCACGGTCTCCGGGTTGGAGTTCACCATGATCGATTCGATCCCCACCTCCCGCAGGGCAAAGGCGGCGTGGCAACAGCTGTAATCGAACTCGATCCCCTGCCCGATGCGATTGGGGCCGCTGCCGATGATCACCACTTTGGGGCGATCCGTCGGTGGGGCTTCATCGCTTTCCTCGTAGGTGCTGTAAAGATAGGGTGTATAAGCCTCGAACTCCGCCGCGCAGGTGTCCACCTGGGCGTAGCGCGGGCGGACGCCCAGAGCCTCGCGGCGACGGCGGACTGCCTCCTCTGTGCAGCCGAAGAAAGCTGCCAGCTGGGCGTCCGAAAACCCCTCTCGTTTGGCCTGGCGCAACAGGGCCGCCGGGACCGTGGTTAGGGTGTAGCTGCGCAGCTCTCGTTCCCGCTCTGTCAGCTCGGCCATCTGGATGACGAACCAGGGATCATATCCGGTGAGGGCGGCGACCTCCTCGACCGGCATCCCGGCCATCAGGGCGTCGTGGACAGCCCGCAGGCGGTCAGGGGTCGGGCGTGCCATGGCAGCCCGCAGGTCGGGGGGCCGCCGCTCCGGCGGGAATCCCTCAAAGCCCTTCGCCCCAATCTCCAGCCCCCGCATCGCTTTCTGGAGCGCCTCCTTGAAGGTCCGTCCGATGGCCATCACCTCCCCCACGGATTTCATCTGGGGGCCGAGGGCAGGATCGGCGCCGGGGAATTTCTCGAAAGCCCATCGAGGGATCTTCACCACCACGTAATCGATGGCCGGCTCGAAGGCCGCCACCGTGCGCCGCGTGATCTCGTTGCGGAGCTCGTCCAGGGTGTAGCCCACGGCGAGGAGCGCCGCGATCTTGGCGATGGGGAAGCCCGTGGCCTTGGAGGCCAGGGCCGAGGAGCGGGAGACCCGGGGGTTCATCTCGATGACCCGCATCCGGCCATCGCAGGGGTTCACGGCGAACTGGACGTTGGAGCCGCCGGTCTCCACCCCCACCGCGTGCATCACCGCCCGGGCCCAGTCCCGCATGCGCTGATACTCCTTGTCGGTGAGTGTCTGGGCGGGGGCCAGGGTGATGGAATCCCCGGTGTGCACGCCCATAGGGTCCAGGTTCTCGATGGTGCACACCACCACGAAGTTGTCGTGACGATCCCGCATCACCTCCAGCTCGAACTCCTTCCAGCCCAGGAGGGACTCCTCGATGAGGGCCGAGCCGACGGGGCTGAGGCGCAGGGCCAGATCCACGCGATCGATCAGCTCCTCCCGGGAACGGGCGACGCCAGCTCCGGTGCCGCCTAAGGTAAAAGAAGGGCGGATGAGCACCGGGTAGCCCACCTGCTCGGCGAAGGCCAGCGCCTCCTCCACGGAGCGGGCCAGGACGCTGCGGGGGACCTCCAGGCCAGCCTTCTCCATCGCCTCTTTAAAGGCGAGGCGGTCCTCGGCAATGCGGATCGCCTGCGGAGAGGCACCGATCAGCTCCACCCCGTAGCGCTCTAGGGTCCCTTGTTCGTGCAACGCCATGGCCAGGTTCAGGGCGGTCTGGCCGCCCAGGGTGGGAAGCAAGGCGTCCGGCCGCTCCCGGTCGATGATCCGTTCGAGGATCTCCGGGACCAGGGGCTCGATGTAAGTGGCGTCGGCCATTTCGGGATCGGTCATGATGGTGGCCGGGTTGGAGTTGACCAGGATCACCCGGTAGCCCTCCCGCCGCAGGACCTTGAGGGCCTGGGTCCCGGAATAGTCAAACTCGGCCGCCTGGCCGATCACGATAGGCCCGGAACCGATAACCAGGATCGAGCGGATATCTGAGCGTCGTGGCATCTAGACTCCACCTCACTGCACAAATGGGCAGGCGTTTCCTGAGGTCCGCTGATCTCGGAGCGGCTTCTGGACTTTCGCAACTTAGCCAAAAGAGAGAATCCGGGCTAAAGCCCCTCCTACCGAAAGGGAATACAGCAAGATGATGCAGTCGAGGCGCTGACTTCCTGCCTTGCTGTATGGGATTCTATCTCGTCTACAGACACCTGGGCGTTTTTCGAAGAGCCCACCCGCCGCGACCGACAGCAAATCCGAAGACAGAAGATCGGAACAGAAGCCTCTATGTCCGAAGCGAGGGTGCCGCATGGGGCATGATACCAGTGTTAGCGTCCCAATCTCTCCGCCCATTGATCAAAGATGGGATCTGCGTCGTGGGGGCCGGGGCCGGCCTCCGGATGGTATTGCACGGAGAACACTGGTCGATCCCGTAGCGCCAGTCCCTCCACCGTGCCGTCGTTCAAATTGAAGCGAGTGATCACCACCTGCTCAGGGTCGAGAGTATCTGGATCCACCGCATAGTTGTGGTTCTGGGCGGTGATCTGCACCCGGCCGGTGGCCCGGTCCAGGACCGGGTGGTTGCTTCCGTGGTGGCCGAAGGGAAGCTTGTAGGTGCGGGCGCCGATGGCCCGGGCGATCAGCTGATGGCCCAGGCAGATGCCGAAGAGCGGGATCTCCGCCTCGAGGAGCTGGCGCACGATCCCTACGATCTCCGGAAGCCCTGCCGGATCCCCCGGTCCGTTGGAGAGGACGATCCCGTCGGGCCGCAGGCGGAGGGCCTCCGCGGCGGGAGTGTAGGCCGGCACGACGGTGACCCGACATCCCCGATCGACCAGCCTCCGGAGGATGGAGCGCTTGACGCCGAAGTCATACACCACCACGTGATGCCGCTGCTCGGAATCCGGTCGGAAGCCGTGGGGCTGCCAGCGGCCGGACCCATGAGTCCATTCGTAGGGGGCCGCGCAGGTCACCTCGCGGACCGTATCCTGGCCCTCCAATCCTTCCCACGCCCGCGCCATCTCCACTAGGGCCTCCGGGTCCACCCCTTCCGTGGAGAGGGCAGCCTTCATCGCCCCTTTCTCCCGGATCCGCCGGGTCAGGGCGCGGGTATCGATCTCGTACAGGCCGGGCACGCCATGGCGGGCGAGGTAATCCTCCAGGCTCTCCTTCGCCCGCCAGTTCGAAACCACTGGGCTCAGGGCGCGGACGATGAAAGCGGCGACCTGGGGGCGATCGCTTTCCACGTCCTCATCGTTCACCCCCACGTTGCCGATGTGGGAACACGTCATCACGACCATCTGGCCTCGGTAAGAGGGATCGGTGAGGATCTCCTGGTAGCCGGTCATCGCGGTGTTGAAGACCACCTCTCCCACCACGATGGCCCGCGCCCCGAAGGATTGCCCGACGAATGCTGTCCCGTCCTCCAGCGCCAGAACGCCTTGCATCTGGTTCTCCTCCCGACTTCTCCGATGCCCTATCTCTGGTTTCCCTGGTTTTGTGAGCTATGGAACGATTTGAGGAAATATCCTACCATGGCCTGCATCGCCGTCCAAGCGTCCCGGGAGGCGGGTCAGGGCTTTCCGGTTTTTTGAGGCCGAGTTACTCCGGGGTTGAGGACGTTGGGGAGGTGGGGTCCTGGCGCAAGTTCACAATGGTCACTGTCTGCTTCCGATGCTGGCTGAAATCCCAGATCCCCCAAGTCGATACGGCTGCCGGCACCCCTTCATCCGCCTGATCATTGTCCTGATCTGAGCAAGCCTTAACAATCAGGGCTCCCGGGCAGGGGATGAGGATATGGGCGAAGGCCCATTCCAACCTCCTGACCCAATTTCTTCCACATCCACTGCCATCAGATTCCAACCCTGGAAACCTTGAGGTAGTGCTCAAATATGTGACGGATGATGCGAGTTCCAGATTGTAGGTCACCCCGAACGATTGGATCACCAAATTGTGCCAATCAAGCAACTGGGAATCAGAAGATGGCAGTGTCACAGCAATAGAAGGCAAACGATTTACTTTTTTGAATCCATCGCCAAACCGTCGGGATTGAGATGCCAAACCAGCGACGCAGTGCCCTTCCACTTGTCCTTTCCCGATACGCTTTTAGGATCAATTCCTTCTGTTCCTCCGTGGATCGGACTTTTGTCTGAAGCACTCGGCAAGCCCCACCGTCTTTACAGTGGTATTTTTGGCTACCCTATCGGGTCCTTCCGTTCTGGACAATGTGGGGGCTTCCACAGCGAGGGCATGGATCCGTTCGAGTCTCCTGAATCCTCTTCGAGAGAATCCCCTGAGGATCGAGAGGGTGCGGATGAGGACGTGCCGCTGTGGGCAAGTTCGCCGGATCCTCTACTTTCTCTTGGCCGGGATATGGGGCTTCACCCAGCTCTGCCGGTTCCCAGAATGCCGCCGCCGGTCCTCGCCCGGGCAGTCCCGGACCGCCCGAGAGGTTCCCTTCCGCAGATCGATCGTCCCGCTCCCGCCACCCCTGCCTCGCCCAGAGGAGACCGCCATCGGGCCGAGTGGGCTCCCTATCGGGTGTTCCTGCCGCTGGTGTTGCAAGCCGGCGATCCAGACTGGATCTCCCCGTACGGGGGCGCATTCACCAGCCCCGATGGGCGGGTGACGGTGGAGGTCCCTCCAGGGGCACTGACCTCCCCGGTGCGGTTACGCTATGCTGTCCGCTCCCCCGCGCCCCTTGCGCCCCCTGGCGCTCCGCTGGAGTTCGCCTTCGATCTGGAAGCTACAGACCGGGAGGGCCGGGCAGTCCGCGCCTTCCGCGCGCCCTTAGCCCCGACCATCTGTCCGTCAGAGGCGCTGCCAGCATCGGCCGGCGCCGTTCTCTCCGTCCACGAGCCCGGACAGGGCCGCTGGGTTCCGCTCCGGAGCATCTTCGACCGCGCCCGTCGGACGCTCCGGGCATGGACCCCCCATTTCTCCACCTTCGGCGTGCAAGTACTATGAGGGGATGGCGCGGCCTGTCGGTTCCGCCTGCTGGAGTCGGTGCCGCCGGGGGGGAGTGGATCCAGGACCGCCCCCAAGGTGCCCGATCGCGGGCCGGAAGGCGGCGCCCGGCTCGTCTCCCCCGCGGCCTACGGGAAAGGCACGTTGACCCTCCGCCGCGCCTCCGACGCCCGCAGCCGATCCTGGATCTTCCCCGGCGGCGCCTTCTCCGAGGACGTCTCCGGCCTCTTCCCGCGGCCCTCGGGCCCGATCACGAACCCGTATGCCCTGCGATACACGGCGCAGCTGGAGGTGGACAACACGGCCATCCTCACCCACACCTCCGGCCCCTTCGACCTGGAGCTGGCGGGCCGGCTGCCGCCGCGCATTAGCGGGGTCTCGATCTTCCAGGACGGCGAGGGTGGCATCGCCCTCTCGGCGCAGATCGAGGACAACTGCGCGCTGGCCGCCGTCGTCTTCGTTGCCGCCAGCGACAGCGGGGGCGGTGGGGTGGCCGCACCGGCAGTCTCGGGGAACGGCCGCTATGGGGCCGTTTTCACCCTCCCCCGCGTGGGCCGCAACACCTTCACCATCTGGGCCGCCGACGCCGCCGGCAACGTCGCCGTCTGGAGGGCCGCCCTCCCCGCCGTCTACTCCGGTGCCTTCGGCTTTGCCTGCCTCAAAAACCCCTGCGGCGGCCATCAGGGCACCGAGGGCGACCCGTTCAACACCGCCTCCGGCAACTTCGTCACCCGCACCCTGGACCTGCGGCTGCCGGGCATTGGGAACACCGAAATCCGCGTGGAGCGCACCTACAACGCCCAGGCCGTCCCCCCGAAAGGGGACTTTACCCTCGTGGGGATGGATCCCGGCCCCTTCGGCCCCGGCTGGTCCTGGCCCTTTGATTTCCGCCTGGAGTTCGTGGACAATGACCTCCTGCGCGGCGTCAAAGTCCACTACCCGGATGGCCGTACCGCCCGCTTCCGGCGGGAGGAGGGCGACGCTTTCACGCCGCTGACGCCGGGAAACGCCGATCGCCTCCAGGCCATCCCCGGCGGCTACGTCCTGCAGCAGAAGGACCTCACCCGGTATCGTTTTGACCCCGAGGGCCGTCTGGAGGAGGTGCGGGACGCCAACGGCAACACCCAAACCCTCGCCTACGACGGGGCTGGGCGGCTGGTCTGGGCGGCTGGTCCGGGTGGAGAACAGCGCCGGGCGGTGGATAGAGATCGCCTACACCCCCGAAGGGCTCATCCGGGAGATCACGGCCCCCGAAGGGATGCGGCTGCAGTACGCCTACACCGACGGCCTCCTCACCGCCTTCACCGACGCCCGGGGCCGGACCTGGCGATACGCCTACGACGCGGCGGGCCGCCTGACGGAGATCCGCACCCCGCGGGGGCATCCGGCCCTCCGCCTGCGCTATGACGACCAGGGCCGGGTGATCGAACAGATAGAAGGCGCCACCGCCCGACGGACCTTCGCCTACGACAACCTCGCCCATCTCCGCCGCATCGCCGATGCCTACGGCAAGGTCACCATCCATCAGTATGACGAACGCTACCGGCTGATCCGCGTCACCGACCCCCTGGGCTACACCGAAGAATACGGCTACGACGACCAGGACCGCCGGGTCTCCTTCCAGGACAAAGCGGGCCGCCGCTGGCGCTACGTCTACGATGACCGGGGCAACCTCATCCGCGAGCACGGCCCCCTGGGCTGGGAGCGGTCCTGGGAATACAACGAGATGGACCGGCTGACAATGGAGCAGGACCCGGCCGGCCGCCGCACCCGCTACGGCTACGACGACCGGGGCAACCTCACCGTCATCACCAACGCCTTGGGCTTCACCCGCACCTTCACCTACGACGCGGCCGGGAACTTCATCGCCGTGGAGAACGGCGTCGGCGCCCTCACCCTCTACGGCTACGACGGCCTGGGCCGCACCGTGGCGATGACCACCCCCAACGGCGCCGTCTTCACCTACACCTACGACGCCGGAAGCCCCCTCCTCACCGGCATCTTCGGCCCCCTGGACTACCGGGAGACCTACGAGTATGACCCCAACGGCAACCTCTCCCGGAAGGTGGACCCCAACGGGAACCCCACCCGCTACGAGTACGACGATTCCGACCGCCTGGTGGCCGAGATCAACGCCCTGGGCTACACCACCGTCTACACCTACGGCCGGATGAACGAACGGACGGCGATGCGGGACCCCGAGGGGCGGGTGACCACCTATGAGTATGACCCCCTCCGGCGCCTCATCCCCGTCCACGCTCCGGAAGGAGCCACCACCCGCTACGCCTACGACGGCGTGGGGAACCTCACCGAAGAGACCGATCCCGAGGGCCGGGTCACCCGCTACGTCTACAACGACCTGGACCGGCTGGTGGAGCGCATCCAGAACTACATCCCCGGCGGCCCCCGGAACGCCGAGACCAACGTCTCCACCCGCTACGAATACGATCCGGCGGGGAACCTCATCCGGATGGTGGATCCCAACGGCATTGCCACCTGCTACGAATACGACGCCCTGAACCGGCTCCGGGCCGAGATCCGCAACTGCCGCCCCGGCCAGCCCCCAGGGCCCGACGTCAACGTGACCACCCGCCATGAATACGACCCCAACGGCAACCTCCTCCGTCGGGTGGACCCGCGCGGCTTCGCCACCGTTTACGCCTACGACGCTGCCAACCGCCTCATCACCGCCACCGACGCCCTCTCTCAGGCCACCACCTACGCCTACGACCCGGACGGCCACCTCATCGCCCTCACCGACCCCGCCGGGATGACCATCCGCTACGAATACGACCTCTTGGGCCGGCGGACCGCCGAAATCCGCAACTACCGCCCCGGCGAACCGCCAGGCCCCGATGTCAACGTCACCACCCGCTTTGAATACGATCCGGCCGGGAACCTCATCCGGCGGGTGGATCCCAACGGGATCCCCACCTGCTATGAATACGATGCCCTGAACCGGCTCCGGGCCGAGGTCCGCAACTGCCGGCCGGGCCGGCCGCCCGGGCCGGACGTGAACGTGGCCACCCGCTACGCGTATGACCGGGTGGGGAACCTCATCCTCCTTACCGACCCCAACGGCTATACCACCCACTTCACCTACGACGGCCTCTATCGCCTGGCCGCCGTCACCGACCCTGAGGGCTATACCACCCGCTACGAATACGACCCCAACGGCAACCGCACCGCCGTCGTGGACGGCAACGGCCACCGCACCACCTTCACCTACGACCCCCTGGACCGGCTGGAGACGGTGACCAACGCCGAGGGGGAGACCACCCGCCACGTCTACGACCCGGTGGGCAACCAGACCCGGCGGATCGAGCCCGATGGGGTGGTGACCCGCTACGACTACGACGGCCTCTACCGCCTGGCGGCCGTCACCCTGAACCACCGCCCCGGCACGCCGGCGGACCACCAGACCAACGTCACCTACCGGTATGCCCATGACCCCGCTGGCAACCGGGTGCGGGTGGACCTGCCCCCCAACGCCGCGGCCCTCACCCGCACGCTGCGCTACGAATACGACCCCCTCCACCGGCTGGTGGCCGAGACCGACCCCCTGGGGAACACCTGGCGCTATGGGTATGACCCCGCCGGGAACCGGGTCCGCCGGGTGGACCCCGCCGGCCGTGTCACCACCTACACCTATGACGCCGACCACCTCCTGGTCCGCATCGCTTACGACGACGGCACCACCATTGCCTTCGCCTACGACGAGAACCACAACCGCACGGTGATGACCGATACCCTGGGGGTGAGCCGGTGGGCCTACGACCCCCTCAACCGGGTGGTGGAGGCAGCCGACGGCCTGGGCCGCCGCCTGAGTTATGCCTACGACCCGGCCGGCCATCGGGTGGCCCTGACCTTGCCCGAGGGGAGGGTCATCCGGTATAGCTACTATGCCAACCACTGGCTTCGGGGCGTGACCGACCCCGA
>Ga0272447_1000602_pt1 | contig 26118 bp, 33 predicted proteins | sample YNPCB0133_FD_194589 | JGI IMG/M metagenome (GOLD analysis project Ga0272447, IMG submission 194589) | Hot spring microbial mat communities from Yellowstone National Park, WY, United States - YNP-CB-013-3 | ecosystem: Environmental > Aquatic > Thermal springs > Hot (42-90C) > Sediment | place... | reverse complement strand
AATGGCGCGCCCAATGGTCATCGCTCGCTGGGCGTGGATCTTGGCTTTGGCTAGCCAAACAGCATACCGCCTGCGACTGCGGGCCTTGGAGGTTTTCTTCTTAGGAACAGGCATAGCTTGTACAAAAACACAGCTTTACTAGGCTACCACTGGGTTTGCACCCTCGATCCCAATCTGAACCCGGCTCAATGAAGCGGGTCAAGCTTTTTCCGCCAACTCCCCAAGGGCGAGCACCTCCGCCCAATCTTAGCTGTTGAGATCTGTCAACTCTTCTACGCAAACCTTCCCAATCCCTTTTGCCAACAGCCTTGAATCGGTATTCTGGAAACAGGCGGCCAGGCGACGTCGGCCACTGCCCGGAGACGCCTTTGGGTGCAAGCTGAGAATCAACTGCGGCCACTCTCCTCTAGGAGATCGATCAACCATGCACAGCCTCTTTTCCATCTTGCTGGCCGGGATCCCCCTGGTCAGCTTAGGTTGGACGGGGATCCCAGCGGCCGCCCAATCTGCTAACCCCTCCCTCTGCCGGCAATTTCCTCAAGATATTCGCTGCAATTTCTCTGCTCCCAGCCAGGTTGGGCAAGCGCCGCAGCCCACCGCTCGCCCTCGCGTTGCGGTTTTATTTTGATTTCAGCAGCCTCAGCAATCCCTACAGCTTTCTCTATAGCCTGCGTGAGGCTGCCCGTGGGGTGAGCGATCTGCTGGTGGATCGGCTGGTGAGAGATGGCACTTTTTCCGTCATCGAGCGCTCGCGGCTAGATGCAGTCTTGGCCGAGCAGAACCTGGGTCGATCTGGGCTACTGGACGCCAACACTGCTGCTCAGGTGGGCCGCATCCTAGGAGTCGATGCCGTGATCCTCGGCAGTGTAACCCAGTTTGATGTAGCAGTGCGTCGTTCTGGAGGTGGGGCACCGGTTCTAACCCCTTTTGGCAACTTTCCGCTGGCAGTGGGGGTTGAGTCGGTGGACGTCGATGCCAGCGTGCAGCTCAACGCCCGCCTGGTGAGCACCAGCACTGCCGAGATCTTAGCCGTGGTTGAGGGCAAAGGCAACGCTAGCCAGTCGGATAGCACGGTTGCAGTGGCCGGCTTTGGCGGCGGATCTGCCACCAGCAATGAAGAGAAGCTGCTGGTTTTGGCCAGCCAACAGGCGGTGGAGCAAATTGCCCAGCAGTTGGCTGGCTTTGCCGAACGCTTAGCGGCCCAGCCCCGCTCTTTGCCAACGGTTGATGCCCTAGTGGCCGATGTCTACGGCAACCAGGTGATTTTGAACAAGGGCAGCCGCGACGGCTACCGCGTGGGATTGATCCTTTCTGTGGAGCGGGTTGTCCGCGAGGTTAAGGATCCGGCCACAGGAGCAGTCTTGCGTAAACTGACCGAGCCAGCCGGGCAGATTCAACTGACAGAGGTGGACACAAGCTCCAGCGTTGGCCGCATCCTCAGCGGCTCGGGCTTTAGGGTTGGGGATGTAGCCAAGCCCCTGCGGTGAAACTGCAAAACAAGTTGCCTTCAAAGTTTTCAGCACTTTTTCATGCCAGGCCTGAGGCTTAACTGCTTCTGTCATCCCGGTCTAGGCAAATTTTGAGAAGATAGTTAGCAAGGCTAGCCCAGAAGTTGGGCAGCTACGGGCAATCAGAGCAGCTTGGCAGGGAAAGGATGAAAGCTTTTGTTGCAGGGGCTACGGGAGAAACGGGGCGGCGTATTGTCAAAGAGCTAGTGGATCGCGGCATCCCGGTACGGGCGTTGGTGCGCAGCCGCGAGTTGGCTGCTCAGGTTCTGCCCCCCAAAGCGGAAGTGGTGGTGGGGGATGTGCTGGATCCGACCACGCTGGAGGCTGGCATGGAGGGATGCACGGTGGTGCTCTGTGCTACAGGAGCCAGGCCCAGTTGGGATCCCTTGCAGCCCTACCGAGTGGACTATGTGGGCACCAAAAACTTAGTGGATGTAGCCAAAGCCAAAGGGATCCAGCACTTTGTTTTAATTTCCTCCCTGTGTGTTTCTCGGCTGTTCCACCCCCTCAATTTGTTTTGGCTAATTTTAGTGTGGAAAAAGCAAGCCGAAGAGTACTTGCAAAAAAGCGGCCTCACCTACACCATCATTCGGCCAGGGGGCCTGAAGAACCAAGACAATGAGGATGGCATTGTCCTCTCTCCACCAGACACTCTGTTTGAGGGCAGCATTCCTCGCACCAAAGTAGCCCAAGTGGCTGTTGAAAGCTTATTTCAGCCGGCGGCGAAAGACCGCATCTTTGAGATCATCGCTAAGCCTGGTGCTCCCAGGCGGGAGTGGAGTGAGCTTTTTGCCGTAGCAGGCTAGGTCCCGCACTGCAAGAACGCCTCCGTCAGCCGTCGAGCGTGGGGTGAGGGTCTCACCGGAAAAAAGTAGCGTGAAAGCCTTCACCCCAAGGCCTAGCGGGTTATAATCTTCCCAGCTTTTCGGAGGTTCCTGCTATGACCATGCAGCTCCCACCTCAGTGTGAAAGCTTAAGAGAGCAAGTTGAAGCGATTCTCAACCTCTGGCAGCAGGATCCCACGCTTTCAAGTAAGCAAGACACAAAGCGGGTTCAGGCTTCACTGAGCAAAGCAATTTCTCCAACCTTTGAGATTGTGTTTGCTGGTGCCTTCAGTGCTGGCAAATCGATGTTAATCAATGCCTTACTGGAAAGGGAGCTTCTCTACAGCGCTGAGGGACACGCCACAGGAACCGAGTGCTACATCTCCTATGCAGAACCTGATGCCGAAAGAGTAGTGCTGACCTTCCTCAGCGAGCAGCAGGTGCAAGAACAAATGGCTGCTTTCTGCAGTCGCCTAGGCTTAGCGCTCCCTAGTAGCAACGGCTTAGAGGAGGCTACACTCAGTCGCCTCAAGGAGCAAGCTGAGACCATTGTTCAACAAGAAGGCGGCAAGAGCAAGTCAGAGCGGGCAAAGCAGGCAGATGCGCTGCGCTTGTTGATTGAAGGTTTTCAGCAAAACCGTGTCAGGATCTACCCAACTGAAAACAGAGTATTCTCTATGGAGCAGCTTAACTTAGGCAACCTAAAAGAAGCTGCAAGTTTTGCCCGTCGAGGTGCCAACAGTGCGGTTTTGCGGAAGATCGAGTACTACTGTCATCATCCTCTACTAAAGGACGGAAATGTTATCGTCGATACTCCTGGTATTGATGCACCAGTTAGAGCAGACGCCGAACGTACATATCAAAAAATTGCTCACCCAGATACTTCCGCAGTTGTCTGTGTCCTCAAATGCGCCTCAACTGGCGAGCTAACTAAGGAGGAAACAGAACTTATTGAGCGCATCCAGAGTAATAGCAGCATTCGAGACCGAGTTTTTTATGTGTTTAACCGCATTGATGAAACCTGGTACAACCCGCAGCTAAGGCAGCGACTAGAAACAACCATTGATCAGCAATTCCGTGGAGCTCGTATATTCAAGACAAGCGCCTTGCTTGGCTTCTACTGCTCACAGATCAAGGGAACTGGCCGAGGGAACAGATTTGGCTTAGACACGATCTTCTCAGAAAGTATAAGGGAACTGGGCAGTAAGGAACAGACTCCTCAGTTTGTCATCGAGTTTGTCAAGTACTGTAGCTCAGGAAGACTGATTGGCACTCCCTTTCGCCCTCTAGTGCATGGCTATGAGACGCCTATAGATAACTATGTTCGAATTCTCAGTGAGTGGGGCATGCCTTTGGTTGATTACATGATCGAGGATAGCGGCATAGAAGAGTTTCGTAGTGGGATTACTCGTTATCTAACAGAAGAAAAGCGTCCGCAGTTGTTTCTAGACCTTGCTAATGACTTGCGGCCCCTTTGTGTTGAGCTTAGGAAGTCTTATCTTGATCTCTACAGGGAATTAGACAGTCAGCCTAGGGAAGTCAGTGGCATGATTGAGTATGAGCTAACGCTTATCAACCAGCAGCTAAACAAGATAGGAAAAGACTTTTATGACCACATTGAAACTATGGTTAACGAAATTATTAACGGCATGGATAAAGACTTTGAATCTGATTTTCGCAAGTTGCAAGCCAAGATGGTGCGTAGGCTGGATGAACTTCTAGACACCTTCTCCGTGGATGGCACCTATAGCCAAGCTGTTCGTATTCATCAGCGTAACTCCACAGCCCCATTTCTAGCTGTCTTGGTTGAGGCCTTCTACTATCTCTCGAACCACCTAGAGGATATACTAGTTGAATCCGCCATTACAGTTGTGGAGAACTCTTTCCGCCGGCTTATCGATCGAGTGCGTAGCTCAGATTACTACAAGCAGCTACTCCGTCTGCTCGGGTCTGATGGGGAAATAGAGAAGAAGCTCCTAGAGGTTAAGGACAAAGTTTGCACCTCCCTGGTCAGCGGTGCTCGAAAAGAGTGTGACCGGTACTTGAGAGAGAGTCCTCGCTTCTATGATGAGGGTACTTTCTCGATTTACCAGTTTCGCGAAGTTTTGAAGCAAACTGCCCAATCCTACGACATTTCTGCTATTCGAGACGCTGAGCCTGGGATCCGGCAGTTACTCAAGCTTGACTTTGAGCCAAAAGTTAGCCAGACAATACGCTCTAACTTCCGTCAGGAAACCAACAACACTCTCAAGACTCAGCTGTTGCCGGTTGCTAGGCAGATAGCTGATGAGATTTTGCAAAAGTACCCTGAGGCGAAGCAGTTTATGGAGGCAACTTTAAGGAAGGAGGCTGAAGAAAAAATTGCCCTTAACCAGCAGCGTCTGAAAGAATTGGATGCAAACATAGACAAATACAACCGAGCTGTTTCTGGGATCAACCTCTGCCTGCAAGCTTTAGGCCTCAATCGTGAGATGCTGCCCTTAATTCTTCTTCCTGATTCCTCTGCCACTGTAGAGTCGACTGAGATTTCGGAAAGCTCAAGTGAGAGAAACACAGATCAAGTGTCTGCTCCTGCAAGCACTGCATCTTCAGCGGAGAGCTTTGCAGAGTTAGATGGTATCCTTGACAATCTAACTTGATGACCTGAGATAGAGAGGCCTGTTTTTGGATCCCCAGCTAGAAGTGTGGGATTTAGGGTGATGCCTCTAGGTCAGTACCCAAAAGGGATTGTCTCTAGGCGAGAAACTTTTAGGGTTGCTGGCTTGGTGGGAGCGGCCCAAGAAGCCCTAACCAAAAAAGAAGAGCTAAGCTGGAAGGAGCTGACTGGTTTGGTGAAGGGATTAATTGTCATCTCTTGCTGCCAGGCAGTAAGGGTTGGCAAGCCGGTAGAGTAAGGCTGCGGCTAGCTGTGGAGGTAGACTTTGAGCCGGATGATGGAGGCTCAGAGAGCCAGGGTGGATCCCCTCTGGATGACCTGCGGGAAAGTGAGGGGTAGCCCAGACTAGCAAGACGCAGGGGAGGTTAGGCAAGTGTTAAGTAATGATCAGCCTCAGGAGCGCTTTGTTGAGCTAGATACTTCCCAAAATACTGTCATCGACATAGGAGGACGACTGATCTACTTGCAGGAGTTTGCTCGAATATGCTCGGACGTTGTTCGCAATAGCTTCACACCCAGCTTATATAACAAACTTAGCGACAGAGAAATCTCAGTTCCACAGGTTAACTTGAGCGAAATAATTAACGCTGAAGGAACTTGTGCCATACTTCTGCGCTCCGGCTCACCGTAGACCCCTGGCAGAGTTAGGCTAAGGCTGGTGGTTGAGTTTGAGTCGGAACAGCCAGAATTGGGAACTGGTGGATCCCCTTTGGATGACATTCGGGGAGATGTAGACTCCTAAAATGAACTAGTTGGAGTGGAGTTTCTACCATGGCTGAGCCAATGCTTCTCAAATCTACCGATACGCAAACTGTGGTTCAAGTCGGCAAGCAAGTTTATCTCCCGAGTACTCTACATGAAGCAATTGTATCTTTTCTTGTCATCAACAGAGATTCAATAAATAAGCACCTTGATTCTAAGAAGATTAGTACCGATATAATGAGCTTAATAAGTGGAACTAACTCTCGAATAATGCGACCTGGTCGAGCATGGATTTCTGGACAAGTATCGATCAAAATTTGTCCAGAGTTTGTTCCTAGAGAGCAAACCTCGGTTTCCGAAACCCTAGATCAAGATCGCTTTCCCATTGACGCCGCCACCTCTCCACTAGACGACTTGCGAGCTACTTAGATTTGACCCGCTATGAGGGAAACAAGAAGGAACCAGCGCATCCTCATCCCGCCAGCTGTGCGGGAGTACGTCTTCCAAAGGGATGGCTTCCGCTGTCGCAGTTGCGGCAAATCGCCGCCAGAGGTGCAGCTCCAAGTTGATCACATCATTCCCCTTGCTCAGGGCGGCAGCAACGACATCAGCAACTTGCAAACGCTGTGCAAACTCTGTAATCAGCGCAAAAAGGACAGGTGGGATCCCTGCTTTCGCCGCCATTTCGATCTCTAGCTCAAACAACGGGAGGAAAGCTTAAAAAGGGCGGGCGGGTGAGGAGGCCGGTTGTTGAACCAACCTCCACCTCCCATCCTTCGGCGGGCGCGAATTTGGTGCGCACATAGCCCAAGCCCCAGTAGCCTTGGGAGGTGGAGCCAGCGCTGGTTAGCACACCGATCTTTTCCCCTTGGCGCACAATCTCGGCGCCAGGCTGGGCCTCGCCCTGGAGGCGGATCCCCCAGAGGGTTTGGCGAATGCGCCTATAGGTTACCTGCTTGGCCAAGACTTCCTGGCCAATGTAGCACCCCTTGGAGAGGGAAACGGCGTGCCATAGGCCGGCTTCCAGAGGGTTGTAGTCGGGGGTCAGCTCGTGGTCAGCAGCAGGGCGACCGGCCTCCAGGCGCAGGGCTTCCCAAAGTTCGGCTGAGGCCAGCTCCGCTCCGGCTTGCCGCAGGCAGCTAGCAAGGGCGGCTTTGTGTTCGCTAGCCCCCCAGAGGGTAAATCCCGGCTGGGCAAGGCCGCTGCCACAAGCCAAATGGACAGGGATCCCTTGAATCTCCACCTGGCGGTGCTCGTATAGCTTTGTCGGGATCCCTTCTGAGGTCACCACCTTCTCGAGGAGGCGCTGGCTCTGCGGGCCAATTAACCCAAAGGCAAAAGTCTGGTCGGTTGCATCAGCTATTTGGGCCCCGCGCACGAAGGGCAACAGGCGTCCCAAGCTCTGCAGTAAGAGGCGACGTCGCTGCGGCGAAGTCCAAATCCAGCAGGCCTCCTCTTCCACGTAGACCGTCGCCAGGTCTATGATCCCTGCTGTGGGGGTAACAAACACGGTATCTGCCCCCTGGCCAGGTTTAAGAGCCTTGAGATCCTGAGTGCTCTGGCTGTGCAAGTAATCCAGGGCGGCGGATCCCTGTATCCGCAAGCGGCCCCACGCAGAGCGATCCAAAAGCAGGGATCCCGCCTGGGCGGCTCCAAGCAGGGACGAGGGCGTGGGAACCTCAGAAACACCCGACATCGCTCACCCCAGAGGTGTCGTTTGGTTTTCTTCCCCACCTTAGGATAGGGTAGTTCACCTGAGCGTCTGTGGCGGATCCCTGTGATCGAGGTTGAAGTCCACCAACAGTTGCGCCAGCTCTTGCGGCAGCTCCCTGAGGCCGGGTGGCCCCATCAGTTGACGATGGCCCGCATGGTGGCCCGGGGATTGCGGCTAGGACGCAGCACCTTGATCCAGGTGCCGAGCGGGGGTCAGCACCGCCTCAGCTATCTGCTGCCGGCTTTGATGTGGCCCCATGGTACCTTGCTGTGTGCCCCAGCGTCTGTGCAGGCGCAAATTCTGGGGGAGGAGATCCCCTGGCTGCAGCAGACTTTGCAGTTGCACAAACCGGTTTTGCAAAAGGACCGCTGGCCAGATGCCGACTTTCAAGGGCTGCTGTTGGTCGATCCCCTGGATTGGCTGCAGGCGCGCTTGAGGGGAGCCGAGATGCCAACCGGGATCCCGTTGATCTTGGACGGCGCCGAAGACCTGGAGGAGTGGGCCTACCAAGCGCTGACCCTAACCATCGAAGCCAACCACTGGCAGCAACTGCGGCAGATCTTTCCTGCTGAGGCTGAGCGAATCTCCCAGGCCCAGGTTCAGTTGGCTCTACAGCTTTTGCGACGGCCCCTTTCCCGCTGCTTAGTTCAGGCAGACGAACAGGTTCACCTGGAAGTAGCGCTGTCCCTGGTGGCCAGCTACCGCGGCTGGCTGCCGGATCCTTGGGATCAGCTCCGCCGGCGGCTTGGGGCCGAAGGGGATCCCGCTTCCCGCTGGGTCTGGTGGGCGGAAACCAATCGCGAGACCGGCCGCCTCACGCTTTACCACAGCCCGGTGGCTTTGCACGAATGGCTAGCGCCCATCTGGGCTACCCAACCCGTGGTCATTATCGGCGAGGCGCTGGATTTGGATCGGCAGGCAGAGAGCTATCGCTGGCGCTTAGGCTTACCGGATTTGACGCCCCTACGCTTTAGCTCAGGCGAAGAATGGATCCGCTCCGGGGGGGAGCCCCTGCCCAGTTTGGCTCTCTATTTGCCGTGGCTGCCCTTGCCCAACAGTCCTCTGTTCCGGGAACACTTGCTGCAGGAGCTAAAGAGCCTGATTGCAAAGGCGCAGGGCTTTGTGGTGGTGCTGGTTTCGGATCAACCCCTCCAGGTGCAGGTCGGAGCTGCTTTGGCCGCTGAGTTTGGCTCGCGGGTACGGGTGAATAGCCCCTTTCGAGGAGAAAAGGGCATCTTGGTCTGCGACTGGTCCTACTGGCTGCAGCACAAGGCTAGCCTACCTTGCCCGGAACTGCTGGCCATTGCCACCCTGCCGTTTCCCTCGATGGAAGATCCCAGGGTGGCCGCGCGAGTGCAGTATCTGCAGCGCAGTCGGCAGGACTGGTTTCGCCAATACCTTTTGCCGGTGGCAGCCAGTCAACTGCAGCGAGCCGTCGCCCCCTTGCGGCAGGGATCCGAAGTAGCTGAGGCCACTGGCTTGCCCCAACGTTGGGTGGCGATTCTGGATAGCCGCATCATTGCCCGCAGCTACGGCGTTGCCCTTCTCAATGCTTTGGGGCCAACTCTGCGCATCCAGCAGCCCAGCCAATTGTTTAACCAAAGCCAAGCCGAATCTGGGCTATCCTAGGATTAGCGCTAACCTTGTTTGGCGGGGATCATGACCAGTCCTGCTCTCAGCCCCAATCCAGCACCGCACCTGCAAGCAGTTTGGAAGTCGTTGCGGCAGGCCATCGTGGAAAGCTCAGGCTTCCAGGGATGGCTGCAGGGGCAGGAGTTGCCCAAGGAGGAGGCTGAGTTGGATCGCCTAGTGCATCGTTACCTGGAGCAGGCTTTGTCGCACTTGGCCTACTAGGATCCCCACAGCAGCAACCAGAACGGCAAAGTCAGCAAGGCTGCCACGTAGCCTACGGCTAGAGTTGTTGCCGTTAGCTCGCGATCCAAGTCGTATTCTTCCGCAAGCACCAGGGTGGCAACGGCAGGGGGCATACCCGTCTGCAAGACCAGCACCAGCTTGGCCAAAGGAGGATAGGGAGTCAAGGCTAACCCCAAGCCCACCAAAAGGGGAACGGCAACAAGTTTGATGAAGAGGGCCACGGCGGCGGGGCGAAGGGATCCCCAGTGCGGCACCTGGGCTAGCCGTATGCCCAAAAGGATTAAGCTCAGGGGAATCGTGCTCCAGGCAAAGGCAGTGAGCCCTTGGGCCAGCCATTCTGGGAGAGGGTGGCGAGCCATTGCCAGGCCGACAAAGAAAGACCAGAGAGTGGGACTGCTTAGGACGCGGAGCGTGGCCTGCCAGGGAGGGGTGAAGGAAGCGCTGTAGCGGCTGGCAACCCAGACTCCCAGACCGTAGGCGGTCAAGAGGGTGCCCAACAGGTCGTAAAACAAAGCCCAGCCAAAGTAGGCGCTCCCGCCCACCGCCAAGCAGATGGGGTAGCCCAAATAACCCGTATTTCCCAGGGTGGCTGTCAGGTAAAAGCTGCCTCGCCGGGCTCTGCTCCAAAGCCAGGGATCCCACTCTTTCTTCCCCTGCCAGGTGTGGTGCTGCCACTGCAGCCAGGCACTGGCCAGGGCATACCCTAGCCCTGTGGCCAGCCAGCAGACCAAAGGGGCCGCCCAGAGCTGGCCAGAGAGGTCCGCCGTCTGCATAAACCCAAGGGTGCCCAGGGGAACCCCCACCCAAAACATGAAGCGGCCCAGCGCTTGGGGATTTAGCCAATGGCGCCAGGGGGGAGGTAGCCCTCTCTGCAGGACAAACCCCAGCAGCGTCCAGCCCAGCAGGGGGAGGTAGACCTGAAAAAGAGTGGTGAGCACGCCTTCTAGAAGCCAAGGGGAAGGGATCCCTGCGGAGGGGTCTGCGGCTGTTCGCGCAGGGCAAAGATGCGCAGGATCACCTCCTCCACAACGCGGTCGGGGGTGGAGGCACCGGAGGTAATACCAATCTGTACTGGCCCGTCGGGCAGCCACCCTTCTGTAACGATTGGGTCTTGGTGGAGGGGCTTGTGGCGGATGCGGTTGGGCGGTTGGATGCAGTCGGGGCCGTCAATATGGTAAGAGGGCAGCCCTTTCGAGAGGGCAATTTCCTGCAGGTGGGTCGTGTTGGAGGAATTGAACCCGCCAATGACCACCACGACATCCAAAGGCCGCTCCAGCAGCTCAAACATGGCGTCCTGCCGCTCTTGGGTGGCGTTGCAGATGGTGTTGAAGCTCATGAAGTGCTTGTCCAGCTCCTGGGGGCCATACTTGCGCAGCATCGTGATCTCAAACAGCTTGGCTATGGCACGGGTTTCCTCCTCGAGCATCGTCGTCTGGTTGGCGATGCCAATCCGCTCCAGATCCCGATCCGGATCAAAGTTGGGGGAGGTAGCCTTGCCAAAGCGCCGCCGAAACTCTTCTGGGTCCCCGCCTTCCAAAATGTAGCGGGCAACCCATTCGGCTTCTTCTAGGTTCAGCACCACCAGATATTTTTCAGCAAAGGAGCTGGTGGCCACGGTCTCTTCGTGGTCGTACTTGCCGTGGATGATGGAGGTAAACTGGGCAGCCCGGTGCTTGTCCACCTGGTTCCAAACGCGAGACACCCAAGGACAGGTGGTATCGACAATCTCGTTGCCCTGGGAGCGGAAAAACTCCATTTCCGAGACACTTGCCCCAAAGGCGGGCCAAATGACCACATCTTCCGGCCGGATTTGGGAAAAGTCTTTCTTGCCGTCTGGGCTTTTCTCCACGAAGCGGATCCCCATCTCCTGCAAGTGCCGGTTGACCAGGGGGTTGTGGATGATCTCGTTGGTGATCCAGATTTGGCGATCGGGAAAGCGGTGCCGAGCTTCGTAGGCATACTCTAGCGCCCGCTCCACTCCCCAGCAAAAGCCAAACGCTTTGGCTAGATGGATGGTGATATCCCCCCGCTGATAGCGGTAAGACTGGGCGCGAATCTGCTCCACCAGGCGGCTTTTGTAAGTAGTCTGCAGCTCCCGTTGGGCCTGATCCTTGTACTCTTCGAATCCTTTAGCAAAGTAGGTGCTGGAGCTGCGCAGGGCTTTGCGCAGGGCGCGCGGATCTGAATGAGGCATGGCTGTCACCTCGGCTAGGCACTGCTGAGAACACTCTCTCAGCTTACGCCCTCTCTTGGGGATGCGGGCCATTCCAGCAGCAGGACACCCTAGGCAGGCGGCTGCTCCTGCGTTTCCAGTTGCTGCAGCCGTTCCTGCAACTGGCGGGCGACAAGGGAAAAACTGCGTTCAGGCCAGAGAAAAGAGCCCAGCCCCACGGTCAGCAGGCCTAGGCCAATGGCGGCGGCGATGAGCAATCCCAAGGGCAGCTCCACCGAGCGCCACAGCAGAAACTGCACTGTCCGCAAGGTCGGGTTTTGGCCAGCCAGGACTGCCACTCCCAAAGCCAGCAGCAGAGTCAAGAGCAGGTTAAATAGCAAAAACATAGGAAAGCCGCTTGCACCGGTTCTATTCTGCCTTGTTTGCCGAGGGAGCAGACCAGGGCTGTACTGTGCCATCGGGTAGGATGGCTCCGCTCAGGTCAGCGCCAATCAGCACCGCTCCCCCCAACTTGGCTGCGCTCAGGTCAGATCCCTGCAGCTGGGCGCGGGTTAGCTTGGCCTCCCAGAGGTAGGCTCCATGGAGATTGGCCTCCCGCAGGTCGGCAAAGCTAAGGTCAGCGCCGATCAAGTTGGCTTCCCAGAGGTTGGCGCCGCGCAGGTTTGCCCCTATGAGGTTGGCGGAGCTGAGATCGGCTCCCCGCAAATCGGCTTCCTGCAAGTTAATTCCACTCAGCTTGCCAAAGGAGAGGTTGGCCCCTCTCAGGTTTGCCCCCTGCAGCATGGCGCGCACCAAGTCTACGCCCACCAGGTTGGATTCTTGAAAGTTGCGCTCGCCAGCAGCGTAGCTTGCCAGTAGCTCCTCGGCAGTGCTCACTCGGGGCATAGGGAATACTCCCCTTCTCAGCTGGTGCCAGCAACCCCTAGGGCTAGTCGGGGTGGTCCTGACCTAAGGCTATGTTAGCCAATATACTCGCTGCTTAGGTGTCTTCCGCTGCCTGGAGCGGCTGCTTGGCCACCTTTTCGATGTGCAGCTCCAAGTAGCCGGTGGCTGGATCCAGTTGGCGGGAGAAGCGATACTCCAGGCTGTCGGCGAGGACAATTTCGGCAGTGGTGTAGATGAGGCAGCCAGGGCGCAGGTGCCCTCCCCAAGTTCGGCCCTGGGCATTGGCAACGGCAAGGTGAAGATGGACGCCGTCCGGGCAGAGGGATCCGCTCAGGGACAGGATCTCCAGGGGCTCGGCCAGCAAGCAATCCTCGGTTTGGTCGGCCAGGCGCAGGGTGGCTTGGCGGAGGCTGCCAACGGCGCTGAGAACAAAGCCTGCCTGCAGGGGTTGTTGGCGGGCAAAGCGCTCCAGCTCCTGCTTCAGGTCTTGTCCGGGCAAGAGGCGCAAGGGGTAGATGCGCAGGGATCCTGGGGGTAGAGGCTGGGGGCGGCTAGCAGCGGAGATCCCTGGTCGCCAGCCCGGCTTGACCACCGGGTAAGCGCGGGCGATCACCAGGCAGTCGTCGGGCACAGGGTAGCGGGCAGGGATGGTGGAACCGGCGGCGATGGTGACATCGGATCCTATCTTGAGGGGAGCCACCAGTACCGAGTTGGCCCCTGTCTTGCTGCGATCGCCGATTTCCGTGAAGTGCTTCTGCTGGCCGTCGTAGTTGGCAATAACCGTGCCGGCGCCGATGTTGACCTGGGATCCCAACTTGGCGTCGCCTAGATACGCCAGGTGGGCAGCATTGGTGCGGGGTCCAATCTGGGTGTTTTTGACTTCCACAAAGTTGCCGATGCGGCAGCCGTCGCCAATGCAGCTGTTGGGGCGGATGTGGGCGTAGGGCCCTACCCAGACGTGGTTGCCGATCTGGCTGTGGCTGACCACCGAGTAGAGGATGTGGCAATCGGAGCCGATGGTGCTGGACTCAATCCAACTGCCCGGCCCCAGACGGGTGCGCGGCCCAATGCGGCACGGCCCTCGCAGATGGGTTTGGGGCTCGATCACCACATCGGGGGCCAATTCCACCGTCTCTTCCAGGCTGACGCTGTCGGGATCCACAAAAGTCACCCCCGCCTCCATCCAGGCCTCTTTGAGGCGCTCTTGAAGAATCTGGTGGGCCTGGGCCAACTGGCGGCGGTCGTTGATGCCGACGATTTCCCGCGGATCCTCAGCGTCCAGGGCGATGGCTTTCTCCAGCAGTTTAACTGCGTCGGTGAGATAGTACTCCTGCTGGGCGTTGTTCCGCTCTAAACTCGGCAGCACCCGTGCCAGGGCCGGCCAATGGAAACAGTAGACGCCGCTGTTGACGCGGCGATTTTGCCGCTGGGCCGGGGTGCAGTCGCGCTCTTCCACCAGCTCCAGGATTCGCTGCTGGGCGTCGCAAAACACCCGCCCATAGCCATAGGGATCCGCCACCTGAGCCGAGAGCAACGTCACATCCGGCTGGACTTGGCGGTGGCGTTCCACCAGGGCCTGCAGGGTTTCCACTTGCAACAGGGGCACATCCCCGTTGACCACCAGCAGATCCCCCTGAAAGTCGCCTAGAACAGGCAAAAGCTGCTGCACCGCATGTCCGGTGCCCAACTGCTGGGCCTGCTCTACAAATTCAACCGGGTACTCCCGTAAGGTCTGTCGCACCTGCTCCTGTTGGTAGCCCACGATCACCAGACAGCGCTGGGGCTCCAGAGCCAGCACTGTGCGCAGCAGCCGCTCGATCAAAGACAAGGATCCCAGCTTGTGCAGAACCTTGGGCAATTGCGACCGCATGCGGGTGCCCTTGCCCGCTGCCAGGATCGCCACCGCTAGCTCCCGCTCCGCCATTTTTTGCTTTCCATCTGCCCCCATCAAGTATAGGCGGAAGGCGCTTGGAGCTTGGGTTCTCTCTCCCTCTGCCAAGGACTTGGAAACTGCGCTAGCCTGGTGGCAGGTGTAGGTAGGGCAGAGCATGGGCGAGGGCCGAGAGGCGCCCCCACCGCCACGCCAGCGGCTGGTTCGCGAGGCAGCCGGTTGGTTGGCAGTGCTGGGGGTGGTGATCCCGGGATTGCAGCGCTTCTACATGGGCCACAAGCGCTGGGGGTGGGTGTACTTGCTGGTGGGGCTGATGGTGTGGGTTCCCTCTCTTCCCCTGCAGATCCTCAGCTATGGGCTGCGAGCTCTCTGCTTGCTGGAGGGCCTGTGGTTGCTCACCATGACCAATGAGGACTTCGATTTCCGCTTCAACCGGGATCTCCTCGAGCTGGAATGGACCAGTGCGAAAAGTCGGGAAGTCCGGGATCCCGAGCAGCAGTTGGAGATCCAGTGGAAGCAGGGCCTGCTCACCCGCGCAGAATATGAGGAACGCCGCCAACATCTTCGGGGGCATCCCAAAGGCCACTAGAGGTTGACCAAGAAAACTGGGTACAAGCCCCGCCCTTTAGGGCGGCTTTTGCTAGACTGCAACAGTCGCTCCATCCATTCATAAGAAGAGTGCAGCGTGCAGTCAAACGTATCTGGGCTCCGGCCCAGTAGTTGGGGTTATGGCATCCCCCATAGGGCTGAGGTTCAAACCTCATGCTCTTTCGCCTACGGCGGCGCGGAGCGCTTGGTAGCTCAGCCGGCAGGATTCATCCTGCTGTCTGAGAAAGAATCCCTGTCCTTTAGGGCAGGGAGAATGTCAATTTCGCGCTTTGGTTAACGACCTCATGCCCTCCCCAAAGGCAGGACACAACCGCGGGCCGCGCACACGGCGATTTGCAGAGCCTGCAAAAGTGCGGTTTGCGCTGGCTGAAGCCATAATTGGAAGGTGGCCAATGTGCTGGCACCCCCTTGGGAAGGTTCCTGGCTGACGCTTCGCTTTGTCTTGAGGATCTAGTGGCCATGTACAACAATCGTCGTGGTTTTCTTCGCTGGCTGGCTCTCGGTTTTGGCTCGTTGGTGGGTTGGTTACCTGGGTTTACCCGGCGCCGTTTTGCCCTGGCCAAGAAGAACAAGGCTTCTGAGCCGGAGTTTGTGAAAGTTGCCACTCTGGCCGATCTCAAAGATGGCCCCTTCAAGGTGGAAAACGCCTTTGGCAACAACACTGCCACGCTGTGGCTGGTCAAGGATCCCAAAAAAGCGGACTCGGTACTGGCTCTGGACGCAACCTGTCCCCACGCTGGCTGCGAGGTGGACTGGCGGGGCAAGAACTTCGTCTGCTCCTGCCATGGCTCAGCTTTTGCTGCTGATGGCAGCCGTATTCGCGGCCCAGCCGATGCCGACCTAACTGCCTACAAGGTTAAGGTCGAGAAAGAGGAAATCTTCGTGTCTAGAACCTGATCCCCCCCTCAGGGATGAACCCAGCTCAGCAAGGGGTTGGGCCGGAAGGCTGCATGGGTCGTCTTTACCGCTTCTTGTTTGTTTCCACCCCCGTTGGGCCTCTTGGGTCGGGGGCGGGCGGCGGGGTGGAGCTCAACCTTGTCAACTTGGCGCGTAGCCTGCTTGAGAGAGGGGCCCAAGTGCGCGTGCTAGCGCCTGAGGGATCCCACAGTGCCGACTTGCCGGAGGGAGTTATCGAGACCGTCCCAGGCCTCCCCCCGCCCTATGCCCAGAGCCAGCGCCGCGACCAGCCGGTCTGTTTTTCCACCCCTTCTCTGGTGGCCAACCTGTGGCAGCGAGCTGCCCAACTGCAGGAGCAGTTTGAGCTTATCGTGAACTGGAGCTACGACTGGCTCTCGTTCTACCTGACCGATTTTTTCCGCACGCCGGTGGCCCATATCCTCAGCATGGGATCCCTTAGCGATGCTGTGGATCAGGCCCTGGAGCACATTGCCCACCGCTACCCAGGTCGGCTGGCGGTGCACTCGCGAGCCCAAGCCCAGACTTTTGCCTTTGCCCGCGCCCAGATGTCGGCAGGCCGGGATCCCTTTGTCTATTTGCCCTGTGGCGTCGACCTCAGCCGCTACGAGTTTGTGCCCAAGGGGAACGGATCCCTGTGTTGGATTGGCCGCATTGCCCCGGAAAAGGGCCTGGAAGACTGCGCCGCCCTAGCGGAGAAGACGGGAAGGCCAGTGCTGATCCTAGGCCACCTGCAAGACCCGGCCTACTGGCGGCAGATTCGGGAACAGTACCCACGGGCTCAATTGGACTACCGGGGGTTTTTGCCCACCTCCCAGCTGCAGCGGCTCTTGGGCCAATGCTCGGCCTTGATCATGACCCCCAAGTGGGTGGAAGCCTTTGGCCTGGTGGCGGTGGAAGCTTTGGCGTGCGGTGTGCCCGTGATCACCTACCGTCGCGGCGGGCCGGCGGAAATTGTCAGCAATGGAGAAACTGGCTGGGTGGTAGAGCCGGACGATGTGGCGGCCTTAGCAAGGGCCGTAGAACAGTTGGATTGCATCGACCGCAGCCACTGCCGACACCACGCAGAACAGCACTATTCCCTCCAGGGCATGACAGAGCGGTTTTTAGCCTGGAGCAAGCAAATTGGCCGGGATCCGATCCCGGCAGCCCGCTAGAGAAGAGACGGGCAGTGGTACTATTGGATTTTGATGCCTGGGGCCGGCTGACCAGCCCACTCACGCCAACACTTCGACTTACGACGGGGAAACCACCATGACAACGGAGAAAGGATCTGTTGCGCTAGCACGACCAGAGGTTCGTCGGCGGTCACAGGTTCTGGGAACGCAGGTGATTAGCCAAGCCAATGGGGCCCGGCTCGGAGTGGTTAGCGAAGTTTGGGCAGATCTGGAAGCTAGGCAGGTCCTGGTGCTGGGGGTGCTGGAAAGAGCTTGGGCTGGATCGCCCCGTTTACTAGAGCTGCAGCAGGTCACAGCCCTAGGGCAAGACGCTATCCTCGTCCCCAGCGATGAAGTCTTCGAAGACTTGAATTTGGAGGGTCTCAGCCGGGTAGTCGGCAGCGAAGTGGTAACGGAAGAAGGGATCCGCCTCGGTAAGGTTAAGGACTTTGAGTTTAACTCTGTCTCTGGTCTAATCAGTGGCTTAATCCTCTCCAGCCTTGGCCTCACCTTTTTGCCTGGCTTTATCCTCAGCACTTATCTGCTTCCTGCTGATGAGATCGTCTCCGTAGGCGGCGATCGCCTCATTGTGGCTGATGGCGCTGAGACCCGCTTGACCCAACTGGCCAAAGGAATCTTGGAGACCCTGGGGCTAGGCAAGCCCCCCTGGCTAGCTGCAGGCGCCTCTGCCCCTGCCCTGCCTAGGTCTACCGCTGAGGCTGAGGCGGAGGAACGCTACGAGGAAGCCTACGCCGAGGAATACGCAGCGGAAGAGACGGAGGAAGAGGACGTCTACGCCGAAGCAGAGCCTGAACCCCCACCCCCTCGGCCCGCGTCCTCTCCTGTCTCTGAACAGCCGGCGTGGGAACAGGAGTATCCCCAAGAAGAAACTTCCCCTCCTCCTGAGCCAGCTTCCCCCCCCTCCAGGGATAGCGATCCCTGGGAAGAGAATGCTGGCGAGCCAGCTTGAGCGGCCGAGTGGGTACCCACCTTACCTAGCCGTGGGCTGGGCTTCGACAACCCCCAGGCAAACTGCCCTGGATGCACATAAGCAAAGCGAGGGGCTTGTGGAGATGACTGCCCCCTCGCGCTTCCTTCTCACCCGCCCCAGCAGGATCTAGAGAACACCTACTCATTTTTCTTAAGGCGGTAGGTAATCCGCCCCTTGTTGAGGTCATAGGGGCTGAGCTCCACCTTTACCCGGTCGCCGGGCAGGATCTTGATGTAGTTGCGGCGGATCTTGCCCGAGATGTGGGCGAGAACGTTAAAGCCATTGTCCAGGTCCACCCGGAACATGGCATTGGGTAGGGATTCCGTAACTACCCCTTCCACTTCAATAGCGTCTTCCTTAGCCAAGTAGCCCTCCTTCTCAGACAACGCAACTCTATGGCCCTCCCCTCTCCTGTTAAGAGGGGGTTAAGAGCCGAAACAATACTCCACCTCTTCTATCCTAGCTGTTGCAGTCCTTCATGGGGGAACTCTCTAGGACTGAAAGGGGGTGCGATCTGTCAAAATCTCAGCGCCGGCCTCGGTAACCAGAATGGTGTGCTCAAACTGGGCTGACCAGGAGCCATCCACTGTTACCACCGTCCAGCGATCCGGCAACACTCGCGTGGCCTCTCCCCCCGCAGTGACCATTGGCTCAATGGCCAGCGTCATGCCGGCGCGAAGCTTGGGATTGGGCAGCTCAGGGGTGCGGTAGTGAGGAAACTGCGGCTCTTCGTGTAAGTTGCGACCCACGCCATGGCCAACGTACTGCCTCACCACGGAGTAGCCCCGCTCCCGCACATAGTCTTCAATGGCGCCTGAGACATCTTGCAGCCAGACCCCATGGCGAACGTGCTCGATGCCTACCTGTAGGGCTTGGGCCGCTGTGTCGATGAGGTCGCGGGCGGCATCGCTGAGGGGCTCTAGGCCAATGGTGATGCAAGAATCCGCATGCCAGCCTTCCACCATGGCGCCAAAGTCCACCTTGACGATGTCTCCTGGCTGCACCACTTTGCGGGGGCTGGGGATCCCATGCACCACTTCATGGTTGATGCTGACGCAGACGCAGGCGGGAAAGCCGTAGTAGCCCTTGAAGCTGGGCAGGGCATTTAACTCCGCTACCCGCCGCTCAGCGTAGGCATCGATGTCTGCGGTTGTCCAGCCCGGCTCCAGGCGCTCGGCAATTTCCTGCAGCACCTGGGCCACCACTCGCCCAGCCCGCCGCATCTTCTCCACTTCCCGGCGAGATTTGATTTCACCAAGCTGCAGGCCTCGCCGCAAAGATCCCAGCCCCGGCTTGCTGGCCTTGGTCATGCCGTCCTCCTACAGCTCTCCAAAAGGGCCTGTAGGTGCTGCTGGACCACTTCCATCGGCTGGTTGCCGTTAATCCGCCGCAAACGGCCCTTAGCCTCGTAAAAATCGATTAGGGGAGCGGTTTGCTGCCGATACACCTGCAAGCGTTTGAGGATGACGGCCTCATCAGCATCGTCGCTGCGCCCTTGCTCCTTGCCGCGGGCCAACAGCCGCGCCACTACCACCTCGTCGGGCACTTCTAGGTTGAGGACGTGGTCGTAGTCTTGCCTCAGCTCCTGCAGCAGCTCTTCCAAAGCCTCTGCCTGCGCCAAGGTGCGGGGAAAGCCGTCCAGGATCCAGCCCTGCTCTGGCGACTGCTGCAACTGGCCTCTGACCATCCCAATCAACACCTCGTCGGGCACTAGCTCCCCTGCATCCATGTACACCTTGGCCTGCCGTCCCAGCGGAGTCTGGGCTTTGACCTCTGCCCGCAGCAGATCGCCTGTAGAAATTTTGAGTGTGTGGTAGATGGCTGACAGCCGCTCCGCCTGCGTACCTTTGCCTGCTCCTGGCGGTCCTAAAAAGATTAACCTCAGCACTACTGCTTGACCATCCCTTCGTAACGCTGCGAAATGACGTAAGTCTGGATTTGCTTGGAGGTTTCAATGGCTACCCCCACCAAAATGAGCAGCGAGGTGGCTCCCAAGCCTTGGAAAGTGGTAATGCCGGTTGCCCGCTCTACTGTCGTGGGAATAATGGCCACCGCACACAAAAACAAGGCCCCCAGCAGTGTCAGCCGGTTGAGGATCCCTTCGATGTACTCAGCCGTGGCCTTGCCAGGACGCACGCCTGGAATGCTGGCACCCAGTTTCTTCAAGTTCTGGGCCAGTTCTACTGGATTGATAATCAAGGAAGCGTAGAAGTAGCTGAAGAAGAGAATGAGCAGGAAGTAGAAGGGGATGTAAAACCAGGAGGTAGGGGAGAGGAGGTTGGCCACCTGAATTAAGGCTGGGCTCTGCGTATACTGGGCCAAAGCCCAAGGTAGAGACAGCACCGAGTAGGCAAAGATGATGGGCATCACCCCCCCCTGGTTAAGCCGCAGGGGCAAGTAGCTCTTCTGCTCGCGGAACAGCTTGTTGCCCACCTGGCGCTTGGCGTAGATGATGGGAATTTTGCGGCTGCCCTCCTGGACAAAGACAATGCCGACAATGGTGGCTAGGAAAACAGCCGTCAACACCAGGATACCCCCAATCGTGCTGCTGTCGGCGCGAACCAGGCTAATGGTTTGACCCAGGGCGCGCGGCAACGTGGCAACAATGTTAACGAAGATCAACAGCGACGGCCCGCTGCCCACCCCCTTCTCCGTGATCATTTCCCCCAGCCACATGACAAACATGGAGCCTGCTGCCAGCGCCAGGGTGGTGGAGGCCATAAAGGCCAGCTCGTTGCTGGTATTGGCAAACTCCCGCACCCAGAAGGAGATGCCAATGCCTTGGATGATGGCCCAGAGAAGGGTGACGTAACGGGTGTACTGGGAAATCTGCCGCCGGCCCTGCTCCCCCTCGTTTTTCTGCAGGTTCTCCAAGGCTGGGATGGCTGAAACCAGCAGTTGCATGATAATCGAGGCGTTGATGAAGGGCAGGATGCCGAGGGCAAAGACTCCCAAGGCAGAAATGCCGCCCCCCGAGAAGATATCCAGAAAGCCAAACACTGGGCTGTTGGCCGCCGCAGCAGCAAAGCGAACTCGGTCAATGCTGGGGATGGGAATATAGATGCCCAGCCGCACCAACAACAACAAGCCCAGGGTCAGGAGCAGACGGCTGCGCAGGCCCGAGGCCATCGCCATCTGCATGAAAGTCTCTTGAGCGGAGGGAGTAGAGCCTCGTGTGTCAGCCATAGATTTAGCAAAGAGCCAGGTGAGCTACTTACCACTCTACGCTGCCGGTGGGGAAGTCGGCAAAACCAAAATTGCCGCCAACCTAGGAGCGAGCGGGCCGGGATCCCACAATCTCCACTCGGCCTCCGGCGGCCTCCACTTTGGCTTTGGCCGAGGCAGTAATGGCAGCAGCCCGGATGGTCAGGGGCACGCGCACTTCCCCGTCCCCTAAGATCTTCAGCGGGCCGTCGTTGGTGGTCACGATCCCCAACTCCATTAGGCTTTCTAGAGTCACCTCGCTGCCAGCAGGCAGGGTTGCCAGAGCGCGCAGGTTAACCAGGGTGTACTGCGGGCGACGTACGTAGCGGGGGAAATGCTTGAGCTTGGGCAACCGCCGGTAGAGGGGTGTCTGACCTCCCTCAAAGCCTGGTCGAGGGCCTCCTCCGCTGCGGGCTTTTTGGCCTCGCATTCCCCTGCCGCAGGAACCTCCCTGACCAGCAGCAATACCACGGCCCAGCCGCCGCCGCCGCCGCTTCGAGCCTGGTTGGGGGCGAATATCTTCCAGTCGCATACTAACCTCCTACTTACTCAACAGGCGGCGCACGTCGATCCCTCTATCTTCAGCTACCTGTTCAAAGGTGCGCATCCGCCGCAGGGCGTCAATGGTGGCACGGGCGTTGTTGAGAGGGTTTCTGGAGCCTAGCTGCTTGGCCAAGGCATTGCGCACCCCTGCCAGTTCTAGAACGGCGCGCACCGCCCCCCCAGCAATGACCCCTGTGCCAGGAGCTGCCGGCATCACCAACACGGTAGCCGCACCGCCAGAGCCTCGCATGGGGTGGGGTACCGACAAGCCCTTGGTCAGGGGCACCTCAATCAAGTGCTTTTTGCCGTCCACTACTCCCTTGCGCACTGCTCCGAGCACATCGTTGGCTTTGCCCACGCCAACCCCCACCTGTCCACGCTCGTTGCCCACTACAACCACCGCGCGAAAGCTCAGCTTTTTGCCGCCCTTGACCACTTTGGAGACGCGTCGGATCTGGATAACCCGCTCCTGCCACTCGCCGGTTTGTTCTTCGCGGCTCTTCTTGCTTCTGCGAGGTTCTTTTTGCTCAGCCATATGCCGTTTTCTCAGAAACTAGAACTGTAGGCCTGCTTCTCGGGCAGCTTCTGCCAGGGCCCGAACCCGTCCGTGGTAGAGCTTGCCGCCGCGGTCGAAAACGACTCGAGAAATGCCTGCCTGTAGAGCTCGCTGAGCAACCGCGCGCCCCACAATTGCAGCAGCCTCTCGGGTAGCTGTGCCAACCCCTTGGAACGCTCCCCGCAGCTCTCTGTCCAGGGTGGAGGCAGAAACCAGAGTACGTTGGGCTACATCGTCGATCACCTGAGCATAGATGTGGCGGTGGGATCGAAACACAGCCAAACGGGGCCGCTCGGGAGTACCGGAAATCTTGCGGCGAATGCGGCGATGGCGGCGTTGGGTTGTGAGTTTGCGGTTGGCTTTTATTTTCATGGCTATTTCTTCCCTTTGCCGGACTTACCTGCTTTGAGACGGATTTGTTCCCCGAGGTAGCGGATCCCTTTGCCCTTGTAGGGCTCGGGCGGACGCACAGCTCGAATGCGGGCTGCTGTATTGCCCACCAGTTCTTTGTCGATGCCCGAGACCACGATGACGTTGTTGCCTTCTACCGAAATTTGAATCCCGGGCGGGAAAGGGATCTCCACGGGGTGGCTGTAGCCGACGTTTAGGATCAACTTGTTGCCCTGCGTGGAAGCTCGGTATCCCACGCCCACCAGTTCCAGCCTGCGCTCAAATCCCTTGGATACTCCATCGACCATGTTGGCAATCAAGGTGCGGCAGAGGCCGTGCAGCTGGCGGGCCGGACGAGACTCGTTGACCCGGCTGACTAGGAGTCTTTGGTCTTCTTGACGCACGGCAATCAAGGGAGGCAAGGTGCGCAGTAGCTGCCCCTTTGGGCCTTTGACCGAGATCTGTTGACCCTCGATGTGAACCTCAACCTTGGGGGGAAGGGGAATGGGGCGTCTGCCAATACGAGACATGGAGGCACTCCTGACCAGAGAAACCTTAATAGACGTAGCAGAGCACTTCGCCGCCGATGCCCCGCTTGCGAGCCTCCCGGTCGGTCATGATGCCGCTGGAGGTGGAGATGATGGCAATTCCAATGCCTCCCAGCACCCGGGGCAGTTCTTTATGGCCGCAGTAAACCCGCAGGCCAGGCCGGCTTACCCGCTTGAGGCCATTGATGATGGGTCGGCGGTCTTTGCCTTTGCCTTTGTACTTCAACTGCAGCACAATCCGCGCTTGGATCCCTTCTCCCTCCTCCTTCCAGCTGCTGACAAAACCTTCCTCGTGGAGAACGCGGGCAATGCTGCGGGTCATGCGCGTGGCCGGAACCGCCACCGATTCGTGCCGAGCCATAGTGGCATTGCGAATGCGGGTGAGCATGTCGGCAATCGTGTCGTTGGTGTGGGCCATGGGTGGGTTAGTGCTCCTGGGAAGATAGTTGAGGGAATTGTGGGTAGGGGTAAGCCTAAGAAGCAAAGGGCATGCCAAACTCCCTAAGCAGGGCACGGCCCTCTTCGTCGGTCCTAGCGGTGGTGACAATGCAGATGTCCATGCCTCGAATCTGGTCAACGGCGTCGTAGTTGACTTCGGGAAAGATCAGTTGCTCGCGAATTCCGAGGGTGTAGTTGCCGCGCCCGTCAAAGGATTTGGGGTTGACGCCGCGGAAGTCGCGAATGCGGGGCAAAGCCAGGTTGATGAGGCGATCCAAGAACGCATACATCCGCTCCCGCCGCAGGGTTACCATCAGGCCAACGGGCATGCCCTTGCGGATCTTAAAACTGGCAATGGCCTTCTTGGCGCGGGTAATTACAGGGCGTTGACCAGTAATGGCGCTAATTTCCGCAATGGAAGATTCCAGGGCCTTGGCATTTTGAGAGGCCTCTCCCAAGCCGCGATTGATGACAATTTTCTCCAAGCGAGGCACTTGGTGGATGTTGGTGTAGCCCAACTCCTTTTGCAGCTTGGGAACGATGACCGTGTGGTAGAGGACTTGCAGACGTTGGGGCATGGTAAGTTCTCCTTCCTGCTCTGGGCTGGGTCAGAGCTCTCGAAATCGCTAGTCAAGGATCTCGCCGGTTTTCTTGAGAACGCGGACTTTGCGGCCATCGGCGGTAATTTGGTAGCCGACCCGGCTGGCAACCTCGTGCTTTTTGGAATAAAGCATCACCTTGCAGGCGTGGATGGGGGCTTCTTTGGTCTCAATCCGGCCCTTTTCGCCTTCCCGTTGGGGCTTGCGGTGGTAGGTAACGATGTTAACTCCTTCCACCAAAACCATGTTGCGTTCGGGAAAGACCCGCAACACCTCGCCGACTTTGCCTTTGTCGTCACCCGAAATTACCTGGACGAAATCCCCTTTTTTGATGCGCATCTTATAGCGCAGACTGTTGCGGTGCTTGCGAACGCCAGGTTGGCGGAGAAGTCGTCGGATTTGGCTGGGCTTAAGAGGGCGAACCATTACAGGACCTCCGGCGCAAGCGAGATGATCTTGGTAAAGTTTTTCTCCCGTAGCTCGCGGGCTACAGGGCCAAAGACGCGGGTTCCCCGGGGGTTGCCATCGTTGTTGATGATCACGGCAGCGTTGTCGTCAAAGCGGATGCAGGTACCATCAGGGCGGCGCACCGTGTCCACCGTGCGGATGACAACGGCCCTGACCACATCGGATTTTTTAACTGGCATGTTGGGCAGAGCCTCTTTAACAACACCAACAATCACATCCCCCAGGCTGGCATAGCGACGGCCGCTGCTGCCCAGGACGCGGATGCACATGAGCTTGCGGGCGCCGGTGTTGTCGGCTACCGTGAGCATGGTTTGCTGTTGAATCATAGCTTCTTCATCTCCCGTAGGATCTCAACCACCCGCCAGCGTTTGGTACGGCTGAGGGGACGGGTTTCGACGATGCGCACCAGATCCCCTTCTTGGCAGCGGTTTTCCTCGTCGTGGGCTTTAAACTTTTTGGTTTTGACGACGATTTTGCCGTACTTTGGGTGGGCAACCCGGTTTTCTACGGCAACAACCACCGTCTTTTGCATCTTGTTGCTGACAACAACGCCAATCTTTTCGCGAGCAGGCATTACTCCTCCTTCTTGACCTGAGTTGAGGGCAAGGACTTGCCACGTTTGCGCTCTGCCTCCACGGTCAGCAGTTGAGCTAGCTTGTGCTTGCGCAGGCGAATGAGGTGGGGTTGAGTAAGCTGCCGTGTGGCTTGCTGCAGACGCAACTCGAACAGCTCTTTTTTGACGGCGTAGATCTCTTGGGCCAATTCTTCGTCTGATAGGGCGCGTGCATCGGCAATTTTGGGCATGGGCATGGTAACTTTCCTCCTCTAGCTAGCGCTAGCTGCTACTTCCGGAGATTCTGCAGTTGCTTCCTGAGCAGGTTCTGGCTTCTCAAAGTCAGCTTTGGTTACAAACTTAACTTTGATGGGAAGCTTGTGAGCGGCCAGGCGCATGGCCTCCCGGGCTGTTGCTTCAGGAACTCCCCCCATTTCAAAAAGGACGCGGCCTGGCTTGACGACGCAAACCCAGTACTCGGGGTTGCCTTTGCCGGATCCCATGCGGGTTTCGGCAGGCTTCCGGGTAACGGGCTTGTCGGGAAAGATGCGGATCCAGATCTGGCCTCCCCGCCGAACGTAGCGGCTCATAACCCGACGGCTGGCCTCGATCTGTCGTGCGGTAATCCAAGCGGGCTCTAGGGCCACAAGGCCATATTCCCCAAAGCTGATGCGGTTGCCACGGGTTGCCTTGCCCTTCATGCGCCCACGCTGCTGCTTGCGGTATTTGGTTCGTTTGGGGCTTAACATGGCCGCTCCTTGAGTAACTGCAGTAGGGGTTCCGCTCTTGGCCCTCAGACCTTGGCTGAGCGGTCTTCAAAGGTAGGCCGCCGCCGTTGCTGCCGACGCTTGGCCGGCTGCAAGGAAACTTTGGGTTCGAGACTTTCTTGGCCAGGAAGGATTTCTCCTTTGAAGACCCA
>Ga0272447_1000600_pt1 | contig 26169 bp, 28 predicted proteins | sample YNPCB0133_FD_194589 | JGI IMG/M metagenome (GOLD analysis project Ga0272447, IMG submission 194589) | Hot spring microbial mat communities from Yellowstone National Park, WY, United States - YNP-CB-013-3 | ecosystem: Environmental > Aquatic > Thermal springs > Hot (42-90C) > Sediment | place... | reverse complement strand
GGCTGGTGCGGGTAATTTGCCCGCATTGCAAGGAGGAGTATGAGCCCTCATTGGCAGAAATTCAGCTCATCGGTTACCACGTGGATCGCCTGTATCGCGGCAAGGGATGCGCCGCCTGCAGTGGACGCGGCTACCTTGGGAGAGTGAGCGTGCACGAAATCCTGGTGGTGGACGATGAAATCCGCGCGATGACTGTTCAGCACGCCGCCAGTAGCCAGATGCTCAATGCCGCCCTTCGCAAGGGAATGATACCTATGGCGCAGGACGGTATCGCGAAAGCCTTGCAAGGCATCACCACGTTGGAAGAGGTCGCCGCGAAAGCGTTTATCTCCAACGACTCGCCGTCCATTGACGTGCTGAAGGCGGTTACCTGCATCACCCTGCACCTTCCGCCACGAAGCCAACACGCATCGCGTTTGTCATGCCCCGAAACCGCCGCACAATTGCTCGACCTATAAACATACCGCCTGCTTGGTTGGCAGCGCCGCCTTGCTCCTCCCGACAGCCTAGTGTTTTCGCCCAACCAGCGATTGTTCGCGTTGAGGGTCGGCGCGAGAAGCCATCAAAAATGCTCGCCCATTGCAGGACCTGGCGGAGGCTCCGCTTGCCTGAAGGAAGAGACCAGTTTGTAGGTGTATACATCAGCGAGGGAGTAGATTTACCGCATGAAACCGTCTCTGCGCGACTACATGGGGATTAGCCTGTTTTGGTTTGCGCTCTCGTTTTTTTGGGGGGCGGTGCTTCTCCTCGTGCTACCCGACCGTGTGGAGCAGCTGGCTGGCTCTCGGGAGAAAGACCGAGTGCTAGCGATTGTAACCAGCATTGGAGCGTTTGTGGCTTCAGCCACGCAGATTTTGTTCGGCGCCATCAGCGACCGTAGTCGCCATCCGATGGGCAGGCGCAGACCCTACCTGATTGTTGGTACTCTGCTAACCACGCTCGGCTTGTTTTTGTTTCCGGCGGCGCGCACGGCGTGGACCCTGCTGGGGGTGTATATCGTTATTCAGTTCTTTCTCAATGTGGCTAACGGCCCATATCAGGCGTTGATCCCCGACCGAATCCCCTGGCAGTACCACGGCACAGCATCGGCGTGGATGGGCGTGTGTACGCTTCTAGGACGTATCGGCGGACCTTTTGCTGCCAGTCTATTGCTCGGCACGGAGCAAGGGCTGTTCTGGTTGATGGTACTGTTCGCGGTCTTCCTGAACGCTTTCATGCTGGTTAATGTGTGGCTGGTTCGCGAAGAGCCGTATACGGGCAATTCACCCACGCTATGGGAGGCAATCGCTTCCAGCTATCGGGTTGCGCTGAAGCCATATCCCAGCTTCATCTGGTTATTGATTAGCCGCCTCGCTATTATGATGGGCATCTACACGGTCAACTTCTGTCTGCTGTATTACTTGCGTGACACGCTTGGCTACCGTGAGGAGGCGTTCAGCCTGATTACCAACTTCATGATACTCTCTACCATCACCGGCATTTTAGGTACCCTTCCAGCCGGTAAGCTCGCCGACCGCTACAGTAAACGGTTGATACTGGTCATCTCCTGCTTGACGTGCCTAGTGGCGGGGATGGGCTTCCTGTTGGCGAAGGATTTGACCGTCGTCTACCTAGCTGTAGGTATCTTTGGGGCGGGTTTCGGCGTGTTTCAAGCGGTAGATTGGGCGCTGGCGTGCAATCTGCTCCCTCAGCAGTCTCCTGCCAAGTATATGGGCGTGTGGGGCATCGCTGACACGCTGCCGCAGGTGGTCGCGCCGCTCATTGCGGGACCAATTGCCTATGTAGTCAACACACAGGTCGCGATGGGGGTGGGTTATCGGGTGTTGATGGTATTGGCGATGGTCTACTGGGCGTTGGGCACGTTGGCAATCCGCTTCATTCGGGAACGGAGTGCAGCCGCACAGGATGTTTAGATGACCCATGGCGGCTCTGTCTCAGGCAGTATTTGTTGGCGTCGATCTCGCGTGGGGGGTGCGTAACCCGTCGGGGCTAGCCATGTTGGAGTGGCGGCGGGGCGCACTGCGCGAGATTGTGCCTGCCCAGCGACTGCACACTGACGAGGAAATCTGTCGCGCGGTGACAGAGTTGGATAGAGGCGGCCAGCTGATTATCGCTATAGACGCTCCACTCGTTGTTCCCAACGTAACAGGCGAACGCCCCGTAGAGGGGGAGATGCGCCGACGCTTCGTCCGCTTTCATGCTGCCTGCCATCCAGCCAACCGTCGGTTGCTTGGCGAACCGCCGCGCGGGGAACGGTTGTGTGCGTTGCTGACGGAGCGGCTCGGCGTACAGCTGGTGGCAGCACCACCAGTTCGCCAACCGTGTCGGGCGGCTTTTGAGGTCTACCCGCATGCTGCCCTGGTAACGTTATTTCAGTTGCCGCGCGTTCTCAAGTTTAAGGCGCGGAAGGGGAGAAGTCTGGCGTATCGTCGCGAGCAGATGCACCGCTACGTTGGTTTGCTGAAGCAGCTCCATGAGCCACTCTTGCACGCTCCAAAGTGGCTAATGGATATTCCCGAAACTTCTGCGGAACTGAAGCATTTCGAAGATAAGGTGGATGCGCTGTTTTGCGCGTGGCTGGCGGCGCGGGCTTGGTGGTATGGGGGAGAGGTCATCGGGGAAACCTGTACTGGAGCCATCTGGCTACCATCGCAGGAATGCCAGTTTCCCACAACGAACCTCTGAAGGCATCTATGGGCAACACCCGCTTCGCAACGCTGTTACGGGCGTTGGGCGTGCTGGGCATCGTGGGCGTGTTGCTGAGCGCATACACTCCATTGCCCAACATGTTGGCGAATGCGCTTATCATCCCATCCAAGATTGAGCGCGCGGATGCGATTGTGGTCCTGGGGGCTAGTGTGTATCGGGACGGAACACTCAGCGAATCTTCCCTACGCCGAACGGTGCAAGGGCTGGTGCTATATCATCAGGGATGGGCGCCGCTGCTGGTGCTATCGGGCCCTTCATATCAGGGGTCTCCAAAAGAGGCTGAGGTGCGCGCTTCGCTGGCACGCCAGCTACGGGTACCCGAGCAAGCCATTCTGGTCGAGACTCAAGCGAAGACCACAGCGGAAGAAGCGGTCAACATTAGCGTGAAGTTGCGGCAGCGGGGCGTGCGCAGCATCTTGCTGGTGAGCAATTCCGTCCATTTAGCCCGGGCAGTCCCGCGCTTTGAGAAGATGGGATTGCGAGTGTTTCCTGTGGCGGCAGATGATATACACTGGGGCACCGATGCCCCCGACAAACGCCTCATTCTTATGGTCTACACCCTGCGCGAGATGGTAGGGCGATGGCTATACCGCTTTGGAGACTGAGATGGACAAACTGTATGTGCCCCTGCTCATCCTGATGACGTCTGCCTTTGGCTACCTCTACGCGCAGCGCAGATGGGGTGTTGGCACAGCAAGCCTTCAGCAAGCCCTGCGCAGCACGTTAGAACTCGTCGGCTGCTGGATACTAGTGTATGCAGCGAACCTGCTGTTCGGGCTGGCGTTAATTCTGCTCCTCCGTCGCCTCACCGGCTTCTTTGTCTCCGTGTACGTGCTGGGTGGACTTATGCCGCTGCTGTTTACCGTGCTGCAGGCGTTAGTGTTTTATCATCTGTGGCAATCGGGGCGCAAGGGTTAGGTCATCTTTGGATGTGCCCCTCCGCCAGCAACTGCACCGCCTCTGCGATGCGTTTAGAGCGCGTCTCTGGACGCTTCGCGCTCTCGATCCAGCGAAGATAACCCTTTCGGTAAAAAGGCGCGATTTGCTCGAAGAACGCGGCTGCCCGCGGCTCGGATGTCAGCGCGCTGGCAAAATCCTGCGGCAGGTCGTCCATCACCGGGCTTTCCAGATCGAGGCAACACTCTACTGTCGCCTCTGCGTCCATGCCGTTGTCGCGGAGCCATGTCGCGCCGATGGGCAGAATGCGTTGTTCCCCGCGAAGCTCGGTGCGCCCACGAAACGTGTGTCCCGCAATGATTCCCGCCACGTAGTGGTGCTCCCTCCTGCCCCAGATGGTCTCCACCTCCGTCGGAAGCACAAGGAAAGTCCTTTCCTTTTCGCGAACAATCGTGGTGGTAAAGCGTATCTCTGTCGGTCGCATCACGGAATCCTACTTTCTCCAATACTGTTCGTGCGGGTAACGATAGGTGGGCAGCTCCATGCCTGGTTGCCAGTCCACGGTAAACGGCTCTGGCGGGTTGTAGGTGTAAGGTATTTCCTCTTTCGGAACATAATCCGCCTGCTTTCGCCGCTCGATGCAGCTGAGCAACACCCGCTGTTTCAAGGGGATATATTCCGGCACGTGCGGTCCGAGTCGATGCTCCACGTGTGCGGTGCGGAACTCGTAGTATACCACGCGGCGTAACTTATCCGACAGGTTGTAGGGTGAGCCATGCAACACTAAAATGTTATGAAACATTACATCGCCCGGCTGCATCAACGCGGGCACTGCCCCTGATGCCTTAAAGTGTTCCTTTGTGATGTCCTGCTCGCGATGCGCTGCGAGCCATTCCTGCACCTGCTCCTGACCCCACAGGTGGCTGCCCGGCAGAACCCACACACAGGTGTCCTCATCCGCTTCGTCCAGATAGAAGTCCACGTTGAAGATAGGCGTATCTCCCACATACTCTGTGCCCGCATCGCGGTGCCAGGGCACGATAATCCCTTCGCCAGGCATCTTTAACACCATCGAGTCCCAGGTGGGGATGAAGTCGGCACCCATCAGCTTCTCTACGGAGCGCAGGATGAAGGGATGCCCCAGTAACACCTTCATCTCATCGCGTTTATCGATAACGTACTCGATGCGCCGCAGTACGGGTTTTCCCGATTGCGGTCCCTGTCCGTACATGTAGTCGGGGTCGTTGCGCACCTCTGCGGAGCCATAAGTGGTCAGCTCGTCCATCGCAGTCTGCACGCGGCGCAACTCTTCGCCCTGCAAGACGCCCCGAAGAATCAAGTAGCCGTTTTGCAAAAAGAAATCGCGCTCTTCATCGCTAATCACGGTGCGGTGAGATGTAATCATCGGTATTCCTCCGGTTGCATGATACTGAAATCGCGAGGCACAACGTGCAGGTGGTATTTTTGCCAGTAGTATTGAATGTCCTGTCGTTGCCAGCCCTGATATATCTGCTCCCAGCCAAGCCGTTCATAGTGAGGACGCAAGGAGTCCTCGACGATAGGCTTTGAAACGCCCTGATAGCGGTAATCTACGGAGATGCGCAGCTTGCGCTGACTGACGTTCACCAACGCACGGTGCACGGTGTAGCTGTGGAAGATAAGTGCATCGCCTGCCTGCATGTCCTGCGCGTGCCAGGCGTCGCCCCATTGGCTGGTATCTACGCTTAGCCCACCAGGCCCGCTCGCGCGGTGTACCGGGAGCAACCCCACCGTATGCGACCCTGGTAATATCGCCAGACCACCCAGCTCAATTGGACAGTCACACAGCGGGACCCACACGGTGTAGGTGTCGGGAGTACCCTGAATGAGCGGATAGTCCTGATGGGGTGGAGTGGTGTAATGCGCGGTCGCGGGAAATGTAATGCGGGCGATATTGCGCGGATGCACGAGCACCGGTTCCTGCACGATGCCTTCGATGACACGCAGGATGTTGGGATGGTGCGCTAGTGCATGAAAACTTTCCAGACACTGCACGCGGTCGTATACTTCCCACCAGCCCTCATGTCCTTCTAAGCGCGGCTCGCCAACCGCCAAACCTTCGTCGTCCACCCAGCCCGCTTCCCGGCAGATGCGCAGGATGTCCTCACACACCGCGCGGGCATCTTCGGCAGGAACCAAGCGCGATATGAATAAATAACCATCTCGGCTCATGCGCTCCCGCAGAGCGTCTGGCTGATCCAATAACTCACGAGACTGTGCAAACGGATGATGCTGCATGCCACGCCCTCCAGTAGTTAGTCTTGCTATATTTTAGCGCGGTCTCAACCGACTGGCAAGTGGGTTACGAAGCGGGATGAGGCATTACCCGAGCAAGGAGCGAGCAGGGAAGCCAGATGGCAACGTCGAAACCATCTTTGCCGACGCTCAGGTTGTCCACGGCAAGGTGGCTATGGTCAAGAGGGACGTCTGTTGGTGCAAGGCAGCGTCGCCGAGGCGGTTTACGGTTAGCGGCTGGTCGCACAAACCGTCGAGAAAGCGGGTCGGCGGCTTATTCTGCGAAGCAACGCTGGCATCGACGGAAACGGAGCATCTATAGACTCACTAATGGAAACTCATCAACAAGTTGAGCGATTTCGCGACATTATGCAGTCCCTGCGCCAAGAGATTGGGCGCGTTATTGTGGGACACGAGCAGGTGGTTGAAGGCACATTGCTATGTGCGGTTGCAGGGGGGCATGTGCTGCTGGAAGGAGTGCCTGGCTTAGGCAAGACGCTGCTGGTGCGCACGTTGGGGCAGGCGTTGTCGCTTCGTTTTTGTCGCATCCAATTCACGCCCGACCTGATGCCCGCCGACATCACGGGCACCAACTTGTTGGTGGAGGACGAGAGCGGTCGTCGCCGGTTTCATTTTCAGCCTGGCGCGGTGTTCGCGAACATGGTATTAGCCGATGAGATCAATCGTGCAACTCCCAAGACGCAGTCTGCAATGCTCGAGGCAATGCAGGAACGCGCCGTGACTGTAGCAGGGGTGCGCTACGACCTGCCCGAGCCGTTCTTCGTACTTGCCACGCAGAACCCGATTGAGATGGAAGGAACATACCCGCTGCCTGAAGCGCAGTTAGACCGTTTCATGTTCAAGCTGCTAGTGTATCCGCCAACCGTTGAGCAGCTAAACGCGATAATCGACCGCACGACTGGTGCCGAGCTTCCTGCGGCTAACGTGGTTGCTGACGGGGAGACGGTGTTATGGATGCAGCGTCTAGCGCGACAGGTACCGCTGGCAGACGCCGTGCGTGACTATGCATCGCAGGTGGTGCATTGGACACATCCCGAAGTAGACGGTGCGCCGGAGATGGTCAAACAGTATGTGCGTTTTGGTGCCAGTCCGCGCGGTGCGCAGGCGCTGGTGCAGACGGCAAAGGTGCGCGCGTTAAGCGAAGGACGCTACAATGTCGCTGTCGAGGATATCGAAGCGGTAGCATATCCCGCCTTACGCCACCGCATTTTACTGAACTTCGAGGCAGAAGCGCAGGGGATCACGCCGGAACAGGTCATCGATGTGGTGCTGGAGCAGGTACGCGCCCGCACACGGGTACGCCTGCCCCTGCGTTGATATTCGCTACCCTGCCGACCCGCCTGGTACTTTCAGCGGTTACGAGTTCCAGGGAGCCTTCATCAGGTCAGCTGGATTCGGGACATAACAGCAGCCAAAAGTTGGGGTCGGGCAGGAAGTGAAGGCGGTAAGCGGGCACATCGCGCACGAGCATCGAGACCACAGCGAGCATCCACTCGGCAACCTGTGCGCCTTCGGCAAACTGCAGACTGCATTGCAAAAGCGCGCGTAACGCCTCGCCGCGTCGGAGCAGTTCGGTGCGATGCTGGGAGGCGTGTTTCAGCAGATAGATACTGTGCAAGGGGGCACGCCGATTCGCGCCCGCGCGCGCGAATTCGCCCCAAAAGGGCGTTGCATAGACCTGCCAGACACCGCCTACGCGACGCACAGCCACCACTTCGTCGCTAAGCACTTCCACTTGGTCGCTTAGCAGCCGCGCCACGGTGCTTTTGCCTGCGCCAGAGCGTCCTGCGAACAGATAGCCATGCCCTTGGTGATGGACTGCACAGGCGTGCAGCATCACCCCGCTATGTTGGGGTAGGTACAGCGCGAGCAAAGCCCGCAAGAAAGTGTCGACCGCGTAAGCACTTTGCAGGCAAGTTACCTCGGCACCGTCGGCGTCGGCCCGGACATCTGCCACAAAGGTATCATAGACGAACCGCCATCCACCCTCTGCCGGTCGCACCTTCACGCTCTCCATGCGGGCGCGAGTAGGTGGAGCTGGCGACGGAAGCAGACGAATGATGATATCTGGCATCTGCTCCACGGGGGACACGAACGCATTGAATCGCTCCTGCGCCAGGTGTTGCAGAAACGCAGCATCCGCACATTCTAGCCTGAGTGCGACATCAGCGATGGATAGGTTCAAGTGGTTCATCATCTCTCAAAAACTATGGTACCCGAACGTAGGTATTACCGGGTTGTCTGCGCACTAAGCTGTACATCTCTAAAATCAGCAGTTCAGCGTTCAACTGGGCGACTGGCAGCTGCAGTTCGTCGGCAAGCGCGTCCACGTGTTTCGGCGTGAGTGACAGCGCTTGCAGCACCTGCTGTTGCACGGCGGTAAGGGTGGGGTGGGTGGGACGCTCGGGGGGTGGTTGGCTAACGAGTCCGAGCGCCTGCACAATATCGTCGACGCTATCCACTAGCGTAGCGCCTTCCTTGATGAGCTTGTGACAGCCAGCACTGTGTCCTGTTTCGATGTTACCTGGCACGGCGAACACGGGTTTGCCCTGTTCTAGGGCGTGGTGGGCAGTGATGAGCGCGCCACTATCATACGGAGCCTCCACCACCAAGACGCCCAGCGACAGCGCACTGACTAGGCGGTTGCGGGCAGGAAACCGCCATTGATCGGGCTGAACACCTGGCGGGTATTCCGATAGCACCGCGCCTTGCGCGGCGATACGTTGTAACAATGCAGCCGACTCTGCGGGGTATGCCACATCGATGCCGCAGCCAAGCACGGCAATCGTACGTCCGTTCGCTTGTAGCGCGCCCGTGTGCGCGGCGGTGTCGATGCCGCGTGCTGCCCCGCTGATGATAGTCAATCCATAACGAGCGAGTTCCCGGCCCAACTTCTCGGCGACGGTTCGTCCATAAGAGGTTGGGTTGCGCGTTCCCACGATAGCGATGGAAAATCGGTCGGCCTCTTGCAGGCTACCACGCACGAATAACATTGGAGGGAAGTCTTCTATGTCACGGAGCGCGTCAGGGTAGTTCTCATCGCGCCATGTGAGCAGGCGGGCGTTTGCCTTCTGCCAGCGTTGCCACTGCGCTGCGGTCAAGTTGGGTGCGTTCAGGATACGGGCTGCAGTCGCTTCGGTCATACCCTCGATGCGCAGCAGGTCAGCGCGTGATGCATGAAAGATGTCTTCGGGGCGGTCAAATCGCTCCAGTAGGCAACGCAGCCGGCGGGGAGGGAGGTCGAGGTACGCCAATCGCAACAGGGCCTGCTGTCGACCTTCCTCCACCGCGTAGCTGAACTCCATTAATAGCCTTCTTCTCCGCGTCCAGGCGGCCCACCGCCCCGGCGTCCTCCCATTCCTCCTGGCGCTCCGACGCGCGGTTGCTGTGGAGGTGTTGCTGTACGCTTCCGCAGGGTATTGTCGACTATAAAGGTCCAGACGTGCTCGGTTCGATTACCCCGCCAGTCTTCAGCAATCACCTTCACCGTGTGGCGACCATCAGCAAGCGGTCTGACAGTAGTCGCGCCGCCTTCCTGACCAGACGGGCTGGCAGCGGCTTCCCGACTGCCCCACAGGTAGGTAATCTCGCCTTTAGCTAGGTCAAACTCATACTTGACCGGTCTGTCGTTGAGCAGGAACTGGATGGTATCTGTCTTGATTCCGGAGCCATCGTCGCTAATAAGCGCACGGAAGCGGATGGGCGGTTGACCCGAAATAGCCACGCCCCGTGCAGGCTCCAGCTCGGTGATGGTGGGCGGGATGCTATCGGGTGCGTCCGCACGGAAGGTAGTTAGGCTGCCATCATCCGAGACCACGTACAGAGTGCCTCTTGCCACCACCGGGGTTGCGGTGATGTCGGTGAAGGTTGGACGCTCGGGCGTGGAGGAAGACGACTGCAGCAGGTATTTCCACAGGACGTTACCGTTGGTGGCATCCACCGCATAGATGCCGCCGCGCGCAGTGCCAATGATTAACACATTGCCTGCCAGCGTTGGCGGTGCAAGCACTGGATTGTTAAACACCGGTTCCTTGCTGCTCCACAGTAACTTCCCCGTATTGTCAAAAGCGTACACACGCCCGTCCCGTGTTAACACGTATATCATGCCGTTGCCCGCCACAGGTTCCGCTACGATATCGTCGGGCAACGTTCGCGCCCAGAGCTGCCGTCCGCTTCGTGCCTGCAGCACATACAGAACGTTCGAGGCGGCAACATACACATTGCGGTCTGCCACCACAGGGGATAGCGCATAAAGAGTACCCGTCAGGCGCATGCGCCATAACAATAGACCGGTCGGTGCCGCCGCAGCATATAGCGTCTGGTCGCTAGAGATGAAATACACCATGTCGTCGGCGACCGCTACGGCTCCGTTCACCGCATCCAGCGTGCGAAAACCGCCGCGCCAAATCGGTTCGCCTGTTTTGGCGTTAATCGCGTACACCCGTCCATCTGCGGAACCGAAATACACCACGTCATCCACCACCGTTGGCGGGGATAGGATCGCCCCCTGTGCGCGGAAAGCCCACAGATACTTGCCCGTGGACGCGGAGAGGGCATACAAATTTCCGTCAGTCGCCCCGACATACACGATACCCTCCGCCACAGCGGGCGTGGTGCGGAACTGGGCATCTAGCGGCTGGTCCGCAGGATAGCGCCAGAGCAGGCGTCCAGTTTCCGCATCGAGCGCGTAAAGGCGGTCACGGCACGCGTAATAGATGACGTTGCCCACGATGGCTGGCGCAGCGGGGTTCTGGGGGGCAAACGTAGCCGTGTAGCGCCAGTGTATCGACACTGGCATCTGGATGCCTCCAGGGGCGATACCATCGTGCGTGGGCGAGTAACGGTAATTCGTCACATCTTGGGCGAACGCCTCGCGTCCTGCCAGCAGTGCTGCTGCGCATACCAGTAGCACACGAAGCCAATTGGCGGCAATGAAACCCCTTCGCATCGTCGTCTCTCCTCGCATCGGGCTTGTTTACAGGCTTGGTTTATCTTACCCCAGAACGAGCGTCGATTCCTTCTGCATCTCTTTGCTTTAGACGCTAGCAATCGTTCTCTGGTTACTGGCGGGAACTTTTCAGGTCGTGATTCCGTAATATGTAGTAGCGCATGTCCTCCTTTTCACACTGTCCATCATATCGATGGAGCCTGCTTTACAGAGCGCTCGTCCAACCCCGATGGCTCTGGAAGCAGGCACTTTTTTCTCTGCTGGCTTGCCGCATTCCTTGTTCCACAGTACAATAGAACTATCCTCTTTGAGGGGGTGGAGCGTGTCTTCTCTTTGGGAGGTATCGGCGCGGCTGCTGCTGGCTTGTGTGTTGGGAGCGGTGGTAGGACTGGAGCGCGAACTGCATGGTAGACCCGCTGGCTTGCGAACGCATATTCTGCTGTCGATGGGGGCTGCGCTGTTCGGAATGGTCTCCGTCAGCATGAAGGGAGCTAGTGGCGACCCCACGCGCATCGCTGCACAGGTGGTGACAGGTATCGGCTTCATTGGGGCGGGGACAATTATCCATCTCGGGGGAACTGTACGAGGTCTGACAACTGCAGCCAGCATCTGGGCAACTTCCGCCATCGGATTGGCGGTCGGATTGGACCGGCGGTTTTGGATGATGGCAGTGGTGGCGACCGTCATCGCGTTCCTGACACTCACGCTGGTGAACCTGTTAGAGGATTTTCTCCGCTTGAAGCGTCGGGTGCGGGAGATGGAGGTGGTGGTGCGAGAAGACCAGGCTGTTCTCGACTCGTTGCTGCACACACTGGCTGCAATGCGCGTGGAAGTGCAATCCATCCGCACATTGCCAAGTTTGCTACCAGATACCCGTCGTTATGAGCTGCTATTGAACCTGCCCCCGCGTCTCTCGGCGAGGCAAGTACTTGGCAGGGTAGCGCAATGCCAACAGGTGATTGAGGTGAAGTGGGACTGATGCCAACATTTTTGGACGTAAAGCTTGTGGACGACATCGTCCGCCATGCTCTCGAGGAAGATGTCGGGACGGGGGACATCACGACCTTGCTTACAGTGCCGCCTGGCACCGAGGCTGTTGGTGAGTTCATTGCGGCACAGGCTGGGGTATTGGCGGGATTGCCCGTCGTGGAGCGTGTATTCCATCAGACAGGTGAACGGATGCAGTTGGAGCCCTTGCTGAAAGAGGGGCAGCACTTTGACGCTGGGGCGGTATTGGCTGCGGTACGTGGTGAGGCGCGTGCCATATTGGTCGGTGAGCGGGTGGCTTTGAACTTTTTGCAGCGGCTGTCGGGCATTGCGACGCTGACGGCTCGCTTCGTAGAGGCGGTGCGTGACCTTCCTGTGCGCATCTGTGATACGCGCAAGACAACACCTGGTTTGCGTTATCTGGAGCGTTATGCGGTACGGGTAGGCGGCGGCTTCAATCATCGATTCGGGCTATATGATGCTGTGTTGATTAAGGACAATCACATTGCGGTGTGTGGTGGTATCGCCGAGGCGGTCTGTCGCGTCCGGCGCATGTTACCGCACACGATGAAGGTTGAGGTCGAGTGCGCTACCCTTGAGCAGGTCCAAGAAGCGCTGGAGGCAGGCGTGGACGTTCTTTTGCTGGACAACATGACGGTGGACGACCTGCATGAGGCTGTGCGCTTAGCAAAGGGACGGGCTTTTATAGAGGCGTCGGGCGGAGTACGCTTGGACACGGTGCGCCAGATTGCCGAGACGGGGGTAGACGCCATCTCTGTCGGCGCACTCACGCACTCCGCGCCCGCTATCGACATCAAGCTTGAGCTGCGGTTGGCATGAGCCTGTTTACACCCGCCGCGCTCGCATGCGTGCTTCGCGTCGTGCCGCTTTCTGCTTCTCTTCCTTGCGTTTGCGTCGCTGACGCAGTTCACGCTGTCGCATGCGCATGGCATCGCCTCCTTCCCAGGTTTCCCAAAAGCAGATTCTACATAGAGGAACACAGAAAGTCAAACGTCGGTTTGTTTTGGATTTACCGCCCGTCGCCTATTGACTCTTTGCCACGAAAAAGTTTATAATCTACCAAACTGCGGAGGTGTCTGGGACTTTTTCGGGGACACCGCGCATTGGCTGGAGAGGTAAGGAAGCAAATCATGCAACGAGAGTTACCCGCGCTTAACGTCATTTTGGTAAAGCCTTCAAAGTATGACGATGATGGTTACGTGATACACCATGTCAAGGGCGTGTTACCGTCCAACACCTTAAATGCTCTGAACGGGTTATTTCGCGAAGCCGCGCGAAAGTTGGGCATCGCCATCGAGATGCATCTCATCGACGAGACCGTGCAGCTGGTGGTGCCCGAGCGGGTGATGCGCAAATGGGCGATCCCGGGCGTTCCGACGTTGGTAGGGCTCGTCGGTGTGCAGACGAACCAGTTCCCCCGTGCAGTCGATTTAGCGCGGCGTTTTAAGAAGCTGGGGGCGATGGTTATCATCGGCGGGTTCCATGTGAGTGGTTCGTTGGCGCTGTTAGGTTTGACGCCAGAGCTGCAGCAGTTGCGTGCGGAAGGTATTAGCCTGTTTGCAGGGGAGGTGGAGGGACGCACCGAGGAGCTGCTGACGGATGCACTCAGTGGAAAGCTCAAGTCCGTCTACTGGCTTGGGGAGTTGCCTGACTTGTCTAAAGATTGGGCTGCCCCGCTGGTAGACGAGAAGGTGGCGCGGCGGTTTATGCTGCCGTATGCGGGCACGATGGACACGTCACGCGGATGCGTGTTTAAATGTTCGTTTTGCACCATTATCCACGTTCAGGGGAACTCAATGCGTTATCGTTCGCCCGAGCTCATCGAGAAACACGTGCGCGAGCATTATCCTCGTGTCAAACATTATTTTTTCACTGATGATAACATGTCGCGCAACCCGCGCTGGAGGGAGATCTTCGAACGGCTTATCAAGATGCGGGAGCAAGAAGGCATTCGCATTACCTTCATGATGCAGGTGGATGTCCCCTCCTACCGCATTCCCGATTTTGTGGACCTAGCTGCGCGGGCCGGCTGCTCACAGGTTTTTATCGGGCTGGAGAGCCTGAACCCAGAAAACCTGAAGGCAGCTTCCAAAGGGCAGAACAAGCTGAACTTCTTTGCTGAGATGGTGCAGGCATGGCGTCGCTACGGCATCGCGGTGCATACCAGCTATATCATCGGCTTCCCGTTTGACACGGTGGAATCGGTTCGACAGGACATCACCACACTGATGGAGGTAGTGCAGCCCGATCAGGCGAGCTTTTTCATGCTGACGCCCTTGCCCGGTTCTGTCGACCATATGGAGATGACGAAGCGAGGCGAATGGATGAGCCCCGACTTCAACGAGTACGACAGCTTCCACGCGGCGCAAAACCACCCCAACATGAGCAAGGAGGAATGGTTCCAGGTCTACCGTGAGGCGTGGAAGCGATTTTACTCGGCGGAAAACTTAATTAAGGTGCTGCGACGTGCGTCCCCAGAGTCCTACTGGGGCATCTTCAAGAATGCGGTGTGGTATGCCTACGCTACCCATTGCGAAGAGGCACACCCAATGATCACCGGCTTCTGGAGGATGAAAGGACGTACCGAGCGACGCCCTACTTTCCCGATGGAGAGCCGTCTAGCGTATGCTTGGCGACGCACGAAGGATACCGCTGTGCTTGCAGGGCGTGTTTTCCGGCTCATCCTGATGTTCGAGAAGGTATGGCGGGCGACTTGGCTCACTAAGCGTACGGCAGAGTGGCGCGAGAGCGTCGCGCAGATGACAGAGGCGCAAGTTCGAAAGCAGCAGCGGGCTATCGCGAAGTTGGTGGCGTTTGTTACCTATCTGCACTTGCGTATGGGTCAGTCCCGCGTGGCATGGCAAGATGCCTGGCAGCTGCTCAAGCGTGGCAAGCTGTGGCATCCCCGCCTTTATCTCAGCAGCCTGTACGGTGCCATGCTGAGCGTGTCCGAAATGATGACCCGCGGCTGGCTGTTCTTAATGAACCTCGTGCTGGAGACATGACAGGGGTCACTGGAGCCTCCTTTGCTCTAGCGAGGCCAGGCAGTGTTTGCGCTCACTAACGGCAGCCAGGTAGGTTGCTCCTTGTTCACCTTCCGAGTTGAACCTGAGTAACGCTCAATCCATTCGTGGGGGCTGCACCGCGCGGGCAGGAGACAGCGCGTTTTTCACAGAAAATCTGTGCTGATCACTTTCGGGAGCAGCGGGGTCACGTTCATGGCGAAGTTGCGAATGCTCATCACTGCTACGGCGGATCAGGTTAAAGAACCCTTCCTGTGGCGGTTAGGCAAGGACTATAACGTAGTTGTCAACGTAAGGCGAGCAAACTTCACGGAAGACGGCGGCTACGCATACGTGGAGCTGGAAGGTTCCGTGGAAGAGATTCAGCGGGCGACGGCGTGGCTTCAGACCACTGGTATGATTATCGAGCCCGAGGATAGGTCGCTGTTTCCTGAAGCGAAACCGGGGTAGCAATGACCGACCTACCCTATATTGTGGGGGTTGATATCGGCGGCACGAAGGTAGCGTGCGTGCTGGCGGATGCGCAGGGGAACATCCTTGCCCGACAATGGCAGCCCACGCAGTCGGAAGCGGGTTGGCAAGGGGTGGTGTGCCAGCTGTTCGGGATGACGGAGGCGGTTCTGCAAGGTGTAGACCGTCGTCAGGTGCGCGGAGTAGGTATCTCGTGTGGCGGACCTCTGGACAGCGAGAAAGGCATCGTGTATTCACCGCCAAACCTGCCCGGCTGGGACGCAGTGCCGATTAAGCAGCTGTTCGAGGAGCGTTTCGGCTTGCCCACGCGCCTGGAAAACGATGCCAATGCGACCGCCTTAGCCGAGTATCGTTTTGGTGCAGGGCGAGGCACGCGCAACATGGTGTTCATGACGTGGGGCACTGGCATCGGGGGCGGCCTAATACTGGAGGGCAGGCTCTATCACGGTAGCAATGACCTTGCAGGCGAGGTCGGGCATACTACTATAGTGCTGGATGGGCCGGTTTGCGGGTGCGGCAAGCGCGGGTGTTTGGAAGCGTTGGCATCAGGGCCTGCCATTGCGCGCCGTGCGAGAGAGCTAGCCCACGAGGCACCGGAAAGCCTACTGTGGCAGAGGACGCCGCCAGCGGAGGTGACGGCGCAGCACGTGGTGGAAGCGGCCCGCGAGGGCGATACTTTCGCGCGGTTCGTGCTGTCGGAGGCGGCGACCTACATGGGCATTGGTATCGCGAACCTGTCACAGATTTTGAACCCGGAGCGGGTAGTTCTGGGCACGATTGCGATTAAGGCCGGCGACCTGGTGTTGGAGCCACTGCGGCGTGCATTACAGGTACACGCGTGGGGTAGGGTACGAGAGGTGTTGAAGGTCGTGCCCGCTGAATTGGGGGATCGTGCCCAAGACCTGGCAGCGATATGCCTGTGGCTACAGCCATAGCGCGAGAGCGCATGGGGACTGGTGTCCTCCGCAGCCTTCAAAGCTGTCTGCGGGGTGGGTTGCCCCCGTCCCGGGTGGGTTCGATTCCCACGCGCTCTCGCCAAGTTAAGAACATTGCGGAGGCGCGTGTTGTTCATGGGGTGTAAGGCTACGCTTCCTGTATCGGCAAGGTAGCGCGCCTTCGGTCGCGTGCGAAAGCCCGCCGGAGGGGTATTTGCTAAATCTCGAAGAGGTAGAAGAAGCCATCTGGCAAGCTGCGCACCGACCCGAGCTCGACGAGACGGCATTGCTTTTATGGTTGCGCCGGCAGTTTGCCGCAGCTATCGCCTCCCAAGCGGTGCAGCAGCTTCGCCTGCGCCGTCGTGCCAAGCGAAAGTTCTCCCGCGCCGAGCAGATGTGGTTCACGCCCGAAGGATTAGAGCAAAGCTCAGCGGAAGTGGTAGCCATCTATCATGCATCGCGCTTTCCGCATGGGGTGCTGGTGGTGGACGTAGGATGTGGCATCGGAGGGGACTTACTCGCTTTGGCACAGCGCGGAGAGGCTGCTGGAATAGAGCGCGACGGCATGTGTGTGCAGTTCGCCCAAAAGAATCTGCAAGCGTATGGGGCAGAGGCGCATCTGGTTCACGCAGATGCCACACAGCTGAGATTACATGAAGCGGAGTACCTGTTTTGGGACCCGTCGCGTCGTAATGCGTTAGGGCGCACGTCGGATGTCGCATATTGGTCGCCCCCGTGGGCGACGGTTTGTGCGCTCTCGGAGGCGTCCCGCGGTGCGTTGGTCAAGACTTCGCCTGTAATGGAGGAGGCACAGATTCCATTCAGCAGTGAGCGAGAGTATCTCTCAGTCGGAGGCGAATGTCGGGAGCTCTTACTCGCGTTTGGAGAGTGTCGGCAAGGGTTCGGGCGCAGTGCGCTCGTTTTGGAAAAGCAAGCAAGGCTGGTCGCGCATGATGCGGCCCCGCCATCTGTTCGTGAACCGCAAAGCTGGATATATGACCCCGACCCTGCCGTTGTCGCTGCTCATCTGCTGCCGGAGCTAGCCGAGCTGTTGAACGGCTCACTATTGCACCCGCAGATTGCCTACCTTACGTCGGAGTGCCTTGTGCAGACCCCCTTCGCCCGTGCCTATCGAGTGGTGGAATACTTCGCGTATTCTCGGAGCAGGCTTTTCCAGCGGCTACGCACCCTGCGAGCAGGCTATATCACGGTGAAAAAGCGGGGCGTGGCTGTGGAGCCAGAACAGTTGACGCGCCTGTGGAAGCCTGTAGGCGATCAAGCCGTTACTGTGCTGCTCTACAGAACCGACAAGGGGTTCACCGCAGTGTTGGCGGAAGATACGGGCTTTGATAGCAGCTAAAAAATGCGGTTTATAAGAATGTAAAGGTGGCTGTATTTACTGATGAGACGAGTCACTTGCTAACGGCGTCGTTTAGTCTAATACCCGCAACACTGTTCACTTGGCCTAATGCATGGATGAACGTGTTGGCGTCGAAAAGGTTGAACAGCTTGAGATTGGGAGACGCGGTCACCTTCAAAAACTGGACAATGTTCCCAGTGCCTGATGGACTGCCCGGCGAGCCCGACGAACTAAACCGGGATAATGCGCTGCAGGCGGGGCTGGTCTCCGTCGCGGAGGTGCATGACGCTGGTGTTGTAAACTGAGTAAGGGTTACCAACCCCGCTACAGTTGCCGAGCTGATGGCTGAACTGCATATTCGCGTGGCGTAACTACGCACAGCCCTTTGACCTGACCCCTTGTGCAGGACTCGCGCGCAGACGAGGGAATAGTAAGTAAGGCGTAGCCAGCAAGGGGGGATGCGAATATGAAAGTGCAGATGGGCGTTCGCGAGCTGGAGTTGGGCAGCAAGTATTTGGGTGACCTGCGCGACTGCAACGCACTTCTGGGGAATGTGGAAGCCTTACGGGCGCGCATGGCGGAGGACGGTTACCTGCTTATCCGTCGGTTCCATGACCCAGAGCGAGTGCGAGCGGCACGGCGGGTGGTGCTGGAAAACCTTGCCGCCAACGGACAAATCGATTTGCGCTACCCGCTAGAACAGGCAGTCATTGCAGAGGGCGCGCGTGGGGCGTTCCTCGGCGGGGCGAGGGCGGTCACCCACACTCCAGAGTTCCTTGCGGTCGTGGAATCGCCTGAGGTTATGCAGTTCTTCACCGACTTTCTCGGAGCACCCGCAATCACCTTTAATTACAAGTGGCTGCGTGCGGTGGGCACAGGCGACTTCACCGGTGCGCACTACGATATCGTTTACATGGGCAGAGGAACTACGAACCTGTACACCATGTGGACTCCGCTGGGCGATGTTCCGCTGGAAAAGGGACCGCTCGCCATCCTGGAGGGTTCCCATCGGTTGGAGCGGCTGAAAGAGACCTACGGGCGGGTGGACGTCGACCGCGATAAGATCGAGGGCTGGTTCTCCAACGACCCGATAGAGATGGTAGACAAGTTTGGCGGGAGGTGGCTGACCACAGAGTTCGAGGCGGGCGACGCCATCATCTTTGGGATGTTTACCATGCATGGTTCGCTGAACAATGTAACCAACACCTATCGTCTCAGTTGCGACACTCGCTATCAGCGGGCAGATGAGCCTGCCGACGAGCGGTGGATTGGCGAGAACCCGAAAGGACACGAGGTTCTGGGCAAGGAGGCATTGCAGTCCATTCAGGAAGCGCGCAAGCGGTGGGGGCTGTAGCTGTCGTGTTTCTGAGTGCAGAAAAGGTAATTAAGGAGGGGAAAACGTGGGCAAGGTCTCTCGGCGAGAGCTCTTGCGGGCAGGTGTCAGCGCGGCAATTGGCTTCCCGATGGTGTTGCCTGCGTCAGCGGTTGGACGAGGGGGAGCGCCTGCGCCCAGTGAGCGCATCGCCGTCGGTCTCATCGGCGCGGGCGGAATGGGCCGAGTCAACCTGCACAATTGCGCACAGTATCCTGACGTGGTGGTCACCGCTGTCTGCGACGTGTGGAAACAGCGCCTGGATGCCGCGCTGGAGCCATTCAAACGCACGGCGAAGGGGTACCGCGACTATCGCGAACTTCTAGAACGGTCAGAAGTCGACGCGGTGATTATCGCCACGCCGCCCCACTGGCACGCCCTACAAGCGATTCATGCTGCGCAGAAAGGCAAGCATATCTACCTGCAGAAGCCGATGACCCTTTATCCCGATGAGGGCCTTGCCGTGCGCAACGCGGTGCGAAAGCATGGCGTCATCACCCAGATCGGCACGCAAATCCACGCCAGCGACAATTTTCGCCGCGTGGTGGAATGGGTGCGCTGCGGAAAGCTAGGGCATATTGGTGTGGTACGCACGTTCAACGTGATGAATCAGACACCACAGGGGATTGGTCACGCCCCCAAAGAGCCGCCGCCTGCCGATTTGGATTGGGAGATGTGGTTGGGACCCGCCCCTAAACGCGAGTTCAACCGCCTGCTGGTCGCCGATGCTTACTACCACAGCTCGTTTTGGGATTACTCCGGCGGATGGACGATGGGCATGGGCCCGCCCATCATCGACCTGCCCGTGTGGGCGTTGGAATTGGGAGTGCCGCTGGTCACCCACTGCACGGGCGGACGGTTTGTGTTGCGCGACGACGGCGACGTACCTGACACCCAGGAAGTGCTTTGGCAGTACCCTGGCGTTACCATGACCTGGACCATGAATCTGAGCAACAGCTTCGCGTGGGACTTCGGGCGCGGACATCCCGCTCGCCGATTGGGCATCTACTTCCATGGGGTCAACGGCACGCTGTTTGCGGACTATGGCAGGCACGAGGTGGTTCCGGAGGGTGAGCTGCTGAAAGACCCGACACCTCCTCCGCCGAGCATTCCGCCCTCACCGGGGCACGAGCGCGAATGGCTGGACTGCATCAAGACGGGCAAACAGCCCAGCTGTAGTGTGGAGTACCATTACCGCATCGACCTTGCGCTCACGCTGGCAAACGTGGCGTACCGGGTGGGGCGAGCCATCCGCTTCAACCCGCGCACGGAGCGCATCGAGGGCGACCGCGAGGCGCAGCGTCTGGCTCGCCCGCAGTACCGACCACCATGGAAGTTTCCAGAGGAGTATCTGAGGTAAGGACATCTGCCTGTCTTGATGAAATCGAATAAATGGAATACCATGACGTGTGTAGGGGGTGCTGACGATGGGAACAAAGACTCACCAACTGCTTGCCAATGGGCGGGCAACCGTGCTGGCGCTGGCTCTTCTGCTGGGGCTGGCTGCGTCGGCTTCGCCTTCTCGATGGGCTATCACTATGACCTGATACGCGAAGTCATGCGAAAGGAGGGCTTCTCCAGAGACGCTTTCTGCGTGGCGCTGGTGGCAAACTCATACACCGATATCTTTCAGGAAGAAGCGGCGGAGTGGGTGATCGACGATGACTTCTGCCGCACCTCTTTGAAGCCAAACAGGGAGGCGGTTTCCGTAAGTTAGAGCGAGTAGACCTACAGCGCCGCGTTGTGGTGTACGCCGATGTGTCTTCCTTACCCCCTCTGGACACGCCGGTTATCCGCGAGGCTTTCGCTTTCCTGTCGGGGAGCGCACCAGACTATCATTCGGTACGGTGGCTTCGGGTTCGTTCTGGCTGCCACCGACGGGCTGGGCACTGGATGTCTATGAACATCCGGACTATCGCGGTCATCGGCTGTCGCTGTCGGGAGAACCTCCATGATGAGGGGTGGGGGGACTGGATCTCTTCGGTTCGCGTGGTGCAGAAGCCGGCTGAGACTGTGCGCTACGCCGTGCTGTGGACAGATAGAAACTATCAGGGAGCGGCACTACAGCTCTTCGCAGAGTTGCCAGGTCTGTTTGCCTATGGCTTCTACTCTGACCTGTCGCCGTTTGACTTTAACGATAAAGCGGTCTCCATAAAAGTTCCTGCTGGCTGCACGGTGGAGGTATACGAGCAACCCCACTTCGCGGGGCAATCACGACAGTTCACCAGCAGCGTCTCCGACCTGCGCGCGGTGGGTTGGGACAAGAAGGTCTCCTCTGTGCGAGTAAGCTTCTCGCCAGTGCAGGCAAAAGGTTCTGAGCGCGAAGCCATTCTTCAGGCATTGCGCGAGGCCATCAAACGTTTCCCTGATGAAGACCCCATGCGTCTGGGTTTCCAGTACGCTCGGCAAGATGTGCGGTTTCCGCCGGATATCGAGCTTGCTTTTGAGGTGAGGCATATCGCGTGGAAGGACGGATGGGCTTGGGCAGAGGTCACAGGGGAAAACTACGTTGCCGACATCGCTGCCCTGTTGCAGAAGGAAGGCAACCGATGGCACGTCAGGGGCATTGTAAACCCTGCATACGTGCGCTGTCCAGACGAACAGTCATGTCTCGATGTGCTTGCCTACCTGTACCGCACTTTTCAGGCAAAAGCATCTACCGCGCCACGCGATATATTCCCTGACATCCACCCTGATCGGCTGGAGATACTCCGCACCCTACGGAAGGCAATCCCCGTGCAGCGTGCAGTGCTTCTGGTGAGGGAGTTCGAAATGCGTGGCGACAAGGTGCGTGTCACAGTACACCCACGCAGCCCGGATGGCATGGAGCAATACGAACCCGTGACGGCGGTCATGCAAAAGGAAGGAAACGTTTGGGGTGTCGTTTCGATAGACACCGTAGGCGAGGAAGAATAACCCCGTCCCGCAACTCCACTCCTGGTTTGCGGCAGAGGGGCGTGTTTGCTTCTGGAGTATCACCAGGTGGTGGACGGGTTTACCTCGGTGTACGTGGGCACCGCACCGATACTAGCGGAGGTTCTACGACCGATAGCGCAGGAGGCGGGAGTGCGTTTGTGGAGCAGTCAGCCCGATATCGTGTATGGCTGTGCGGATGCCGTTTCCGTCACCGCCACCACCGATGGGGAACGAGAAATTCACTTGCCAAAACCGATGCGGTTGTGGCAAAGCCGTTCCACCAACCAAGCCATCTTTCGTCTGAGGATGCGCGAAGGGGAAACGGCGGTGTTTACTGCACCTTGAGTCGCTGAGAAGGCTTTCGACGCGGATGTCCACGGGGAGTTGCACGTCGTTTAGCTTCCCTGAGGACGCCAGCTGGAGGCCGAACATGGTACAACACAGCAGGATTTTGGGCTTCTTTTCACGAATTTGTTTTTCACTTGTGCCGAAAGACTACCAAAAAATTGTTTTATCGGGGTAAAATAATTTCGGCGTTTGTGATTGTGAATTCATTCACGTGAAAAAAGGGAATGACGGATGCTTAACACGTATACTCCTGTACTGGTGTTAGCAGTGTTGGCAGCGGTGCTGGCTGTCGGCATGGTGGTGCTTTCCTTCCTGCTGGGTCCCAAGCGACCTGATGCCCGCAAGGTGTCTCCCTACGAGTGCGGGGTCACCCCTGTTGGCTCTGCACGCGAACGGTTTCCCGTGAAGTTCTTTCTGGTAGCCATGCTGTTCATCATCTTCGACGTGGAGACCATCTTCCTTTACCCGTGGGCGGTTATCTTCAAGGACGCTCCGAAATCGGCGCAGCTGTTTAACCTGATCGAGATGGGTGTGTTTATTGCTATTCTGTTTGTGGGGTATTTCTACATGCTAGGCACGCGCGCGCTGGAATGGGAGGAGTCGGAGCGGGCGCAGCCGCGCCGAGTAAACCTTAGTGCGGTCGCCCAGCGTCTTGACGCTGCCACCGTCTCACGGCGGGAGGTCGCATCGCCCAATTAAGGAGGAGACCATGAGCCTAACGAGCGCACAGGAGACGACCGAGCGAACGGAGGTGCTGCGTCTGCGGGAGCGGTTCCCGCAGGCGATACAGGAGGTCTACACCTTTCGCGGTGACACATGGGTGGTCGTCGACAAAGCCTACCTACTCGAGGTCTGTCGCTTCTTGCGCGACGACCCCGAACTCAGCTATCGGTTTCTCTCCGATGTGGTGGGCATTGACCAGTTGGGCAGGCGAGAGCCGCGCTTTGAAGTGGTGTACAACCTGTATTCGTTCCGCACCTTTTCGCGATTGTTCCTGAAAGTGCGCGTGGCGGAGAACGAAAGCGTCCCGTCGGTGGTCGAGATTTACCCCGCGGCGAACTTCCCCGAGCGTGAAGTGTATGATATGTTCGGCATTGTGTTCGAGGGGCATCCCGACCTGCGCCGTATCCTGATGCCCGATGATTGGGTGGGACATCCGCTGCGCAAGGACTTTCCGCTGGGTGGCGAGCAAGTGGTCTTTGATCAGGGAACGCTTGGGCCATCCATTGAGGAGGTACAGACTCCGCATCCTGGCGAGTCCTTCTTTGGGAAGACGGGGCTGTCTAGCAGGGAGTAGCAGGTGGAGGCAGGCATGAGCATCGCGCCAGAACAGATGGAAATACTTCCAGGAGCCACCGAAGGCTCAATGATTATCAACATGGGGCCCCAGCACCCCAGCACGCACGGCGTGTTGCGCCTAGTGGTGGAGCTGGACGGCGAGACTATCGTGAACGTTGTACCCCACATCGGCTATCTACATACAGGAATCGAGAAGACCTGCGAGTACGAGCAGTATCAAAAGTGCATTCCGCTGGTGGAGCGGATGGACTACCTTTCCGCCATGAACAACTCGCTGGCGTTCGTGCTGTCGGTGGAGAAGCTGCTGGACATCGAGGTTCCGCCGCGCGGGGTGTGGATGCGCATGATTTTCAGCGAGCTGCAGCGCATCGCCAGCCATCTGGTGTGGCTGGGCACGCATGCTCTGGACATCGGTGCGATGACGCCGTTCTTCTACTGCTTCCGCGAGCGTGAGCGCATTCTGGATATGTTCGAGCATCTCTCTGGCGTGCGGATGTTCCCGTCGTGGATTCAGGTGGGCGGCTGGCGCGCAGATATGCCCGAGGGACTGCTAGAAAAAATCGCGGCGTTTGTGGAAGATTTTCCGTCCAAAGTGGACGACTATGAGGGGCTGCTGAGGGAGAACCCGATTTGGATTGAGCGCACGCGCAACATCGGCATCATTACCGTCGACGAGTGCATTGCGCTAGGCATCAACGGACCCATCTTGCGCGGCAGCGGCTATGCCTACGACATCCGTAAGGCGAACCCCTATCTCTACTATGACCAGGTGGAGTTCGACATCCCGACAGGCACCGTAGGCGATGTGTACGACCGTTTCCTAGTGCGTTTGGAAGAGATGCGCCAAGCCACGCGCATCATCAAGCAGTGCTTAGAGCGCATTCCAGAGGGACCTGTCAGCAGCGACGACCGCAAGGTGGTTCCACCGCCACGCGAAGAGCTGGACAACAGCATGGAGTCGTTGATTCACCACTTTAAGTTGTGGACAGAGGGCTTCCGTCCCCCAGAGGGCGAGGCATACGTGCCTATCGAGGGACCCAAAGGCGAAATCGGCTACTATGTGGTGAGCGACGGCAGCAACCGCCCGTGGCGGGTGAAGACGCGACCGCCCTGTTTCATGAACCTGCAGGCGCTACCGCTGATGAGCAAGGGGCACATGATTGCCGACATCGTGGCTATCATTGGTAGCATTGACATCGTGTTGGGAGAGATCGACCGATGAGCGAGCGGATTCAACTGGGCGAGTATCCCCGAGTGCGACGCATCGACGAGAAGAAGCCGCCCGAGCTGCGCTTCTCCCAGCAGGCTGTGGAGGAGCTGGAACGCATCAAGCAGCACTATCCGACCAAACGAGCTGCGATGCTACCCGCCCTGTGGATTGCCCAGCGGGAGTACGGAGGCTACCTGCCGCCTGAAGCGTTAATGGAGGTCGCATACCGCATGGGTACGTCGTATGCGGTGGTGGAGGGCGTTGCGACCTTCTACACGATGTATAACAAGCGACCTGTTGGGCGGGTGATGCTGGAGGTATGCACCAATCTGACCTGTTCCATCTGCGGGGGCTATGAGATCTTACGTTATCTGGAACGGAAGTTGGGTATACGGGTGGGTGAGACCACACCCGATGGGCAGTTCACGCTGACCGAAGTAGAGTGCCTGAACGACTGCGGCAATGCGCCTGTGATGCAGGTGGGCAATCGCTATTTCGGCAATCTCACCCCCGAGAAGCTGGACGCTTTGCTCGAAGAGCTGAAACAAAGCGACCAGCACACGGTAGTGCAGCTGGCAGATACCATCGTGCAGTGCCATCTGTCGGAGAGCGAGCGTCAAGCCATTGCCGAAGCGTTAGCGAAAAGCGGTGTCTCGCAGGAGGTAGAAAATGGGTGAATTGCGGGTGTTGTTTGAGCATCGAGACGTGCCTGGTATCGAAACTCTCGCTGTGTATGAACAGCACGGCGGATACAGTGCCTTGCGCAAGGCGTTGGGCATGACCCGCCAGCAGGTAATCGACGAGGTCAAGGCATCTGGCGTGAGAGGGCGCGGCGGCGCAGGGTTCCCCGCGTGGATCAAGTGGAACGGCATCCCGAAAGACGAGCGACAGCCCCATTACGTGCTGTGCAACGCTGACGAAGGCGAGCCGGGCACGTTCAAAGACCGCGAGCTGATGATGCGCCTACCGCATCAACTGATTGAGGGCATGGTCATTGCGGGTTACGCCACGCTGGCGAAGGTCGGTTACATCTACATTCGCGGGGAGTATACCGAGCCTGCCCGCGTGATGCGCCGCGCCATCGATGAGGCTTACAAAGCGGGCTATCTCGGCAAGAATATTCTGGGCAGCGGGGTGGATTTCGACCTGTACATCCACATGGGCGCGGGTTCGTATGAGTGCGGTGAAGAATCGGCGATGATGAGTTCGCTGATGGGCGAGCGGGGTCAGCCGCGCCTGAAGTTTCCCCACGCGCCCCTGCCCACCATCGCGGGCTTGTGGGACTGCCCGACCTTGATAAACAATGTGGAGACCCTGTCCTGCGTCCCTGCCATCATCCGCAACGGCGGTGCGTGGTATGCGTCGATGGGCACCGAGA
>Ga0272447_1000599_pt1 | contig 26207 bp, 26 predicted proteins | sample YNPCB0133_FD_194589 | JGI IMG/M metagenome (GOLD analysis project Ga0272447, IMG submission 194589) | Hot spring microbial mat communities from Yellowstone National Park, WY, United States - YNP-CB-013-3 | ecosystem: Environmental > Aquatic > Thermal springs > Hot (42-90C) > Sediment | place... | reverse complement strand
GGTCAGTCCGGTCATAGAACGTAATTTCTCCGGGTTTTCGATGATGGATCGATACTTGCACATCGCGTCTCCCTCCATTTCAGTTCGTATGAAAATAGTATACCATTAAACCTTGATGAAGTCTAGTTTATTACCATCAGCAATCTGGAACTGGCGGGCGATATTCAGCCGGGTCAAACCATTTTTGTCAGCGAACCGGATAGACCTCAACAAATCTCTTTCGTTGTTCAGAGTAAAGCACAGGCGACTGGGAAGATGGGGGCGTACACCCCCTGTCTGCGACTCCTGGCCTCCCCCGACCAGTTTCTGGCTCTCGTCCCTGCTGCTGCGGCGCTGGAGATTGCAAAAAACATCCGTCAAGAGTACCAGAAACAATTCGGCAAAGTTCAGAACCGCCTGCCTCTCTTCCTTGGCCTGGTCTTCTTCCAGCGCAAGATCTCGCTGACTGCGGTGATGGATACTGCCCGGCGGATGTTGGCTAGCGAATTTGCGAATGGCGAATGGCGGATAACGGATGCGCCGCAAAATAACGGGAAGATGGTTACCTTGAGTTTGGAGCAAAATGGACAGTGCGTCACCCTCCAGGTTCCGATTGTGATGGGTGATGGAACCACACCGGATAACTGGTATCCCTATTTCTTCTTTAGTGGCACACCGAGTCATGCCCAGCATTACTTTCAACACAATGGCAATTGTCTCGTGCACGTGAACGACCTGAAACAAGGTGATGAAATTGAGATCACCCCCTCCCGCTTTACGTACCTCTTCCTGGAAAACACCGCTCGACGTTTCCGTTTTGACCCTGAACGCGACGTGATGCTGCTGGACGAACTTCCCCGCCTGATGAAGATGTGGGATGACTTGAAGAGCAGTGGTATCACCGATACTGGCCTGCGCAATGTGCAGGCGTTGCTGGAACGCAAGGGCGAGATCTGGGGCAGGAAGAGCAAAGAGTTTGAGCATCTTGCCCACACGACGCTCAAAGAAGCTGGTTTGTTTAAACGAAAGGACCAGAATGGCAATTCTTTGCCTGATGTCGTCACACCGCAAGATGTAGTCAGCGGACGCTTTGCTCGCTGTCTGGAGCTTCATTTGTACATCCTCAAACTGAAGATTAAGGAGTCGCAAGGTGGCGTACCAACCTGATGTACTCAGATATTATGCGCTCGCGCTTGACCCGATCCACGTTGGGACAGGCGGAATGCGTCTGGGGCGCGTCGACCTCTCCATCGTGCGCGAGCCGGGGACGAACATTCCCAAGATTCCCGGCACCAGTCTTGCTGGCGCAGCGCGCGCCTATGCCGCTATGCAGGTCAACGGCAAGTTTCCTGGATGTGCTGGCCAGGGCGGCCACTGCGGCCTGCATGACTGCTCCATCTGCGTTACCTTCGGTTTCGCTAAAGGCAGCGGGATCAGTTTCCAGGGCCTGGCGCAGTTCTCGGATGCGCGGTTGATCTTCTTCCCTGTCCATTCTCTGGCTGGGCCGGTCTGGATCACCTGTCCAGAGATGCTCAAAGCGCTAGAAATCACTGAAGCCGAGCCGTCGGATGAGCAGGTGCGCGTCGCTAGCGGCGTCAAACACAGCGGCAAACTCAACCTGGGCTGGTTGATGCTTGAGGTGGAAGGGAACGCTTTTTCCGTAGACGGCAAACTGAGCGCTATTCCAGACGACATCAAGAAGCGCGCCGTGCTCGTCTCGAACAAGATGTTCGGTCACATCGTCAACGACAACCTGGAGGTGCGAACTTCGGTGAGCATTGACCCGCAGACCGGTGCGGCTGCAGAAGGGGCGCTCTTTACCTATGAAGCTCTGCCTCGCGCCTGTGTACTGTATTTTGACGCGGTGATCAGTGACCCGAAGTTTTATCAGATCAACGGACAGCAACCGCTCAGCACCGGTGGCAAACAACAGGTGATTGATACTGTTCAGCAAGGTCTCGCTCTCTTCGAATTCCTCGGCGTAGGCGGCATGAACACCCGTGGCATGGGGCGGCTGCGTGTGCTGAATCTCAACGCAGGAGGCGCGCAATGAGCGGGCAGAATCTGGATCAACTTTGCGCCCAGTTTGGCTGGAAGATCGCCGATGAAGTTCGCAAAGCGATTGGCAAGAATGCCGAAAACCACATCACCAAATCGCTAGGCGTCTTACAGGAAGATGGCGTCTATGCCTTTTTCTTGTATCAGGCTTCGCGAGGGCAGCGAGAAAAGCCAGGCGCCGACAGGTTACGTGATCAAGCCAAAGAATTGTTGAAAGAAGCTGGCATCAATGGATTTGAAAATACCAGCGATCCCCTGGCGGCTGTGCGCGACCACCTGGCAGGCAACCTGGATCAACTTCTCCTTGCCAGGCGCCTGCTGGAACAGGCCCTGATCTATGCACGTTACCATGCCAAGGCTCTGGAGGGATGAGATGTCCTGGCACAAGTTTCAAGTTATCTACGAACTCCACAGCCCATTGCACGTTGGTTACCACAAGGTGGGAAACGTGCAGCGTACCCGCTACTACATTCCGGCGCGTAACCTCTGGGGTGCGGTGACCGAAGCCCTGACGCGCCGCGGCTTTTCAACGAACGTTGTTTCATCAGGCGACTATCAGCGGGTCGGTGAATGGGTCAAAACTCATTGCGCCTTTGGCTACTGGTTTGTCTATGAGAACTCAAAACTTCTGAACCCCCGCTATTGTAAAGATGGTTTGAAATACGGCGATCTGAGTGTTGCCGGGTTTGAGCGCTGCTATCTAGACTCCCATGTCACTACTGCATTAGACCCGAAGACGAATTCAGCCCAGTACGGAAGTCTACACGAAGTCGAATTCATCGCGCCATATAGTCGAAATGGTGCGCGAACACAGGTAAGTGGTCTAGTATTCCTGGACGATGAAGCGGAAAAGGTACTGAATTGGGAATGTTGGTTGAGCAATCTCCAGGTCGGAGGCGAGCGACGCTATGGCTTTGGGACGCTTCGATTGGTAGAAATGAAGCCGGAGGGTGACTCGATAACCTGCACACGTCCATGTCAATCCGTTTCCAAAAATACTCCTTTCCTTGCACATGTCAGTGTGACGACAAACATCCAGATACGCGGGCAGATCGAGCCGTTGGTTGGTCGAGCAACATCACAAAGTCACGCCTTTGGGTCGGGTTTGACATCTGCCATCATTTGCTGGACTCCTGGATCGACGCCTATGGATGACATACAGGTTCAGTTTGAACCCGAAGGTTATTGGAAGATTGTCTGATGTCCAGGAAGGTGAAGTTTTTTGTGAGTAGATTTGACCCGGAGCGCCGAACTCTATCGAACTATGGAGAAAGGTAGTCATATCTCGATGCCTGCATTGTGCTTTACGATAATACCCAATCCTCATTGCATTGCCTGCTCGTCTGTCCGCGTTGCGCAGGCAGGTATCCGATTTGGGGTTGGAACGCCAGGCGATTGGTGAACATGAATGGGTCTGGCTCTGGCAGGATAAGCCGCAACGCCACTGGACATTGGAGTGGACGACATGAAAGAAAACATTACGTTTCGCCTTGCACTGGCACGCGGCTTTTTGAACGAGGCTCAACAAGACTTCAGCCTGGGTCAATGGCGCGCCACGGTATCCCACGCCCAATTAACAGTCGAAAACGCGCTGAAAGCCGTGATTGGCGTGTTCTTACCGGTTCCAAAAACGCACGATCCCGCGCGCATATTGCTGGAACTCATTGCCCGCCAGCAGATTCCCCCTCGCTGGCAGAAAGACGTGCAACAGGTAGCCGAAATGGGGGAGCCGCCGGGTCCGCAGCTCCACGTGCAGACGGATTATGGAGACGAATTCGGCGGTCGCCTGCCCGGGCGTTGTTTGGCGAGGAGGAAGCCAGAGAGACCCTGACCAGAGCCGAAACCGTCCTTGCTCGAGTCGAGCAACTCGTTCACGAGGCGACTGATGACAATTGATAAAGTCATCGCAAAAATGCCTCGCACGAACCATGTTCAACGTTCAACGCCCAACGTTCAACGTTCAACGCTCACCGTTACCGCTCCCCAGCACGCCAGCGCACAACGTTCAACCTTCAACGTTCAACGTGCAACGTTCACCGTTCGCCGCTCCTCAGCACGTCAGCGCACAACCTTTAGCAGTTCTCACAAAGGTTGCACCTAATGGACAAGGTTGAACACTCCTGGGAATGGCGCGCTCCACGCGATGACCGAAATACATTTCGGTCTACACTCCGCTGGAAGCGGGCATCTCGCGCGAAACGGCAGGCTCAGACAGGGGTCAACGTATCTGAGAAATAACGCCCAACGTTCACCGCCCAACGTTCACCGCCCAACCTTCACCCTTCACCGCCCAACGCCCAACCTTCACCCTTCAACTCACCGCTCACCGCTCCCCAGCACGCCAGCACACAACGCCCACCGCCCACCGCCCAACCTTCAACCTTCACCCTTCACCCTTCACCCCCCGGCTGACTGTGATCAGTCGCTCCAGGCGTGCCAGGGCTGCGCCGCTTTCCAGGCTGTAGCGCGCCTGTTGCAGTCCGTCGCGCAGGTCAGCGGCGCGGTCGGCGGCAACCAGGGCAGCGGCGGCATTCAACAGCGCCGCATCACGTCGCGCGCCCTGATCCTCGCCGGAAAGAATGCCGCGCACGATGGCAACATTGACGGTGACATCGCCGCCGCGCAGCGCTTCACGTGGCGCGGGGGCAAGCCCCAGATCGGCAGCGGTGACTTCGTAGCGCCGCGGCGCGTGACCGGCGCGCACGTCGATCACCAGGTTCGGTCCGCTGAGCGTCAGTTCGTCGAGACCGCCATGCCCGTGGATGACCAGCGCGTGCTGTGTGCCGAGCAGGTGCAGTGCGCGCGCCATCTTTTCCGCCAGCGCCGGGTCGGCGACACCGAGCACCTGGTGGCGCGCATGCGCCGGATTGCTCAGCGGTCCGAGAATGTTGAAGACAGTGCGGATGCCGATCTCGCGGCGCACCGGACCAACGAAGCGCATCGCAGGGTGAAACTTTTGCGCGAACATAAAGCCGATGCCTGCCTGATCCAGACAGCGCGCCACACCGACGGCGTCCAGTTCGATGTTGACCCCCAGCCCTTCGAGAACGTCGGCGGAACCGCAGACACTCGACATGGCGCGGTTGCCGTGTTTGGCGACAATCGCGCCTGCGCCAGCGGCGATGAAGGCGGCGGTCGTCGAGATGTTGAATGTTCCGGCGCCGTCGCCGCCGGTGCCGCATGTGTCGAGCAGCGGCGCGTCGAAGTGAACTGGAATAGCTTTCGCCCGCATCACGCGCGCCATACCGGCGATTTCGGCGTCGGTTTCGCCCTTCAGGTGGAGCGCCGTGAGCAGCGCCGCAACCTGCGCCGGCGTCGCCATGCCGGTCATGATTTCTTCCATCGCTTCGGCGGCCTGGTCTTCGCTGAGATCGTGGCCCCGAACGATCTGAATGATCTGATCACGGATTGGCATCGAGAGACTCCTGTTTCTGTCCAGGTTCGACAAGAAATGTCGGCGGCGCCGGGCTGCCGCCGGTTGATCTGTCCGGTGTTGCTGCGGCGATGCGCGTCAGGCATCCCAGCGCGCGGTCGCCGTAGAGGCATGGGCTTGAGTTGACATAATAAATACCAGAGGTCAACCCCTCGTCGTCCGACCAGATCGGGTAACGTTCTTCCGGCGCCGGTATGCGCTCCTGGAGGATAGACGGCTCTTCGAGTGCGCGTTCGAGCGCTCCTTCCCAGTCGATCGGCGCTGTTTCCCAACCAAAGATGACCTCTGCGCCGCTATACGCATCGTTCGGTTTGAGCGCCAGGCGTTCGCAGTGGCGACGGGCAAAGTCGAGCAGATCGACCCGTTCCCCCTGGTAGCGAGTGGTCCCTCGACGCACCAGCCGCGTCCACGGTACGTGACGCGCTACCGCCATTGCTGACCCGGCGTCGAGGATGCCGCCTGCCGGTCCTTCATCGTCGGAGAGCAGCCACATGATCAGTCTGGTATGCGCCGGTTTGGTGCGGAAGGGGTTGACGATGCACACCACCCGATCGGCGTAGGCACGGATCAGCGGGTGGTGCAGGTCGTACATGGCAAGGAATTCGTGCTGCAACAGACGACGGTAGACCAGATCGACCGGTCGCCACGATGCCCCGCCGTCTGCCAGGCGCGTTTCGACGTACAATCGCCCGCCCTGGTATTGCAGATCATCGGGGGTGCATACCACGGTCGGGAGACCGTCCGCCTCGAAGCGTTGGTGCAGATGATCGATCTCAGACCATGTCGCCACATCGGGAAAATCGACAATTGCGACGGTCGGCGTGCCCCGCCCGCCCCAGGCGCGGTATGCGTCGAGCAGCGTCTGTTGCAACCCCTGACGCACCGGCAGCGCTGTTGCGTGGAAGGTCTCGCGGAATGCCGCCATGATCCGGGTCTGGTCGAAGAGACCGGCAAGCGCTTCGTCGTAGCCGATCCCGATTGGCGACTCGACATTTGCTTCGGTGAACCAGCACCACGCGCCGTCGGGCGCCAGCAAGCCGTCGAGACGCCCGAAAGCCATGGCGCTGGGGTAGCCGGGGTCGATTGCCAGCAATTCGCGTTCGACCGGCGTGAGACGGTACGGCGCCAGCAGCGCCGGTTCGGTCAGCGCTGCGGCGCTCACTGCGCGAATGGCGCGCCCGACGAGTTCAGCCGCATGCAGCAGTGTGTCGTACTGGGCGCGGGTGATGAAACGCGGGCGCATGACCGGACAGATCGGTTGGTCGCGCTGCGGACCAACCAGCATGCCGCGTTCGCGCGTCCCTGTGCCGAGAACGGCGAATGTGTCGCGCGCCAGCGCCTCATCGAGCAGACTGTAGTAGTGCGCGATGATACCGTCGAGGTCGGTCGTCATCTCAATGTCCTGTCAGAAAGTTGCGCAGCAACTCCTTCCCTGCCTCGGTCATGATCGACTCAGGATGGAATTGCACGCCCTGCACCGGATAATCGCGGTGGCGCAGCCCCATGATCAACCCGTCGTCCGTCCAGGCAGTGATGCTCAGACAGGCAGGCAGGTCGTCGCGGCGCACAATGAGCGAATGGTAGCGCGTCGCCAGGAACGGATTGGGGAGACCGGCGAACACACCCTGACCGTTGTGGTGAATGGCGGAAAGTTTCCCGTGCATCACCTTCGGCGCGCGCACGACAGCGCCGCCATACGCCGCGCCGATTGCCTGGTGCCCCAGACAGACGCCAAGGATGGGAATGGTTGCGCCGAGTTCACGAATGAGGGCAACACTGATGCCAGCCTCGTTCGGGGTGCATGGTCCGGGTGAAATGACGATCTTCTCCGGTGCGAGCGCCGCCACATCACCGACGGTCAGTTCATCGTTGCGCCTGACGATCACCTGCGCTCCTAGTTCGCTCAGGTACTGGTAGAGATTGTAGGTGAAGGAGTCATAGTTGTCGAGGAGGAGTATCATACTTCGCCCTCCGCTATATCGATAGCGCGCAGGAGTGCTGCCGCCTTATTGCAACTTTCCTCGTACTCGGCTGCCGGGTCGCTGTCCGCCACCACCCCGCCGCCGGCCTGCACATAGGCGATCCCGTCCTTGACGACCATGGTGCGCAGCGCGATGCAGGTGTCGAGGTCGCCGTTGAAGCCGACGTAACCGACAGCGCCGGCATAGACACCGCGCTGCTCACCTTCGAGTTCGGCAATGATCTCCATGGCGCGGATCTTCGGTGCACCGCTGACGGTTCCGGCGGGAAACACCGCTCGCAGCGCGTCGAGCGCCGTCATATCGCTGCGCAGTTTGCCCGTCACGTGGCTCACCAGGTGCATGACGTGGCTGAACTTTTCAACCTCCATAAATGAGGATACACGCACCGTCCCCGGTTCCGACACGCGCCCCAGGTCGTTGCGTCCCAGATCGACGAGCATCAGATGCTCGGCGCGCTCCTTTTCGTCTGCCAGCAATTCCTGCGCCAGGCGCGCGTCCTCTTCGGGGTCTTTACCGCGGCGGCGCGTGCCCGCAATCGGATGGGTGGTAACGACTCCTTCCTCGACGCGCACCAGCAATTCCGGCGATGCGCCGACCAGGTCGCCTTCGGGGGTGTGGAGGTAGAACATATACGGCGACGGGTTGATCGTCCGCAGGGCGCGGTAGATGGCGAAGGGATGCACACGCACCGGGCGACTGAAGCGTTGCGATGGCACGACCTGAAAAATGTCGCCAGCTGCGATGTACTCCTTGGCGACCTCGACTCGTCGCATGTACTCATCGCGGGTGACGTTCGATGCGACAGCGACCGGCTCAGGCGCATCGAGGGGCCAGGGATCGTAGTTTGCCACGAAAGAAAACGTATGATCCGGCAGCTCGCGCCCTGATGCTGGCAGCGCCTGATTACGAATCGGCAGCGGTCGTTGCAGTCGCTCGATCACCGCCTCGATCCGCGTCGCGGCGCGTCGGTACGCCCCTTCGAGATCTGGATCGTCCAGATGCACGTGAGTCAGCACCTTGATCTTATGGCGCAGATGGTCGAAGACCAGCAACGTATCAACGAATTGCCACAACCCTTCGGGCATCGCATACCCGCGTTTCTCCGGGCGCGGCAGGCGCTCGAAGGCACAGACCGTCTCATAACTGAAGTACCCAACCGCGCCGCCGACGAAGCGCGGCAGGTCGGGCAGGCGCACTGGACGGTAGGCGCTCAGGTAGGAGTGCAGCACCCGGAGCGGATCGGTGTAGGGCAAGGTCTGCTTGTACCCGCCCTGCACCGCGCTGGCGATCCCCTGATCGAACCGCAGCGTCAGGTATGGTTCCGCGCCGATGAACGAGTAGCGCGCAATATGCTTCCCGCCCTCAACTGACTCAAGCAGAAAACTCCACGGTTCACGCGCCACCTTGAGGAATGCCGACACCGGTGTCTCCAGGTCGGCAAGCACTTCAGCGTAGATCGGGCACAGGTTGCCCTGACCGACCAGTGCGCGCATATCGCTCAGCGATGGGGTCAGTTTCATAGTGTGTCCCTTCTCGGAGTTCAACGTTCAACATTCCAGGTTCAACGTTCCAGGTTCAACGTTCCGGTTCAACGTTCCAGGTTCGACGTTCCAGGTTCAACGTTCCAGGTTCAACGTGCAACGTGCAACGTGCAACGCTTCAACGTGCAACCGTAAACGCGCAAGCCCAACGTGCAACCTTTAACCTTCAACCCCTCAGATAAACTTTAACCCCATTGCTTCTTTCATGCGGTTGAGCGTTTCATCGGCTTCAATGCGCGCACGGGCGGAACCGGCAGCCAGGATCTCCTCAACGATGCGCGGATTGCGTTCGTACTGCGCGCGTCGCTCGCGGATCGGTTCAAGGAACGCATTGATCGCAGCGGCGAGTTTGCGTTTGACCTCGACATCGCCAACTTTCCCCTGACGATAGCGTTCTTTCAGGTCATTTACCTCGTCCACATTTGGATTGAAGGCGTCGTGGTAGATGAAGACCGGGTTCCCTTCGACCCTGCCGGGAACATCGGCGCGCACACGATTCGGATCGGTGTACATCCGACGCACCTTCTCTTCAACCGTTCGAGCGTCGTCGCTCAGGTAGATGGCGTTATCCAGGCTCTTCGACATTTTTGCCTGACCATCGATCCCCACTAGCGTCGGCACATCGCCGATCAGCGTTTCGGGTTCAGGCAGCACCTCGCCGTACAGCATATTGAAGCGGCGTGCAATTTCGCGCGTCACCTCCAGGTGCGACGCCTGATCCTTGCCGACCGGCACCAGATCGGCGCGCACACAGAGGATGTCGGCGGCCATGAGCACCGGATACCCCAGCAACCCATACGACGGCTGTTCGATGTGCAAGTCCTGCATCACCTCTTTCAGCGTCGGCACACGTTGCAGACGCGGCACGGTTGTCAGCATGCCGAAGATCAGCGCAATTTCGCTGATTGCTGGCACCATCGACTGCAAAAAGTAGGTCGATTTCTCCGGGTCGATCCCGACACTCAGATTATCGAGCACCACGTGGCGAATGTTCTCGCCGGTCTGCCGTAACCGCTCAAGTTCGGTGCGGGTGGTGAGCATATGCAGGTCGGCGACTAGGAAGAAACATTCATACTGATCCTGCAACCGCACCCGGTTCGCCAGCGTGCCAACATAGTGCCCCAGGTGCATGCGCCCGGTTGGGCGGTCGCCGGTCAGAATACGTTTTTTGGGTTGATTCATAGCACTCCTCCACACGAGTTATGGTATAGTGTTCATCGAAATTACGTTCATCCGCCCGCGAGTGCTGCACCTGCGGGGGATTCCGTTAGACAAACGTCAGCTCATCATCCATGCCATTGAAACCACTCTCCCGCCGCGCGGCTCTGTCCGCCGCTGCGACGTTTGCCATGCTTGCGATGCTCAGTCCGGCTTTTGCACAGGAAGGCGCGTCGCTTGCTGCCCGCAAACCGGTTGTTGCCCCGCTGCAACCGGTTGAAATCGACGTTCGCATTCCCGGCTACACCGGTCCTGCCGCGATTGTTCTGTTCGACAACCGCAAGCGATTCGCTGGCGTCGCCGAGGGGCATATCGAGAATGGCGTCGGGACATTGATCGCCATTCCACGGGGCGCGTTGGGTGCGCAGTGGGCCGCACTTTTCGCTTCCGGTCAGTTCGTCGTGGCCAATCCGGCGCTCTTCACGCTTGATGCACGCACCGAAATCTGGACCGGGCAGGAACGTTTCGACCGGTTCGTTTCGAATGCTGCTGCCATCTTCACCGCTGCCACCCTGTCGTATACTCTTGGCAATGTTGCCTTTCGCGGCTATCGTTCGCCTGACAGCCCGTTGATCTGGTTGCGCGACCACGTGTATGCACAACGCGGTGCACGCTACTTTGATGCTGATCTCAAAACCACCTTTGATGACTTCCGGCGCTACCAGCAACCCGATGGCAGTCTCCCCGATTTCCTGCCGCGCCCCCCATGGACCGACCGCGCCCTGCGGATCCCGGTCGAAGCCGATGTCGAGTACCTGTATGTTCAGGGCGTCTACGAAGCCTGGCAGGCGACCGGTGATGATGGCTGGATGCGCAGCCACCTGGAACCAATGCGGCGCGCCGTTACGTATTCGTTGCAGCATCCACTGCGCTGGGACGCCGAGCGCGGATTGATCAAGCGCCCGTTCACTATCGACACCTGGGACTTCGAGTACGGTCCCACGACGATTGACCCGAATACCGGTAAGCCAGCGCCGCGCCACTGGATCGACGACAAGACGATCTGGGGCGTCTTTCATGGCGACAACACCGGTATGGCGCAGGCGCTGACCATGCTCGCGCGGATGGAAGAGCGTGTCGGCGATGCGAACCTGGCGCGCGTCTGGCGTGATGTCGCCGCCAGTCTGATGCGCAACCTGAATGCGCTGAGCTGGAATGGGCGTTTCTTCCGTCACCATGTTCCTGCACAACCCTTCGACATCCCCGGTGTTGATCGCGAACGGCAGTTGAGTCTGTCGAACGCATATGCGCTCAATCGCGGCGTTTTGACCGTGCAACAGGGTCAGGCAATTATCGACGAATACATTGAGCGTTCCAAAACCATGCACGCTTTTGCCGAATGGTTCAGCATCGATCCGCCGTTTCCGCCGGGGAGTTTCGGGCTTGCCGGACGCAGCGGCGAACTGCCCGGCGCGTATGTCAACGGCGGCATTATGCCGATCACTGGCGGCGAACTGGCGCGGGGCGCTTTCCGCTACGGCAACGAAACCTACGGCTTTGCCATCCTGGAGCACTACTGGCTGCGCATGCTCAGTCGCGGGCGCACCTTTCTCTGGTACCATCCCGATGGCGCCGAGGGCGTCGGCTCTGAGGATACCATCCCGACCGATGCATGGGGAACGGCAGCGATGTTCACCGCGCTGATCGAGGGCGCTGCCGGCATCGAGGATCGGGGCGTCGCCATGCGCGATGTCATCGTCAGCCCGCGCTGGGGCGCAACCGGTCTGACGCAGGCATACGTGTCGGCGCGCTACCCGGCTGGCGACGGTTATCTGGCGTATGTCTGGCGGCAGAACCCGCGCAGTATCGACATCGACCTGAGCGGCGCCTTCGACCGCGCGCAGGTGCGGATGTTGCTGCCGCCCGATGCGCCGGGCAATGTCGAAGTGCTGGTCAACGGTGCGCCGGTGGCGTACAGTAGCGAAACCCTGCGCGCAAGCCGGTATGTCATCATCGACGTGACAGATATGGCAGTTGTTCAGGTACAGGTGCGCTGGTGAGCGCGCAGTGATCACAACGTCGCCCACCACCCGCGCACTTTCTGCGCGCTGAGTAGCAGAAAGTCGTGATCCTGGTCGAAGACTTCCAGCGTGATGACATCATCGTAGCCGACCCGTTTCAGCAGGCGGATCGTCTCCTGCCAGTCGATCTTGCCGGCGCCGATCGGCATATGGTCATCTTCCTGACCGCGGTTGTCGGAAAAGTGCACGTGCCACAGCCGTGAACCGAGCTGGTCGATCAACTGCTCCAGATCGATCCCCGCCACAAACGCATGCCCGACATCGAGGTGCAATCCCAAACGCGGGTCGGCATCGAGAATGGTGCAGATCTCCGTCAGTCCAAAGCGACGCGACGGCGGATGCTCGACGACGATCTGGATGCCGTAGGGTTCCGCCAGGTGCGCCAGTTCGGCAAAACTGGCGCCGTTACGTTTTAGTTCGTCATCGTCCCCGTAGAGCGGGACGCCATGCGAGATGTGGACATTCACCAGGTGCGCGCCGATTGCCGCGAAGACCGGCAGCGACGCCGCCACTTCCTCGACTGCCGCACGACGCACCCGCTCTACCGGCGAGGCGAAGGGCAGATACCAGGCAGTATGACCAACCACGCGCATGCCAGCAGCATCGAGGATCGCGCGCAGTTCCGCTGGATCGAAACTATCGAGCAGCGCTGCCGGTCCCTCGATCGTCAGGTCGAGCGCCTCGAACCCGTTTGCGGCAGCCCAGCGCGCTTCGTCGAGGATGCCGCGCGCAGGATGGTTCATGTACGCCAGGTACATTCCATACACTCCTGTCTTATCCAACCGCTGGTAACCCGGCAAGCGCCATAGCGACCTCTTCCTCGGAGTACTCGTAGTCGCGCAGTTTCCCTGCCATATAGTCGGTATACGCCTGCATATCGAAGTGCCCGTGACCGCAGAGGTTGAACAGGATCGCACGACTGACCCCTTCCTCCTTACAGCGCAGCGCCTCACGGATTGCCCCGGCGATAGCGTGGTTGGCTTCCGGCGCGGGAATGATCCCTTCGGCGCGGGCAAACTGAATGCCAGCGCTGAACGTTTCGAGTTGCTGCACATTGATCGCCTCGATGACGCCCAGTTCAAGCAGGTGGCTGACGAGCGGCGCCATACCGTGGTAGCGCAACCCGCCAGCATGGATGCCAGGCGGCACGAAGTCGTGCCCCAGGGTGTGCATCTTGATGAGTGGCGTCATCTTTGCTGTATCGCCGAAATCATACGCATACTTGCCGCGTGTCATACTCGGGCAGGCAGCCGGTTCGACCGCTACTACACGCACATCGCGCTCGCCGCGCAGTTTCTTCCCGATGAACGGGAACGAAATGCCGCTGAAGTTGCTGCCGCCGCCGGTGCACCCAACGATGATGTCGGGGTAATCGTCCGCCAGTTCCATCTGCGCCAGCGCCTCTTCGCCGATGACCGTCTGATGGAGCAGCACGTGGTTGAGCACGCTGCCGAGCGAGTATTTCGCGTCCGGGTCCTGCGCTGCAACTTCGACGGCTTCGGAGATGGCGATCCCCAGGCTGCCAGTGCTGTCGGGACAGGCAGCGAGGATCGCACGCCCAGCGTTCGTCTCCTCACTCGGGCTGGCGACCACCCGCGCGCCGTATGCTTCCATCAGCGTCCGTCGATACGGCTTCTGCTGATAACTGACCTTCACCATAAAGACCAGCACCTCAAGCCCGAAGAATGCGCCCGCCATCGCCAGCGACGACCCCCATTGCCCTGCGCCGGTTTCCGTCACCAGGCGTTTGACCCCTTCCTGCTTGTTGTAATACGCCTGCGCCACGGCAGTATTCGGCTTATGGCTCCCTGTTGGACTGACCCCTTCGTACTTGTAGTAGATACGGGCAGGCGTATCAAGCGCCTGCTCCAGGCGGCGTGCGCGAAACAGCGGCGTCGGGCGCCACTGACGATAGATTGCCTGCACTTCTTCGGGTATCTCGATAAAACGCTCGGTGCTCACCTCCTGCATGATCAGAGCCATCGGAAAGAGCGGTGCCAGGTCATCCGGACTGATCGGTTGACCTGTGCCCGGATGGAGCACCGGCGGCGGCGGTACGGGCAGGTCTGCCTGGATGTTGTACCACGCAGTCGGCATCCGATCTTCGGTAAGCAGATACTTGACGGTCTTCATGGAACATCCCTCCTCAGCAGCACAGGTAACGCGCAGGCAACGTCACCAGTGACGCGCGCCGCGCCTGCATCGAACAGCGCGCACCCTGAATCAAAAAGCCTCTCATCCCATCCAGGGACGAGAGGCTGAAACAACCTCCGCGGTGCCACCCCGGTTCGCCGCGTCGTTCAGACGCGACGCCCTCAGCGAGTACGGCGCGCATTGCACGCGATACCCCGCGCCCTTATAACGGTGGCGTCTCCGGCGGCTACTACTGCGGACAACATTCAACGTTGCCGGTTCGCTCCGCAACTCCCGGGCCCATTCCGCACCGTCGCTTGCACCGACCTCTCACCATCCGTCGGCTCGCTGAGCCGCGCCCTGGTGCGTACTCTTCCCGTTCACAGTTGTTAGCATCAGATTTGTATGTGTGAGTTGAGTATAGCAGGAATCGGCGTCGGAGTCAAACGGATTTCTAACATAAAGTCCAACCTTGCCTCCGGCTTGCGGCGCGCCTTCAAGCGCAGCAATCTACCCAGCGTCAGCATAAGCGTGTAGAGAACGCCACAGTGTGGGATGCCTGCCTGATCCTGGCTGTGCAACCTGGACAGCGCATACACGTATCTTTTATCGAGAACGGTATCATACAACCTGTCAAAAGGAGCGAAGCATGGGTACACGTCGAGGCCGGCATCTCCACCTCTTCCTTCTTCTGGCGCTGATCGCACTCCTGCTGCTGACCGGTTGTACCACGCGGGCTGCTTCTCCGGGGCGACTGTTCGTAAGCGACGAGACGGAGCGGTTGCGAAAGTTGGAGGTGGCGAAGGCTGCTGCGCCGCTGGTGCAACGCGGCGCCAGGGTCGTTGTTATCATTGTCGAGCGCGGTGATAACAGCGGCGACGACCTAACCAGGCGGCTGGCCACCATCAGTCCGCAGGGACATTCGTCACATCATCGCATTGTTCCTGACGCTATTGCTATCTACGTCAGTTACGAACCGCGGTACTCTGAACTGCGCGCAGGGAAGAACTGGAGCGACGCTCTCACAAACGACGTGCTGACGGACATTCGCACCAAGACGCTCAATCCTGCGCTGCGCAAGGACAATGTGACGAATGGCGTGGTCGAAACGCTCAGGCACTTCGAGTCGGCGCTGGTGTGGCGTGATATCAATAATCTGATCACTATTGCTATCATCGTGATCATCGTGATAGTAGTCATCTTGATCATCGTTGGAATAGTGCGCAGCTTGCTGAGCGGCAACTTACAGTGGAGTTCTGACTCTTCTGACGACTGGTCGGACTCGTCGAGCAGCAGGTCGTCATCGTGGGACTCGTCAAGCGATGATTCACTATCGTGGAAGTCGTCGAGCAGCGAATCGTCAAGCCGTGATGATAGAGATTCGAGCAGCAGTAGCGGATCGTGGTGATCGGTCAATCCACTTCTGCGCAGCAGGACGACGCGCGCTGCAGGCAGGCTCAATATAAACTGGTATTCGTTCTCTAACACGTCACCCCTGCCATACGCAGGGGTGACAGAAACAGGTGTACTGCTATACCCACCACGGTCAGGTGCGGAAAAAATCGATCACCGCGCCACGATCCTCTTCGCTCGGCATAATCTCGACGAACGTGATGCGCCACCAGGGAAAAATGACACTCTGGACGCCAGGCGCCAGATATGGGACATCCTTGCCATCACGTTTGCGCATATTCGTCACTTTGATGAACATATCTCCGGGTTGCGGTTCCTGTTCAATATCCGCCAGAACCGGGTCTTCACCGGCAATGTGCAAAATGACGGTTCGTGCCACTGCATGCTCCTTTCATCGCTTGCGATGATGAACCTCCAGACGCAACAATAATGTGCCACATATGATCTCATCGCCGGGTTGCACCGTCGTTGCGCGCATTGGTTCGATCCGCCGACCGTTGATGAACGTGCCGTTGGCGCTGCCGAGATCTTCCACCCGATACGTCCCGTCACGATACGAGAGAATCGCATGGCGGCGCGAAACGCCAGCATCGTACCCGCCGAATGGACCCAGATCGACATCTGGTATGATACCGCGCGTTGGGTCTGCCCGCCCGATCAGCACCTCATCGCTCAGATTGACCTCGATCCGGCGTCGATTGCTCACCACGATCAGCGCAACGATGTGATCTGACGGCGCATTGTCATCTGAGAGCAGACTGGACGCTGGGGATGGTTCATGACTTACGACCGCTGCCGCATCCAGTTCGCGCGTCGACTCCGGCGGACCCGTGTCGATCAGGCTGGCGCCGCATTCAGTGCAGAAGATTGTGCCGTCAAGTTGTTTTGCCACACAATTTGGACAGACAATCATAATCTGTTAACCGGTTCACGTCGTGCGTATCGAATGACGTGTCGTTTCCTGCATCCTATGAAGAGCGCGAGTCATGTTCCGGTCTCACGTTCATCGCTGGCAACCGGTCCGATCAGCCCGCGTGTGCCAAACCGGATGCGTTTGCGCCCTTCTTCGCTTGCTGTGCCGCTGCGCAAGATGCGCGTCGCTTCCTGCTGCAACGTATGCGCCAGCGCAGTATCGCCAACGCTGAGCATGCGCGTTCCGGCCATGCGCAGGCGCTCACTCGCCTCCGCAAGCCGTCCTTCGGCTACGTGCTGCCACGCGCTCGCCTGCAACCGGTACGCTACCAGGCGCTCCAGCCAGTGCCTGACAGTTGCATCGACACGTTGGGTTACTTCCGCAGCCGGGCGCATGCTGATACGAATCAGTTCTTCACGCACTTGGTCGCGCAGGTTCGCTGCAGGCAGGTGATAGCGCAGCGTCAGTTTCAGCAGTGGATGGTCACCCACCGGCAACACTGGCACGACGACCTCGATTAAAAACCCCTGCACACCAGTATCAGGCCAGTCTCCCAGATTGGCGGCCCAACGACGCTCTTCCTCCTCAACAATCGTGATCGGTGCGATGAAGGGGCGCACCTGATCGAGCGAGCGGATCAGCGCGCCGGGGCGTGTTTCGAGCGAGAGGTGAACCTGTCGTGCAAAGATAGCATGCAGACGTTTTACCTCATCGGCGAACACTTTGACGACATCCTGGGCAGTGGCGATGTACTGCGCGCGACTGTTTTCGCTAGCGGTCATTGTTTCGAGCAGGTCTTCATTCCACTCCGTCCCGATTCCCAGCGCTGTCAATCCGATGCCGCGCGATTGCCCGCGGCGCGCAATTTCGACGCAGCGACTCTCATCGCCATAGGTGCGTCCGTCGGTCAGCAGAATGAGCCGGCTGATCCCACGCGTTAGGAAAGGGCGTTGCACTTCTTGTAATGCCAGCGCCATACCCTGCGCCATTTCCGTGCCGCCAGCCGCTTCGATCTGTGCAATCGCCGCCTTCATATCGGATTTTTTGATGGCGCGCTGGGCAGGAATGACGACATCGGCGCGATCATTGAACACGACCAGCGAGAAATAATCGTCGGGTCCCAGTTGATCGACGATCCGCGCAGCGGCTTCTTTGACCTGCATCAGGCGTTCGCCGCGCATCGACGAACTCCGGTCGAGAACCAGGCACAGGTTTAGTGGCAGTTTTGGTAGTTGCTGCGCCACTCCTTCAGCATGCGCTTCCAGCAAGACGTAGATTAGTTGCGGCTCATCGCTAACTGCCAGCATTGTGCGGCTCAGCGTCTGTTGAAGGTTGATGCCCGGCGTCATAACTGTCCTGCCGATGGGTGCGTGGTGCGTCACACCAACAATGGAAACACTATCACGAATATGGCATCGCTGGCAATAGGAAAAAATGGCGGATATGGTGTGTACTAGACGAGCCGGACTAGCACTGCCGAGATGTTATCAGGTCCACCCGCACGGTTCGCTGCGTCCACCAGTGCGCGCACTGCGCGCTGTGGGCTATCAATGGTCTGGATGATCCGCAGCATTGCTGCATCGTCTACACACCCCCACAGACCGTCGCTCGCCAGTAGCAGATGAGTCGCGTCGCCGATCGGCTGGAACACCAGATCGACGGCGATCTCCGGGTGCTGACCGACGGTACGGTACAGGTGGGAACGGAGCGGGTGATCACGCGCCTCGGACGGGTCGAGCTGTCCCATGTCTATCAGGCGTCCCACTGCGGAATGGTCGGATGTCAACTGATGGATGCCGTGCGTATCGATCAGATAGGCACGAGTATCGCCGACGTGGCTGATATAGAGCGAGTGACCGAGTAGGAGCGCTGCAGTGCAGGTAGTTCCCATATCCGAGCCCGTCAACTGCGCCTGATTCCAGATCGTGCGGTTAGCTTCCTGAACTGCTTCGACCATCAGCGCCTGCAGGGAGACATTGATTGCTCCTTCGACTGCGGGAACGAGGAGGTCTGCGATAATACGCCGCGCAACGGCGCTGACTGCCATGCGGCTGGCGATCTCGCCCCCTTCATGCCCGCCCATCCCGTCAGCAACGATGAACAGTCCAAGGATGGCATCGCCAGTTTCGCGCGGGATGCTGCTGATAAGAGTATAGATCGAGTCCTGATTTGTTTCGCGAATCTGGCCAATATGGCGCATGGCTGCCGCCACAATTGCGGGCGGCGGAGGTGGAGTTTCACGAGGGAGGGTGTTATCATCAAGCGGTTCAGTAGCGCCGGGTCGCTGATCCTGATTGGCCTGCGCCATTACTGCGCGCGTATCCAGCGGGCGAGTGCTATCGCTACTGTCGTCAGACCGCCATGCTGCACTCTGGTCAGGCGGCAAGTTGTCAGGTTGCTCAGGCGATGTATGTGTGCTCATTATTATCGGCCTTCCGACGTAAGAAGAACAGCAACTGCACTGCAGTTAGCGATAGCAACAATGCATGCAGGTAACGTCACGCACGCAGTGCATACAGTGCGTGATCGAGCGATCCGATATAGACCACGCCTTCGCTGATCGCTGGCGACGATACAACCGGTCCCTGCGTCTCATAGCGCCAGATCAATGTGCCATGCGCGGCATCAAGGCAGTAAACGCACCCATCGGCAGCGCCGAAGTAGACCCGTCCCTGGTCAACGCGTGGTGACGATGTGATCTGACTGCCGGTGTCATACTTCCAGGCAAGCTTGCCGTTCTTCAGTTCGACTGCATACAGGTTGCCATCGACCCCGCCGACAAACACTCGTGTGCCAAAGACACACGGTGATGAATTGACATAATGGTTTGTGCGGAACTTCCACACGGGCCAACCACCCTCGCTATCGAGCGCATAGAGGGTGTTGTCCATCGAACCGACAATGACCATATTCTCGGCGAAGGCGGGCGATGAAATGACCGCCTGCTGGGTGCGCTGCTTCCAACGCACCCCGCCGTTTTTGATACTCAGCGCATAAACGAACCCATCACCGCCGCCAAAGTAGACCGACTCGCCTGCAATACATCCTGAGGAACGGATCGGCATCCAGGTGCGATACTTCCAGATCTGTGCGCCGCGCAAGCCGTCGATGGCGTAGAAATGCTGATCATCCGAACCGATGAAGATAACCCGATCAAGCACGCGTGGCGACGAGCGCACCGGTTTGCCGGTGCGGAACGTCCAGCGTAGCACACCGCGGCGAATATCACAGGCGTACACGGCGCCGTCTTCCGATCCGACAACCACAATATCGTTCCATACTGCAGGAGATGATGAAATGCCGCCTTCGGTAGCGTACTTCCAGCGGAACTCGCCCCGTCCTGCATCAACCGCATACAGGTTCGTGTCGTAGCATCCGACGAAGACCATGCCGTTGCTGACGCATGGTGATGAACGCACTTCATCTTCACAGACAAAGCGCCAGATCAGCTCGGTGGTTGGGACGTTGCTGAAGCGCAGTGCTGCAACTTTTCCCGCTGTCGCTACCCCGCTGGAATGTGTGCGCAGCGTTGGTGTCTGCAAGAGCGCCAGGCGCATCTCCTCCGCCGAGGCCCAGCGGTTTTTCATATCGTAGGACAATGCTTTCTCGATCACCGCAGCAAATTCAGGCGAAATCTGCGGATTCAGCTGACGCAGCGGGCGCTCGTGGAAGGTAAATGGCGTCTCCGTACGTGGATCGCTGGCAGTCAACAGGTGATGGAGCGTCGCACCGAGGGCGTAGAGATCGCTCTGAGGTTCAGCGATGCCCTTGTACTGTTCGGGTGGCGAATATCCTTCAGTGCCGATCACAGTGCCGCGGGTGCGCACCAGGCTGCGCGCGATGCCGAAATCGATTAGAACAATCCGATCGTCAGAGGTAACCATTACGTTGGAAGGTTTCATATCGCGAAAGACGATCGGTTCTGGCTTCTGACGGTGCAGGTAGGCAAGTACCTCGCACAACTGAACTGCCCAGCGTGCCACACGATCCTCGGGCAACGGACCTCCCGCCTCGCTGAGGACGGTTTCCAGATCTTTTCCGTGGATCAACTCCAGGATCAGATAGACCCGTCCATTCTCCTCGAAGAAATCGAAGACTTTTGGAATGGCGGGATGTTGCAACGTTGCCAGCAACCCGGCTTCGCGCTCGAAGTTCTTGAGATTCAACAGGCGCGTATTCGAGTCCGGCGCGCTCTGATACATCTCTTTGATCGCGCACGGACGCACGACATCCTTGAAACGCAGGTCGCGCCCGCGATACACAACGCTCATCCCGCCAATACCCAGTGTGCCTTCGATGACATAGCGCCCCTGCAGGATCACACCGGGTTGCATCACTGGCGCAACAACGCGCGCGCCAGCACCAGGGGCTGCCGTTCCTTGTGGGTCAGCTCCGGCATCACTCTGTGACGCATTGGTGCTGATGCCTTTCGTGGTGCCGGGCTTCTTGATCAACGCCATACAATTCCTCCGCAGCGGGCCATACCGGGATGCATCGTGCAAACGGGCGCGCCTGGCGGGATGGATACGCGCTCGACCGGTTGATCTCCTGTTATTATACAGGATAAACGTGAGTGTGAGAGCGTGTGCGGATATGCAGATGCACACTTGCTCGCTGCTGTCATTATAGGGCTTCTGGCTGGATGAATCAACAGGCGGCATTGCATTGGATCGTTGTCAGAATCATCGTACACCTTGCAACCGTGCCACACTGCCGTGGTAACTGCTCATACCTGAGTAACACACATGCCCTGGATCGAAGGCAGAACGCTCTCATCGCGTCTACGAGGGCAAGATGCCCTCGTTCCCAGGAGACATGTAAACACTTGCACTGCTGCGTTGAGTTGAACGGCCTGCACACCCGTGCTATGATTATCGAAAAGCATTTAGGAGTCAGGAGCCAGGCATGGAAAGCGGCGACCCCTTCGATCCGCGTGCGCCTCGATCACCACGCCATGAGCAGCGCGATACCGAGCGGCTGGACTCCGGCAATCACGCTGAGCCGGTGAATCCAGCCTGGCGTCGAACCAGGAGTGCCGGGCGTCAACCGCGCGGCAGTGCATCGTTTCCACAGGAACTGTTGCTCTGGCTTCAGTACGATGGTTGGAAGTTTGTGCTGGCTGCCATCGCAATTGTGCTGGCCGGGGTTGTGCTCTTCGTTCTCAGTCAATCAAATGCGCCGAAGCCGCTGCCTGTCGCGGCGCCCGAACCGCGCCCACAGATCGTGCTGACGCCGCTGCCAGAACAACCGACTGTCACGCCTGGGCCGCTGACCTCGACTCTCTCACTGACGCCAACCGCGCCACTGAATGTTCGGTTGCGCGTGCAGGGAACGGGTGCGCTTGGTCTCTTTTTGCGCCCTGAGCCAAATATCAACACGAGGCCGATCAAGACATTGCCCGAAGGCACGATTGTCACCGTTGTTGGGGAGGACTCGGTGCAGCCGGATCGGGTGTGGAAGCGGGTTCGCGATCCCGAGGGTGCCGAGGGATGGGCAGCAGCAGACTATCTGGTGCCAGTGACGCCGTAAGAATGGTAGATCATCGCTGAAGGCGGGCGCTCACTACAGGCGTCGCTGTTCGAGCGGGCGGCGTCCATCGAGCAGGAGGTAATGCGCTGCCCAACCGACGACGAATCCCGGTTTTGCGAGTTGCCCCGGCTCGCGCAGAGGCGTCTCGCGTCGCACGGCGATAATCCGGTCAGCGGAGCGTGGGCCAATGCTAGGAATGCGCGGCAACAATCGCTATGGTGCGGCATTGATATCGACCGGTTCACAGAGGAAGTGTTCTACCCACACCTGTTTTGGAGTCTTGTCACACGGTAACACGCCATTGTCGTCGAACGGTAGTTCATCATGATCAATCCGTGATCGCGGGTCGTGAAGTCCGCCTGGTAGAGCTGTAGTTCACGCAGCAGATCCTCGGCAGGCAGGTCGGCGAACGGCGTGCGCTTGATGGGGTGAAAGGTGCTGAAGAATGCGCAGCGCAGGTCGAGTTCTCGATGGGCGCGTGCTGCGCCGTCTCCGGCAACTTACGGTCGCTTTCGCCAGCCAGACCGACGACGAACTGCGTCGTCAGGCTGCGGGCAGCCGGTCGTCTGGCAGCGCGCGCCCGGTGGAGAGTTCAGCCGCCCACGCCAGGGGTCCCCACATGCTGCTGGCAAACTCTTTTTCCGGCGCAAGCAGTGCCAGACGTTCAGCGTTCGGCGCTTCCAGGTTCAGCGAAATCTGGTCTGCCAGTTCGATAGCGCGTTTGATGTAGTTGAACGCTGCGCCGGGGATCAATTTCAAGTGAATGTAGCCAGTGTACCCTTCCTTCAACCGCAAACGCTCGACTGTTGCCAGCATCTTTGTCGCCTTCGCGTCGGGGACGATCCTGGAAGAGAGGAACAAACCATCGACCTGACGGGTGCGATGCAGCGTCATGTAAGGTTGTCGCTAGTTCATCGGGTTTGAAGGTAGTGCGTGAACGCTGTACAGAGCACGAGGTGAAGCAATAGAGACAGGAATAGCGGCATGCGTTAGTTTGCAACACCTTGAACAGGCGTGTTGTTCCGCCGCCTTCCTTCCTGGCAGTATAAATGAAGCCCTCTGGCTGACGAATCCCCTGCTGCGCGCTTGCAACAGCGGGGATCAATGTTGCCTCAACGGTTGCTTCGGCGCTGAGGATTGCCAGCTTCTGGCGCGCGTCCGGTTCGATGAAGATGAGCGGACTTATCGCTTCCTGCTTTGTTACCAGCGTTGGTCATTCTTCCGGCATTTCGTGCTGCGTCGAGTGCGTCTCCTCCACTTCCACAGCGGAGAAAATGCCACGAAGTGGGGAAGTGTGTGTCGGAAAAGGGGTGTGACAGAGTGGTGCTACCGTCTAGTCAAACCATCACTCTGGCAATGGGGATCCCTGCACGTCCACTTGAGCACCATAGAGCACCAGGTGCACGAGTTTCTGGTTCCTCTTCCGGCTGCAGCGCTCAGATCATCTCACTGCCATATTCATCGGCGTAGGGTCCAGTGTTTTCATCATCGCCGCCGGGCGCATCTTCCGGCAGATCATCATAGTCCATACCGCCTCCGCAGCAAACCGGCGCCTGGTTTCAACAGCGGCAGTAACTGGCATCAATCTGGATGGCAATTATTGTTCCGTGCTATTGTACCAGATTTTTGCCCTGGAGTGCAGAGGAAAACGACCCTCTACCAAGCCTAACATGCGCAGGCGGGCTTCGCCTTGGATAGCTGAGGGCTTTAGCCTGATGGCAAGAGGCGCATATCAGGTTAAGTTCTCAATCTACCTTGATTGCTAGTTCGTGTTCGTACAAATGAGTGCCACGAGCGTTGCATGCACCTTCAGTTCAAATCCGGCATTGGTGCGGGCATAGAGCCGCTCAATACCCATCTTTTCTAGCGGACGCATGGTCGCCTGGCGCCCCAGGATCAACCGCACTCCCGTCTCTGCCAGGATGCTCGCCTCATCAGCGGCGCTGTTTTCGTCCATATGCAGCGATATGACCCTTTACAGGAGCACAGGCATCTATCCTTGGCGACTCTACTATGGTGGGGCACCCTCGCGCAGATAGGGAACGAGTACTAGTGTGCTGTATATGACTAGAGGTAAGGTTATTCCAGCGCTTTCCTAAGCTGCAGGATACATATGATCCCCAAAACACGCGAGACGCTGGCATACAGCGTCTCGCAGGAATGTGCTCGCCTTTACCTCAAATCATACCACCACGACACTGAGAGCACGAAGTTTAATGGCATCTCTCCCTCTCAGCGGTGAGGCACGCTTTTTGCAGGCGGCTCAAGACTAAATTGCTGGTGGGCGATACTGGACTCGAACCAGTGACCTCATCGGTGTGAACGATGCGCTCTAGCCAACTGAGCTAATCGCCCGGCACATATCAGTATACCACGGAGCATCAGAACGTGCAACCGCACAAATAGTTTAAAAACCTGAACTTTTGTAGACGATTTGTGCTGTTTTTGTGCCTGGGTTCTCCACCTGATTCATGGTATTCTGCTTCGCAATTATCTACACGTCATACCCTCACATATGTGTGCATGGAGGATGGCATGGCACGCCGGAGTGGTGGTATCAAGAGGAGTTCCTGGGTGACCTTTCGCAGACGTTTGTTTCTCGTGCGTCAGCTGCTACGTGCGCCTGCGAGTGCGGAAGAGTTGATTACAAAAGCTCAGACGGAGCTTGGCGAGAACGGGTATCCGGCGAATGCGGCGGCGGCGCTCAAGCATGATCTCGATTCGCTCAAAGGAGAGTACGACTGTCGAATTGTCTATCGACGTGATCAAGGGAAGTATGTCATTGTAGACTTGGGAGAACTGGCGTTGCTCGATCTGCCGCCGCAGAGTCTCGAGGCGCTGGCACTGCTTGATGCGAGTTATCCGGCAGGAACCGGAAATCCTGTGCATGCCCATATTCGTGCATTGCTCGATCATGTGATCCAGATGCTGCCCCATCGTGCACAGATGCAATTGCAGTCGCGACGCAGCACTGCGCGTCAGCGGGTGCGCGGGGGGCGGATCGACGCGAACGTGCTGGCGGCGGTACGTCAGGCAATCGAGGAACGGCGTGAACTGGTGTTTCGCTATTGGGGGTTGAACGATGGCGAAGCGCCGCGACGACATCGTGTTGCGCCCTATGGCATCTTCTTCCGAAGCAGCGGGCATACGTATCTCGATGCCACGCTGCTCGAGGTGCAACCGCCCGGTTCTGATCAACTGTTTGCTGATCTCGACTACCGCCTCGACCGGATTGTTCCCGGTACAGCGCAGGTGCTTCCAACCCCGTTGCCACCGGAGCGCCCAAAGGCACGTACGTGGACGTTGCGCTACCGGTTGCATCCTGAGGTTGCCCGCGGAGAGGATGTGACTGTCCTGTTTCCCGATACGCGGATCGAGTATGGTGATGACGGCAGTGCGCTGGTAACCGCAACGATTTCCAATTTATCGATCGCGCGCGATGTGCTGCTGCGCTACGGCGATCGGTGTCGGGTCATTGATCCGCCTGAGTTGATCGACATGATCCGCGAGACGGTTGATGCGATGGGATCGCTCTATGGCAGCCCGATCTCGTCATGGTGAGCGTGTGGCAGCGCTGGGTCGTTTGCCATGATCCACTGAAAGCGCAGAGGGATGCAGATGCTGAGACGGTAGTGTATGCTCTCCGCTTTTTTCTCTGCGCCGATGCAAATTCTGATCCGATGGCACTGCCAGGATCGCTGCACCGTATGGCTCCAAATCAGTTACTCAACTGAAAAATAAACCGGTATTTGTCTTACCGTTGGGCTAATAGAGATTGAAAATGTAAATCAGTATTCGCACTCGCTGTAAGGCTAATACTATCCGGTATGCCGAACTGGCCATGATTCTAGGTGTAAACCGGTATTTGCGCTTGCCGTAGGGCTAATTGAGGATTGAGAATATAAACCGGTATGTGCCTCTTGCTGTGGAGCTGATAGAGATTGAGTAATCCGGTATACCGGACTAGCCGTAGGGCTGATGGAGATT
>Ga0272447_1000598_pt1 | contig 26245 bp, 23 predicted proteins | sample YNPCB0133_FD_194589 | JGI IMG/M metagenome (GOLD analysis project Ga0272447, IMG submission 194589) | Hot spring microbial mat communities from Yellowstone National Park, WY, United States - YNP-CB-013-3 | ecosystem: Environmental > Aquatic > Thermal springs > Hot (42-90C) > Sediment | place... | reverse complement strand
GGGTGGCTGACTGGTCTCCTAGCCATGTCCCCTATATTAGATCACTTTTACTGGACCACTCCCGTGTGCTGGGTTGCGCCCGTGGTGAATCACACAAAGACAACCTTCTACCAAGCGATGCTGCCAGCGAAGTCAAATCTGAGGCTCTGCCTCTGAACTGCGAATGCGCCATTCACCCGGGGTGCATTCATCATTCTTGGTGCGCATACGCTTGGCGCGACCATGGATGCGCATTACAGGAGTCACCAGTGCTCTGCCTCCCGCGTTATATGTGTTAGATGTCGAGAGTTGCTTGGACACAAGTTCGGCTTCCCGCGCTTGAGCATCGCATTTAAGACGCACACGAGCTTGTGCATAGCCGCCACCAGCGCCAGCGAAGAATCTAAACTTGTGTCCGACCAAAGCGCTAACGAGCCAGCACGGCCCTGGTCAACGCAGCCGCTTTAGATGCTTCGCTTTTCTCGGCATGACAGCAAGGTGCGGAGTTGGTGGCTTCGTGGGAGTTTCGGTCCGGCGGGCGTTCGGATGCTTCGCATGGGGGCGTTAGCGAAGGGCCGAAACGCTCGCCCCACCTAAAGTACACGGCACGTATTCGTCAGCGCGCCGATGCCCTCGATCTCCACGGCCACCCGATCACCATCCCGCAGCCAAACAGGCGGCTTCATGCCCATGCCGACGCCAGGCGGCGTGCCGGTTGCGATCAGGTCGCCAGGCATCAGCGTCATGAACCGGCTCAGGTGAGCGATTAGATCGGCCACCCCAAAGATCATCTCGCGGGTGTTGGAATGCTGCCTCACTTCGTCATTCACCAGACAGCGAATGGTTAAGTTCTGCGGGTCAGGGATCTCGTCGGCAGTCACCAGGCAAGGGCCAATCGGGCAGAAGCCGTCCAGCGTCTTGCCCAGCGTGTACTGACCGGCGCTGTCGGTGAGCTGAATATCCCGCGCGCTCAGGTCGTTGACGCAGGTGTAGCCGCCCACATAGCGCAAGGCCTCCGCCTTGGCCACGCGGTAACATCGCTGGCCGATCACCACGCCCAGCTCGGCCTCCCAGTCCACCTGCTGGGTGACGTCCGCGTGCCAGGTGATGACATCGTCCGGGCCGGCCAGCGCATTTGGGCACTTGGCGAATACCACCGGCCGGGCCGGGACGCGCGCGCTGCTTTCCTTGACGTGGTCCATGTAGTTCAGCCCGATGCAAATGAAGGCGCGCGGCGTGAGCGGCGCCCGCAAGCGCAGCCCTTGCGTCAACCGCTTGACTGCTGAGTCGGCCAACCGGCGCTCGGCCGCCATGCGCGCTTCGGCGTTTGTGAGCAGCTCCAACACGCCGCCCAGGTCCGTGAGGTCAACAATGCCACCGTCGGGATGGAGCGCACCGCTGCCCATCCTCCCATCCATTTCAAAAGTGACCAACTTCATCGTTCATCGTCCGTCGTACGATATGCGTAGCTCATACGCAGCCGGCTCGGTCGTCACCTGCGTGACGGGCGAGATGGCCAGCACGACGCTGCGCACGTCCCGCGCAAAGTCAAACGTCATCTGCCCAATGCCATCCACCAGCGACAATCGCTGTAGCCGGCGCTGGCCGTCGCGCTGCGTGACAATCGCCTGAACCCGCCAGCGCTGGGGGAGCAGGTTGCCGACGCGCACCCAGCCCTCCGATTCCCATCCCTGCTCCACGCTGCCGTCGTCGAAGAAGCCGACCTCCGGGATGGCGATGTCATCTATGGCCAGCCCTTCGCGATTGATCGCGGCGTCGGTCACCATCTCAAAGCGCAGCAGGATGCGCTGGCCGGCGAATTCATCCAGGCTGACCTGCTCGTTCAGCCAGCGCGGGGCATTGTCGTCCCCGCCCGACGCGCCGTTGTAGCCACACCCCAGGTTGGCGTTCTGCGGGTTCTCGCGGGTGCAGGAGGTGGGCGACAGGATCGCCCACGTGCGGCCACCATCGGCGCTGACCGTCACGTAAGCATAGTCGTAGTTGCGCTCCAGGCGGTACCAGGCCCGATAGGTCAGCGTCGCTCCCGAGACGCCCGTCAGGTCCACGGCGCGCGTCAAGCGCGGGTTGCTGACGTCGGCGCGGTTTGACCACCAAAACATCCCATCTGCCTGATCGGTGGGCAGGAGCGCGACCGCGGTTGAGCCGGTGAAGACCACCGTGACCGGCGACTCGCCCTCTAGTTTGTAATAGTGCGTCCCGAATTGGGCCAGGCGCTGGCGGGTGAAAAACGGATAGTCGCGCGCCGCGAGCGAAGCATGTATGGCCATCGGCGGCACGCGCACTGTGGTGTAGTGAAAGCGCTTGTCAACCTCGATGACCTCCTTGCCCATGTAGTTGGCGATGACGAAATCCGCGAAAAGATCTTCAAAGCTCAGCCGGCCACCGGTATCGGGGTTGACCACGTTGTTCGCGGCGAGGATGTCCATCAGGGCGCGCGTGCTGCGTTCGGGCGAGCGCGCGAACTGGCGCGTGATCGCCTCACCAAAGCGATCATAGATATAAGCCCAGAAGAGATAACTGGCCCCGTAGTTGGCGCCGTTGTCGCCCGCGCTGCTGTCCTGCCAGGCGTTCAACTGGGTGTGCGGCGCAGCCGCGAAGTCGTAAATCGTCGTGATGGTGTCTTCGTAACCATTCAAGCGCTCTGCGAACTGGGCTGCGCCCTCCTCCAACCACAGCTCCAGCGCATGGGTCTGATGAAAGCTGATCATGTGCTGGAACTCGTGCGCCAACGTGCTCAAATAGGTCTCGCTGCCGGGGTCGGCCCCGTTGTAGCCGGCTTCGGCGTGCATGATGAAGACCTCGCCTTCGTTTGAGTCGCTGCGCACGGCGCGCGGATAGGCATCGGGCGCCGAGAAGTATCCGCCGACGCTGCGCCCTATCCCTTTGGCGTGCACAACGTGGATGCGCAAATCGCAATCCACCCCCGGCTGCGCCTCGCTGCCGAAGAACGCGCGCGTGCGCGGGTAAATCTGCTGGTCGAAGATCTGCGCGGCGCGGCTCAGCTTCGCCTGGGCCAAGCGCACGCGCTCCGGCGCGCTCTGCACCCACATGTACACGTGCTCCCCTTTGTGCTCCAGGCGCGCCTCTATCGCAAACATCTCGTCCGTGTCGGCGTTGCTCAAGGTAAAGGTGCGGGTCGCGCCGACGTCGTAGCCCGGCGCCAGCGCCGGACAACTCACCCGCGCTGCATCGGGAGGGACGCCCTTAAAGCGGATGGCCAGCTCGGCCAGGTCTGCGCGGGGCAACCTCGCCGCGGTGATGCGCGCGATGGGGTCCTCAACTGAATCTAATGACGGTGGTGAGATGGTCGGCCGCAAGATGGCCTCGGGCGTCGCTGCTTCGGCCATCTCCTCCGTCTGTGCATCTTCGCCGAGCGCGCCTCGCAGCAGCTCCTGGGACGAGTCACCCAGTGTCGTGATGGTGAGCCAGATCAAGCCGCCTGCGCTTGCGGCGCAACAGGCGCAGGCGCACGTCAGGAGTATCCCCACGAGGGCGAAGAACACCAGCCCGCTGCGAGCGATCATCGGCTTGCTTCCCGGCCAGCCGGCGAACGCGAGACCGACTCAGCGGCGCACGATCGCCCCAAGCTGTCCCTCCAGCGCGCGGATGATCTGGGCGCGCACCTTCTCCACGTCCTTGTCCGTCAGCGTGCGATCCTCAGCCTGATAGGTGAGCGAAAAGGCCAGGCTCTTCTTGCCCGTCCCGACCTGCTCGCCACGATAGACGTCGAACAGGCGCACTGCATACAGCAGCGCGCCGCCCGCCCGATGGATGGCCTGGATCACCTCGGCTGCCCGCATCGTCTCGGGCACAATGATCGAGAGGTCTTCGACCACGGCGGGGAAGCGCGGTAGGTCGCGGATGGTTCGCTCGCTGGTTACGGCCTCGCGCAGCGCGCGCAGGTCAAAGTCGGCGATCAACACCGGCCGATCAACCGGCAAGTCCCAGCGCGCACGCACCACCGGATGCAGCTCGCCGAATATGCCCAGCACGGGGTGGGGCGGGCGACATGCCCGCACAACCGCCGAACGGCCCGGATGATAGCTGGGGTGCGCCGCCGGCTCGTAGGACACCTCGTCCACGTGTAGGCCATCGAGCAGGAACTCGACCACGCCCTTCAGGTCGTAGAAGTCCATCTGGCCGTCGCGGCTGCGCCAGGAGGGCCGATGGCGCGCGCCGCTCAGCGCGATCGCCAGGCGCGGTTGTTCATCTGGCAATTGCCCCTCTGCCTGTGGCAGGTAGACCGGCCCAACTTCAAACAGCGCAATCCGCGGGCTGTTGTGGCGCAGGTTATTGGCCAACACCTCCAGCAGGCCGGGCAGGAGCGTGCGGCGCATGACCGTCCGTTCCGGGTTGAGCGGGTTGGCCAGGGTCACATACGCCGGCGCCTCCCCCGGCGCGTCGGCGGCCAACAGGCGCGCCTCCTGCTCCGGCGTGGTCAGCCGGTAGCACACCACCTCTTGCAGGCCGGCATCCACCAGCAGGTCGCGCATCTGCTCCTCAAATTCAAACATAGGCTCGCCCTGCGCCGCGGGCAACTCGTCGCGCATCAGCGTCTCCGGCAGGCGGTCGTAACCGTGGACGCGCGCGATTTCCTCTATCAGATCGTGCTCGCCTTCGATGTCCAGGCGATGCTCTGGCGCCGTCACGTGCACCACAGCGGGCGCATTGCGATCTGGTTGAACGTCGAACTCCAGTGCCTGCAGGATGCGGCCCATTTCCTCGAAGGGGATGTCCGCGCCCAACAGGCGGTTCACGCGCTCCAGGTTCAACGCCACCGTGACCTTGCGCGCGGGCGAGGGATAAGCGTCCAGGATGCCGCGGGCGATCACCCCGCCGGCGTATCGCTGGAGCAGATGCAAGGCGCGCTGCTGGGCCAGGATCGCCAGCGACGGATGAACCCCGCGCGCGAAGCGATAAGCAGCCTCGCTGCTCAAGTTGTGATAGCGGGCCGTCTTGCGGATGCTGATGTTGTCCCAAGCGGCCACCTCGAACAGCAGGTTGCGTGTGGTTTCTTTCACCTCGCTCTCTGCGCCGCCCATCACGCCGGCCAAGCTAAGCGGGCCGATCTCATCGCACACCAAAATGTCGCCCGGTTGTAACGTGCGCAACTGGCCGTCCAGCGTCCGCAGGGTTTCTCCCGCCTCAGCCGGTCGAGTGATGATGATGCGCGTGCCGCTCGGCCCAACGCGCACGGCGTCCAGGTCGAAGGCGTGCGTCGGCTGGCCCAGCTCCAGCATTACGTAGTTGGAGATGTCCACCACGTTGTTGATCGGCCGCATGCCACAGAGCGTCAGCCGGCGGCGCATCCAGAAGGGAGAGGGGGCGAGGGTGACGCCGTGAATGATGCTGGCGGTGAAGCGCGGGTTGCGCTTCGGGTCGCGTATCTCGATCCTGAGTTGGCCTTCGACGGGGTCGCCCTCGGCCGTGAAGTCCATGGCCGGGTAGCGCACGGTCTGGCCGGTGAGGGCGGCCACCTCGCGGGCCACACCGATGATCGAAGCGGCGCGCGCAAAGCTCGGCAAGATCGCGATCTCCAACACCACGTCGCCGAGGTAATCGGCCAGCGGTGCCCCCACCGGCGCGTCGTCCGGCAGGATTAGGATGCCCTCATGGTCTTCGCTCAGCCCCAGCTCCTTCTCGCTGCACACCATCGAATCATTTTTGATGCCGCGCAGCGTTGCTTCCTTGAGCACCATGATCACTTTGCCGGGCTTGTGGCCGTCGTAGAGGCGCGCGCCGCGCAAGGCCAGCACCACCTTCTGCCCTCGGTCGCCGGGGCGGATGTTGGGCGCGCCGGTGACCACGGTGATCGGCTGAGCTGCGCCGTAGTCCACCGTGGCGAGCAGCAGGCGATCTGCGTTTGGGTGCCGTGTCACCTCCAAAATCTGGCCGACGAAGATCTTGTCGCGATCCCAGGGCAGTTCGCTGCCCGGCAAGCCGACGTATGTGATCTGCTCGACTTCCAGGCCAGCCAGGGTCAGCTTCTCCGCTAGTTGCTCGACCGGTAGGGTGATCTCAACGTAGTCCTTCAACCAAGAAAGTGGCACTCGCATCGCGCAGAGAACGCTGTTGATTCTAACATTCGGGGGACGCTGGGCGTTCAGTGGGTCGTTCACCAGTAGGGGCTTGTTAGCCGTTCGCCCGCAACAAGCAGCAGCCTTATCGAGGACTATCACATCTGGAAACAAACGGGCCAACTGGAACTACGGAGACCACCCCGACTTCAAAATCCAGAACCAGCCTGACGTGGCCGACTGGCCATGCTTCGCCAAAGTATTATATTACCTTTCCGCTCACAGCGATCCCGCCCGGCCGGACCATTGTCTCTGCCACACTTATACTCTGTATCACTTTGGCAACAGTGGCGGGGACCAAGCACAGCCGTCGTGGATTCAAGCGTTGCTGGCAGCCGGCGATTGGCAGGAAAGCAGCATCACGTGGAACACGCGCTGCTCACCTTGGAGAACGTCTCAGGAGCATGGGTGCAGCCGATCAGCAATATGCTCAGTGAGCCGGCCATGCCGCGCGCCTGGGATGTCTCGTATGCCGTCGCCCAGGCCTATGCGCGCGGCGAACCACTTCGGCTGATACTCTACAGCGCCGATTCGGATTACCACAGCAGCAAGTACTTCGTCTCGTCCGATACGGGCGACTGGAACGTTGAAAGCTGGCCCCGCCTGGGCGTGTGGTGGTGGCTAAAACTTGCTTTGCGTGCGAGGGCGCTCTCGGCTCTACAAGATGCCTTTATGGCGAGGGGCGGAACCTTGGGTAGAGAAATGCTCCCTCTACTTAATTCTGCCTCTTTTGAGCGATACAATCGCGTTCTGGACGAGACAGCTTGCTCCAGGGAGTAGAACTTAACAATGAGCTACATTGAAACTGTTGTCGCTCGTGAGATCCTCGACTCGCGCGGCAATCCAACCGTGGAAGTGGATGTGATCCTCGAAGATGGCAGCTACGCGCGCGCTAGCGTGCCAAGCGGCGCCAGCACCGGCGAGAACGAGGCGATTGAGCTGCGCGATGGCGACGCTTCGCGCTACGGTGGCAAAGGCGTGCGCAAGGCGATCAACCACATCAATACTGAGATCGCCGCCGCGCTAGAAGGCTGGCCGGCGACCGATCAAGTGGGCATAGATAAGCTGCTCAACCAGCTCGACGGCACGCCGAACAAGGCCAACCTGGGCGCGAACGCCATCCTGGGCGTCAGCCTGGCCGTCGCCCGCGCGGCCGCCGTTAGCCTGGGTATACCGCTCTATCGCTACATCGGCGGCGCCAACGCGCACATTCTGCCCACGCCGATGATGAACATCCTCAACGGCGGCAAGCATGCCGACAACAGCACCGACTTTCAGGAGTTCATGATCCTGCCGGTGGGCGCCTCGTCGTTCGCCGAGGCGTTGCAGTGGGGCGCGGAGTGCTATCACGCGCTCCATAAGACGCTGAAGCAAAAGGGCTACAGCACCAACGTCGGTGATGAGGGCGGGTTTGCGCCGTCGCTCAGGAGCAACGTAGAAGCGGTCGAGGTCATCCTAGAGGCGATCGTCAGAGCTGGCTACCAGCCCGGCGAGCAGATCGCGCTCGGCCTCGACCCAGCCACCAGCGAGCTATACCAAGATGGCAAATACCACCTGGCCAAAGAGGGTAAGGCGCTGAGCACCGACGAAATGATCGCCTACTGGGAGAACTGGTTGCGACAATACCCGATCGTCTCAATTGAGGACGGGCTGGCAGAGAGCGATTGGGCCGGCTGGGCGCAGTTCACGGCAAGGGTTGGCGACAAGGTGCGCCTGATCGGCGATGACCTTTTGGTCACCAACGTTCAGTTTGTGGCGCGCGCCATCCGCGAGAAAGCGTGCAACGGCCTGCTGTGTAAGGTCAACCAGATCGGCACGTTGAGCGAGACAATTGACGCGGTGACGATGAGCCTGCGCGCGGGCTGGGCAGTGGCCGTCTCGCACCGCAGCGGCGAGACCGAGGATGCGTTCATCAGCGACCTGGCCGTGGCGCTCAACACCGGCCTGATCAAAACCGGCGCCCCCGCCCGCGGCGAGCGCACCGCCAAGTACAATCAGCTTTTGAGGATCGAGGAGGAACTGGGCGAGGGCGCGCGTTACGCGGGGCGCATGGCCCTTCAGCCAGGAGCATGAGCCAAGTGAAGCGAGCGTTTCTTCTGTGTGCGCTGATCGTTGGGCTGACGGCATGCGTCAGCCAACCTGGATCCATGCCGATCGCGACGATTGACCCCAGGCCGGTGAGCTTTACTGAGGCGCGCGTGGACTACGAGTCGCAGGAGGTCGCGCACGGCCCTTTCACGTTCATAGACTTCTACGCTGAGTGGTGCGCCGTGTGCAAGCAGACGACCCCGCTGGTCGAGCGCCTGCGCCAAGAGTTTGGCGACGCGGTGCTCTTCGCCTCCTATGACGTGGACGCGCCGGCCAGCCGCGATCTGGTGCGCCAGTATCGCGTGGTTGGCGTGCCCACATTCGTCATCCTCGACGGCCAACAGAACGTCATCGCTCGCTTCAGCGGGGGCTTCGAATACGCCGAGATGAGGCATCGGCTACGGCGCTATCTTGGCCAACCCTAAGCGATGCAGCGCTTGACCAGGCGTTCGTTGCTCAAGCTCAGCGCGCTTCTCATGGCGCGCAGCATCGTGCCTCCGCTGCCAGCCATGCGCCCAGATGGCGAAGACGTGGAGAACGTCGTCCCTCAGCGCAACGCGATCTTTTATGGGCGGGTGTTTCAGACCGGCGCGCTCGTGCGCAAGGAGCCGAACGTCAAAGCCGACAAAGTTCGCTCGCTGCGCCGCGACGACGTGTTGCCTATTTACGCCGAGCTACAGACAGATTCCGGCTCGGCCCACAACAAGACCTGGTATCAGGTTGACGACGGGTATATGCATTCGGCGCTGGTCCAGCCGGTGAGCTGGCAAGTGAACCGCCCGCGCACCGACGCCGGCGAGGACGGCTTCTGGGCTGAGGTGAGCGTGCCCTTCGTGGATGCGCGCGCCGCGCCGTCCGTCAAAGCGCCGCGCGCACGCTATCGCTACTACAGCAGCGCGGTCTTCAAGGTCATCAAGGTTGTGCCGACGCTCGACCCCCCTGAGGTGCGAAGGGCCAACCCGCTGCCGTTCGGCGGCGCTCTGGACTGGTGGTATCAGATTGAGGATGAGTTATTCCCTGGCCGTTACTTCGTGCCGGCTTCGCAGATGCGCCCAATTTCGCCGGCCGAGTTCACCCCGCTTTCGCCAGACGTAGATCCTCTTCAGAAGAAGATCGTGGTCAATTTGCGCGAGCAGCGCATGGTTGCCTATGAAGGAGAGCGCGAGGTGTTCACTGCCCGCGTCGCCACCGGCACGACCTTCAAGGATGCAACGACTGGCCAGGTGGCCAACTTCACCACCACGCCCGGCACATGGTATGTCTATCGCAAGACCCCCAGCCAGCACATGCACAACGGGGCGATTGGGAGCAGCCGATCGTTCGACCTGCCCGGCGTGCCGTGGGTGAGCTATTTCACCGCCAGCGGCATCGCCTTCCATGGCACCTACTGGCATAACGACTACGGCATCCCGCGCAGCCATGGCTGTGTGAACCTGACTCCTGAGGCAGCCAAGTGGGTCTGGCGCTGGACGATGCCGCCCAATGAATACAGCGAGCGCTACACGACGCTGCCGGCCAAAGCCCGGCGCGACCCGGCGCAGGGAACCACTGTCATCGTCCAGCGCGGATAGGAGCAACACATCGTGATCCAGCAAGCGATCGCCAAGCTATTTACCCATGCCTCGCTCACCGCCGAGGAAGCCGAAGCGGTGATGAACGAAATCATGGTCGGCGCAGCCACGCCGGCTCAGATCGGCGCCTACCTGGCTGCGCTGCGCATGAAGGGTGAGACCGCCGATGAGATCGTGGGCAGCATGCGCGCGCTGCGCGCGCACATGGCGCGCATTCCCACCCGCCAGCCGAAACTCATAGACATCGTCGGCACCGGCGGCGACCACGCCAACACCTTCAACATCAGCACGACGGCGGCCTTCGTAGTGGCTGGCGCCGGCGTGCCCGTCGCAAAGCACGGCAACCGCGCTGCTTCCTCGCAGAGCGGCAGCGCCGACGTGCTCAACGCGCTGGGCGTGAAGGTGGATCTGACGCCGGAGCAAGTTGGGCGCTGTATAGACGAGATAGGGATCGGCTTTGCGTTCGCGCCGGTGCACCATCCGGCTATGAAGCACGCTGCCGGCCCGCGCCGCGAGATCGGCCAGCGGACAATCTTCAACATCATCGGCCCGCCCAGCAACCCCGCCTTGGCTCGGCATCACCTGCTGGGGGTGTGGGACCACCGCTACGTGCGAGTGATGGCCGAGGTGCTGGCCCAGCTAGATACTGTGCATGCGCTGGTCGTCAGCAGTTCATCGCCCCAAGTGGCGGGGATCGACGAGCTGACGACGGTGGGACCAAACGTCGTCGCCGAAGTGCGCAACGGCCAAATCACCGAATACCAGCTCGATGCGCTGGACTACGGCTTGCCGCCGGCAACCCTAGACGAGCTGGGCGGCGGCACGCCCGAATTCAACGCCACCATCATGCGGGCCATCCTGGCTGGCGAGGATATACAGGCGAGGACCGATGTCGTGTTGCTGAACGCCGGCGCAGCGCTCTACGCCGCCGATGCCGCGCCGGATATTGCTTCGGGGATCGAGATGGCCCGCGAGAGCATCCGCAGCGGCGCAGCGCTCAGCAAACTCGACGCGCTCATTCAGCTCAGCCAGCAACTCAGCAGCGAGATCGGTTGAACTTAACAGCTCATTTGAGCCAATCCCGCTTTTGATCGTGTAGAATTCCAGTCGAGTTGGGGAGTAGCCTACTCCATGAGGAGTCGGCCAGTCGTCAGTACGGGTCGGGCAGACCCCGGCTGGCCGTAAGTGCAACATGTTGTGCGCGATAGGCGAGACCATCATGGGTTCAGAAATGCCATGATGGTCTCGCTTTGTTTAACAACTTAGAGGACCAACCGAACACTGAGATGGACGCATTGACTCTTCTCTTGTTTATTGCTGGGTTTGTCCTGTTGGTCGTCGGTGCGGAATGGCTGGTGCGCGGCGCAGCGCGCCTGGCGGCTGCGATCGGCGTGTCGCCATTGGTGATTGGCCTGACCATCGTGGCGTTTGGCACCAGCGCGCCGGAGCTGGCAGTCAGCATTCGCGCCGCGCTCGTCGGCGAGGCGGACATCGCCTTCGGCAACGTCGTGGGCAGCAACATCTTTAACATCCTGGTCATCCTCGGCCTATCCGCAGCGATCACGCCACTGCTCGTGGCCCAACAATTGGTGCGATTGGACGTGCCGTTGATGGTGGGCGTCACCCTGCTGACGGTGCTCTTCGCCCTGGACGCAAACATCAGCCGGGTGGAGGGCGTCGCCTTGTTCGCTGGGTTGATTGCCTACACGGCATTCCTCTTTATTCAGAGCCGCCGCGAGAACAGCGCAGTGCAACAGGAATACGAAGCCGAGTTCGGCGAGCGCCCTAAGGGCGCAGTTCAGCTCGCCGTAAACGTGTTCTGGGTCATCGCCAGCCTAGGCATGCTCACCATCGGCTCGCGTTGGCTGGTGGAGGGCGCGGTCGCGCTCGCGCGCGCCATCGACGTGAGCGAGCTGATCATCGGCCTGACGATCGTCTCGGGTGGCACTTCACTCCCTGAGGTTGCCACATCCGTCGTCGCAGCGATCAAGGGCGAGCGAGACATCGCTGTCGGCAACGCGGTGGGCAGCAACATCTTCAACTTGCTTTCCGTGCTGGGCTTGAGCAGCATCATCGCCCCAACAGGGATCGCTGTGGACGTCGCAGCGCTCAACTTCGACGTATGGGTGATGCTCGCTGTGGCGGTCGCCTGTCTGCCGGTGTTCTTCACCGGCAATCAGATCGCGCGCTGGGAGGGCCTGATGTTCATCGGCTACTACGTCATTTATCTGGTTTATCTCTTCCTGGCCTCCACCCAGCACGACGCGCTGCTGGCGTTCAGCACCATCATGCTGCTCTTTGTGTTACCGCTGACCGTCTTGACGCTGGTCATCACCGTGCTGCGCGAACTCCGCATGCGGCGCCGGCTGGCGGCCTGAGATGATAAGCCCCATCGTCCTTCCCTTGCTGATTTGCGCGCTCAGCGCCGGTCTGTCGGTGCTGCTCGCCATCGCCCCCCTGGGCCGCCACATGCCCAGCCGCCGGATGGGGTGGCTGCTGGCCATCGCGCCGGCGGCCGCGTTCGCTCTCTTGATCAGCGAGTCGCCGGCGATCCTGGCCGGCCAGAGCACGAGCGCGTCTATCCCTTGGATGCCATCGTTGGGGCTGAACTTCTCGCTCCGCTTGGACGGGCTGTCTCTGCTCTTTGCCCTGCTCGTATCCGGCATCGGGGTGTTGGTGACCATCTACGCTGGCTATTACTTCACGAAGCCGGAGCAAAACGTCAACGAGGACGCGCGCTTCTTCGCATATCTGATGCTGTTCATGACCAGCATGCTGGGGCTGGTGCTGGCCGGCGATGTGATTACGCTGTTTGTGTTCTGGGAGGGCACCAGCGTCACTTCGTTCCTGCTGGTCGCCTATAAATACAAGGACGAGGAAGCGCGCCGCAGCGCCTTCCGCGCGCTCTTCATCACCGGCGGCGGCGGGATAGCGCTGCTGGCCGGCCTGCTGTTGATCGCTTATAGCGCCGGCAGCGCAGACCTCGCAGCGATCGCGGGAAGCGGCGACGCGCTGCGCGTGAACGCGCTCTATCCGGTGATGTTTGGCCTAGTTGCCCTGGGGGCGCTGACCAAGAGCGCGCAAGCGCCGGCCCACTTCTGGTTGCCCGGCGCGATGAGCGCGCCGACGCCGGCCTCGGCTTACTTGCACTCGGCCACCATGGTCAAGGCCGGCATCTACCTGCTCGCTCGGCTGCATCCCGCGCTAGGCGGGACAGACCTATGGTTCTGGGCGCTGAGCATCATCGGCCTCATCACGATGCTGATCGGGGCATACGTGGGATTCACCCAGCACGACTTGAAGGCCCTGCTCGCCTACTCCACGGTGAGCCAGCTCGGCGTGCTCGTGATGCTGATCGGCCAGGATGCCGAGGTTGCCTTTAAGGCCCTGGCGATCGGCATCTTCGCTCACGCGCTATACAAAAGCGCGCTCTTCCTGGTGGCCGGCATCGTGGATCATGAGACAGGCACGCGCGACCTTAGGCGGCTTGGCGGGCTATGGCGCGCCATGCCCATCACGTTCGTGGTGAGCAGTGTGGCGGCGCTCTCGATGGCCGGCCTGCCGCCCTTGTTGGGCTTTCTGGCCAAAGAGACGCTGCTGGCCACGGCCACGCATCCGAGCGTGCCGCCGATTGTTGACGTGATCTTCCCGGCGGCTGCCGTGGTGGCCGGCGCGCTCATCCTGGCGCAAGCAGGCTTGATCGTGCTCGATGGCTTTTTGGGACAGGCCCGCGCCGAGCACCACGCCCACGAGCCGCCGGTCGCGATGTGGCTGGCGCCGGCCCTGCCGGCGGCGCTCTCCCTGGCGATTGGCCTCTTGCCAGAGCCAGAAGCGATCGCCACGCTGCTGGCCCGCGCAGCTACAGCCAGCTACGGCGCGCCAGTCAAGGTCTCGCTGGCGTTATGGACCGGGATCAACGTCCCGCTGGTGCTCAGCGTCATCGCTGTCAGCAGCGGTCTGGCTATCCTGGCGGTGCGCAGCCGGCTGCGCCCCCTGTTCGACCGCGTGAGCAGCGCAGTTCGCCTATCGGTGCTCTACGACGGCGCGCTCACGGGCATCGACCGCCTGGCCTGGCTGGCAACGCGCGTGCAGAACGGCAAGCTGCGCCTATATCTCGTGATCATGCTCCTTAGCGCATCGGTCATGGTGGTGCTCATCGGTCGCCCTGAGCTGCCGGCGATCCGGATGATCAGCAAAGGCACGCAGCAACCCGCCCTCACGATCCTGCGCATCTTCACACTGGTTGTTATCAGCATCTCCGCGATTGCGAGCGTGCTGTTGCGGCGCGACCTGTTCGCCATCCTCGCCCTGACCACGTCTGGGCTGAGCGTCGCTGTGCTGATGCTGCTGGAGCCAGCGCCTGACTTGGCGTTGGTTCAAGTGGTCGTCGAATCGCTGACGTTGGTGATCCTGGTGCTGGCGCTCACGCGCCTGCCGCGCGAGCAGCGCGCGCGCGCCTTCGAGTTCACCTTTCGCCAGTCCTACTTGGGCCTGGCACGTGACTTTGTGATTGCCGCGATCAGCGGCGCGATCATGTTCATCATCGTGTTGACGGCGCTGACCACGCGGCCGCGCCAATCTCAGCTCACGCCCTTCTTCGAGCAGAACGCCAAGCCGCTCACCAGCGCAAACGACATCGTAGGCGCGATCATCGTTGACTTTCGGGCCTTTGACACGCTGATCGAGATCGCCGTCTTTGCGGTCGCCGGCCTGGCCATCTACACGTTGCTGCGCTACGCCTCGTACAAGGCCGGCGACCGCGACGCGCCTCAGCCGATTCGCGATCAATGGATGCGCTTTCTGCGCGGCATTGCCAGCCCGCGCACCTCCCCGTTCGTGCAGGGCCTGGCGCGCCTGCTCCTGCCGCTGACGCTGGTGTTGGCCGCCATCCACGTGCTATATGGACACGACCAGCCGGGGGATGGCTTCACTGCCGGCGTGATCGTCAGCCTGGGCGTGGCGAGCTGGTATGTCTCCTTCGGTTATGAGGAGACCAAGCGGCGCTTGCCTTGGCTAAATCCCGCCGGCTTCATCGGCGCCGGCCTGCTGCTGACGCTGGGATCGGCCGTCTCAGCCGCCGTCATCAACGGCAGCTTCTTCTCGCCGGTGGACTTTGGCAAGCGCCTGGGGATAGCTTCTCTGCCAGCGGGCGTGTACTTCAGCACCGCCACGCTCTTTGAGCTGGCGATCTGCCTGACCGTGGCCGGCAGCGCCGTGCTGATGCTGGATACACTCGGCCATCCCAAAGATGCCGATGCCGAATCCGCCCAGCAGATACAAGCGATCGCGGCGCTCGCGCAGCGCGGCGAGATCACCCTCGGCGAGGACAGCACAGATCAACTCGAGAAGGCACTGCCGACCGAAGAAGCAAAGCCAGAGCGTTAACCCATGGAAGTCCTCCTCGCATTGACCATCAGCTTGCTCTTTGCGACCGGCATCTTCCAGATGCTGCGTCGCAACCTGATCCGCTCGGTCATTGGCCTGAGCATCATCTCGAACGCGATCAACCTATTTCTGCTCGCCTCAGGCGCTTATCAAGGCGAAGCCGCCGCCTATGCCAACGCCGCCGGCCAGCGCAGCGATGCGCTCCCTCAAGCGCTCATCCTCACCGCAATTGTCATCAGCATGGGCGGCTTTGCTGTCGTGCTGTCCATGCTATACGTGCTCTCCGTGCGATATAAAACCAGCGACAGCGACGAGGTCAAAGGGCTGACCCACTAAGCGCATTGCACCATGAACGCGCTCGTCTTGCTGCCCATCGTCATACCGCTCACTGCGTCGGCGGTCGCCGTGCTCATCCGCGCGCATCATCGGCTTCAGGCGGCCTGGGCCTTTGGCGCGATGCTCTCGTCGTTCATCTGCAGCGGCGCGTTGCTGTGGGCCGTGTGGTCATCCGGTACGCCCCTGGTGTACCAAGTGGGCAACTGGGCCGCGCCGTTCGGCATCTCGTTGGTGGGTGATCCTCTCTCCGCGCTGATGGCCGTGATGTGCCAGCTCGTGTTGACGGGCGGTTTTCTCTACGCGCTGGGCTGCCGCGACCAGTGCGCACAATACCCCGCGTTCTATCCGCTCTTCCTGATGCTGGCTGGCAGCCTCACTGGCGCGATGCTGACCGGCGACCTCTTTAACTTGTTCGTGTTCGCCGAGCTGCTGGTGTTCTCCGGCGCGGCGCTCACGGCGATCTCCGACGATAAGTTCGGCACTGAGGCTGCCTATAAGTACTTCTACATCAGTTTCATCGCGTCCATCGCGCTATTGCTCACCTGCGGCAGCCTGTATGCCTCGTATGGCACGCTGAACATCGCCGACCTCGCCCGCCGCATCGCAGCCGATCCTTCGCCGCCGCTCGTGCTGCCGGCCATGGCGCTGCTGATGGTCTTCTTCATGGTCAAGGGCGCGGTGGTGCCCTTTCACTTTTGGCAGCCGGACTTTCACACCGCAGCCCCTACGCCGGTGCATGCGGTGCTATCATCGGTTGTCGTCAAGCTGGGCATCTACGGCTTTTTGCGCATGACCACGCTGCTCTTCACTGAACAGGCCGAAGTCATCCGGTCCGTGCTGGTGGTCGTCGGCGCGATCGGCGCGTGGTTCGGCGGGCTGGGCGCGGTGGGGACTTACGACGCCAAGCGCATGCTGGCCTACTCTACGCTGGGCCAGCTCGGCTTTATCCTGGTCGGGATCGGCTGGGGCACGCCGTTGGCGCTGAGCGCAGCCCTGGTGTATGCCTTCAATCACAGCCTGCTGAAGGCAGCGATGCTCATGCTGGCCGGCAGCGTGGCGAGCTACGCGCCGGTGAAGACGGCTGCCTTCACCGCGATCACCGGGCTGGGCAAAAAGCTTCCCCTGGCCGGCGTGTTGTTTATGCTGGGCGGCATGGGCCTGGCTGGCATCCCACCGCTCAATGGCTTTGTGGCCAAGTTCATGTTGTTCAGCAGCGGCCTGGACGCGCGCGCATACCCGTCCTTGGCTGCTATCGGGTTGGCCGGCATCGTCACGGTAGTGTATGTCTTCCGCGCCTTCCAGCGCATTTGGTGGGCGCCGCTGCCGGAAGGCGTTAAGCCCAAGCCTTATGGCGACCGCCTGCTTGCGCCGGCGTTCCTGATCGCGCTCAGCGTGATCCTGGGCGTGTGGGCAGAACCATTGATCGCCCTCTCGCAGACGGTCGTAGCATGGATGACGTCACCGGAACAGTACGTCAGGGCCGTGCTCGGTGGATAGCAACGCATCGGCATGGAAGAGATACTGGGAGCCGTTTTTGTAATTGCCTTGGTTGCACACTTGCTGCTGCTGGGCGTCGCGGCCTGGCGCGTTCTGCGCGGCGAGAACGCTGTAGATCGTTTGCTGAGCGTCGAGCTGGTGAGCGTGCTGGCCTTATGCGTCGTGTTGCTGACCACGCTCATCACCGGACAAAGCATTTACGTAGATGTTGCGCTGGGCCTGGCTGCGCTTAGCTTCATCGGCACGCTGGCTTTGGCCAAGTACTTGGCCGACCAGCGCATGTTCTGAACCACATGACCGTCGTCGTCCAGCTTTTGATCCTCATCCTGGTCCTGATAGGGACGTCGTTCTCGATCCTCGGCATGCTGGGCTTGATCCGCCTGCCGGATGTTTACGCGCGCCTCCACGCCGCTGGCAAGGTGGGCGTCTTCGGCGCTGCGCTGCTGGCTGCTGCGGTGGCCCTGTCTGCGCCGTCCACCGCCAGCAAAGCGCTTATCCTGGTCGCGTTGCTCGTCATTGCTGGTCCAGTTGTGTCCCACGCGCTGGCGTCGGCAGCGAACCGGCTCGGCATCCCAGTAAAGCATGCGCTGCGCGACGATCTGGCCAAGGCGCGCAGACAGCTCTCCTCAGCGCAGCCAAATCCGCCGCCTGATTCGCCATGTTGATCGTGCCTTTGCTCGCTTGCCTTCTGGGCGTTGCGGCCAGCGCCTTGTTTGTGCTCTCGCCCATCGGCGGACGTCTCTCCCCGCGCGCGATGGGATGGGGGCTATCTATCGCCCCACTCTCGGCGTTTGTCTCTCTGCTTGCGTTGTCATCCTCGCTCGCTGAAGGGCAAGCGATCGCCTGGCGATTGGCCTGGCTGCCCGAGTTGAACATCGCATTGGCGTTCTACCTGGACGGCCTCAGCCTGCTCTTTGGGCTGATCGTCACCGGCATTGGTGCGCTGGTGGTGATCTATGCGGGATACTACTTCTCGCCGCACCATCCTGCCGGCGCGCACGGGGATCAAGGCGCGCCGCAGGCGGAGCACACCCCTGGCAACGACGCGCATTTTTCTTTTATTTGCTGCTGTTCATGACCAGCATGCTGGGGCTGGTGCTGGCCGGCGACGTGATCGCGTTATTTGTCTTCTGGGAAGGCACCAGCTTGACCTCGTTTTTGCTGATCGCCTACAAATCAAAAGGACGAGGAGGCGCGCAAGGGCGCATTTAAGGCGCTGTTCGTCACCGGCGCAGGCGGCATTGCCCTGTTGGCCGGCCTGCTGTTCGCCGCTGTCATCAGCAGCAGCACCGGCCTGGCGACGATCCTGCGCAGCGGCGATCTTCTGAGGAACCACGCCTGGTATCCGGTCATGTTGGCCCTGCTGGCCTTCGGCGCGTTCACCAAGAGCGCGCAGGCGCCCTTCCACTTCTGGCTGCCGAAAGCGATGGCCGCGCCGACGCCGGCCAGCGCCTACTTACACTCGGCCACGATGGTGAAGGCGGGCGTGTACTTGCTGGCGCGCCTGCATCCAGCGCTGGGCAACACGGAAGGGTGGTTCTGGCTCATGATCATCGCGGGCGGGACGACCATGTTGTTGGGCGCGCTCATCGGCCTGCGCCAAAGCGATCTCAAGGGCTTGCTCGCCTACTCCACGGTCAGCCAGCTCGGCGCGCTGACGATGTTGATCGGCGAAGAAGCCCCCTCGGCGTTTAAGGCGCTGGCCATCGGCATCCTGGCCCACGCTCTATATAAAGGCGCGCTCTTTATGATTGCCGGCATCGTTGACCACCACGCCGGCTCGCGCGACCTGCGCCGGCTGGGTGGGTTGTGGCGCGCCATGCCATTGACCTTCGCGGCCTGTAGCCTGGCCGCGCTCTCGATGGCCGGCCTCCCCCCGCTGTTCGGCTTCCTGGCCAAGGAGACGCTGCTGGCTGCTGAGATGGACGCCATCCTCCCCCAGCTCACGCGCATCGTGCTGCCGGCGATCACCGTGCTGACCGGCGCCGGCCTGCTGGCTCAGGCCGCCAGCCTGACGCTGGACACGTTCATCACCAGGCCGGGGACAGGCTGGCCGGCATCGGCCTGCCGTGCGGAGCATACAGCGATATTGCCTGCGCATGAAGCGCCGCTGGGCATGTTGATCGGGCCGGCGGTGCCCGCTGTCCTCTCTCGTCATCAGCGTCTTTCAACCAGAAGCCATCGTCAGCCTGCTGGCCAGCGCCGCGGGGGCCGCCTATGGCGCTAAAGTCAAGGTCTCGCTCGAACTCTTCCAAGGTATCACACCACCGCTGGTGCTCAGTGGGGTTGCCATCGCGCTGGGGATGGTCCTGTTCGCCTCGCGCCGCGCCATTCGATCCCCTGCGCGCATCGAGGGGCTGGACATGAACCTGGCCTACGAAGCGGTGCTGCGCGGTGTCGATCGGGCTGCGCGCCTGGCCACGCGCACACAGGGTGGGCGCATTCGGGTCTATCTCTCGGTCATCCTAATCGCGCTGTTCGCGCTGGTGGCGCTGTTCGGCGATCTTCAGCGCGTGCTGGGCGCGGACGCGCTGCGGCTGGACGACGCGCTGGACGTCACCGGTGGGCTGCGCCTGCTGGGGTTGCTGCTGGCGGTTGCGGCGTCCTTCGTCTCGATCGTCATTCGGCGCGACCTGCTGGCGATCATCGCTCTGGGGTCATCGGGCCTGGCGATTGCCGTGGTGATCGCGCTGGAACCATCGCCGGACGTGGCCTTGGTCCAGGCGGTCGTGGATGTGTTAACCACGGTGGTGCTGGTGTTGGCGCTCTCGCGGCTGCCGCGCGCGCAACGCCTGCGAGCCGAAGCGCTCAATAACGGTAGCTCCGTCCGCCATGCCCTGCTGGCCGTGGCCGGCAGCGCGCTGGTCACCTGGATTTGTCTATATGCCTTCGCCTCTCGCCCGCGCCCCTCGCTCGTGACGCCCTACTACGAGCAAAACGCCAAGCCCCTCACGGGGGCTGCCGACATCGTCGGGGCGATCGTGGTGGACTTTCGCGGCTTCGACACCTTGATTTGCGAGATCACGGTCTTCAGCGCAGCCGGCATGGGCGTCTTCACGCTCATCCGCCATGCGATGAGGAAGCGCGAAGCCGCGCAGCTGCCGGTGGAGGGCGAGGTCGAGACGGCCTCTCATCTCCCTATTCTGCCGGCGCATATCTCCGGTGTAGATGGCGTCCGCACCTCGCCGTTCATCCGCGCGCTGGCGTATGCGGCGCTGCCGCTGGCCTTTGTGCTGGCGACCGTGCAAATCATCTACGGCCACGACCAGCCGGGCGATGGCTTCACCGCCGGCGTTACGCTCAGCCTGGGCGTTGGGTTCTGGTATGTCGTGTTTGGCTACGAGCGCACCAGGCAGCGCTTGGGGTTGATCCGCCCGGCATTGCTGATCGGCAGCAGTCTGCTGCTCGTCCTAGGTGGGTCAACCCTGCCGCTCGTGCTGGGCGGGGGCTTCTTCTCGCCCTTCGACTTCGGCGCAGCGCTGAACTTGCCGTTGCCGAAGGGGTTCTATCTCAGCACGTCCTTTCTTTTCGAGGTGGCCATTTGCCTCGCCGTGCTCGGCGCAACGATGTTCATCGTGGATACATTGGGTCATCCTGAGCGCGACCTGGAGTAGAGCATTTGGAGGTCCTTAAAGCATTGGCGATTGGCGCCCTATTCGGCATCGGCTTGTATCAACTGCTGCGCCGCAACATCATTCGCTCGGCCATTGGGCTGGTGATCCTCTCGAACGCAGTGAACTTATTTTTACTCTCCGCCGGCGCATACGATGGCGTGGTCGAAGCTTACGCCAAAGCAACCGGCCAGCGCAGCGATGCCCTGCCCCAGGCGCTTATCCTGACCGCGATCGTGATCAGCCTAGGCGGGTTCGCCTTTGTGCTCTCGTTGCTCTATGTCATCTCAGCACGCTATCGCACCGGCGACAGCGACGAGGTCAAAGGACTGTCCGGCTAACATCTGCGCCATGCATACACGCATACGCAATACGGAATACGGAATACGCAATACGTATTGCATATTACGTATTGCGTATTAGTGCACGATGCCATTCATGACTCTGTTCGCTATCCTGCCTATCTTGATCCCGTTGAGTAGCGCAGCGGTGGCGACGCTGCTCATCCGCTCCCCGCGCCTCCAGACAGCCTGGGCCTTTGGCGCGATGGTCGCAGCGTTCGTCAGCAGCGCCGGCCTGCTTTGGATGGTCTGGACATCAGGCCAACCATTGGTATATCAGATGGGGCTGTGGCCTGCGCCGTTCGGCATCAGCATCGTGGCCGATTTGCTCTCCGCCTTCATGGCGGCCATGGTGCAATTTGTCTTTGTCTTTGGCTTTCTGTATGCCTTGGGCGCTAAGGACAAAGCCGTGCACCATCCCACCTTCTACCCGTTGTTCCTCTTCCTGGTCGCCGGCCTAAGCGGCGGCATGTTGGCCGGTAACATCTTCAACTTGTTCGTCATGGTTGAGCTGGTCGTGCTCAGCGGCAGCATCCTCACTGCGATAAGCGACGACCGCTACGGCCCAGAGGCCGCCTATAAGTACTTCCTGATCAGCACCATTGCCTCCTTTTGCCTGCTGTTCGCCATCGGCAGCCTGTATATTAGCTATGGCACGCTGAACATGGCCGACCTGGCAGCCCGCATCGCCGCCGACCAAGATCAACCACTCTTGCCGTTGGCAACTGTGCTCCTCGCGGTCACCTTTATGGTCAAGAGCGCCGTCGTGCCCTTCCACTTTTGGCAGCCCGACTTTCACACGGCCTCGCCCACGGCGGTGTCGGCGATGCTGTCCTCGGTCGTGGTCAAGCTGGGGGTGTATGGGTTTCTGCGGATGACTACCCTGCTCGTGCCTCATGCGGAATGGCTGCGCGGCGCGTTGGTGGCCTTGGGCATCGCCAGCATCGTCTTCGGCGGCTTGGGCGCGGCCGGCACGCACAACCTCAAACGCATGTTTGCTTATTCCACGCTGGCCCAGATCGGCTTCATCCACGTGGGGGTGGGCTGGGGCACGCCGTTCTCCCTAGCCGCCATCCTGTTCACGTTCAACCACGCGCTCATCAAGAGCGCCATGCTGATGCTGAGCGGCTACTTGGCCAGCCGCGCGCCGATCAAGACGGCTGCGTTCAGCGTGCTGCGCGGCACGGGCAAGTATGCCCCGCTGGCCGGCGTCATCTTCTTCTTCGGCGGCATGGCGCTGGCCGGCATCCCGCCGACCAACGGCTTCATCAGCAAGCTGATGCTCTTTCAGAGTGGGGTTCAGGCCGCCAGCGATAGCAGCTTCGCCGAAACGGTGGCCTACTGGTTGCCGCTCCTGCTACTGGGCGTGTCGAGCGCGCTTACGCTCATCTATGTCTTTCGCGCTTTCATGAGGGTGTGGTGGGAACCATTCAAGCCTGACCAGCCAGACGCCAAAGTAAAACCACACGGCGATAGCCCGCTCGCGCCGGGGCTGCTGGTGGCCGTTTGTCTGGCGCTGGGCATCTGGGCGCAGCCGTTGATCCAACTGGCGCAAGGTACCAGCGCCTGGATACAACAGCCGCGCGCCTACGTGCAGGCAGTCCTGAAGCAAGACGCCGGCGTGATAAGGTAAACGCAAACTATCGAGGAGAGAGGCATGCTCGCGTATATACGACTCGTGGTGATTTGTTGGCTGATCTACTTGGCGCTCACCGCTAACCTGGAGCTTTCCAATCTGATCGCTGGATTGTTGATCGGGCTGGCCATCGCTGCGATCATCAGGCCGGTCAGCCAGCCGCTGGCCATAGGCCGCTTGCCGGCAGCGCTGTTCAACCTGCTCAGATACACGATTTGGTTGGGCATAGACATCATCCGCAACGGCATCCGCGTGGCACGCATTGTGCTCGATCCAAAGCTGCCGATTCGTCCGGGGATCATCGCCGTCAAAGCCGGCATGAAGAGCGAGCTGGGCGTCGCCTTGAGCGCGCATGCCATCACTGTCACGCCCGGCGAGCAGGTGGTCGAGATAGGCGAAGACGGCACGATGTATGTCCACTGTCTGGATGTGGTGAGCAGCGCCGCGAGCGCTGAGGAGGTGCAGCGCAAGCGCCGCGCCATGCTGGAGCGCATCTTCGAGTGAGGCCCGCCGTGCGCGACCTGTTCTTGGCCGTCTGCATATTGTCTCTGGCCGCCCACGTGGTGATGATCGCCATCGCCGTGCAGCGCGTGTGGCGTGGCGAGACGGTCATGGACCGCATCGTCGCTGCCGATGTGATCGCCACGCTGGTGCTGGCGATCTTCGTGCTGCTGGCGCTGATCCGAGACAATCCCCTCTACATGGACCTCGCGCTCGGCGCTTCGATCATCAGCTACGCCGGCACGATCGCCCTGGCCCGCTACATCGCCAGCCGGCAAATGTTCTGAGAGGACCCCATGCTGGAATCGCTGAGCTACCTAATCGCCGTGCTCGCCGTGCTCGTCGGCACCTTCTTCTCGGTGGTTGGCATCATCGGGCTGGTGCGCCTGCCCGATGTCTACGCGCGCATGCACGCCACCGGCAAGGTCTCGACCTTCGGCGTGGTGTTGCTGACCGTGGCAGCCGTGTTCGTCACCCCATTGGCCTGGAGCAAGGCGCTGGTGCTTATCGCGCTGCTGATCTTGGCCGGGCCGGTGGTCTCGCATGCGATCAGCTCAGCCGCGTATCGCCTGGGCTTGCCTGTCAAGCAAGCCCTGCGCGACGACTCGGCGAGGCATCGTTTGGACAAATCAGCGGATGTCGCGTCACAGCCCTCGCCGCCACTGACTGCATCCAGGGCAGAGGGCGCCCCACGAAGTTAACGCGCACGAGATGGGCAGCGCTGCGGAATTCGTCCCCTCTTCGGCGATGGCGATCGTCGCGCATCCGGACGACATCGAGTTCGGCTGCGCCGGCACATGCGCGAAATGGGCCAAGCGCGGCGCGCGCATCGTGTATGTGCTGGTCACCAGCGGCAACAGCGGCAGCCAGGACCCAAGCCTGACCCGCGAGGCGCTGGCCGAGCTGCGCGAGCGCGAACAGCGCGCCGCGGCCGCGATCTGCGGCGTGCGCGAGATTGAGTTCCTGCGCTACAACGACGGCGAGGTGATGCCCACCCTGGAGCTGCGCAAAGATCTGGTGCGCCTGATCCGCAAACACAAGCCCGAAGTGGTGATCGCGCTCGACCCGACGCGCATGTATGACGGCGACGACTACATCAACCATCCAGACCATCGCGCGGTGGCCATTGCGACGATGGACGCGGTAGCGCCGATCGCGGCGATGCCCTTGCTGTATCCGGAGCTTGGCCCAGCCCATCAAGTGCGCGAGGTATGGATTCAATGGGTGGATGACCCCAACACCTGGGTGGACATTAGCGAGACACTGGAGCTGAAGATACAAGCTCTGCTTCAGCACCGCAGTCAGGTCGGTGAGGAGGTTGCCGAGCGGGTGCGCCAGTGGGCCTATCAGGCTGGGCGCGGCTTAGTGCCGGCAGAGGCGTTTAAGGTCATCTTCTTGAAGAAACGCGAGCCAGAGAGAAGCGCTCATCCTGAGTGAAGCATCTCGTCTAGGTGAGGCCGCACCAAGAAGCAGCAGAACAGCGCAGAACACGAGATGAACTGGCTAACCTGCTTGACCTTCGCAGACAGCACGTGCGCTTGACCATTTACGGTTACGCTTCCCCCGCCCTGGCAGATACAAGCGGGGCAACCTGCCGGCTGAGCGGCAGCCGAGCGACGACGCGCGTGCCTTGGCCGGGCGCAGAATCTATCGTCAGGCATCCGCCGATGGACTCGAGCCGCGCACGCATCGAGCGCAGGCCAAAGTGGCCATTAGCCGCCCGGCGCTCCGCATCCGCGGGGGAGAAACCGCGACCGTCGTCCTCCACACACAAGCAGATCTGGTCGTCGGCTGTCCTCGTCAGCATCACGTGCACATGCCGCGCGTGCGCGTGAGCCTCGATGTTATCCAGCGCTTGCTGCGCCACGCGATACAGCGCGTGGCGTGCCTCATTCGAAAGACTATCATTCACTTCGGCAGCCAGGTCGGCGCGCACGCGCAGGCCGGTGCGCGCGCCGAAGTGCTCGACAAGCGCCCTCAACGGCTCGATCAGGCTACCCTCCAGTTGGGTCGGCGAGAGGTTATGCCGTATCTGGCGCAGGATGCGCGCGTTATCCCGAATGTCAACCAGACAACGCGCAAGCTGCGCATCCGCTTCATGTAAAGCGCCATCCATCATGGATCCTCGAACCAGCTCGATGTGGAAGGGCAGCCGGCCCAGGAATTGCTGGATGGTGTCGTGCAACTCCTCAGCCAGGTGGGAGCGCTCGCGCTCCTGGGCCTGGGAGATGAGCTGGGGCACCCGGCGCAGCTCGGCGATCTGCCGAGCGTTGAGCAAAGCTAGGCTGATCTGATGGGCGACCAGCGCGATGACTTCCAAATCGCGCGGCTGGAAGACCTCCTCGTCCCAGCGCATGCCCAGGCCCAACAGGCCCAGGGGCTGGCCGTGCATGGCGAGCGGCGCTGCGATCACCAGGCCGGCCTCCCGCAACGCGCTGAGCCAATCCGGCGCGCGTGCTTTGTCTTCCAGCCAAACTGGCGCGCGCAGCTCGGTCCAAGCATCCGCTGGCGGCGCGAGCGTGGCGGGCGGGGCAACGGCATGTAGCGCGCGAACGTGCGCCAGCGCGAGCCGGCCGTCTGAGTCCAGCAGCCAGAGCGCCGCCTGTTCAAGCTGCAGCTCATCCACCAGCGCTCCGGCGACCTCAGCGGGGAGCAGCGCAAGGTCAGACTGCTGCGAGAGGCGATCAACGAAGCGCTGGACTGCGCTGTAGCGCTGGCCTTCCCAGTTGAACAGCCGGCTCAGCAGGCGCGGCAGCAGCACGCTGACCGCGCCAGCGCCCATGACCAACAAGAAGATGACGACCTCCACCGGCCAGCCGGCGATGCGAACCAGCCCGCTGCCCAGCCCCACCATCAACCCCGTGCCGGCCAGCGCAAACGACAACAAGAACAAGCTGCGCCCGGTTCGGAACATTTGATAGCGCAAGATCGCGTAGCTCAGCGCAGCCGGGATGGCCAGGTAAAGGTAGTGCAGGTTCATCACGGCCGTGAAGAAACTGCCTGAGGCGGTGTGGTTGCTGTAGAAGAGGGTGACGATCATTGGCGCGGCCAGCAGAAAGCCGACCAGCAGGATTTGGCTCTGGCGGCGCAAGCGCCGGGACTGCGCGCGCCAGACCGTCCGCACCGTCCACAGCATCGCAAATGCGCCCGTGCCGAAGATGGTGACCTCGGCCAGGTAAAACCCCGTCTGGTCGAGCCAGCT
>Ga0272447_1000596_pt1 | contig 26282 bp, 34 predicted proteins | sample YNPCB0133_FD_194589 | JGI IMG/M metagenome (GOLD analysis project Ga0272447, IMG submission 194589) | Hot spring microbial mat communities from Yellowstone National Park, WY, United States - YNP-CB-013-3 | ecosystem: Environmental > Aquatic > Thermal springs > Hot (42-90C) > Sediment | place... | reverse complement strand
GTCACGACATAGTATACCCTGGAGCCGATGCTAGGGAACCAGCTAACAGCACACCTATAACTACGAATAAGATCTTTAACACCATCGTACAAACCACTCTCCCTCAAAAACATATCAACAAGGTATGAGAGCTCATCATCACTCAGAGACGGTATATCTATGGTAGAATTACTGGAAACACCACCCTGAACCACAGGCCTAACACTAGGCACAGGAACAGAACTAGAACTATTAGAAGAGCTAGAACCACCAACCTCAACAATTTCAACCCTAAAACAACCAATAGGAAGAGGATAGTAGATGAAATCCCTCCTCTCCCAACCAGAAACATAAGACTTAGGCCAACCAGAACCAGAAAGAGACCCAACAATACCAAGCCCTACCAGGACTATCAAAGCTGTTGATGTTTTAGTGTCCTGCTCGTGGGATTTCTTGTCAGGGTCTCTCATAGTGGTTGGATTTGTGAGTTGAAGGGTTCTTCGGGTTAACCTTATTATGGATGGTTTTTAACTACATTGCTGTTAGGTATCGGGGTTCCAGGTTTACTGTCGTGAGCTTGAATTGGGGATTCATGGGAAGGTTTTAGGTTAGATGTGATCCTATTCTCAGAGAGTTGGGTTAAATTAGAGTTTGAAAGGTTCCATCGTGGCATCCGTAGAATTGCTATTGGTAGACAGTGACTTGTATACAAGAGATTTAACCACACTCTAACGTGATACTTGGGTGGAGGATGGGTTATGACTAGTGTTGTGTTGAGTGTGAGGGTGAGGCGTGAGCTTAAGGAGGAGGCTGAGAGGCTTGGTATTAACATTAGGGAGGTTGTTGAGAGAGCTCTTGAGGAGGAGATTCGAAGGGTTAAGATGGAGAGGTTGAAGATGGTAATTGGAGAGGCTTTGAAAGCCATGGATGTAGGTGTGGAGGAGTGGGTGGAGGCTATTAGAGAGTCTAGGCTTGAGAGGTAGCTATACCTTGGGGGGCTCCGCGAAGTACCTACTCGATGCATCAGCACTATACCCGTTGGTCTTGAAGCTCGGGGAGAGGATACTCTCCTACTCGAACTTATTCGCTATACTAGATCTCACCGTATACGAGGTTGGGAACGCTATATGGAAGGAGTATCGTAAAGGAAGGATAAAGGATCCTGTATTAATTTCACGAATGTTCGAGGAGGTGATAGGTGACATGAAGAGGCTGAGCATGGATGTGGATGTAAGCGGGGTCCAGGAAGTGGCTGTAAAGGAGAGCTTAACATTCTATGATGCCGCCTACGTATATGTTGCGAGGAAGCATGGTTTAAAGCTTGTAACGGAGGATAAGATGCTTCTTAAACTCCCAGAGTCTACTAATGTAGACTCTCTGCTCAGAGAGATAGGGTTTGAGTGATAGAAAGCTCCTCCTATGGGAGTTGAATGTCTTGAGTGTTGTTTGGCTACCTTAGAGTGTTGTAGCGTTTATGTGTATTTGTGGAGCTCCGGGTTTCGGGGGAGCTCTCTATCGTGGATTTCCATCAGCTTTGCTACCACATCCCAGCCTAAGCCTTTCAACTCTTAGGGCTTCAACGTACTCTTCTAGTTTCTCCGGGTCAGTTGCTATCAGCACTATGCTGTGGGGTTCTATGGATTCTATTATGAATCTTATGGCTTTCTGGCCTGGCATCCCCGGTTTCCCTTCTAGGATCTCCTTGTACATGTTGTAGACCTCGTATGCCCATTTGAACCACTCCCTCCTCCTAAGGGATCTGTGGTTTCAACGTGATACCCCTAAGCGTCATGGTTACAGGTAGGGGCACCGTATCCTTCCAGATTAAGGGATCCTATGGTAGGAGGGCTCCCTCGAAGTTCGCATCCACCTTGAAGCCCATAGTGTTCCTGGAATACAACGTCCAAGGCAACCTCTACTGCCTCCACTACTACATATCAGCAGACCCCAGAGGGTGGTCTGAGGAGCTCTCAAGAGATGAGGTTCTAGCCGTTGCCAATGACATAGTGGAGCTAGGGTTACCCCTGGTAACGATAACTGGAGGTGAGCCCCTCCTCAGAGAGGACTTCTGCGATTTAGCTGGTAGGCTTATAGGAGGTGGTGTTAGGGTAGCTGTTAGCACTAACGGAACGCTGATATCGGAGGATACCGCTGTTAGGCTAGCTGAACTCAGTGTAAGCTATGTCGGCATATCGCTTGATAGCGTGAACCCCCAGTTCCACGATATGTTTAGGGGCGTGAGGGGTGCTTTCGCTAGAGCTCTCAGGGGTATCGAGAACTCCCTAAAAGCCAGTATCCCCGTGGGTTTGAGGATGACGTTGACGAGGTACAACATGGGTGAGGCCACCCCCCTGGTTGAGCTGGCGAAGGGCATGGGTGTTAAGAGGGTAGCATTCTACCTCATAGACGTGACCGGGAGGGCTAAAGGTAACCCCGATCTCCTACCAACCAGGGAGTAGCTGGTAGAGTTCGTAGATTCAATGATAAGAGTGTCTGAGGAGCTCAACGGGGATCCAGAAGTACTAGTTGTTAGAGGTAACTTCGTAGGAGTACATGTGGCTGATAAGCTTGCATCCAGTAGAGATGAACTCCTAGAGTACATCCAAATGATATCAGCTCAGGGGGTTGCGGTAGGAAGACAATATGACCCCTCCCCGCCCTTTAAGAGCGGGGTTTCGAACCTCTGGGTCTAGGGTGTTAGCCCTCCGAGTGGGGGTTATGGTTTCAAACATCTCATCCGGGCTCGAGGGTACTCTATGCTATGAGCACTCGAAGGCGGGGTTCGACCCCGCAACCCCCAAGCCCTCGATTTTAACCAAAACCTCATCACCACCTCGGGTAGTGTACCCTGGGGGTTTAAAAGCCTTAACACTCTAAAGTTGTGCACGAGCCCTACCCCGCCTTGAAGAACGAGGTTTGCTAGATCCTATTACCCGGATGGATCTGTTAAACCATGCCAGTTCATAGACTGGGTTGACGTAGGCAATGTTAGGGAGAGGAGGTTAAAGGAGATAATCAGCTTTGAGAACGAGGAGCTTAAACCATACGTGGAAGCCTACAAGCACCTTGAAGGCTCTAAATGCTCCAAATGCCCATTCAAGATGGTATGCGGAGGGGGTAGCAGGGGTAGAGCCCTAGCACTCACAGGAAACCCCTGGGGTGGCGATCCACTATGCTACATAAACCCACATGAAATCGCTGAGAGATGGGGTGTACGTGAAGAGGATTTAAGAGGAGTGCTGGGTAACTAGGGGGACCCGCCGTGATCATCGCAACCCCTCCACGGGAGCCTCACACGGGTGAGGGACCTATAGTAGTATGTGAGCCTTGAGCCTTATAAACGTTTAAAGGCTGTAAACCGGGGGGTTAACGTTGTCTGAAGCCCCTCCTATGTTTAGATTGGTGGTGGTACGTAGAAGTAGAGTTTTGCTGTGTGATAGTCTCTTATCACAGTTCTAGCCGCCTCCTCTATTAACGGCTCACCTGTAATCCTATACTTCCATCCTCTCTTGAGCGCTATTAGTTCGAGCACCCTGTAAGGGTCTGTCTCCTCGATCCCATAGGCATCCCTAACGGAGCTGGGGTTGTATTTGAGAGCTCTCTCTATGAGTGCTACCGCTGCGGGAACAGGGTCTGGTATCTCCTCTGGGGCCTTCCCTCTTATTATAGCCTCAGGCCATGGGCCGTCTACAGGTATTATGCCCGGTGTGTCTATCATGTAGAAGCCCTCCTCAACCTTCAAGATCTGAACTCCCCTCGTGTACCCAGGGCTACCGGGTATGGGGCTAGTCGAAGCTCCTTTCCTTCCTCTAAGAGCGTTTATAACACTAGACTTACCAGTTTTAGGGTAACCTACAACAACAACTGTGAAAGGCTTGTAGGGGGCTTCAGCTTTAATCCAACCCCTAAGCATCCTAGTCCCAAGCCTCGATGTAGCTGAGACGTACATAACCCTGTAACCCCTACCCTCAAGGTAAGCCTTCCAGCCCTCAGAAACACTACGTGGAACCAGATCACATTTATTTAAAACCACGAGAAGGGTTCTATCGAAAGCTCTAACCATGCGCTCAAGCCTCCTACTCATGGTGCTAAGAGGGTCCCTAATATCGACTACCTCCACAACAACATCAGCAGATCTAACAAGCCTAGCAATAACCCTCCAGCTAGCTAACCTCACCTTGAAACCCATTGTGTAGAGTATAAGTTTAAATGCTAATATCTAAAGCGTTCTTGGTATTCGATTAGGAAACGCTTCTAGCATTGTAAGATCTCTCCATGGAAGACGGAAATCTGAGTAGCTCCTAGCAGAGAAAGCCTACAAGGTAGCCTTGGAAACCTCCCACCAGTAATTCCAGGTTTTTCGGAGAATGCAGGTTTAAGAGCCTAGACAGGAGGATTAACGTGTTGGTGTAGAGGGATTACAGGGGAGGTAGCTGTTAGGATTAGCAATCTCGTTAAGAGATTTGGAAGTGTCGTTGCTGTTAACAGGTTAAACCTTAACATATATGATGGCGAGATATTCGGCCTCCTCGGCCCCAACGGTTCCGGTAAGTCTACAACCCTACTTGTAATAGCCACTGTTTATAAGCCTAGTGAGGGCGATGTTGAGGTTTACGGTTATAGCGTCACGAGGGATGGTGATATGGTTAGGAGGATTGTTGGTATAGCCTTCCAGGAGCCTAAGGCCTTATGGGTTGATAACCCATACGAGCTCCTACTATGGCATGCGATGGTTGTTGGTTACAGTCTAGGGGATGCTAGGAGGGTTGTAAGGGAGGTTATGGAGGAGCTCGATCTATGGGAGCATAGGGGTAAGTTTATAGCTGAGCTTAGCGGTGGTACTAGGAAGAAGGTTGAGATAGCTAAGCTATTCATACAGAAGCCTAGGGTAGCTATATTCGATGAGCCTACAGCCCAGTTAGATGTAACCACTAGACACTTTGTGTGGGACAGGATTAAAGCTATGAGGGATGAGGGTTCGACGGTTATAATAGCGACAAATGACATGCTTGAAGCTGAGAGGCTCTCGGATAGAGTGGGCATAATATACAAGGGCTCCCTTAAGGCTCTCGGAACACCTGCTGAGTTAAAAGATAGGATACCTAGAGGGGATGTCATAGAGTTGAAGGTTGACGGGGTGATCGGGGGTGAGATAGTTGGAAGGCTCTCTGAGGCTTTAGAATCTGATAGAATATCCGTATCCAATGGGCTGGTGAGAGTGCATGTTAATAGAGGTGAGGAGAGGATAGCCGTAGCCATAGAGGTTCTCGCTAAGCACGGTATCAAGGTTAGAAGCGTATCAATGAGGGAGCCTTCCCTAGATGATGTGTTCTTCTACTTCACAGGGGCTAGGTTGAGGGAGGATGATAGTAGAGGATCTTAGGGCTCTAGCTCTCATAGCATTATGGGATGTTAGGAAGCTTGGGAGGTACAAGTTCTTCCTAGCTATGAGGTTTGCATGGTTCCTACTACAGGTTCTAGTGTTCGGGTTCATAGTAGCCCACATGGTTTCCATAAGGGGGCCCTATGGGCCTATAGACTACTATAAGTTCTACGTTGTAGGAGCTTACATGGCCGTGCTATTCTCAATGTCTATCATGAGGGGTCACGAGATTGTTGAGGAGCTGGAGGACGGGCTTATAGACTACCAGCTATCCCTTCCGATTAAGAGGAGGATTCTAGCTATTGGTAGAGCTCTAGGCGGTGGCATAGCATCCTTCACCTACTCACTACCAATGCTAATTGTATTAATTGTAGTCCTGGGGGTTTCAAGTGTACTACAGGTAGCCCTCCTAGCACTGGTGGCATTCCTATTCGCCTCAGGCCTTGTGGGAGTTGCTATGAGCATAGCCCTATGGCTTAGATCTGGGGATAAGCTAGACATACTAATGGGCATATCCGACTCCCTCCTGGTGAGGCTTAGCACCATATTCTATCCCATAGTAGCCCTAATACCTATAACCATCTACTACTACCTAGCCAAGGTCAACCCTGTAAGCCATGCTGTGGATGTGCTGAGAATAACAGCTATACCGGAGTACGCTCAAGGTGTTACCGTATCAGACCCTCTCATCATGGCCTCATACATAGCAGGGTTCACCCTAACATCAATCCTAGCTGCTATAACGTTGCTGGAGAGGAGGATAGAGGGGGGTTATGGGAGGTGATGTTTGGAGCCCCAGCATTCATGGTAGCCTACAGGGATCTACAGAGGTTCTGGAAGTACAGGTGGTGGCTCGCAGGCCTCATAGCCATGAACCTAGCGGATCTATTCATATTCGCTATAGTGTTTAGAGGTATTGTTAGGAGAGAGGTGATACCAGACTACTTCTACTTCCTAGCCCCAGGTATAGCTTCTATAGCTGCTTTCGCAGCAGCGTTCACTATCGGGAGGGAGGTTATGATGGAGCTCCGGAGAGGGTTCCACCACTACCTACTAAGCCTACCAATATCGAGGGTCGACCTCGTACTAGGAAGGATCCTGGGAGGTGTTGTGAGAGGTGTAATATACCAAATGCCATTCCTAGCACTCCTAGTGATACTAACAGGGGTGGTGAGCCCAGCCCTAGCTCTAGCCTTAATAGTGACAATCATGGTCTCAGCCTCCATGTCAAGCCTATCAATAGCCCTATCAACAGCCGTTAAAAGCCTTGAAATGCAGGCAACAATAAGGAGTATAACGTACTTCGCAATATTCTTCCTATCAAACGTATTCTACCCCGAGAACGTGCTAAAAACAAGATTCCCCGAACCCCTCTACACAATGATAGTCAATAACCCAATATCGATAGCCACAAGCATATACAGGGTGATATTCACACCAGAAATCATACAAGATACACACCAAGTGGAAGTACTCCTAGCAAAACTAACACTATGGACCATAACGCTGGTAGTGGTAGGAGCTATACTCTACGATAGAAACCTAAAGGGTTAAGGTTACTCAAAAAGTCGTCTAGAGGGACGATATGGGGTAAAGCCTAAACACCCCCTCATCCACCTAAGACCATGGGGGCCCACAGCGGGGAAATAGGAATGCAGCGATAAGCTAGGACAAAGCCCCATAGTGTTGAACTCAATACATGGGGTTGAAGGTAACTAGAGCTCACACAAGCCTCCTGCCTACCTCCTCAAGGTAGTACTCTGCATCACCCGGGTCCAGGCCGTGTGACTCTAGGATCCTAGCTATGGCTTGAAGCTTTTCCTCCAAGCTCACATTAGACAGGCGTTTAACAGCCTCCTCAACCTCCTCAAGCACTTTGAACCTTAGCTTAGAGTACTCCTTCAAGGGCCCTGGAGCGTACTCCAACTCTCTCACATCGACATCTTTGAATGTTACGTAAACCCTTCTAACCATATCAGGCCTTCTGGTTCTACCAAGGTACATTAAGGGTTTGTAGAGTCTAAGATCCCATAGTCCTTTAAACTCCTCCCTTGCATAGGCTGCTTTAACCTCCCCGATGAATAGATCGTGGTCCCCTGTTTTAATAATATCCATGAGTGTAAGCTCTAGGGCTACGGTAGCCTCCAAGACTATGGGGGCTCCCAGCACGTCACCCTTCACTATTGTGAACCCAGCAGCCTTCAGCTTCCCCGGGTAGAACCTCTCAGAGACATCTCCTAGGAGGGGTGTCCTATCAACGTACTTGAAGTCCAATAGGTTTAATGCGAAGACCCTGGAGCTCCTTACAAGTTTGTACGTGAACCTCTCGGGAGCAATAGCGACACCCACGAGGAACGGCTTGAAGGATAGCTGTGTCCACCAAGCTGCTAGCATTCCTCCAACCCTACCGTTAAACTCGCTTGTAACAAAGGCTGGGATTACAGGGTATAGGAGTCTCTCAGCCTCAGCTAGATCAATCCTTCTAAGCTCCCCTACCAACCCTCTCCCACCTTATGATCTCCACAGGGCAGTTCTCAACAGCTGCTATCACGCAATCCTCAAGGTCACCCCCTACAAGGCCTTCAGATGGGTTGTCCTTGGAGCTCCTCCACTGTACCTTCACAGCCGCCCTGCCATCCTCACGTGTTATCTCGAAGACCTCAGGGCATAGTACGGTGCACACCATCTCTGATACGCATGCTTCACGAGGTTCTATGTAAACCCTTATTGCCACCTCACATCCCCAGTGGAGTCTCCAATCTACCATTAAAGCTTATCTATTTTAAAGCTGAGACAACTACTAGGTTCTGGTGTTGGGTTGTTGAGTGTGTATGAGGAGGAGATTAACGGGTTTATCTACAGGGAGTACAGGCCTCTTGGTAAACCTAGGTTTCTCGTGATAGGCCTCCCCGATGTTGGGCTTGTGGGTGAAATAGCGGCTGTCCATATGATAAGAAGCCTTGGTCTAACCGATAGTGTTGGTGTTGATAGCTACACCCTGCTCCCACCTGTAGCTGTTATCAGGTCTGGTGAGAGCCTATGCCCCATCAGGGTCTACTCAGGCGGCGACATAGCGGTTATGGTGACCGATATAGCCTTATCCCCTAGGGCTATCGTGCCCCTTGCTCTCTCAATAGTAGAGTTTGCGAGGCTCAGGGGGGTTGAGACCCTCATAGGTGTGACCGGTGTTGCTAACCCTGAGAGGGCTGAGATGGAGAAACCTAACGTGTACTGGCTCTCTAGCACAGTTGAAGCTTCAAACATAGCTTTAAAGGTGCCAGGCATTAGGAGGGCTGAGGAGGGCTACATAGTAGGCCCCTACGCCATAATCCTCAAGGAGTCTGTGAGAAGGAGGGTTAACACCCTAATCCTCATGGCAGACTCGTTCCTAGACCTACCAGACCCCGAGGCTGCAGCTGAGATACTAAAAGTCTTAACCCAGATAACAGGTGTTCAGGTACCGGTTGGTAAGCTTATCGAGGAGGGGGAGCTGGTTAAACTTAGGATGAAAGAGTTAATGAAAGAGACTAGGAGCGCGCTAGCCAGGATGGGTAAAGGGTACGAGTATAGAGCTCCGATAATCTATTAGAGGGGTTAAGCCTATGAGCTACTACGACCCCTTTGAAGAGATAAGAAGGAGGATATACAAGGCTGTAAGAGATACCATGAGGGGCTTTGAGAGGGAGTTCGAGGAGGTGGAGAGCTTGATAGAAGAAGTGCTATCAGAGACCAGAGAGTGGGAGAGAATGTTCGAGGAGAGAGTCGAGGAGATAAGAGGAGGCTACATAGAACCACTTTCAACAATAATAGACAGGGGGGATAAGATATTATTGATAGTCGAAACACCCGGAGCAAGACAGGAGACAGTAGAGATCATAGTAACAGAGAGAGCTATAAGAGTAGAAGCAAAACTAGATGAGGAGAGGGTTAGAAGAGCTCTAGGAAGCATAGCCCACACAAGAAGGCTAACAACCATGAAAGGAGAGTACAGACTACCACACCCAGTAGACCCAAAACAGGTCAAGGTAGAGAAGAGAGGATCCAAGGTATACATATGGATACCAAAACTACAACCAACATAGACTAAAAGCATAACTAATAACGCTGAATAACTCATAACACTTAAAACTCCAAAACTAGAAAGTATATTCTAGGAGCCGGGGTGGCCGAGCGGCCTAAGGCGACGGGCTTGAGACCCGTTGTCCCCCCTGGGACGCGCGGGTTCGAATCCCGCCCCCGGCGCCACCGGGGCCGTAGTCTAGCCTGGCTAGGATGCGGGGCTTGGGCCCCCGTGATCCCGGGTTCAAATCCCGGCGGCCCCACCATCTCGCAGACCAACGCATTTACCAATATTAGTATGGAGACGATCGTTCCAGTTATCTAGAAATACGTTTACTTTAGATAACCTATACTCAAACCTAGAATCATGGGTTTCGTGGAGAGTCGACCACCCATATCATCATAAGATTGATTGACCGTGAGTTGCATGGTTATAATGTACAACAAAAAGCGTGTAGAAGGTGTGTTCAAATAAAATCTACGTTGTCACAATAAGAGTATCACAAGTAAGGCTATAAGGAGGCCGTATATCGCTATACCCTCTCCGAGCACCACTATGAGTAGGAGGGGTCCTACAGCCTCTCTTCTCTCCACAATACCACTAGCAGCAGCTGCACCTGCAGTACCCACAGCGAACCCAGCGCCAAGACCTGCAAGTCCTACGGCGAGAGCTGCACCCACAGCTTTAGCTATTATGCTAGCCCCCTCCTCAGCATAGCCTACCGCAGAGGGGATGCTGAGAGCTAAGACTAGCACGAGTAGGGGAATAGCACTAACCATGCCTCCATACCTCAAACCATCCACCTCCATACTCTATCCACACCACGCTGTGGAATCTAAACCTCTTATAGGTAGGTAGACATTTAAATACATTTCATTGTAGAACAAGCTCTAGAGATCTTAAGGTAATGGTAGCCGGGCGGGGATTCGAACCCCGGTCACGGGGGCCAGAGCCCCGCATCCTGGGCCGCTAGACGACCCGGCTACCCCTCTTCTCTTTATTAGTTCACACGCCTTTAAATCTATTCCAGGGGTTTGCTATTTGAGCTTATGGTCTCGTGTTATAGAGGGATGCGATAATGTGGACTCCTGCGTTCGCCTCCTAGAAGAGTTTTTTAAAACCCTCCGTGTAGATCCAAGTCTCTGTGAGGAGATTCCTCTTAGTGGTGATTATAGGAAGGCTTATGCTTGGGTTGAGAAGCTCATAGAATCCGGGGTTCCCGACGGCAGATCTAGGCTTATCCTCTATGTTATAAGTAGGTATCTCATTAATGTCAAAAGGCTTAGCATGGAGGAGTCTGAGAGGGTTATAGATGCCTTTCTAGATAATAGCTGTAGAAATCACGGTAACTGTGGGAAGGTGTATAGGAGCTGGATTAGAAGGGTTCTTGAATCTGTTAAAAGCGGAGGATGGCGTCCGTGGAGTATGTCTAGGATTAAGGAGAATGATAGGCAGCTCTACGAAATAGTATCGAGGATAGTGGGTGTTGAGGGATAAGGTGGTGGACCGGCCGGGATTTGAACCCGGGACCTCTCGGGTGCAAACCGAGCGCTCTTCCAGGCTGAGCTACCGGCCCACCCCCAAATCTACTATACCCACGGGGTTTAAATTAGTCTTGCTCCCCACACCCCACCTGTTAAAGTGGTTTAAGGTGGATTATCTTATCATCTCCTTTCCTAGGGGTTCCCCTACCATCTCTATTGCTAGTGGATACTAGGAGTCCTCCCTCGGGATGCGGTACCACATCTCTTAGTCTACCGTACACGTTTTTATACAACATGCTGTAGCCTAGAATGTTCCCATCAGGGTCTACACCTACGTTTACTAAACCCTCCCCTCTTAGGCATGCTATGAAGAGGTGGTTTAAAACCTCTTTAGGCCCTGTTGTAGCGAAGGATGAGCCTGAAGGGGCTATGCTGGTAGGCCCGAAGTCTATTGCCGGGTCTAAGTACTTATCGCTACCTCCAATTCCAGCTACATAGGGCCATCCATAGTTACCTCCAGGTTTTATTATGTTTAGCTCATCTCTACCCACAGGGCCGTGCTCCGTTGAGAAGAGCATGCCTGATGGAGGGTGCCAGTCTATGCCTTGAGGGTTTCTATGACCATAGCTGTAGATAGGATTATCGGGGAACGGGTTATCGTGAGGTATGCTCCCATCATCCTCGATTCTAAGTATCTTCCCAGCTAGGCTACCTAGATCTTGGGATAGCTCGGGCCTAGCGGCATCCCCTGTGGTTATATAGAGCATACCGTCAGGCCCGAACCTAAGCCTCCCACCATCATGGATAACAGCTCCGGGTATTCCATCAACTACAATCTTAGCATCTGAGATGTAGCCCTTAGAGGTGTTAACCTTAACCCTTGAAACCCTATTAACGAAGTAGCCTCCCACCTCATGAGTTGAGTAGAGGTACACCTCATAGCTTCTCTCAGGGTGTACAGCTAAACCTAAGAGCCCTGCTTCACCAACATTAGCTACAGTAATGGAGGCTATCACATTCTTGGAACCTCTAGACACGTATACAAGTCTACCAGGCCTTTCAGTAACATACATAGAGCCGTCCTCCAAGACACCTATAGACCATGGAACCTCCAATCCTTCAACTAAGGTGACAGGCTCGAAGAGCTCCTCCAAAACCCTCACATCAACCCTAGGAGAACCACCACCCCTAAACCTATAGACCAGTAAACCAGCTAGCCCACCTAGAAGAGTTAAACCCGCTAGGAGTTTCAGGAAAGACCTTCTATCCACCAATATACACCACCTATGCATAAGGTGACGGCGTTATAAATGTTATGAAGAAGACCTCTTGATGCGAGATACAGTTGAAATATTAGCTAGAAAGCCGTTGGATACTATTATCCGAGACCCAATAGCGCCTTTCCCCAATACAACACCCCACTACTTCCCCTAAACCCCAGCCTACCACCAGGGTTCAATGCCCTCACGGATCTCGAAAGCCCATCTTTGCTCTCAAGCTCTGAGCTTGAACACCATCAGCTTTCGTGATTGGGTTTTAAACTTGAAGTCCTATGATAACAGGTTGAAGGTAACTGTGGGTATCCTTACTTAGATACTTAAAGTTAATTACAAACTGTAACAGCCTTGAGGTTACTATTACATTCTAGGGGAGGGTTTACTTGTGGTATAAGTTATTAGTTTAGGTTCTAGTTTGGAGCTTTTAAAGGCTTCTAATGTTGTTTTAATGCAGTGTAGTAGATCGCAGTTGCATGTAAGTAGGTGTGTTATACTTCTTTTATCGCTTGACCCGAAATCTTTAATCTGGGGTTTTATACATTTTTGTTTGATCATTTCACTGGACACTGTTTCCTCCATGTCTAGGGTGGTTTCTGCTACAACTGCCGCAATCGCTTTTACATCGTCTCTAGAGGTTATGTAGTCTATATGCCATTTGATGCGTGCTGGGCCTCTAACATGTCTTGTTAGGCGTGTTCTCAGGCCTCCGGGTCCTCTAGCAGAGCCTATGTATATGTAGAAGCCCTTCTCGAACTTCAGGGTTCCTAGTGATCCGACTTTAACCACTATATCCCTTGTAATCTCTAGGATTAACGCGTAGACTCCAGGTCTCCTAGGTGTATCTTCTGAGTTTTCCATTGGCATCACTTGTTAGTATTCCGCTACAGCTTTTCCCTCGTATAACCGTAGAGCTTTGCCTGACCTTAATCTCTTGTTATCCTAGCTATGTATGCCTCAAGTATTTCTATAAAGCTCCTAGCCTCCGGTTCACTGTGTACCAGGGATGGTAGTAGGTGCGCGGTTCTACCACTTAGGTAGAGTATACCGTTTAGCCTAGCATATAAGTTTAACGCTTCCTCAACATGCTTACCCCATCTCCCCCCATAGACATCTGATGCTCTCCTAGGCTTCACATTGGTGAAGTGGACTCCAACCATGCTACCAGCCCCCGTAGCCCAGCATAGCCTCTCTCCACCACTACTACAAATCCTATCCACCTTCCTCCTAACACTACCCCAGAGCTCTTCGGCCCTCTCGTAGAGACTCCTATTCTCTAAAAGGTACTTTACAGTAGTGTACCCTGCCACCACGGTAGCCACGTTACCTACAAAAGTGCCTCCATGGAAGGAGCGAGACCTGGGATCAGGGTATTTTATGTGGTCTAGGAGTTGCATTACATCACCTCTACCCCCAATAGCTCCAGCTCCAGGATAGCCTCCTCCAACCACCTTACCGTAAACCGCTATATCTGCTTTAACATTGAAGTACTCCTGAGCTCCTCCCAATGCTAGCCTGAAACCTGTTATAACCTCATCGAATACGAGTAGGGAGTCGTACCTATCAACCAGGTCTCTGAGTGCCTTAAGGTAGCCTTCCTCGGGCTCTATGCACCCACCCGCCCCCAGCACAGGCTCTACTATGATAGCTGCTACAGGGTACTTCTTTAAAGCTTCCTCGGCAGCCTCTAGATCGTTAAAGGGAACTACGATAGTATACTTTATGGAATCCTCCGGTAGACCGGCTGATTCAGGTCCCTTAAACGGAGGTGTTACACCTGTATGTAACGCATCATACCCGCCGTGCCATCCGCCCTCCACTTTAACAATATAATTCCTCTTAGTGTAGGATCTAGCGAGCCTAACAGCATACATGTTAGCCTCGGTACCGCTATTAGCGAATCTAATCATCTCAACACCAGGTAGTATCTTTGTTAGAAGCTCTGCATACTCGAGAGCATACGGGTTCTCGAAGCCTAGATGAACACCGGATTTGGTAGCCTCAGCTACAGCATCCAATACTATCCTGGGAGCGTGACCTAGAATATTAGCCCCATGTCCCATCCAGTAGTCCACGTAGCTATTCTCATCAACATCCCAAACCCTGGGGCCTTCACCTTTAACTATGAAGGGGGGGTATGGCTTAAGATATCTTATAGCATACGTAACACCACCTGGGAAAACCTTCAAGGCCCTCTCGAACAACTCCCTGCTCCTAGGGGTTCTCCTAGCATACTCAACTTCAAGCTCTGATATGAGAGTTGAAGCCCTTCTATCGTAAACCTCCATCAACCCCACCACCTCCCTCTAAGAGCTCCTACTAAGGTTAATAACCACTACGATGGGGGAGGTTCCAGACCTTCTCCCTCGATAGAGTGTAGTTAACAAGGAATCCTAGGATTATCCCTGCTAGCTGCCCTATTAAAGGATTTAGACCTAAGAGTGTGTAGAGGAGGCGCATTGTAGCATATTGTGTGAGTACCCCGAGGGCTACTGAGATGTGGTAGCCTAAATACCTTCTTATAACACCCTCTAAACCCCCTGTGAATGTTGTTTTAAATGTCCATAGCTCATGCCATATGTAGTTCCAAGCTATACTAGCCTCTATACCGGATAGACTTGCTACATCTACAGGGGCTCCTATGCCTAGAGCTAAAGCCATGACGCCTAGGTTAACGGGGATCCCTGTAATCCCTACGAGAGCGAACCTAGCCATACTGGATACTGTGAGGATTTGAACTAGGTATAGGATTAGATCATCCACCCCAAGCTTGCTAGAACCCGCTCTTCTAGGTTTGAATATGTAGGGTACCTCTAGGACCCTGGCTCCGGGGTTTAAGGCTAGCACCTCCAGTAAAACCTTGTATCCTAAGCCTTTAACCCCTTTGAGACTCACAGTCTTCCTATTAATAAGGAAGAACCCTGATATGGGATCACGCGTACCCCTAGACTCGGGCACTAGAATCCATGCTAGTAAGAGAGCCCCTAAACTTACAACCCTCCTCGCTAAACCCCACCCAGAAAAACCACCACCCCTAGTGTACCTTGACGCTACCACCACATCAGCCCCGAGTTTCGCAGCGGTATCAAGTAGCCTGGGGATGAAGCTTGGAGGGTGTTGGAAGTCTGCATCCATCACCACCACGTAATCCCCTCTAGCTTCATTCAACCCCCTCACTATAGCTGTTCCAAGACCTTTAACACCAACTCTTCTAATCAACCTAACCCTGCTATCCTCACGTGATATGCGCTCGACCACACGCCACGTCCCATCCGGGCTATCATCGTCTACCACTATAACCTCGTAGTCTTCGATCCCACTACTACCTAGTATGGATCTAAGCTCCTCTAGGAGAGCCCCTATGTTCTCTACCTCGTTATACGTGGGTATGACTATTGAGATCCTCGGGTTCAAGAGATCTTAACACCATTTAATACCTTGGAGAGCTATATGGAGTACAGCTGCTCTCTAACCTCACTAGGCACTTCCTCCTCATCTAGGACCTCATATGTTATCGGTGGAGCTCTAACCACAGGACCTACAACAACATATCTTGAGGGATCCTTCTCCTCCCTACTCTTCAAAACCCTAACCTTAACGTACAAGCCATCCTCTCTCCTCACATAAACATACTTACCATGCTTACCGCCCAACGCCTAGCCCCGGGAAGCCTTAACTCATTTAGGGGTTTTAAGGTTTGGTCACCCAGAGAGCCGGGGGGCTATGGCCGTGAACCGCTCTCCCGTAAGCTTGGGGGGTGAGATGGTTTACGATGTTCACTGCCATCTCCACGAGTTTAAGGTGGAGGATTTGGAGGAGGTGTTCAACCTAGATAGGGGTATACGTGTGATAGCAGTCTCAGACGATCTAGAGTCCAGCCTGAGAACACTCGATCTTGAGAAAACCTATCCTGACAGGGTTATAGCATGTGTAGGCCTACATCCATGGAGTATAGGTGAGGAACCCCTCCATAGGGCTGAGACCATAGTTAGGATGGCTGAGAGGGAAGGTGTTAGATGTGTAGGCGAGGTGGGGGTGGACGCGAGGTTCCTCCCACAGTACACGTGGAACATCCAAGTTAGAGTTTTCAGTATGTTTATAGAGCTCTCAAGAGAACTAGGAGCCTTCCTTAACATACACGCCCCGGATGCTTGGAGGAGTGCTTTAGCCGAGCTTCTACAACACGATGTTAGGAAAGCTGTATTCCACTGGTATACAGGGCCTGTGGAGCTAGTGGATGTTATAGGAGGTAGAGGTTACATGATATCAGTAAACCCAGCTGTTAGGATACAGGAGAAGCATGCAAGAATAGCTCAGCTAACACCTTTAGACCACCTCGTGTTCGAGAGCGACGCACCATACAACTATAGAGGGTTACACTTAAACCCACTAATGATTAGGGATACAATAAACCTTGTAGCCAGGCTTAGGAACATTGATGCAAACGAGCTAGCATCGAAAGCTAGGTGGAATACTGAAAGACTTCTGATTTAAATGAAGTAAAGGGTTAACTTTTAAAAACCTTTAGTGGTAATGCATGATACGGAGTCACAACCTCTAGGAGGGTTGTGTTTTGAAACGTGAGGCTTTAATCTTAGATGATTTTAGCGATGCAACACTAAACCTGGTAGAGGTCCTTATAGGTAATGGGTTCACAGTCCACCTGCTTACGAATAGTGAGAGGGCTAGGATGTTCCTACTTGAGCCAACCTACATCCACTTATTCGATGACCTCTCATCTCTAGCGGATGCGTTATCGGATATAAACTTGGATAACGTAGAGGTGGCACTTCTCCTCTCACCGAACGACGAGCTTAACCTTATGCTAGCTAAGATGCTTAGAGAGAGGGGGGTTCCGAGAGTTGTTGTCACGCTAAGAGGGTCTAGGGGGGTTGAGGAGGCTAGAGAGCTTGGCGTTGATGTTATAGATGTATCACATCACATTATGAATAGGGTGCAGAGGTTCCTACAACTTAGATACTCTAGGATAACGCCGATCAGCGGAGACATAGGTATGCTTGAAATGCTTATAACAGGTGATTCTAGGATTCTAGGTGCTACTGTAATGGATTTAGAGAGGAGGTATGAAGCTGATATTATTGTGATAAGAGAGGGGAGGCTGGTTAGGGATCCTGATACGGTTCTTCAAGTGGGTGACTATCTTATAGCTGTAGGGTCTATGAGTAGTCTTAGTGAGCTGTTAAGGAATGCTTAGGAGAGATTGGCTTAGAAGAGATCTAAGCACCCTAGATATAATGGTGTTAGCTCGTAACGATGCTCAATCGACGTACTACCTGCTAATAGGCTTCATAGCCCTCTATGCTGGCGAGTACGCGTTCCTAGTAGCCTTATACGCTATAGCCTTAATGATAGCTATAGCTCTATCTTACGGTGAAATGGGATCCCACTTCCCGGAGACCGGGGGGTCGTATCTTTACGTTAAATACTCTTTCGGGCCTACCGTAGGCTATCTCTCAGCATGGCTTCTAGCCTTAGACCAGCTTATAATGATAAGCTATGGCACCTTGGATTCAGCTTTATACCTTAAAGGTGTGCTCAGCATGTACGGTTTAAACCTGTGGATTCCAGCTAATATCTTAGCCGCTATACTATCAACCCTACTATTTACAGTAACCCTTACCGGTATACGGGAGTCTGCTAGGGTTGCCTTGGCTATAGCCTTTCTAGACATCTTCATAGTCTTCGCTATAATCCTAGTATTCAATATTGCTACTGGTTTAGAGCTTAAACCTCCTAGTTTTAAATGGGAGGGGAGAGAGCCTGTAAGCTTGTTCCTAGCCTTAGCCCTAGCCTCTAGAGGGTTCACAGGCATAGACTCTATAGGCCAGCTTGCTGGAGAAGCGAGAAGCCCCTTAATCCAAGTACCTAGGGCTACCTTCGCCTTAATAATAGCTATGGGCTTTATAAGCCTTAGCCTAACTGTAATCCTCATGAACAGGGTTTCCTATGAGGTTCTAAGCGATAATCCTGAGCTAGCACTACTAATGATAGCCGAGAACACACCCTACGTAGGGGGTGTAGCTGTAATCCTGGTAGCTGTAAACATCATCCTTATAATGCTCTCTGCCGCCCTCACAGGCTACATATCATTTTCACGGCTAACATACATGTTATCTGATGAGAGGCTACTACCGCGAAGACTGGCTATAGTTCATCCTAGGTTCAGAACCCCCTACGTGGCATTAATCATAGCATACATCGTATCACTACTCTTCATAGCACCTGGAGATCTGAAGTTCATAATCGAGGTCTACGCTATAGCCTCTCTTATCAACTACCTCCTAGTCTCCCTATCCTTAGGAGTGCTGGAGAGGAGAGGTAGGCTTCACGGAGGTTTTAAGAGCCCTAGGATTGCTGGAACCCCGGTAACCACTATCATTGGGGCGGTGTTAATTAGCTTTGGCATAGTGTTAAGCCTAGTAGAGAGGTATCATGTGCTATGGATTCTAGCTTTCTGGCTTCTTCTAGGAATTCTACCTTATGGGGTTCGGGCTTCAAGGAGGTTTATATCGTTTAATATGAAGCCTCCTTGAAGCCCTTGGCTTCATTGGCTTCAGGCGGGGCTTTCTATCATCACCCCACCATATCATTAGCCTCTGCCCGCTTTGGGTGACCCCAGCCCACAGATCCACCTTCATTGTTTCCTCCAGTTCATCTCTGTGGGGGAACCCCCGCATCCTGTTCTTACCCCTCCCCCCTTCAACGTATCTCCTCCGGATGTTTACTGCTGCATTCTTCTGCCTATTCATCCTAAACCCACATCTTGGGCACTCAAACTCCTGCCCCCTCAGGTCTCTAACCTTAAACCTACATCGGGAGCAGGTTTTTGTTGTGTTTCTAGCTGGGACCCTCGCTATTGGAGCTTTCTCACCTATCTTTCTATGTATTGTTTTCCATGGTGTTCTAGCATTCCTCTTCCTCCTATCCCTCCCAACCCTACCTTTACCAATCATATCATCCTTCTCCAAATCCTCGAATACATGTAGTGTGTTTGGGAATGTTCTTGTCAGCTGTGATGCCAGCTTGTTCATGAAATCTCTAACCCTATTCCTCTCTCTCATAACATACTTCTCGTATAAATCCCTCTTACCCTTACTCTGTGCTACTGCCTTCTTCCTCTCATATACTATCTTCATGCTCTGTAGTGGTCTTAGATCCAAGTGTATGAATCCAGTTCTCGGCGTGTATCCTGTTAGCTCAAGTTCATTACTATCCCATCCAATAACATCCATGACCTTAACAATCTTATAGTTTTTGAATGGTATTATTATCCTATCATCTTTTAATATAACCTCCCCTACAAGCCACCCTTCGACTCTCTTCTCAAACCATGTTCCCCTCCATGATACCTCTAGGTATTCATGTGGTTTCATTGTTATTCTTATAGTTTTCTCTTTGTAGTCTACTTTCATCAGCGTTATTTTGCATTTTGCGAACCTCCTCTTAATCCTGGGTTTAGCCTTCCTAGCCTTACCTTTCAAATATCTTTTTCTCCATGATTTTATGATTGAGTATGCTTTTCTTATAATAGCATCAACCCAGTGCTTTGCATATGGGTTATCCCTCATAAGCTCATCCCTAAGCATCCTGTTAAACTTCTCACCCTTGGGTATTATTGGGTTGTGTAGCTTAAAGCCCATTATTACCTGTAGCATACCATTTCTTCTCGTAAGCTTTGGTTTTCTAAGCTCCCACCTAATATTATCCCATATTATGTCTACGGCCTTCTGTAGTGTTACAAAATACCATGTTATGAGATCTGAGACCCTAGAATCTCTTACAGGCACATAGTATGCTCTTTTAAGTTCTAGGGTTAATAGAGAACCCTCCCTCACATCCACCAACTTCTTCGATTTAACATATAACATAGTGTAACCTCTCTTCCCCAGCGGGGGGAGGTCTCTATATTGTGTTCTGGTTGAAGCTTATATCTCTGTATGCTAGCCTTTTATAAGGTGGGGTTTGAGGTTTTCTAACATCAACCCCTATAAGTATAAAACTTGAAACAGCTTCAGAACGGCTACTACCGCTTCACTAGACGTTGAACCATCACCTAGGGTTCTATGCTACCTCATAATAGAGTATACATGGTCTAGGATAGCGTATTTAATCTCATCCTCTTTACGAGGATCCCTTATTATACCTCTAACAACTAGGATCACACCACCCTGTCTAACAGACTCTATGTCCACCCTGATATTCTCTATACCTAGGGAGCCTGCCAGCCTAGATACCTCCTCTTTAACCCTCTTTAACCCAAACCCGTGGGGTACGAGTATGCGAACTCTGATCTCATGACCCTCCTCAACCCTAAACCTCTTGAAGGTGGAGTGTACTAGCCTGGTGTAGGGTATGTATACTATATCCCTATGGGAATCCCTTACAGCTAGAGCTGTATCCTCTAAGGCTACTATATGTCCTCTCACATTATTAAACTCTATGTAATCCCCTATCCTCAATCCATAAGCTTTAACCGATATAAGCCCCGTGAAGTACTCCTCAATAACGTGCCTGAAGCCTACGAGAAGTGTTAGAGATCCTACTATGAATACCGAGAGGGCTACAAGAGCGAGTAATGGGAACCCGTAAACGTGGGCTGTCACAGCTAGGAATAACGATGCAGCTAGGATAATAAATATGAACTCTAGGAGTAAAAGTAACCTCCTATCGATAACCCCCGATAGTAGCCTATGAGCTATCCTATGTGCTACCCAGTAGACAAGCAGAGCTCCCAAGGCCGCTGCAACAGTCACGAGTACAGTATAGAGTATCTCCTCCCCTACATCTAAAGCCACAGGTAACACCAATAACTTCTACCAGAACCCTACAATTAAATGCTTTTAATGAATTAAAATCCAACAAGGATCATTATTTATAAACTCCAACCCTACTCTTGAGGATTACCGGCGCAGATCTATTGACCGTAAATGATGTTAAAGGTAGAGTTGCTATTGTAACAGGGCCCGGTAGGGGATTGGAAGGGCTATTACCGTTAGGCTCGCTAGGGAAGGTGCTAGGGTTGTTGTTAACGCTAAGAAGGGCTTAGAAGATGTTCTTGAGACCATCAAGTTTATAGAGGAGGTTAGTGGTAAAGCTATCTACGCTCTAGCAGATGTGAGTACTAGGGAGGAGTGTAGAATGCTCGTAAGTAGAGCTATGAAGATCCACGACAGGCTCGATATACTCGTCAACAATGCCTGTTAGGACTGCTATCCCCCTTCGAGAGTCTAAGCGATGTCATAATAGGCAGGTATCTGCTGACATTAAATCCATAGTATACTGCTCCCAGGAATCAACACCCTATATGAGAGGGCAAGTGATATTGTTAATATTTCACCGCTAGCAGTTATAAAGCCTCTACCAAGCCTCTCAGTATACAATACTATGAAAGCCGCTGCTATACAACCAGCAAGGAGTACGGCAGTTGAGCTGACGGCGAAAACGTTAGGGTCCTCAGCGTAGGGTTAGGACTTCATGGGTGTAGAGTATCATGGGGGATTCGAAATGCTACACTACCACATAAGGTAATATCAACCTATGTAAATCCCGCGTAAAACTTGAAACAATAGATATAAGGCTCAGCTGAGGAAAAGATTGCAAGGGGCCGCGACGCCTAGCCAAGAGCTCCGAGTCACGGAGCACGATGAGGCTAGGACGCGTGTCGGGCGCGGCACAACATTAAACTCCACTCTAAGTGCTTTAAGGTGGTAAAGAGGGGGTTTGGGGGAAGTTGAGGGTGGGTTTCCTCATGTTCTCTCTTAAGGTTTGGGGGCTTGGAGCCTCACATTCTCTCCTTTAGATAGGCTTTTAACTCTTGCTATCTCCTTTAAGTTACCGTGCCACGGTGTTGAGGTGAATCTTTTAACCCAGTTCTCGTCTAGGCCTGCGTTTAATACTGTTTTCAGCATTCTATCTAGGAGCTCCTTGGGGATTCTACCTTCTCTGGCTGCGGGGCACTCCATGTCTAGGTGTATTACGAATTCCCCACTTGTACTATCATAGTGTATCATGAGAGGCCAGAATCTACAGTCGAAGGGCCTCTTAGGGTATACATTGCATAAGCCGTCTGATCTAAGGTATGGGCAGACGCCTCCATGTGGGTCGCCTAGGGTGTGTACAATGCCATATCTTGTTTTAATAGGTTTGGCTACAGCTTTAAACTCCTCAACCTCCTCATCTAGGAGGATAGCGTAGAACCTGCGGCAACAGTTTACCTGACACCCTCTGCATATCTCACCGAAATCCACGAAGTCGAGTAGCCTCGCGAGCTTACCCATACACAGGCCAGCTCCTCTAAAGCTCTACTATACCTAGTATATAAACCTTTACATATAGAGTGGAAAGGTCTCATGAAGCCCGCTCACGGAGGCGCCACGAGCCCCCCATCTATTACTACTGTCTCCCCGTTTACCGAAGGGATCCTTATTAGCGATACTATGAGCTCTGCAACCTCCTCAGGCTCCACAAGCCTCCCCGTTAAAGTATGCTTCCTAGCCCACTCCTCGGGATCTAAGTGTAACGCTATAGAATAGCTTAGCCTATCCCAGCTCTAACGAAACCTAGAGCTTTCGCCTACTGTTCTAAGTTTTACACAGGATTTACATAGGTTGATATTATCTTACGTAGGAGTGTGGCATTTTAAACTTCTCATGGCACTCTACACTCTAGAGTATAGCCTACCCTCCACTGGGGAGGGCTTTGTGTTAGAGTTGAGATGCGAGGTTTCTCCCGCAACAAGGAACCAATGTTAAACAACATAGACTCCCGTGAAGCCCTTACCCCTTATATCTGTTTCTGCTTAAGGATTCGCTTTTGCTGGTGGTTTTTAGAGTATTTTTATGCAGTGACTGCCTTTTTCTTCGAGTTTTGCTTTTTCAACTAATAGTTTGTATTCGAATTCTCTAATCTTAACCCTTCTTCCTTCTATGCATATTGTTTTCTTGTAGTGTGGTGCGTCGTAGACTAGGGTTTCCGCTTCTCCTCCTTCGAATGCTGGGTTGAAGTGGTGGGTTTTCGCTAGTCTTACTATCTCCTCTACCTCCTCTAGTCCTATTGGTTTGCCTAGGAGTTTGAATGGTAGCCCCATTACTGTTATGCTTGTTATTATGAATTTGAAGCCTTCTCTAACCAGTGTTTTAAGGTATTCTTCCGGGTCTAAGCCCCAGTTTGGCGCGTAGACTTTGACTCCTAGTTTTGAGGCTATGTGTTTAACTCTCTCCACCTGGTATCTGCTTGATAGGGCTCCTACGAGTATTGTGTCGTATTCTTCTATGTTTTTTATCTTAGCTAGTGCTACTCTAAGCTCTTCCACCTCCTCTTCCTTAACCCCTGTTACCTCTACATTGTATGTTTTACTTTTGAAGCCCATGGCCTCGGCTTGGAGTACGGCTACCCAGGTGTTGATTGTATGGAACATCCAGCTATCGTCTCTCATAGGGTGTACTATGACTATACATGAAACCTCAGCCCCCTCTCTTATAGCTTTGTATAACGCGTAGTTGCTATCCTTACCCCCTGATAGTAGGGCGCAGACCTTCACGTTCCCAGGGCCTCCAGGTGCTTTGAGATCTCAGCTAAGCATACCTCCCTAGCTTTAACTGGAGATCCCCCAGCCGGGTCCTCCTCTGCTTCAACGATAAGCCTGGCGTTGATAAGCTCTATGACATCGTTAACAATGGATACTACGGCTTCGCATAAGCCTAGCTTCACGTAGCACAGTGTTACATCCTCTAGTGAGAGCTTCTCACCACACTCTGGAGCCTTACCTAGTCTAATGTAGTAGTCTATGCTGTAAACCCTCCTACCACCATAGTCAACCCTTAAAACCCTATAGTGTTTGTTGACGAACTCCTCCACAACACTATATCCATCCATGGACTTTAGGCCTCTACAAGTGGTGTTACCAGAGTTAAAGGTGTTTTACAGTAGGGGCACGTATACCTAACCTTCCTAGCGCATGCACGGCAGAAGTAGGCTTCATACTCTTGAGCACACCTAGGGCATGCGTATACAATGCTCCTCTTAACCCTACCCACACCCCCCGTCATGTCAAGCCAGGTGGCACATATCCTACACCTAACTGTAACCCAGCCTAGGTGGCCCATAGAGTTTATACCCTTAGCCATCCCAACAGTCAACTTCCAAGACCCCCGAGTCTCTCTAAACTCTAGGGTTATTAAACCTAACACTAGCCTATAAAGGTTCTAGTGCCCCCGGTGTACGTGGGGGTTAGGGTTTGGTCTCCCTTGTAAGGGCTTTAATGATAGTGCTCTTCCTGCTAACACTAGCCTCAGCTACGGCTGGGCTGTGGGTTTACAACTCACACATATCCCCTTTGAAAGCTCTCGCCTCAAAGCCTAGTTTAGCAGATGTACTAGATGGTGTTGAGAGCCTCATCTACACAATGGAGTTTGGCGACTCAACGTGGAGGGTTGAGGTTTTAAACGATGTTAGGGCTAGAAGCGGGGTAATAAAGGTTTATGGTGGTGGAGGCGATGTCATAGCAGAGTATAGGTTCAACTACACGAGGACAACCCTAATATGGCTTGTTAGAGTTGAAGCTAACGGTAGCCTAACATTCCTAGACCCCCTGGAGTACTATGAGGCTTTCGCTACAAACATTAAGTTCAGCCAAGCCCCCGACGGCTCCATAGCGGCCGTAGAGCCGTTCCCAGGGATAGCCCCCTTATACGCTCTAACATACGTGGGGAACGCAACACTCATAGATTGGTCAACATTCTACAACCCCAGAAGAGTTGCAAGCCCACCACAGTGGGTTCAAATAGCGTTCTCAAAGGTAAGAGTGGAGGGTGGAGAAGCCCGGGGAGTAGAGGTTCTCATACAACCACAACAAACCCCCCTAACAGCACAGTTCAAATGGTATAATGTAGGAGTGCACGCTAAACTAGCAAGCCTAAGCAGAATACCAGTAGCCTGGGAGCTAACACTCCTAACCCAAACCCCCGCTGGAGAAACACTAGATATAAAGGTGAACGTGGAGAGCGTAAAGCTTAGATCGTAGATTACATACAGAAACCCATAGAATAAGTACACAGAACCCCCTATGAAACACTACTAACTAGAAGCTAAAAAACACAACAAAGGTAATACCGTAGAAGGGGGGAAGAGAGATGGAAACATGGAAACCCTATGAAAAACTCGTAGTAGTAACATTCAAAATAGAACCAACACTACTAGCCAAACTAAACGAACTAACATTCAAAACCAGAAGAAGTAGAAGCGAGATAATAAGAGAAGCCATAATAACATACATGGCAAAACACGAGGACACCAAAGAACCAAACTAAAGAAGACTATTAAACCCCAGACCAACAATAGCAAAACAGGAGGCCGCCGTAGCTCAGCCCTGGTAGAGCGCCGGACTCATACGGCCCCTACAAACACGGAGTCGGAGAAGGGAGAAGAGGGGCCTGGGGGATCCGGAGGTCCCGGGTTCGAATCCCGGCGGCGGCACCACTATGCCGTGAATAAGCTAAGCTCCCCCTCTGCAGCCCTAACAGCTAGGATACCCCTTAGAGCGTCAACAACATCTCTAACGGATATAACCCCCACGAGTTTACCCTCATCATCTACAACTGGTAGATGTCTAATCCTATGCTCGCTCATCAACATGGCAGCTTTAACAACACCCTCAACACCTTTAACTACAACCAGATCCCTAGACATAACACTATCCACAGGAGAGTCTAGGGAGGCACCCTGAGCTACAAGCCTCAATAAATCCCTCTCAGTAAAAATACCAATAGGCCTACCCACATCATCTACAATAACAATACTACCAATAGAGTTCTCATACATAACCCTAACAACATCCCTAACAGAAACCCCAACACCAACAGTTACAGAAGGCCTCCTAACAAGATCCAAAACCCTAAGAGACAACTCAAACCACCGAGATTAGAGGAGAACAGGGGAATTTAAAAAACCTTATAAGCCCCAAGCCTAAAATAATACTCAAAAGGAGCCGCCGTAGCTCAGCTGGTAGACCGCCTGCGCGGGCCGAAAGCGCCGGCCTTGTAAGCCGGTGGTCGCGGGTTCAAATCCCGCCGGCGGCTCCAAAC
>Ga0272447_1000595_pt1 | contig 26328 bp, 23 predicted proteins | sample YNPCB0133_FD_194589 | JGI IMG/M metagenome (GOLD analysis project Ga0272447, IMG submission 194589) | Hot spring microbial mat communities from Yellowstone National Park, WY, United States - YNP-CB-013-3 | ecosystem: Environmental > Aquatic > Thermal springs > Hot (42-90C) > Sediment | place... | reverse complement strand
CCCTCGGTCAGGAGAGGGGAGGGGGTGCCGCCGCAGGCGGCGGGGGAGGGGTGAGGAGCATTTCCCATCCCACGACCGGAGGTGAATCCATGCACATCGTCGTCTGTACCAAACAGACGCCCGACTCGGCGGCCAAACTGACGGTGGACGCCGCGGGCAACGTCTCCTGGGGGGACTCCCCCATCGTCATCAACCCATGGGATGAGTACGCGGTGGAGGAAGCGTTGCTCATCAAGGAGCGACTGGGGGGCAACGCGAAGGTCACCGTCATCTCCATGGGGCCCGAGGCCGCGCTGGAGGCGCTGAAGCACGCCATCGCCATGGGCGCTGACGAGGCCATCCGCATCTGGGACCCCGCCTTTGAGGGCTCGGACACGCTGGCGACCTCCTACGTCCTGGCAAAGGCCATAGAGAAGATGGGGGATGTGGACCTGGTCCTCTTCGGCAAGTCCGCCATTGACAGCCAGACGGGGCAGGTACCGGTGGAGGTGGCCTACCGCCTGGGCTTCTCCCCCCTGACCTACGTCATCAAGATTGCCGAACTGGACCCGGCGGGGAAGTCCATCACCGTGGAGCGGCTGCTGGAGCAGGGCCGGCAGGTGGTGAAGGCGCCTCTTCCCGCCGTCGTCGGCACCATCAAGGGGATCAACGAGCCGCGCTACCCCTCGTTCATGGGCATCCGCAAGGCCACCCGTGCCCAGTACCCGGTCTGGAGCGCGGCCGACATCGGCGCGGATCCGGCGAAGGTCGGCGCGGCCGGCTCCGGCGTCCGCTGGACCCGCATCTTCCCGCCCCCGGCCCGCGAGGGCAAGGCCGAAATCATCCAGGCCGACACGGTGGAGGAAACCGTCCGCATCCTGGTGGACAAACTCATGGCGGAGAAAGTCATCTGACCGTACCGTAGCGCAGGATTTATCCTGCAACACAGGATAAATCCTATTCTACAGTAGCGCAGGATTTATCCTGCACCGTAGCGCAGGATTTATCCTGCAACACAGGATAAATCCTATTCTACAGTAGCGCAGGATTCATCCTGCGAAAAAGGGGGGACAATGAGCGAGGTCGTGGTCCGGTTGCGTCCGGACGTCTACGAGCAGTTGCAGAAGCGGGCCGCCGCCCAGGAGCGGGAACTCACCGACGTCATCGCGGAGGCGGTGGAGCACTGGCTGGAGGAGGACGTGGAGGCCCGCATCCAGCGGGCCCTGGAGCGTCGGGGAATGCTGGCCCAGCCGCCACGCCGTCCGAGAGACCAGGAAGTGCTGGAGCAAGATCGTCAGCGCGTCCGCCAAATCCTGGCAAAACTGTCACCACCTCTCTCTGAGGACATCATCCAGGAGCGGGAACTCACCGACGTCATCGCGGAGGCGGTGGAGCACTGGCTGGAGGAGGACGTGGAGGCCCGCATCCAGCGGGCCCTGGAGCGCCGGGGAATGCTGGCCCGACCAGAGGAGCGGCGATATGCCACCGGGCGACCGATCAATCGGAGGGAACTGGAACGTAGACTGGCGAATCTCCGCTTAATTCCTCCCCTCTCGGAAGACATCATCGCGGAGCGCGGGGAGAGATGAGAGGCCGCCCCGTCTTTTATCTGGATACCAGCGCCCTGGTGCAGCGGTACCTTCCGGAGGCAGGCTCTCTTTGGGTCCGCCGTATCATGGAAGCCGCCAGAATTGCCATCGCGGAGTTTGGCATCGTAGAATTTGCCGCCGCGCTGGCCCGGCGCACACGGATGGGAGAACTGGACTCACAATTGCGCGATGACCTGCTGGAAGCCTTTCTCCAGGACGTGGAGGGATACTGGGTCGCCCATGCGACCCGAAGCACAGTCCTCCTGGCCGTAGACCTGACCCGAAGTCACCCCCTCCGGGCCTACGACGCACTCCAGTTGGCCACCGCCCTGGAACTGGCCGACATCGTGGGCGCGGAAGGCTCAACTCTGACCTTCGTCTCCGCCGACGTCCGGCTCTGCGCCGCCGCTGCGCAGGAAGGTCTCGCCACGGTCAACCCCAATGAAATGACCAGTGGTCAAATGACCAATGACGAATGACCAAATGACCAATGACCAAATGACCAATGACCAAATGACCAATGACAGAATGCCCTTCTCTTCAAGGAGGAACGATGAGCAACGACATTTTCGTCTGGATTGAGCAGTTCAACGGGCAGGTAGCAGGCCCGTCGTGGGAAGCGCTGGGCGCCGCCCGCACCCTGAGCGAGACCCTGCGCGGGCAGGTGGTCGCCTGCCTCTTCGGGCAGGGCGTGGAAGGGCTGGCGAAGGACGCCATCGCCTACGGCGCCGACCAGGTCCTGCTGGCCGACGACCCCACCCTGGCCGATTTTCGCCTGGAACCGTACGCCGCGCTGCTGGCCGAACTGGCCCGCCAGCACCAGCCCGCGCTCATCCTGATGGGCGCCACCTCCCGGGGCCGCGACCTGGGCCCGGCGGTGGCCGTGGACCTGGAGACCGGCTGTGTGGCCGACTGCACCGCGCTGGAGTTCCAGAACGGGCAACTGGTCGCCACCCGGCCCATCTACGCCGGAAAACTCCTCTCCACCTGCACCGTCCCGGAGCGGCGGCCCGCCGTCTTCACCCTGCGCGCCCGCGCCTTCCCCAAACCCGAACACGACCCCTCCCGCGCGGGCCAGGTCATCCGGGTGGACCCCGTCCTCAAAGAAGAAAACATCCCCTCCAAAGTGGTCGGCTTCCAGGAGACCGTCGGAGGCGTCAACCTGGCCGACGCCGCCATCATCGTCTCCGGCGGGCGGGGCGTGGGTGGGCCGGAGGGATTTGAGCCCATCCGCGAACTGGCGCGGACGCTGAAGGCCGCCGTCGGTGCCTCCCGCGCCGCGGTGGATGCCGGGTGGATTCCCTACGAGCACCAGGTCGGGCAGACCGGCAAGACCGTCGGCCCGGACCTCTATATCGCCTGCGGCATCTCCGGCGCCATCCAGCATCAGGCCGGGATGCGCACCAGCAAAGTCATCGTCGCCATCAACAAGGACCCGGAGGCCCCCATCTTCCAGTTGGCCCGTTACGGCATCGTGGGCGACCTCTTCAAGTATGTCCCTGCCCTGACGGCCGAACTGAAGAAGCGGCTGGGCGGCTGAAACTTGCCTCACCCCTCCCCCGGCCCTGCGGGCCACCCCCTCCGTTGGGGGAGGGGTGAGGACTCTACCCATGCGCGCCGACCTGCACATCCACACTGTCGCGTCGGACGGCACCTGGACGCCGGAGGAGGTGGTCGCCCGGGTGTGCGCGGCCGGCATCGGCCTCTTCGCTGTCGCCGACCACGACACGCTGGAGGGGGCCCTGGCCGTCGCCGACGTGGTCCGCCGCATCCCCGGCGCGCCGGCCTTCCTGCCCGGGGTGGAAATCTCCACCCTGCTGGACGGCACGCTGGTCCACATCCTGGGCTACGGCGTCCGCTCCGATGATCCGCCGCTGCTGAACCTGCTGCGAGCCAACCGGGAGCGGCTGGAATGGGTCAACGACGAGACTCTGCGGCGAATGGCGCGGGCGGGTTACCCGGTGGACCTGGAAGCGTATGCCGTCTACGAAAACGACCCGCGTCGGGGCGGCTGGAAAGGGTTAAATTTTCTGATAGATACCGGCCTCTGCCGGGACGTCCGGGACTTCTTTGAGCGCATCTTTGTGGACCCGGTCCGTCCTCCGGCGCCGGATTTTCCCCATCCGGCGGAGGCCATCGCCCGCATTCGGGCGGCAGGCGGGGTGCCCGTCCTGGCCCACCCCGGCGCCAGTTTGCGCCACCCGGGGCCGATAGAGGAGGCGCTGGCCCCGTTTCTGGAGTTCGGCATCGCCGGGGTGGAGTGCCACACCCCCTACCACTCTCCGGAGACGACGACCCGCTGTCGGGCGTTCGTTCTCCGCCACGGCCTCCTGGTGACCGGCGGCTCCGACTGTCACGGAGAATTTGCCGACCGCCAACTGGGCATCCCCCCGGTGACGGTGGAGGAATTGCATTTGGGCGACCTGGTGGGCAGAGCAATGAAATAGGACACGGATCAACACGGATTTCCCGGATCGGCACGGATAAAAATTCCGTGAAAATCCATACCATCCGTGTCCATCCGTGTCCCATTGAAAGCGGATCATCAGTTATGGAAGAATCTGAGAAAGTGGAAACAGAGACTGAGGTTCCAGCCGAAGAACCGGTCCAATGCCAGGAACAGTCCCCTAAACCGGAGCAGTCCGAACAGCCCATCGTGGGCGTCCGCTTTCAGGAAGGGGGGAAGATCTACTCTTTCCTCCCCGGCTCCTGCACCGACCTGAGGCCGGGCGACTTCGTCGTGGTGGATACGGCCTGGGGGCGGCAGATTGGCCGCGTCGCCTTCATCCGGTACCTGCCCCCGGAGAAACGCCGGGACGACCTGAAGACGGTCCTCCGGCGGGCCACCGGCGCCGACCTGGCCCTCCGGCAACAGTGGGAGGAGAAAGCGCGGGAGGTCCTCCACCAGTTGCGCGCCCGGGCCCTCCGAGAGTCCCTGCCGGTCAAGTTCGCCACCGCCGAGTACACGCTGGACGGGAAACGGCTCACCATCCTCTACGAGACGGAGGCGCGGGTAGACCTGGAGGCCATCCGGCAGGAACTGTCCACGAACCTTCAGACCCAGGTGGAGATGCGACAAATCGGGCCCCGGGACCGGGCGAAACTCCTGGGGGGATACGGAGCCTGCGGCGAGCCCCGCTGTTGCTCCCGCTTCCTCTCCGACTTCAGCCCCGTCTCCATCCGCATGGGCAAAGCCCAGGGCATCTCCCTGACGCCGTCCGACATCACCGGGATGTGCGGACGACTGCGCTGCTGCATCGCCTACGAGTACGAGACCTACCAGGAGGCCCTCCAGGGACTGCCCAAACTCAAGAGCATGGTTCGCACCCCCCGGGGCGTGGGCAAAGTGGTGGACCTGGCCCCGCTGAAGCGGACGGTGATCGTCCAGATGGAGGACCAGCGGGTGGAAGTCCCCGCCGATGAGGTAGAGGTCCTGCCGAAAGATTTCCCCGTTTCCGGGCCTCAGGAGGACGAATGAGCGCAAAGGGACGGGTTCTGGTCATCCTGGCCCATCCGGACGACCCGGAGTTCTTCTGCGGCGGGACGGTGGGGCGGTGGGTCCGAGAAGGTTGGGAAGTCATCTACGTCCTGGCGACGCACGGGGAGCGGGGCGCCGATGACCCGACCATCCCCACAGACCAACTGGCCCGCATCCGGGAGGAGGAACAGCGGGCCGCCGCGCGCGTCCTGGGGGTGCGGGAGGTCGTCTTCCTGGATTACCCCGACGGGTCACTAACCCCCACCCTGGAGTTGCGCCGGGACCTGACCCGCCAGATTCGCCGCTGGAAACCAGACGTGGTCATCACCTGCGACCCCACCGTCCGCTACCGCTCCGGGTATCTGAACCACCCCGACCATCGGGCCATCGGCGACGCCGCGCTGGACGCCGTCTTCCCCGATGCCCGCAACCCCCGCCAGTTCCCCGAACTGCTGGCGGAAGGACTGGAGCCCCACCGGGTGCGGGAGGTCTACATCGCCGGCGCCGCCGAGCCGGATACCGAAGTGGACATCACCGAGACGTTGCCCCTGAAACTGGAGGCCCTCCGCCACCACCGCTCCCAGATTGCCGACCCGGACGGCCTGGAGGCCCGGCTGCGGGAGTGGTACCGGAAAGAGGAACCGGACGGGACACTCCGGTACGTGGAGCGTTTCCGGCGGGTGGTGCTGAGATAGCCAGGCCCGACGCTAAAGCGTCGGGCTTATATTGCAAAGCCCCTCCGGGGCTCAAAACAGCCCGCAGGCCTTGGCCCCTACGGGAACGTGCCAGGCACTTCCGGAAGTGCCTGGCACGTTGTATTTGCCCCCCAAACAATCCGCGCTATAATCCCCCCAAAGGAGGGAGGGATGAAAACAGCAGACCTGATCCTGACCGGTGGCACTGTCGTCACCATAAACGACCGGTACGACATCTGGGAGCCGGGGGCGGTGGCGATTCGGGACGGGGCCATCGTCGCGGTGGGGCCGGCGGAGGAGGTGGGGCGAGAGTGGACGGCGCGCGAGACGGTGGATTGCTCCGGCCACGCCGTCATCCCGGGCCTCATCAACGCCCACACCCACGCGCCGATGACCCTGGTGCGCGGCCTGGCCGACGACCTGCGCCTGGATGTCTGGCTGATCGGCTATATGATGCCCGTGGAGCGGGAGTTCGTCCGCCCCGACTTCTGCTGGCTGGGCACCCAACTGGCCTGCGCGGAGATGATCCGCTCCGGCATCACCTGCTTCGGCGATATGTACTACTACGAGGAAGCCGTGGCCGACGCCGCCGCCCAGGTCGGCATGCGGGCCGTCTGCGCCCAGTCCGTCCTCAAATTTCCCACCCCCGACGCGATGAGTTACGATGAGGGACTGCGCCTGGCCGAGTCCTTCATCGGGCGCTGGCGGGGACACCATCTCATCGTGCCCGCGCTGGGGCCCCACGCCGCCTACACCGCCACCGCCGATATGCTCCAGGAGTGCGCCCGTCTGGCCCGGGCCTACGACGTCCCCATCCACATCCACGTCGCCGAGACCGCTCAGGAGGTCCAGGAGCACCGGGCCGAGTACGGGATGCCCATCATCCCGTGGGTGAAGAAACAGGGGGTGCTGGAGGCGAAAACGACCGCCGTCCACTGCGTCCATCTGGACGAAGGGGAGATGCACACCCTGCTCCATCACGGGACGGGCGTGGCCCACAACCCCACCAGCAACCTCAAACTGGCCAGCGGCATCGCGCCGGTCGCCAAAATGCTGGCGCTGGGATTGAACGTGGGCATCGGCACCGACGGTCCCGCCAGCAACAACGACCTGGATATGTTTGAGGAAATGCGACTGGCGGCCCTGCTGGCGAAGGGCGCCACCAGCGACCCCACGGCCCTCCCGGCCCGTCAGGCGCTGGCCATGGCGACCTGTATGGGCGCCCGCGCGCTCCACATCGCCCACCTGACCGGCTCGCTGGAGGTCGGCAAACGGGCCGACATCGCCGTCGTCCAGTTGGAGGACCTGCACCTGACCCCCCGGTTCCACCGGGACCCCGACAGCGTCTACTCCCTGCTGGTCTACGCGGCCAAAGGCCACGACGTCCGCCACGTCCTCTGCGACGGCCGCTGGCTGATGCGGGACCGGGTCCTGCTGACGGTGGACCCGGAGGCGCTGCGCGCGCAGGCCATAGAGATCGCCCGGAAAATAGACGCCTTCCTCAGCGTCCGGGAGGAGAGCATCCTCAGCAAACTGGTCGCCATCGGCGGCGTGGCGCGGGAGAAGACCTTTGAGGTCCAGGTCAAAGTCCACCTGGCCGACGACACCGGGGTTCTGGCCGTGCTGACGGGCGGAGAGGTGCCCGTTGTCAAACCGTCCCGGCGGCGTCAGTACGACACCTACTTCCTCTTTGACGACCCCGACCGCAGCCGCCTGCGCTACCGGGAGGAGGAAATCCTGGGCGAGGACGACCAGGTCGCCGACGTCCGCTACCGGCTCACGCTGACGGGCGACACGAAGGAGCGGGAGTTCCCCCACTCCGTCCTGCTCTCCCGTTCCCGTTTTGACGCTCCCGCCACCCGGAGCCTGCGTTTCTACCGGGAATACTTCAAACCGGCGGCGGAGTGGGAAGTCCACAAAGAGCGCCGGAGGTACCACATCCGCTACGGCGGGACGGACTTCGCGGTCAACCTGGACCGGGTGACCCATCCGGAACTACCCGGCTACTTCCTGGAACTGAAGAGCCGCACCTGGTCGGCGCAGGACGCGGAGCGGAAGGCGGACCTCATCGGCGAACTGCTGGAACTCTTCGGCGTCCGGGAGCAGGAACTGGTGCGGCGGGAGTACCTGGACCTGGCGCGGGAGGCCGGGGCGGGTCGCGGATGATTGGGGCGAACGGGGTCCTGCAGTCAAAGACACTTGCCTGAACGATCGCTTCGGGCACTTTTCGGCCTCTGCAAGCGGAGCCCCTTAGTCGGAGGGCTCGCCATACTTTGCGGGCGGGAAGACTGTCAGGCCAACCGGAATCCTGTGCGGGCCGAGAAAGGGGATGGATGACCCGTGGGAACCGGGAAAGCACATGGTTAGTTGTCTCTCGCTGTCTGGCCATTATCCGGCGGGTTCAGCGAGGACCAACGGACTGGGAGGGGCTGGTTGAGGCCGTGCGCGCGGAGGTGGGCGAGGAGGCCTACGGAGAGGCGGAGGGGCGGGCGCTGCATCGGCGCGTGGAGAACGACCTGGCCCGAATCCGGGACCGGCTGGGCGTAGACATCCGCTACTCCCGCCACAAGAAAGGGTACACCATCCACTCCCTGTGGACGCCGCTGCTGGACCTCCCCGATGAAGACCTCCGGACCATTGCCTGGCTGGGCCGGGTTTTTGATGAAGAGTCCCCCTATCACGATGAAGTCCATGCGTTTCTGGACCGCATTATCTCCTACCTGAGCGACGAGCGGGTTCCGGCTTTGACCCGGTACCGCTACGGACTGGAACTCCGCCTCCGGCAGCGGGACCAGGACGAGATTTCGCCAGACCTGATGTTTCGGCTGGAGCGGGCTGTGGCGGAACGGCGCTGGGTGGAACTGGAGTATCTTTCCCCCAAGTACGAAGACGGTGTCCCCCGACGGCATCGGGTGGCACCGGTCCGGGTCTACTTTGACCCCGGTCGGGGCCACCACTATCTCTACGGCTGGTGCCGGGACATCTCCGGCCCTGAGGGGGTAACAGAATTCCAGGAGTACACGTACTACCGGCTGGGGCGGATTCGGAGATTGCGCGTCCTGCCCGACATAGTACCTACCGTCCTGCCGCGCGGTCGGGCGTATGAGGTGGTCTATGAACTGGCGCCGCCCATCGCCCGGCTGGGGGTGACGCGCCATCCAGAGATGACCGTGCGGGAGGTGGAGCATCGGGAGGACGGAAGCGCCCTGGTGCGCGGGGAGACCCACAACCTCTTCTGGACCATCCAGCGGCTGCTGCAATACGGCGCGGGCTGCCGGGTCCTGGGCGGCCCGGAACTCCGGGCCGAAATGCAGCGGGTGGTGGCGGAAATGGCCCGGTTATACGGCATCAACCCATAACACCCCCACTGTTGTGGGGGTGCAAATATGATACAATGGAAATATCAGAACCCGGATCAGGGGGTGAATATGCAAACTATGACCGAAAATGATCTGGAACAAATTCTCTCCACTTATCTGGAAACCGTGATCCCACGGATGCTGGAGCGCCGGTATCACCTGATTCTGGTCAAAGGCGGACCGGAATACCCGCATCTGCCGGAGCAATCTCACTTTGCCCACATCGTGAACGGCGTCTTTGGCCTGATGCAACTGACCCGCTTCCTGATCGCGCAGAACGCCTGCCCGGTCTGGCTGGACTCTGAGACGTTGCGCCAGGGCATCGCCGCCTACACCGTGCATGAAGTCCACAAAGACCGCGAGGTAGTATTGCTGGGGGAATCCTCCTTCAGCATCCCGCTGGAACGAGTGCGGGAAGAGTACCAGCGGCTGGGCCTGGAGGGTTTTGCCCGGGTGGACGATCACCTGCTGCGTGCGGCCAACGTCCACAAACGGAGTGCCAAACACGGCGATCTGTTGCTCAGCGGGAACCCGAAAGCCCATCACCTGTGGACACTGGTGCGCATTGCCGACACGCTGGCCTCGGCCCAGACGCCGGAGGAAGCCGCGGCCTCGCTCCAGGGCTACCTGACCGACCTGGGACCGGCCTTCGCGCCCCAAAGCCCGCCCGGAAAATATGCACTCTACTACCACGAGATCAGGGACGTGCGCGGAGTGCTGACTAACGCCATCCACCAGGCCGTCGCCCGGTACCTGGCGGACCGGCTGGGCTTTTTCCCACTCCTCTTCTTCGCCACTGGCACGCTCTACCTGGGGCCGACCGGGGCCCACCCAGACGCCACCGACGACCTGATCCCCGCTGTGTCCGGTCAGGTGCTCCAATCCCTGACCGAAGGCGGCGGCGCCGATGCCATCCGTGATGGGCTACGCCGGAAAGAGAAAGACTTTGAGCGCTATGTCTTTGCTTTCGCCTCGGTGGAAGACCTGCTCCAGGTTGTCTACGAAGATACATTGACCGCTAAGCCCAATCCCAGGATCGCGCTCGATGAAATCGAGGGCCTGGCCGGCAGGCGTCAGGACCTGGCGGCGGACTGGCGGGAAACGGTGGAGGAGCGGCTCGGCATCCGCCTGCTGGACCCGAAGGAGTACGAGACGTTCAACAAACTCTGGTCCCAGGTGTATCGTTACCTGCTCTATGTGGACACGCTGGTGCGCGACCTGAACCCCGCAGAAAACCGGGTAGAGTGGCTTCTGCGGACCTTCTCAGTCCCCCAGCCCTACGCCGACAACCTGCGCCGGGAGGCCGACATCTGGGCCCGAGGCGGCATCGGCAAATACGTCCTGATCATCGCCTATCACTTCCTGCGGGGGCCGGACTTTTCCGACCGGCCGGCGGAGGCGCTACCACCGGAGCAGGTGCTGGATCAGCTCCATCAGAAGGTGCTGACTGCGATGGAGCAGATAGATACCCAGGCTGGCCGGCAGGCTATCGTGGCCGCCCTGGGCCTGCGGCAGGATCTGGAGGCCTACCTGCGGGAAAACCTGTACCTTTCCTGTGGCTCGGCCACCCATCTGGAGGACGATGGACTGGCCAGTTACGCCGTGCCCAAGCGTAAGGGGCATTCCGGCCAGGTCTGTTCCCTCTGCAACCGCCGGAGCGAGTTCACTCAGGAAATACGCACCGGCATCCTGGATGACTTTGGCCGCGTCTTTTCCAACCGGGTACTGCCTGCTCCCGAAGCGCCACAGGGGAACCGCTTATGGTGCCCCATCTGCCAACTGGAAGCCATCCTGCGCAAGATGCTTGCGATGGGCCTGCCCACCGGAGCGCATTACAAGAACTCGCGCCGCATCTACCTCTATGTCCTGCCCACCTACTCCTTCACGCCGGAGCACCTGCGCCTGTTTGAGCCGCTCCTCAAGCCCTTTCATCGCGTGACCAGCCTGCCGGTACGCGATTACGGCCGGGATTGGGGCCTGCCCCACTACTGGCTGGAGCGGCGCACGCTGGACCCGGAGTGGCTGGAAGAATTGCAGGGTGTGCTGGAGCGGGAAGCGGACAAGATCGCCGGCTGGGGCGGACGAGGGTTCGTGGGGGAGCGGGTCTTATTGGGGCGCGTCCAGGGCCAGCCGCACTATTATCTCATCACCTGGGAGAAAGCCGCGCGCGAACGGGAACAGGAACTGCCGAACGAGAACAATCGCATTGCCACCCGCACCGAGGCCTGGGCCAAGGCCCTCTTCGCCGCCGCTGTCATCCACGGGCTGACCGGCTGCAAGGTCTATGTCACCGAGCGGCCCTACCTGCCGGTGGCCGACCCAGCCGAATTGACGGCCACCATCACCCTGGATGGCCCGCCGCCAGCGCTGCGTGCCCTCTTGGGCGGACGGGGCGACACCGTCAGCCTCTACGGGCGAGAACAGGGAGAGCGCAGCGGTCTGGAACGGGTGCTGGACCTGAGCGCGGCGCTGTGGACGGTTACCACCAGCCTCCAGCCCGGCAACGACAAGGATATTGCCCTTCGGCTGGAGCGCTTGAACGTGGATCCGCTGGCTGGTGCTTACTTCTATAAAGAATATGGCCGTGAGAACGATGGACGCTCTCCGGCCCCCCCATTGGACATCGCCTGCGATGCTCTTCTGCAAATCCAGGGAGGTGAACTGATGAATTTGGTAGAAAAAATCGCAAAGAAATCGTTGGAGATTGCTCTGCCTTCCTCCACGACAGGGCGGGGCAAGGCGCGGCGGTATGAACTGGTCTTCCGCGAGGCGGTCTCGGCCATGCGCAAAGCGCAGCAGGTGATCCCGGAGATGCGGGAGGCGGCCTTGGGCGGGCAACGGCCCTCGGAGCAAAGCATCGCCGAACTGAAGCACCTGACGGCTGGCACGCTCCTGAAAGGGCTGGAGCGCCGCCAGGGAAGCCGCCGGGGGGAGATCTATGTGCGCGCCTGGGGAGAGGAACTGGGCCGGCTGGTGATGGAGTTCGTGGACATCCTGGTGGACGACCTCTACCTGGGCCGGGCCGAGGGTAGTTTTGCCCGCTTCCTGCGGCTGGAGAACCAACTGGCCGATGGGATTTACTACTATACCGACCGCAACCTCTCCCGCCTGTGGAGTGAGTATCAACATCAGAAAGCCGCCCGTGCCGAAGAGGCGGCATCGCAGACAGAACAGCAGTAGGAGGCGCAAAATGACACTCAAAACTCTGGAACCGTATCAGCACTACTTCATCCCCGTCATCCCCCGCACCCCCACCAACCGCTACGCCAGCATCATCCTGCTGCGCGAGACCAAGTCCTACGCCATCTTCACCACCGAGGGGGGCGAGCAGCAGGACGTGGAACAGGTTCCGGCTGGCCTGACCCACCCCGAACCGATCACCCGCCTGGTCATGTTCAAGCGCAAGCAGGTGGCCCCGGAGCGGCGGACCGGCAAGGCTCTACTGCGGCAGTACGGTGTTTTCCCCTATGCCATCAAGGACGGCAGTGTCCTCTACGGCGACGAGGCCCTTCGGGAGAAAAACCACTACGACGACTGCTACCTGACCGAGGGCCTCTGCACCCATTGCCCCGACTGCCTGATCTACGGCTACGCCGCCGTGAGGGGCGAGGGGGCGCGGCGGGCCCGCCTGATGACCGATACCTGCTTCACCATCCGCCCCTACGAGATCATCCAGAAGCAGATCAAGTTCAACGTCATTGACGAGGCCGCCCACACCTCCGGCACCATCACCGAATACGACTACACCACGCCGGGGGTCTTCCTTCCGGCCGTGGAGACCACCGTGGACCTGACCGCCGACGAGTTCGTCTACGTCCTGGGCAACATCCTGCGCACCACCCGCTACGGCAAGGAGGGAAGCCGTCAGGGTTTTGTCCGCAACCACATCCTGGCTATCGCCTTCTCCGACGTGGAACTCTTCGCCAACCTGGAGTTCACCCAGGCGCTCTACGATGCCCTGGTGGACTCCGGCAAAGACCTGGCGGCGGACCCCCTTACGCTGGATGAACTTCGGGAACATGCCCCGGCCGTTCTGGATCGGCTGACCTCGGGGCTGGCCGGCCGGCTCACCCTGGTCACCGGTGATGACCTGGAGGCCATCCTCCAGGACGTACGGGCGCTCAATCAGGACGAGGCCCGGCTGGCCCAGTTCCTGCGCGACCTGAACACCCGGTCGGCCTTGTTTGCAGGATAAACGATGATATGTTATAATAACAATCCACTGTAGAGATGCCGGGGCGCAGAGTTGACAACCGCGTGGTCTCCGCGTCCTCTGCGCCTCGGCGGTGGAATCACCTATTGCAGCAGATGCGCCCGGGCGGATTGGCGGGCCGGGCACCTGGCTGGACGGAGGGAAGGGAGAATGAACAAAGTGCAGATTACCCTGAAGACGCTGACGCCGATCTGGACCGGCGGTGTAGACGGAACCTGCGACCGCCTGCACGAGACGGGGCTCATCGGCTCGCTGCGCTGGTGGTACGAGGCCATCGTGCGCGGGCTGGGAGGCTATGCCTGCGACCCGACGAGTGAGGATCCAAAAGCACGTTGTGAGTTTGATACCAAGGCTTATGAAAAAGCCAAAAAGGATGGCAAGTCCGACGATGAGGCTATTCAAGCCGGACTTCATAACGTTTGCCCGGTTTGTTACCTCTTTGGAACGACAGGTTGGGCGCGGCTGTTTCAGTTGAGAGCGATTGAAATTCCGATGACTCCCTTGCACTTTCGCACAACCATCAGAATGAATCAAGGTTGGCTGAAACGCGTCTTCGGCGGCGAGAATAAGAATATTGACTCGTTACAAGTGCCCTACGGCGACTTAAAGCTCCAATTCATCCCCCGCCAGTATGATGCAGAATATGCCAAGAGCCAGTTCACCCTCATCCTGCGCGTTGCGGCTGAATATGGGGGCATAGGTGCAAGGCTACAACATGGGTTTGGGCAATTTCTCTTTCCTCCGCAATTGAACGACATCAGCCTGCCCCAGGGATTGCAAGATTTACAAGCCAAAATTCAGAAGGGTTTTCTGCGTGCCACAGGACCTGTCGTTGAAACACCGTTTGATTTGCGTAACTTTGTCAGCCTCACTTATGAGATTCAAAAACAACAATTGAATGCTTTCACAACAGAAAGGGCTCATATCGGCAAGGTCGGAAAAAGGGGAGAGGAACGTTACATTCCTTGCGTCTTTGACTTGCGCTATAAGGGAACAGGTAACTTTGGAATGCGGCAATGGCTCAAGAGCAAAGGCTGGAAAGAGACAACCAACCCAAAGAGATTAGAAGAACTCGACATCCTTTTAGGTCCCCGCTCGCAATGGGGAAAGGGTAATAACCAAAGACAAATTGATGATGATTTTCGCACCGCCAGCCGTGTTTTCTTTGGAATGCCTTACTTAAAACCAAACAGCCAGAATACTTATATCCTGCGCGTTTGGGCATTCTGGCCATCAGAACTTCAATCTCGACTAGCCACTCCAAGAGAATTAAAAACTCTGTTGGAGGAATACATCAAACATGTGTTCGGCGCGGAAGCCAAGAAAGTTTCGGAGTCGCTCGGCAAAAACATGCTGGAACAGGCATCAGGAGGCACAAAATGAGCATAGACTATTTTGTTGAGTTAGATAAACAGAGCAATCCCCAGAACACTGAGGGTTTCACCGTACGCTATCACAGACTGATAGCAGATGGGAGAAAAAAAGAAGCCGATGATTTACGCAGCGAATGGAGCAAAAATCTGCCCCCGCTTGACTTGCCTGAGACTGCTGAACTATGGAAGTTAATTTCCGTCCCGATGGTTGATCTAAACAGGCTTCCATACGCTTCCTGGTTTCTCCAATTCACTTTCACCCTTGCCAAGCCCTACATCTCAAAGGATGATAATCCCTTCTACATCATAGATAACCCGATTGTGCGGGATAAAGTCTTTCGCTTGCCAATGGTACGCTCCACCAGTTGGAAAGGGAATCTGTATTCCGCGCTTTGGCAACTGGGACATGACAAGCAAGACGATGATCGGATGCAGCGACTTTTTGGTGAAATTCGCGGCGAAGAAGATGGACAGGCAGGTCGCTTGTTCTTCTATCCTACTTTCTTTACCAAAACGAGCCTGGAAATTATCAATCCCCACGACCGTAAGCGTCGGGTCGGAAAGAATCCGATCCTTTTTGAATCTGTCCCCGCTGGCACAAAAGGCACCTTCTCCCTGCTCTACGTCCCCTTCGACCTGATCGGCGCGGACGAGGCTGAAATCCGCAGACAGGCGCTGGAAGACCTGCAACTCGTCGCCGAGGGCCTGCAGGCGATGTTCCTCACCTACGGCTTTTCCGCCAAGCGCACCAGCGGCTATGGGGTGGCGGAGGATGCGATTGTCAAGGGAGAGATCAGGACAAGGGCAGACAGGCGTGATCTGGAGAAAAAGAAGTTAAGCGATCTGAAGCAGGAGGTAGGAAGTGTCCGCTTCGCCTGCACATCTGTCCGTGACCCTGGGACCGGTCATTGAGTTCCTGCGCACGGGGCTGGGTGATAACCTGGTCGCGGTGGTGCTGTTCGGCTCCCGGGCGCGGGTAGAGGCCGGCTCTGAAAGCGCTTGGGAAGACGAATGGGTCTGGCTCTGGCGGGATCAACCACGGCATCCGTGGAGGATAGAATGGCAGCAAATATGAGTACTGTTGAATCCGCTCAGCGTCACGCGCTCTTAGAGAAGGAACTGGCGCGCTATGTGAAAATCTTGCTGGAATCATATCACCCAGAACGTATCCTGCTCTTCGGCTCGCTGGCAACCGAACAGGTTGGAGAGTGGTCAGATATTGACCTTGTGATTATCAAAGAAAGCAATCTGAAATTCCTGGATCGCATTCGCGAGGTCATGCGGCTTTTGAACCCGCGCGTTGGGGTAGACATCCTTGTTTATACCCCTGAAGAATTCGCTCAGTTGAGCCAGGAGCGCCCTTTCGTGCGCCAGGAAATTTTGGCCAAGGGGAAGGTGATCTATGAAAGAAAGTGAACGCTGGCTGCTTTTTGCCCACCAGGACCTGCGCATGGCTGAAATGGCAATGGGAGAAGGGTTGTACAATCAGGTCTGTTTCCATGCCCAACAGTGTGCTGAGAAAGCCATCAAGGGATTGCTGGCGCATCAACGGAAAATACCGCCGCGCACGCATCGCCTCGCAGACTTGCTGGGACTCCTTGAGCCGGATCCATTTGCAGAGGACAGGATTGAAATCCAGTTACTCGACCGCTTTTATCTTCCCACTCGCTATCCCGATGCGTTGCCCGGTTCACTGCCAGAAGGGCTACCGGATGCCCAGGATGCTCAAGAGGCTCTGACCATAGCTGGAAAAGTCCTTACTCAGGTGAAGCAGCTCCTTCAGGAGGTGAGTCATGACGATTGACTTGAATGTGCTGGCCAAGAATCGCGACGCCCTGCTCCTGGCGGAAGTGGCAGCGTGGCTGCACATGCTGGGCAAGTTCCACGAGGATTTTCTGAATGGCAACCGAGATTTGGACATACAAATTCCTCCCGACTTACCAACAACCTATCCGACTCTGGATAAACTGTTGCGCGACCCGTGGACAGGACCAATTTGGAACGGATTGGGATTAAAAGAATTACAGGCTAACGGTCTCAGCATATTTGATTTGGTCAAAGACCACAGGAATCCCCAAGCGCCAACGGGTTTACAGCGACTGATGCAGGACGCCCATGGACGCGGTTCAGGCATTGAGAAAGGGGTCCTGAACCGATTCGCTCCTGAACAGAGTGGAGTCGTTTATCTTGCTACTGCTTTTGGTCAAGAGGCCAGGAGCGTAGAACTGAGTGAACTTAGGACCAAGCGCCAGGCTCTCTACGATTTCCTACAAAATAGGTTGCAAGACCTATTTGCCAGTTCACGGAATCTGAGTTCCTTTGACTGGAGAGGTTTCCGTTCAGGCTTCATCCAACGGTTGGATCAAGATTTCCGCACTACCGTTGCCGAGACTCGCCGTCCCTTGAATGATGTAACACTATTTGACCAGACCGCAGCCAGCGTGGCTTTCTTCAAGGCTGCTCTGGCCCAGAACTTGCTGGTTGGTTGGCAAGACCCCTACCAGCAAAATGTGGCTCAAAAATATCACTGGCGGCTATTGCGCATAGGGATCAATGGATCTGCATTTTGGGGACAGGTAAGCCGTATTCCCGATCTACTTTCCCGGAAAGCCCTGATCCGATCCGCACTGGACGAGGTTCAGGTTTTCTTGGAAGAAATTTACCCTTTGGGAAATGAAATCTATCGGGACGAAGACGGAAGTGTGTTTATTGTACCCGATGTAACAGACTTGCTTAGAGCACTGGTCAATGGCCAAACGTTGGAGATTTACCTGCAGCAATTGGTTGCCCAGGCTCTATCGGGAGAGGCCACTGGTACCATTACCATGAGCCATCGCACCCGAAACACCTTGTGTTTCGGAGAGATGGTCACAGCTGAGTTGCCACATCCAACGCCACAATTATCTCAAGTTAAGGAGTGGTGGCGTGATATTTTTTATGGAAGAGACTTGTGTCCAGTATGTGGCTTGCGGCCACAAGGCCCGACCGAAAAAGCCCTGGAACGCAAGGTCTGCGATACGTGTGAACAGCGTCGTACTGATCGTTCAAAAGAGTGGAACACTGATCTCACCACAACCATCTGGACTGATGAAGTTGCCAACGAGCACGGTCGGTTGGCATTGATTGTGGGACGCTTCGGCCTGGAAACCTGGCTCAAAGGTTCTGCACTCAACAGTGTATTAATGTTTGATCCTTCCCAGCGAGAGCTCAATGACAGAGAGCGAAATAAGAAATACCAATTCAGCTATTCGGATCTACTTAAAGAGATTCAAGATGCTCTTTCACCCCAAAAAATCAAGCAGACTTTGGGTAAGTGGGCACCATTGCTGGATAACCTCATACTAAAAAACGCGCGTGGAGGCTTCACAAGATTTGTCTACATCTACGATCTCTTCGTAAGCGATACAGATTTGAACAGAAATACAAAAGAGCCGGAATTGTTTGCTCTGGCAATTCTACGTCAATCCCCCTCCTTCGCCCGCCTCCGCCGCGTCTGGGAAACCACCCGCACTTTCTGGCAGGAGGTGCTGCCAACCGAGCCAGAACGCAAGATGGCCCAATCCCTGGTTGGTACAGTGCTGAAATCGCAAGGACCACGCCTGGAGATTATCCCCGAGAACGGCAACCACCTCAACCTGGGGCCGTTCCATACTTACGAACTGGTTGTGAATGGTATCCACTTAAGTGTTGTCTGGGATGACAATAACAAGCGCTTCATCACCTGCGACAACCTGGACTATCTGGCCAAGCCGGAGCAACTGGGGCAACCTGTAAGAACTATACTGGAGGCGCAGAAAGGAGCAAAATTGACCCTGGAAGAGCCGGTTGGCTATGGCGCCAAAAACAAGGTGTGGGGGACCATCACGATCCAGGATGTCAGGGAACTCCCAGACCGTTATGTTCCCGCCATCCCCATCCTCGCCGAACCCCGCACCTTCATGGCCCTCGTCCCCGCCGACCGCGCTCTGGAAGTGGTGAAGGCCATCAAATCCAAATACGAACGCGAGATGGGCAAGGTGCGCAATCGCCTGCCGCTGACCCTGGGCGTGGTGTATTTCGGGCGACGCATCCCGCTCGCCGCCGCGCTGGACGCCGGCCGCCGCATGCTGAAACGCCCTGACCGGGTGGTCAACGCAAGAGTTTTGGGCATCTCCAGAGTGAATCCCTGGCCCAACCAGGTGACTCTGAAACTGCAGATTGACGGTCAAGAAATCGCGCTGGCCGTGCCGACCGTGATGGGCGATGGACAGACGCATGACGTATGGTACCCCTACTGGCGGGTGAAAGGCAAGCCCACCAATCGCACCCGCTGGTTCACCGGGCCCGATGGCGAACACTGGGTGCACGTCTGCGACCTGCAACCGGGTGACCAGGTCGCTTTCACCCCCTCCACCTTTGACTACGAGTTCCTGGACACCACCACCCGCCGCTTTGAGGTGAGTTACGATGCCAGCGGCCAGCGGCGCGGCCCGGAGAGACGCCAGCGCCCCTACCTGCTGGAGGAACTGGACAAGTTAGAAAAGGCCTGGAAGGACATTTCTCACCTGTCAAAATCGCAAATCCATGCCGTCATTGCGGCGATGGAGACGAAGCGACATGTATGGGAGAAACCGGTCGGCGCAGGGGCGCTGGCTCTGCCAGATCAAGATGTCTTTCGCCAGTTCGTGCGCGATACCCTGCGCAAGGCGGAAATATTGAGCCAGTCTCTGGAACGCGCCGCTCTGAGCGGTATGTTGCGCGACGCGGTGGAAATTCACCTGGAAATTATGAAAGAAGAACTCAAATAGGAGGACCAAGATGAGCAATAACCTGTACACCCAAAGACGCTTTCTCCTGATGACCCTGGACCCTGTCCACATTGGCACGGGGGGCTATCGGCTGGGGCGCGTGGACCTGAGCATTGTCCGCGAGCCGGGCACCAACCTGCCCAAGATTCCGGGCACCTCGCTCGCCGGCGCCGCCCGCTCCTACGCCGCCATGCGCTACGGGAAGATCCAGTGCGCCGGCCAGGGTGGAGTCAATCAGCCCCACTGTGGCCAGCCCACCTGTCCCATCTGCTACACCTTCGGCAGCGTGCGGGGCACAGCGGGCGGCAGCGCCGGCACCATCAGCATCAGCGACGCCCGCCTGCTGCTCTTCCCCGTTCACTCCATGGCCGGCCCCGTCTGGGTCACCAGCCCCTCCACACTCGCCGATTTTGGAATTGAAGGCCACCAGGTGAGCGAAAACAAGGCAGGATGGAACAGCGCCCTCACCCGACAAAACCGCTTGAACCTGGGCTGGCTGATGCTGGAAAAAGATAGCGATTGGTCAGCGCCGGATGACACGCGGGTACCGAAGGAGATCAAGAGCCGCATCGTGTTAGTCTCTGATAAACTCTTCTCCCAGATCGTTAACTCCAACCTGGAAGTGCGCACCTCGGTCAGCATTGACCCGCGCACCGGCGCAGCCGCTGAAGGCGCCCTCTTCACCTACGAAGCCCTGCCCCGCGCCACCTGGCTCTGGCTGGACGTGGTGGAAGATGATTACAGAAATGGATTCCCTGCCAGCGACCCGAAGGCTCAACAATTTCAGCACAAACGCCCATTGGACGTGGTGCGCGCCGGCCTGGAACTGGCCGAATACCTGGGCATCGGCGGCATGGGCACCCGCGGATTCGGACGCATCAAAGTGATGGCCGACTGGAAGGTGTAGCATGGAGAACCTGGATACGCTGGCTGCTAAAACGGCACAGGCCATTGTCGACGCAACATCTAAGCCCAAAGAGCTGGATACCCTGGCGACGAAAACCTTAGGGGTTCTCCAGGAGAACGGCGTCTATGCCTGTATCCTTTTCCTGTTCTCTCGCACTAGAGAGGTGGAGAAATCACTGGCAGACACTATCCAGGAAGAATTATTCAATTTATGCTCAAATCTGCTCCCAGATGATACAAAAATTCCTGAAAAAAGAGATGACCGATTGAAATTCGTTACCGATAAAATTGCCAGCGACCTCGATACCCTCCTGCTCGTCAAGCAGGTCTGGGAACAGACGCTCATCTACGTCCGCTACGGCGCCAAGGCGCGACAGTAGGACAACTGCTCGCAGTTGTCCTGCAAGTCTTGTTGTGTTAACGCGAGGTGACGATGACCTGGACCGCATACAAAATCGTCTTTCGGTTACTCTCGCCGATGCACATCGGCTGGATCAAGCAGGGCAACGTGCAGCGCACCCGTCCCTATGTGACCGGCAAGGCCCTCTGGGGTGCCCTCACTGCCCGCCTGACCCGTGACTTCCCGCACCTCGGCGGCGACTACGAGACCGTGGGGAAACGGGTCAGCGATGAACTGGCCTTCAGTTACTTTTACCCGGCGGTCGGCGAGACCGTAGACCTCTGGCCCTGGGGCGAGAGGGCAGACGAATTCGCCTGGCGCTATCTGGGCTCCTACGCCAGCACAGCGCTGAACTACGGCTGCAACACTGCCGAGGAGGGCAGTCTGCACGAGACCGAATTCATCGCGCCGCACACACGCGACGGCCGGCCGGTGTACCTGGTGGGCTACATCTTTGCGCACCAGGGCTGTACCCTACCCTGGCAGAAGGTTCTATCCCGGTTGCAACTCGGCGGCGAGCGCACCTACGGCTGGGGAAGGGTGGGGTTACACAAGCTCCTGGATAATGGGCAAGAATTCTTCAACTCCGACCTGGCCCTGGACCTGAACGGCAAACGCCCCGTGGTGACCGTCTCTGCTGACAAAGAACTCCTGGCCCACGCCCTGGCGGCGGAGTTCCAGGGCCGCCGCCCGGTGCCCGAAGTCAGCGGCCCTATAGAGCCGCTGCTGGGCCGGGAGACAACAAATCCGCAGAGGTTTGGGGGCGATCTCCCCCCCGCGCGCATCTGCTGGCAGCCGGGGGGAACTCTGACCGCCGGCGCCAAAATCATCATCGGGGAATACGGCATCTGGGAGGGGATCGCCTGACCTCAGACGAGGTGGAATATGCACATCTACCGTGGCACTCTGGAACTCCTGGACTACGTCTTCTACGCCACCGTGGAGCGGGGCAAGGTCTACGAGACCGGCCCGTTCATCCACAACTACGCCCTGGCCTATGCCCTGGGCCTGGCCCGCGGCAAGACGTATACCTACACCCATCTCATCCAGGAACCCCACTACGTGGAGGAGTTGACGCCGCTGAACGGCCGTCTCTACCTGACCCCCGCTGCACCCCAGCGGGTGGCCTACCGCCTGGTCCAGTGGAACACACTGCGGGAGTCCTACGTGCTCACCCAGAAGGAGCAGTCCGTGGGCTACCCCGACTGGGGCTTCGCCCGTATGCTCCGGCCCGGCTCCCGCTTCACCTTCTACCTGATGGTCCAAAACCCGGCCGCGCTGCCCGATGCCCCCGCCCTCCGCGACCTCCTGGCAGGACAGCCCACCCGGGTTCGCCTGGGCAAGTTCCCCGCCAAGGCCCGCCTCCAATCGGAACCGGCCCGCCGGGTGGTGGAGCGAGAGGGCCCCTTCTTCGTGGACGCTTACCTCAATTGGCGCGACCTGGAGGCCGACCCCATGGTCTGCGACGTGGTGGCTACCAGCCTGCCCACCCGCCTGATCGCCCGCGCCCGGTTTGACGCCGCTCCCCACTACGAGGCCCACTTCGGCGACGAAAGGGTCTATCTGCCCGCGCAGATGCGCTTCCTGGCCCGGCCGCTCCAGAAGAAATCCAGCCAGAGATAAAGATGAGTCCGCTGCACAAACGAATCGCAGAGCCCAGAGATTTTCTTCAATATAGAAAACGGATAGACACACATGGCACAGGTTTTCACGGATTCTCGTCTCCATCCCTCCCGACCCATGTTCGTGTGCTGTTTTCAAACTTCCGGTGAAGTCTGATGCAGGCCCTGACTGTAGAAGTCCTGCCAGTCGCTTTTGACCGGGTGAATTCCGGCTGGCTCCCCGGCCTCCAGCCCTACGCCTATCAGGCCCAGGTCTACGGCCGCGTGCGGGAGGCGCTGGACCGCCGCCAGACCCTCTGCCTCTTCGTGACCGCCCCAACGGGCAGCGGAAAGACTCTGGCCAGTTACGCCTTTTCCATCCGCCATCGGATTCCGGCCTTCGGCGTCTACCCCACCAACGAACTGATTCGGGACCAGGAACGGGCCCTGAAAGGATGGATGGACCCCAACCAGGAGTACCGCCTGCTGCGGGTAGACAGTGCCCAACTGGACGAGTGGGAGAGCCGGCTGGACCAGAAGCGCCACAGCGAGACGCTGGAGCACCTGCTGAACTGGGAGCCGACCATCCTCACCAACCCCGACATTCTGTTCCACATCTTCTTTGGACTGTACGGCGGATCGGAGGGAGTGGGCCGACGGCTCTTCAGCCTGATCGGGCAATACCGTATTTTCGTCTTTGACGAGTTCCATCTCTACAACGTCAAGCAGATGGCCGACGTGGCCTTTCTGGTGGGGACATTACACTCCATCAACCCCGCATACGGGCGCGTGTTCATCTTTGCCTCGGCCACACCCGAATCCCCGGCCATGCCCTGGCTGCGCGATCGTCTGCACCTGCCGGTGGAGGTAATCGCGGGAGAACCGTCGGATGCCCCGGAGGCCCGCATCATCGCCTATCCTGTACGACTGACCATCCTGCCCGCCGACCTGAGGCGCTGGAAGGGCGTGGAAACCCTTCTGGAATACCTGCCGGAAATCCAGCGGTTCATCCAGACCTACCCGCAGGCCCGCCTGGTGACCATCCTGGACGCGGTGGCCGGGGCCATTGAGACGGCGCAGGCCCTGCGCGACCTCTTCCCCGACCACCCGGTGGGCGAAGTGCACGGTTTCAGTTCCGACCAGGAGCGCGCCGAGGCTCTGCGACGGCCGTTTACTGTCGGCACCTCCACCATTGAAGTGGGGATTGACTTCAAAGACGAGGCGGAAAAGGATGTGCTGATCTTTGAGGCGCGCACGGCAAGCCAGTTCATCCAGCGCTTCGGCCGGCTGGCCCGGCACGCCAAAAGCCACCCGGACATCCCCAACCGGGCCATCGCCCTGGTGCCTGAGTACGTCTACCACTTTATGGCCGGCCGGCTGACCGCCCCGTCCATCTCCCGGCAGACGCTCTACGACCTGATTGAAGAAGCCTATCAGAAGCCGGAGGACTTTGCCCGTTACCTGCACGTCCACGCTGCCGCCGAATTTCAAGAGGCTGCCGCCAAAGTGTTGACCATGTTCCAGCCCGATGACCGCCCGCGCATCCAGACCAGACTGGCCGAGACGGTCCAGGCGCTGACGGATAAGCCGGCCGGGCCGGCCTGGGCGCTCTATCGCCGCTACCGGGATGAGGAACGCATCCTGGCCCCGCTGCTCACCTTTCGTGGCAGCGGCCTGGAGGCAGCAGTCCTGGACAGGCGGGGCACCGATCCCGGCTTCCCGGCCAAACGTTACAACCTGCTGTTCCTGCTCCGGCGGGGCATCCTGGAAGAGTTGGACGAAGAGGAGTACCTGGCACAACTGAAAATGCTCTCTGACCGCTGGCCCGACGAGGTCGCCCGCGAGCAGCATTACAGTGGACGGATCGGACGTGGGCCAGACGAATTGTTGGGCGTCTATGGCTACTTTACTCTGACCGGGCTGCTGGACCGGGGTCGCAAGGTCTGGTTCGAGGTGAGCCAGGAACAGGTGGCCGGACGCCAGGCACAGGTGACGGTCATTGAGGGGCTGGAAGTCGCCACGGAGCCCGAGATTCGGTTGCGACGGCTGAACCGTCACCTCCGGCGCAAACAGATCGTCGCCTGGTTCACAGACCGTCATCCGGCCTCAATCCAGTTGGGCCGCGCCCTCCCGCCCCTTTTTGAAGTCCACGAACTGCGCGTCCGCCGGCCGGGGGGCGGTCTGAGCGACACGCCCTGGAGCATCGTCTTCAACCAGGACGCCTTTTTTGTGGACAGCCTGGGCTGGTGGAAGGAGCGCCGGACCCAGGATGCGATCATCCTGTAAAACCACGCCCAAAGGTAACCACCGGCCGGTAACGATTCACGCCGATGGAAATCGTCCTCTCTGGGTACTGGATGCCGGGCCTCGCCCCGAGGGGCTCGGCCCGAGGGGTTGTCGGCGGAGGCCGACCGCCCCTATGGGTGCGTATCCATGAGAGACCTGGTCGGCGAAGGTCGACCCAAGGCCCGCGGCCCAGGAAGGGTGACTTCAGTCAGCGCCGAATCTCACCCTACCCGGTTGGCCTGCCGCTACGCGCTGATGGGACATCAGTCTCCCTGGGCCCGCTGTGCCGGGCATCGGCCGGTGCCGACGCCCCCTGGTCGGCGCAGGCCGACTGCAGGCCGATGGTGAGCGACTTTAGTCGGCAAAGGTAGTGACGCACGAAGGGATATAGATGATGACCCCTCCTCCCGACCTCTACTCTCTCGTTCTGATCCTGGCCCCCACCCGGCCAGCGACAGTGGGGGCGACCGTGGGCCATCAGGCCCACGCGGCCTTTCTCAGCGCGATCCGGGAATCCGACCCGGTCCTGGCCGAGATGCTGCACCAGCCCAACGCCCCCGTGCGGCCCTTCACCGTTTCCCCCCTCTGGGGCGCTGGCCCGGCGCGCGATGGACGGGTCTATCTCACACCGGAAACGACCTGCTTCCTTCGGTTCACCGTCCTCCACCCCCTCATCTACGAGCGCCTGATGTCCCGCTTCCTGCGGGACGATGCCCTTCCCGTCCTGCAACTGGGCGCTGCCACCCTGCAGGTCCAGGAGATCCGGGTGACCCCGGGCAGCCATCCCTGGGCCGGGTACACCTCCTGGGGGCAACTGGCCGCCGGGGCCCCGCCGGACCAGGAGATCACCCTGGAATTCGCCTCCCCCACCGCCTTCGGGTTCGGTCAGAAAGAGTGGGGCAAAAAAGTGGTCATCCTGCCGGACCCGGCGCTGGTCTTCGGGAGCCTCCTCCGTTCGTGGAACCACCTGGCCCCGTCGTCCCTCCAGGTGGACCGGGAAGCGATCACCGCCTATCTGGAGGAACATGTCGTCATCCAGCGGATCCGGCGGCTGGAGACCCGCATCCAGGAGTTCCGGCACGCGCCCCAGGTCGGCTTTGTGGGCCAGGTCACCTACGGCCTGATGGGGGCGGACGACTGGGCCCGCCGGGTCCTGAATGCCCTGGCGGACCTGGCCTTCTACTGCGGGGTGGGGATGAAGACGGCGATGGGCATGGGCCAGTGCCGGGCCCTCCGCCCTGACTGAAGTCAGCCTCTCTGGGCCTGCGGCCAATGGTCGGCCTTCGCCGACCCCTCTGGTGAGGCGCACGGAAAGCGTGTCGGCGAAGGCCGATACCTCTCAGGCCGAGCCCTCGGGGCGAGGCCCGGCACGCAGGGCCCAGGGAGGGGCGATTTCCATCAGCGTGGTGAACCTACCCTGACCGGTTGGGAGATAACGTAGCGCAGGCTGTCAGCCTGCATGCAGGCCTGGCGGCCTGCGCCACAGGGGCCTGCCTTCGCTGGCGTCTTTGATGACGCTTTCCGGGGCCCCTGGGTAGGTTGACAATGGCATATTTTAAGATATAAAAAGAAAGAGATTGCGCGAAATGGGTTGTTGGATATGATTAAGGTATGGCTACCAAAAACCTTTCCCCAATCTATGACCCTTGTCGGTGGGGCATC
>Ga0272447_1000594_pt1 | contig 26338 bp, 16 predicted proteins | sample YNPCB0133_FD_194589 | JGI IMG/M metagenome (GOLD analysis project Ga0272447, IMG submission 194589) | Hot spring microbial mat communities from Yellowstone National Park, WY, United States - YNP-CB-013-3 | ecosystem: Environmental > Aquatic > Thermal springs > Hot (42-90C) > Sediment | place... | reverse complement strand
CCCAAGGATTGGTGGCCATCTTAGCCCTCCGGAGCGCCGGAATGGGAGGAGAAGCAGAATGGAACCGGGCCTGGAAGGAAATCGGCCTGGCCGCTTAAATTCTCCGACGATTTTGGGACACACCCTCATCCGCCGTGGCATCGTCCCCGCTTCGGTAGTGGAGGAGATCCACGAGCGGATAGCTTGGCATATCCGAAAGGCTGGGACGCGATCTACTACTGCCCGCACCGGCCGGATGAGGGGTGTTCCTGCCGCAAGCCACAGCCGGGCCTGCTGCTCCAGGCCGCCCGGGATCTGGGGCTGGAGCTGGACCGCTCGTATCTGATCGGCGACGCCCTCGACGCCTTCATGGACATTGAAGCCGCCTGGGCCGCCGGATGCCAGCCCCTCCCGGTGCGCACCGGACGGGGAGCTATCCGAGCCGAAAGGGCCTATCTGGCGGAGATCCTGCGGACGGAGGGCCTGAACGCGTTCCGGGCGGTTTCCCCTTCGGCCCTGCGCCTGGAGATCTTGGAGCGCTTCCCGGCGGACCACAAGGAGACGCTGCAGCGCTACCTGGCCCGGGGCGGTTGCCTGAATTGCCATACAGCCGCCCTTTCACCTGGCGGATCTCTTTGGGCTAGAGCCTACCTCTGGCAGGACGGCGGAAAGGTATATCCGGATCCGCCCGGAGCATCCCCTGGGCCGGGGTTTCCCCCGAGAGACGCTCCGATTCCACTCAAGCCCATGCGGATCCGTTCGCCATCGGTGGGGAGGCTGCCGAGACCCAGGCCCGCTGGCTGGAGGGGATCCCGGACGAAGCCGCCGGGTGGGGGGATCTCCGTCTGGTCCGTGCAACACTGGCTGGAGTTCGCGGAGGCCCACGATCAGACGGAGCTGGAGGAGGCGCGCTGGGATCCCGGCGGGTTCCTCCGTCCCCTAATCGTCAGTGAAGCTGGAAAGGCGTTCCCTGGGCTTGGATGGAACGGAGGAGGGATCCCCTCGCTCTCGGCGTTCTACGGGCCCTCCGGGTAGGCGATCGCCCTGTGGATCCCCACATGTCCGAGGCGTTCGGAGCGAGGCGATCCGCCAGCGATCCCGATACCCGTGCCGAAGATGATCATGAACGCTAGCGCCAGGTCGATGAGGAAGAAGCCCTGATCCACCAAGCCGTGCCCCAGGAGATCGGCCATCGCCCCGGCCGCCCCCCAGCGCCAAGGATCCGTGGAGATCCCGGGCCGGATGACCCGACGCCAGAACAGGACCTGCCAGGCAAGCCCAGCAATCCACCCCAACAGCCCTGTGCGCGCCCAAAAGTCGAGGAAAACGTTGTGAGAATGAGAAAGGTTAGGCTCTTGCCAGGCGTCCGGACGAATATAGCGGCTCCGATACCAGTAGAGGAAATTGTCCGGCCCCACCCCGAAGAGGGAATGCTCACGGATCAGGTCCAGGGTGCTGGCCCACAGGCGGATGCGGAAGAAGACGGTGCTCCCCGGGGTGGCAGCGCGCTGGGCCAGGGCCTCCCCCAGGCGCGGCGCTATCGCTCCAGCGAAGAGGAGGATCCCTGCCACCGACATCAGGGCCAGCCCCCAGCGGATCCCGCGCGATAGCCCTGCCCAGTGATCCCACAGCCACAACCCGCCCATCGCCATCAGGGCCGCCGGGATCCCCAGGAAGCCGGCTCCCTCCGAACAGGTTCCAATCAGCACAGCGCTCACGATCAGCAGGACCAGTCCGGCTAGAAGGCGTTCGCGCCGGGAGCTCCCGGTCAGGGTCAGCGCCAGCAAAAACGGAAAGACCCGCCCTAAGTAGAGGGCCAGGTTGTTAGGCGAACCATAGGGCCCCCGGATGCAGCGCGCCCCGGCCTCTCCGGTGATCAGCCCCACCCCGGTGATCCACTGGAGCAGACCCACGCCAGCGACCCCGAGGCCTCCCAACAGGAAGGCCCGGAGCACGGTCTCCCATTCCGCCCGCGAGGGCCGCATCGCCCGGGCCAGGAAGTAGAAGAGCAGCGGCTCCAGGATCACTAAGCGCCACTCCCGCCAGGCCACCTGCGGGAAGGCTGCCAGGGCGGTGCTCAGGGTGGCCGCGCCGAAGAAGACCAGCATCCAGCGATCGGCGGGCTCCCATGTCCAGCGCTCTCTTTCCCCCCTTCCCCAGCGGATCCAGCGATGTAGGACCCAGGCGGCTGCGGTGAGCAAGAGCAAGAGCTCGTTCATCGGGAACGCTTTCTGGAAGAAGGGCTTCGGATACAAATAGAAAGGCGCCCAGAAGGCCGTGAGGGCCAGACCGAGGGACGGCCGTCGGATCAGCACCATCAGGAGCAGCAACGCAGCCAGGGCCGTGAGGGCCACCCGGGGGGCCAGATAGAAGAGCCCGCTCAGGGCCAGCCCCAGGCCCAGCCACCCTACTTCCCCCGCCCGCCGGAGTCCCCACGGCTCCAGCGAGATCCACCACATCCCGGCGTAAACCAGCCCGGAGAGCCCCCACGCGCCCCACAGGCCCAGCCGGTGGGCGATGGCCTGCAGGATCTCCCGCAAGGGTGGCCGACGAGCCCGAACTAGCCCGACGACGAGCAGCCATCCCCCGATCCCCACCCCGAGCAGGCTCAGACCCACAGCGAGGCGATACCAGAGAGGATCCGGGCCGACTCCGGCCACGCTCCAGCCCACCAGCGCCCACTGTCCCCAGCCCCGCTCTGCCTCGATCTGCGCGGTGTGAACCCCATAGGGCAGACCTTCCGCTACTGGCACCGTGACCACTTCTGAGGTCGCGTAATCGGAGGAGGTGAGGATCAGATACGCGCCGCGAGCGTCGCGGGGAAGCCGGTTCGCCGGCTGCCCATCCACCGACACGTAAAGATGGGCGCGATACCCTCCCCGCCGGACCCGAAGGGCCAACCCGGTCCCCTCGAAGGTGAAGCGCAGGCGATCCCCCTCCTCCCGGCCGATATCGGCCCCCAGGGCGGAGAAGCGCCATGCTCCCTCATAATACGCGCCCGGCGGCGGTCCGTAGCTGGATCCGTCCGCTTGCGGGATGGACGCCGGATAATATCCGGGTGTGAAGATCCCTCCATCTGCGACAGCCCGTAGCGCCTGCGCTGCTGGCCGGAGCCGTCCCTCGGGATCCACTATCGCAAACCCCCAGCGGGGATCGTCAGGAGGAGCGTCCGGGCGCCAGCTCTCCAGGAACATCGTCCCCATCCAGGGCCATTCCCGCCGGACCCGATCGACGGCCTCCCGCATGTAACGGGCCTGAGTGACCTCGTCCACCTGCCCCCAGATGGAGGGGCGGCCGCTCCAGCCCGGCGGCAGGGCGTTCCATCCCCAGTGGCTGGCCCAGAGGGGTTTCCCCTCATCGCCGTATCGCATCATGACCTTGCGCAGCAGGATGGCCCGGGAGAAGTTCAGCACCTCCGGATCCACGCGGCGGTCGTTTGGGCCAGTGTCGAAGCCGTAGGGCTTGGCGGCGACGATGTCGAAGGACTCCCGGGCGCCCAGCTGATACAGCCGCTCCAGGAACAGCCAGTCGGCCAGGTTCCACGGGCCCTGTTCCACCGTGGGGGCCAGGCCCGCCAGGAGGATCACCGCGTCCGGGTCCGCCGCACGGATCGCGGCCGATGCTTCTCGCAACAGGGCGGCGTAGGCGGCAGGATCCGGAGCGCCCCCGCCCCATCCGATGGTGAGGTTGGGCTCGTCCCAGATCTGATAGAACCGCACCCACGATCCGTAACGTGCGGCGAAGGCTCCGGCGAACCGGGCGAAGTCTCGGGGATCCAGCGGCGGAGCCATCGGCCCGATCCGTCGCGCCGCCCATGCGGGGCTGTCCCCCAGCACCACCACCGGCTCCAGGCCGGCGGCCCGGATGTCGGCCATCACCCGGTCCGCCTCGGACCCATCCCAGCGGTCCCGCTCGGGCTGGATGGCCGACCATGGGAAGAAGACGCGGATGCGGGAGAGGCCCAGCTGGCGGACCTGCTCCAGATCGCGCTGGCGGTCTTGGGGGTTCTGCCCGAAAAGGTAGAGGTTGAGGCCCACGCGGGGTTCGCCGGACCAAGGGATCGGCGGGGGGAATCCGGCGATGGTTCCCTGCCAGCGGGCGCGCAGGATCCCTCCCGTCAGCCCCAGTCCGAGGAGCCCTAAGATAAGACACAGCCACCCGACCCCGATCCGCATGACCGGCCGCATTGCGCCTTGCCCTCGGAAACCGCTGCCCCGGGGATGGAGGAGGCTTTCGCCTCGAACCCTGCCTTCGATCTCCCAGGGTCGCGGCGAAAGCCGCTCCTACGGGATGAATCTCTTGTAGGAGGGGCTTTAGCCCCGAACTCTGTGTCTTGGGTGTTGCCGTTCGCTTCTGATGGGAGGGCCCTCGACCCTGAACCCTCGTCTTGTTCGATTCCGCCAGGTCGCAGCGAAAGCCGCTCCTGCAGAATGGATGCCGAAATGAATTTCGGCTTACATGGGGACTTCAGCCTTGAACCCTCTGTCTTCGAGACGGTAAGGTTGCAGCGAAAGCCGCTCCTACAGGGATTGATTTTTCCGTAGGAGGGGCTTCAGCCCCGAAGCCTGTCTTCCAGGCCCGCAGGGTCGCAGCGGAAGCCGCTCCTACAACCATCGATCCCTTGCCCTCGATCGGACAACGAAGGGGCGGGGATCTTCGGTGGCTCCCCCGCCCCGGACGATTCAGTGATCCGAATGCGCGGCTATGGGCGGATGAGATTGCGCGCCACAAACCAGAGGTTGGCCGGGCGCTCGCCCAAGCGGCGCATGAAGTAGGGATACCATTCGGTCCCGTAGGGCACATATACCCGGACCAAGAACCCCTGGCGCGCCAGCATCACCTGGAGGTCCCGGCGGATCCCATACAGCATCTGGAACTCGAAGGCTTCCCGCGGCACGGACCACTCCTCGATCCGCTGGAGGGCTCGCCGGATGATCCGCTCATCGTGGGTGGCGATCGCGACGAAGGCGCCCTTCGCGCGGGCCTCTGCGGAGAGCAGGCGTTCCATCAGCCGGATGTAGCTGGCGTCCACGTCTCGCTTCCGTGGATAGGCGATGTGCGGCGGCTCCTGATAGGCGCCCTTGCACAAGCGGATCCGAGCGATCCCCTCTTCGATCAGGCGCTCCACATCCTGGGCGCTTCGGTAGAGATACGTCTGGATGGCCAACCGGGTGTTGGGATAGACCGGCGCCAGCCGTCGATACAGCGCGAGGGTGCGATCGGTATACGCGCTGCTTTCCATGTCGATCTCTACCACTGTCCCGGCTTCCGCTGCCCGCTCTACCACGCGCCGGAGATTCCGCTCACAAAGTTCATCCCCGATGTCTAGCCCCAGGTGGGTTAGCTTGACAGCTAGGTGTGGACGTAACCCCAGCATGGCCAGTTGGTCCAGGGCCAGCAGGTAATCCTCGGTCGCCCGCCCGGCGTCCAACGATGACTCCACGTTCTCCCCTAGATGGTCCAGGACCCCCCGGATCCCGTGGGCCTCCAGCTCTTGGAGAGCTCGGACGCCATCCTCCAGGGTTTCTCCTGCCACGAAGCGAGCGGCCGCTCGCCCTACAAACCTCCAGCGCATGACCCGATGCTTCATGGTCCGGTTTCGAGACAGGGAGACAAACACTGTGCGCCACATGGGCAGGTCCCTCTGTTCTCAGAGATCTTAGGGCCATCGCCCCTCACCGTCGGAAGTAAGCCTCCAGGATCTGACGGGCCACCGGCGCCGCATGCCGAGAGCCCTCTCCTCCGTTCCATATGAAGACCAGCACGGACACCTCGGGCGCCTCCGCTGGCGCGAAAGCAATGAACCATGCGTGGCTGGGCAACTGTCGCCCAGCGCAAAGCCCCATCCGGAAGGCCAGGTCATCGCAGAACTCCGCCGTCCCCGTTTTGCCCGCGATGCGCAATCCAGGGATCTGGGCCCGAACGGCCGTCCCCCGTTCCACCGCCGCCACCATGCCCTCCCGGACCGTGGCGAGGTGCTCTGGAGCAACGGGGAGGCGGCGGATGACCACCGGCTGGAAGGAGCGGATCACGTTCCCTTGGACGTCGGCGATCTCCCGGACGAGGGTGGGCCGGTAGAGGGTCCCACCGTTGGCGATGGCGTTAACGGCGTTCAGCAGCTGCAGCGGGGTCACCAGCAGATACCCCTGCCCGATGCCTAGGTTATACGTGTCGCCGGTGGACCAGGTCTCCCCGAAGGTGCGGCGCTTCCATTCTGGGTCCGGCACCTGCCCGGCCGCCTCCCCGGGCAGCTCCACGCCGGTAGGCTGGCCCAGGCCCAAGGCCCACATGTATCGCACTAGGCGCTCGATCCCCAGCCCCTCGAAGACCGGTTCCCCGGGCACATCGTAGCCCCCCGCCACTTTGTAGAAGAAGACATTGCAGGAATTGGCCAGCGCATCCACCACATCCTGCCAGCCGTGACCGGAGCGCAGCCAGCAGAAGAAGCGCTGGGCCATCCCAGGATCGTTGGGGTAATACCGGTTGGGGATGACGATCTCCCCAGGATCGAACAAGCGGGTCCGCGGGGTGATCACCCCCTCCTGGAGGGCGGCTGCGGCCACAATGGGCTTGAAGGAGGATCCCGGCGCAAACTGGGAGGCGACAGCGTGGTTGAGCAGCGGCCCGAAGAGATCTTCCAGCAGGCGCGGATAGGCCTGGGGGAGGTCCGGGCTGACGAACACGTTGTTGTCGTAATCCGGGAGGCTGACCATAGCCAGGATCTCCCCGCTGTTCGGCCGCATCACTAAAGCTACGCCCCGCCGGGTGACCTCTCGTCCGGCGATGCGGTTCAGCTCGTCCAGTTTGGCCTGCAATGCCGCTCGGGCCGCTGCCTGCAGATCGAGGTCCAGGGTCAGCGTGACCTGGGCCCCTGGCTGCGGCGGGATCTCCGCCCGCACTCGCACCGGGCGCCCCCGGGCGTCCTCCTCAACGTAACGGGCTCCCTTCACTCCCCGCAGCCAGGGCTCCAGCGCATACTCCAGGCCGCTGAGTCCCACCCGGTCGGTGGCCGGATCATACCCTTCCGCCTGATAGCGCGCGGCTTGCTCCGCCAGGATCCGCCCGATAAAGCCCACAACGTGGGCGGTCAGCGTCCCGGTGGGGTAGCGACGCTCGAGAAAGGGCTCCACCCGGACGCCGGGCATTTGAACGGCTTCCTCCATCAGCCGGAAGGCGAGCTCTCGGTCCACTGGCTCCTTGAGGACCACTGGGCGGAAGGGCGCCTCCCGGGCGGCGGCCTCGATCCACTCCCGGAGCCCTTCGCGACGCTGTCCGCGGGCGGAGGTCTCCACGCCATCCATCGGTATGCTTAGCCAAGCGCTCAGCCGGCGAAGGATCGCCTCCCGCTCCATCGGGTCCTCTGGGAGATCCCCGGGGATCACCGAGACTCGGAAGGCAGGGTCATTGCGTACTAGCGGACGTCCCTTGCGATCCCCCAGGATTCCCCGAGGGGCCTCCAGCGGGATCACCCGCAGGCGGCTGCGCTCCCCCAACGCCTGATAGCGGGAGGCCTCCCAGATCTGGAGCTGATACAGGCGATACCCTATCCCTAGGAATGCCAAAAAGAAGAAGAGACCCCATAGGAAGAGACGGAAGATGGGGGATGGGCGAGGCGGCGGAGGCAGTCGGAACACCGCCACGCTGTCCAGCGCTTCTGGTTCCAGCCGGGATGGATAGGGCTCGGACATAGCAGGACCCTTTAGGATTCAAACCCCTCCTCATCCGCCCAGCGCCGGCTGCGCTCGGAGCGGCCGGAGCCGGCGCAGGGCGGGATGGAGCACCAGCATCCCCAAGGTGTTCCAGAGGATCTCCGGGCCGATCACCTGGCGGAGGGCATAGCCCGGATCCACCGGATATTGTAAAACCGCAAGCAGGATCCCTCGGACCCCCTCCATCAGCAGGGTGCCCCCCGTGGCCACTGCCGCCAGCATCACCAAGCGGCCCCGGAAGACCGGTCGACTCAATCCTTGGGCCAGCGGGACCACCGTAAGCAGTGCCAGGGCGCTCACGCCCAGAGGTCCTCCAGAGAACAGATCCAACCAGAGGCCCCCGCCGACCGCCCACGCGAGCCCCTCCTCCAGGGAGCCCAGGAAGGCCACCGTGGCGACCACCAGGAAGACCAGGTTCAGCCGCCCCGGACCGGGGATCCAGAGCGGGACCCATGTGGCCTGAAGGAGCGCCGCCAGCCCCAGGACCATCACGGCCCATCCGATCCGGTTCCGCATCGGTTGCCGTCCCCCATCCTCATGGAGCAGGTTCCATGCCCGGGAAGCTGGTGATCACCAGCACATAGGTCACGCGTCGGGGATCAATGGCTGGACGAACCTGGGCGCGCTGGAAGGGTTCGCCTCCTCCGGCGCTCGGCCACTCCGCCACCTGACCGATCACTAACGCTCGGGGGATCTGCCCCCCAATTCCGGAGGTCAACACGGTGTCTCCCAGGAGGATCTCCTCATCGGGGTTCACGAAATCCAGCCGCAGGCTTCCATCTGGCTGGCCGACCACCATGCCGGTGGCCCGGCTGGTCTGCAGCAGCGCGCCCACCTGGCTGCCGGCGTCCGTCAGCAGACGCACCCGGGAGCGGTTCAGCCCAGCCTTCGCGATCCGGCCGATCAAAGCGGATCCCCGGGTGATCACCGGCATCCCCTCCCGGATCCCTTGACGGGTTCCCACATCCAGGATCAGGTAGCGCAGGTAGGGATCGGTCTCATATCCGATCACCGTCGCGGCTACGAAGGTGGTCTGCGGGTTCTCCCGGACGATCCCTAGCAGCGCCCGGAGCTCGGCGTTCTCCGCCGCCAGTTCCTGCAGCCGCAGGTTCTCTGTCTGAAGCTCCTCCACTTGATCCCTCAGGCGCTGGGCTTCCTGGCGGAGATCACGAATCTCCCGAAGAAACGCGAAGGCTTCCATGGCCCCTCGCCCGGCCCCGGCGAGAAGCTGCTGTAACGGCGTAAGGGGGATCATCACGATCTCCTCCACTGGCTGGAGCCATCCCAAGCCGTGGAGGAAGAGGAGCGCGAGGGAGAGCCCGATCGCTCGCCATGCGTTCCGTGGCCATCGGCTGCTGGGACGCATGCCCTCACCTCGCGTGGCAAACAAGAGAACCGGACAGGAGTCGCCACAGCGGCGTGTCGCTCATGTCGAGGCCGCCCTTCGCTATCGGGCGATGGGCTGGCCGATGCGCACCGGGGATCGGGTCGGCCGGCCTCGATCCAGCGAGGTCAGCACCTGATGCCAGGTATCCAGATCCTCCAGCACCCGAGCGCCTCCCATAGCCACTGCGCTGACCGGATCGGGGGGCACCCAGCACCGGATACGGGTCTCCTCGGTCAGCCGCTGAGCGAGCCCCTTCAGCTGGGCGCCGCCGCCGACCACGGCAATGCCGGTCTCCATGATGTCCGCCACCAGCTCCGGAGGGGTCTCGTCCAGGACAGACTTCACCGTGTCCACAATGATGGAAACCACATCCCGCAGGGCCTCCCGGATCTCAATGCTGGAGACCTCGAAGGCATCGGGGAGGCCGGTCACCAGGTTCCGCCCGCGCACCACCATCGTCCGCTCCTCGAGCAGTGGGTAGGCGGAGCCGATCTCGATCTTCACCCGCTCCGCCATCCGCTCCCCAATGAGCAGGTTGTAGCGGTGACGCATGTAGTTGATGATCCCCTCATCCATCTCATCCCCTGCCACCCGGACCGATCGGCCGACCACGATCCCGCCCAGGGCGAAAACGGCCACCTCCGTGGTGCCCCCGCCGATGTCCACCACGATGCTGCCCCGGGCCTCCGCGACGGGCAGGCCGATCCCGATGGCCGCCGCCAGGGGCTCCTCAATCAGGAAAGCCGCCCGGGCCCCGGCGGCCAGGCAGGCGTCGTGGACTGCCCGGCGCTCCACCTCTGTGACCCCGCTGGGGATCCCGACAACCACCCGCGGGCGGGGCACGGGGACAGGCACCTGCTGATGGGCCTTGCGGATGAACTCCCCGATCATCTCCCGGGTGATCTCAAACTCCGAGATCACCCCGTCCCGCAGAGGACGGATGGCCACAATGTGGGCCGGGGTGCGACCGACCATCTCCTTGGCCGCCTCCCCCACCGCCAGCACCCGGCGGGTTCGTCGATCAATCGCCACCCACGACGGCTCATGGATGACAATCCCCTTCCCCCGTACGCACACAAGGGTTGTTGCCGTCCCTAGATCGATGCCGATGTCCAGGGAGAACAACCCCAACAGCGCATCGATCGGATTCCACACGGATCGTTCGCTCCCTCGTTTGGAATGCTTTCCGGAACCCCCCGGCTGCTCCGGGCGGCCGGGCTGAATTATAGGTGTGCCGGGCGGGCCCAGCAACCGCCTTCCATTCAGGGGGCGACGTCCGGAAAGCCCAGGCGTTCCAGGATCGCCCGCTGGCGGGCCCACATCCGGTGCCGGGCAGCGGGCGTATCGTGGTCGTAGCCCAAAAGATGCAGGGCGCCGTGCACCACCAGCAGCGCCAGCTCCCCCTCCAGGGGATGCCCCTCCCGCTCCGCCTGGCGGGCCGCATACGGGAACGCGATCACGATGTCGCCCAGGTGCCGGACTCCGGGCCGGAGCTCCAGATCCATCGGGAAGGCCAGCACATCCGTGGGCGCATCCACACCCCGGTAACGCCGGTTAAGCGCCCGGATGCGCTCCTCATCGGTGAGGACCACGGTCAGCGTCGCCTTCCCCTCCAGGCCATGGTCCTGAAGGACCGCTCGGGCGGCCCGCCGGATCCCGGCCAGACGCCCCGGGGCCTGATAGGCCCGTGGGGCCCGGACCACGATCTCCGCGCGCGTGGATTCCATCCCGGCGGATCGAAGGCGCTTCACGATGCCGATCCCTCCTCTCGCCGTCCCGGGACCTCCGCATAGATCAAGCGAGGATGAAACATCCCTCGCAAAACCTGCAGGAAGACCTCCCGGATCCGCTGCAGCTCCTGCATGGTCAGGGGGGCATCATCCAGCTGGCCCGACTGGATGCGCTCCTGGAACACGCGGTCCAAGATGCGGATCAGCTCTTGGGGATCTTTCGGCCGCGCCGCGCGGACGGCGGCCTCGCAACCGTCGGCCAGCATCACAATAGCGGTCTCCTTGCTCTGCGGGCGCGGCCCGCGGTAGCAGAACGCCGCCCGATCCACCGTCTCCGGGTCCTTCGCCTCCTGGACCGCCCGGTGATACGGGATGGTCACGCAGAGGGTGCCATGGTGCTCCTGGATGAAGGCCCGGATCCGCCGGGGCAGCCGGTGCCGTCGGGCCAGGGCCAGGCCGTCCGTCACATGGCGCACGATCGCCTCGGCGCTCTCGTGGGGATCCATTCGCTCATGGGGGTTGTCCCCATCCACTTGGTTCTCGACGAAGAGATGGGGGCGGACCATCTTCCCGATGTCATGATACAGGGCCCCCACGCGCGCCAGCAACGGATCCGCCCCGATGCGCAGGGCGGCCTGCTCCGCCAGGTTGGCGACCATCAGAGTGTGATGATAGGTGCCAGGGGCGCGGATCATCAGCTGGTGCAGCAGCGGATGGGTGGGACGGGCCAGCTCCAGCAGATGGAGCGGGGTGGTGACGTCGAAGAAAACCCCCAGGACAATGAACCCCAGCAAGGCCAAGGTGGTGGAGAGCACCCCCGCCAGCAGCCCCATCCCCCCCACCCGCAATGCCTCCAGGGGATAAAAGGCGCCGCCCTCGGCCATCGCGACGACCCCAATCAACCCAGTGATCGTCCCTGCGCTGAGCCCGGCCACGAGCAAGGCCTGGAAGCGCTCCGGGCGATGCAGGATCAGGATCGCCACCCAGTTGGCCAACAGGGAGGCGATCAGGAAGGCTGGCGTCCGGTCAGCGATCAGGCCGAACCACATTGACCCGATCGCGCTGAACAGCATGGCAGGCACTGTCCCCATACTGGCAGCCAGCAACATCCCTAGCGCGGCGGTGGGGAAGGACCACATCCAGTCCGGGGCAGAGGCCCGCAGCAGCCGGGCCCCGCCGAGGAACAGAAGAAAGAGCCCAGCCAGAGCCAGCAGGCGCGGGGGACGTCTGCCGATCTCCGGCGTGACCCGTCCCAGGATCCACCACAACCCGCCGGCCCCCAAGGCGGCGAGGACCCCCCGGGCGAGGGGCAAGGGCCATGGCGTTGGGGTGGGGATGAGCCCATACTGCCGGAGGGCCTCCATGGTCAGCGCGTCCAGGACATCCCCTTGCCGGACGATGGCTTCCCCCGCGCGGATCCTTCGGATCTGGGGTGGGATGCCCTCCCGGGCTTGGCGACGTGCGGCCTCTGTGGCCTCTAGATCCAGCATGCTGTTGGGGACGATCCATGGGGTAACCAGGGCAGCCACCAGCTCTGCCTCCTCCTCGCTCAGACGCGCGCTGATGCGGCGGGGCAGCTGCCGGATCACTCCAGCCACTTCGTCCTCCCGGATCGACTCGCGCATCACCTGGTCCAGCAGCGCCAGCGCTTCCCCAGCGATCATCTCCCAGCGGGCGGCCTCCAGGGTCAGCAGGCGCTGGCGCTGCGCCGGCAAGAGCGCGTGGCCTCGGAGCGCTTCCTCCAGCCAGCGGGCCCGCTCCTGCAGGGGCTGCGCTTCCTCCCGGATCCGACGGATGGTCTCCAGGGTTTGCCGGAGGGCCTCCACCTGCCGTCGGGCGATCCGCGGATCCGGGCCGGTGTAGATGGGGGTGATTCGCGTGGCGGCCTCCTCGCGGGCCCGCTCCGTGAGGATGGCGCTGGGATAGCTCAGCTCATAGGGGGCGAAGAGGGTCTGGGGGGCTGCTTGGCCCACCTGCCACGCCTGTGCTGTCTGGGTCTCGACAGGCCAGGCAACCCATACCGCGATCAGGGCGGTGAAGACCAGCGCCCCAGAGATCTGTCCGAGAGCCCGAATCCATCGGCGAAGGCCCATCGCGCGAAACCTGTTCCCCCTTGCCTATAGGTGCTCTACGCTCTCAGCCCACAGCAGCACCGCCGGGCGATCGCTCTCCCAGCGCCCGCACATGCCTTGGGGGAGAATCACAAGCTCCCCGGGCATTAGGATGCCTTGGGCTGGCTCCGTAAAGCCGGGCCCCTTGCCTTCCAGGGTCAGCTCGCCGCGCAACAGCAGCAGGAGCGCCGGGCCCCGGGCCTCCCACTCCATGGAGCCCTCCCGGGTCCGAACCGCCAGATACCGCACCCCGCTGGCCTCCAGCAGGAACCGTGAGGAACCGGGCGGGGCGTCCTGGAGGGCCTCGTGGATGCGCACGATGACGGGCCGCTCCCCGGGCCCCTCCCGGATCCGGAAGTCCCCATTCCAGCGCAACGGCTCCTCATCCCGTCGGAACAGGAGGACCATGGAGGGCAGGCGGGAGCCGGACCAGTGCGCCATCCCCCGGGGGATCCAAAGCAGCTCATCGGGCCTCAGGGTGAACTCCTCCCCCCCGATCCCGAAGGTCACCAGCCCTTCATAGACCATGAAGACTTCGTCGAACTCCGGGTGGCGATGCTTCTGGACCTCCCCGTGGGAGCGGTAGACGTAAACCTGGATGCCACCCAGCCGGGCGACCGGGTAGACCTGGAAGGGTTTCTGCAAGAGCTCGCGGATCTCCGGGATCGAGGCCCTGAAGATCATCCTCCTCCCCCTGAGGGTTCTCCGCGGGCGCCCTCCAGAGGCGATCCGGCGGGTTCCACATGGATGATCACGTGCTGGAGCTCCGGGAAGCGCCCGCGCAGGAGGCTTTCCACTTCCTCGGCCCGTCGATGGGCCTCCACCACGGACATCTCTCCGCCGGTCTGGCAGGTGAGGGCCAGATCGTAACCGCCCTCATGGGCGTAAAGATACACCTCCCGGCACGATCCGGCTCCGAAGACCCGCTCGATGGCCTCCCGGGCGGCCGCCTCCAGCTCCGCCGGGATCTCCCGGCCGGCCTGCCGCGGCGGACGGGAGCGCGGTTCGATGTGGGTGGTCACCGAAAGCAGCCGGGGGAACCCTTCCCGGGCCCGCCGCTCCAGCTCCGTGACCCGCGCGTGCGCCTCCTCCACGGACAGGTCCTCATCCACCTCCACGTGGAGGCCGATGTGATAGCCCTCGGGTGTTTCCACGCCGTGAAGCTCATGCACGCCCAGGCCCAGCCCATCCGCCAGGCTCCGGATCCTCACGCTCAGGGCCTCCCACTCCGAGGCTGGAGGCAGGCGCCCCGGCTCGACGTGCACGACCGCGTCGACCACGCCGGGGATCTCCGCTTTCAGGCGTTCCTCCACCTCCGTGGCAATGGCGTGGGCCTGCTCCGTGCTCATCGCCGGATCCACCCTCAGGTGCAGATCCACATACGTCGCGTCGGGAGTCCCCCGGCTGCGCACCTTATGGATCGCCCGCACGCCCGGAACGGAGCGGGCCACCCGCTCGACCTCCTCGGGATCGACGGCCGCGCTGTCGGTCAGCACCAGGGCGGTGGACCGGAGGATCCGAAGCCCGGCGATCAGGATCACCCCTACCACCCCCAGCGCCACCAGAGGGTCCAGCCATGGGATCCCCAGGCGGGCGGCGGCCAGGCTGGCCAGGACGGAGAGGGTTACGAAGACGTCGGTGCGGGTGTGCAGCGCGTCGGCCATCAGGATGCTGCTGCGCAGCCGTTCCCCCTGGCGGGCTTCATAGCGCGAGATGGCCAGGTTCACCGGCAGGGTGGCCAGCATCAGGAGGAATAACGGCCCGCTGACCTCTGGCTGCCCGCCGATCAGCAGCCGCTCGACCATCCCCTGGATCACCTCCAGCGAGGCGAGGAGCAGGAAGAGGCCCAGGATCATCGCCGCGATGGCCTCGTATTTCCGATGGCCGTAGGGATGATTGCGGTCCGGCGGGCGGGAAGCGATGGCGATCCCCACCAGCCCGATGATGTTCGCCGAGGCGTCCAGGCCGCTGTGGAAGGCATCGGCCAGGGCGCTCAGCGCCCCCGCCCGCAGCCCGATGAACAGCTTCGCCGCGGCCACCAGCAAGTTTGCGGCCAGGACGATCCACAGCACCCGCTGCACCTGCCGCTGATACATCCCGCATCCTTCCCGAGCCCTCGGGGGTGAGGCGCTCGTGGAGGCTACCCCGATGCCGGCCGGTGGAGGTTGCCCAGGAAGAGCTGGAGCGTGTCCACCGGGACCGGGAAGATAATGGTGGAGTTCTTCTCCACGGAGATCTCCATAAGGGTTTGCAGGTAGCGGAGCTGGAGGGCAGCGGGTTCGGAGGCGATCATGCGGGCGGCCTCCACCAGGGTCTTGGCTGCCTGATACTCCCCCTCCGCGTGGATGATCTTTGCCCGCTTCTCCCGCTCCGCCTCCGCCTGGCGGGCCATCGCCCGCTGCATCCCCTGCGGGAGCTCCACGTCCTTCACCTCCACCATCACCACCTTGATCCCCCACGAGTCCGTCGCCTCGTCGAGGATCTGTCGCAGGTGCGCGTTCACCTTGTCCCGATGGGCAAGCAGTTCGTCCAGCTCCGATTGGCCCAGGACGCTGCGCAGCGTGGTCTGGGCCAGGTTCCAGGTGGCCGCCTTGAAGTCCTCCACCTGGGTGATGGCCTTCGCCGGATCGATGACCCGGTAGAAGACCACCGCGTTCACTTTCACCGTGACGTTGTCCCGGGTGATGGCCTCCTGGGGCGGCACGTCGAGATTCATCAGGCGCAGGTTCATCCCGATCACCCGGTCAATGATTGGAATGACGAAGAACAGGCCCGGACCCTTGGTTGCGTAGTAGCGCCCCAGCCGGAGGACCACACCCCGTTCCCATTCGGGCAGGATGCGGATGGCGGAGGAGAGTAGGGCCACAGCGGCTACCAGGATGGGAACGCCAATGGTGATCCATTCCATCGAAGCACCTCCTCTGCGGTTAAGCGCTGTGGTTCGGATCGCCTTGTCGTGCCCAGCTCGCTCTCATTGTAACACATCACGGAGATCATCCACCGGAAGTCTGATTCCTCCTCGTGGGACTTTGCGGCCCGCAGTAACTCAGGTTACGCTTCCTCTCGGTGATTTTGGGACATGGAGGGCGACGTTGATCGAGTGGGTTGGTAACTTTCACAGCCACACGCGGTTCTCCGATGGGACGGCCACCCATCGCCGAGTCGCAGAGGCGGCGGCGCAGGCCGGTCTAAACGGGGTGGCGGTGACGGATCACAACGTCTGGGTGAAGGGACTCCAGGGATACTATCGAGGAGTCCTGCTTCTGGTCGGCGAGGAGGTCCACGACCCATGTCGCCATCCCCAGGTCAACCATGCCCTGATCCTCGGCCTCCAGCGGGAACTGGCTCCGCTGGCTGCCTTCCCCCAGGCCCTCATCGACGCCGCCCGGGAGCAGGGCGCCTTGATCTTCCTCGCGCATCCGGCGGAGCATTCCCCAGGATGGCTGCAGCGCTGGATGGGAGAGCCTCCCCTGCCATGGGTGGATCGGGAGGTCTCCGGGTTCACAGGACTGGAAGTGTGGAACACCATGAGTGAGTTCAAAGCTCGTCTCCGCACCCCCTTGCATGCGCCCTATTACGCCCTCTTCCCCACGCGCTTCCTGCGAGGACCGTTTCCCGAGACCCTTCGATGGTGGGAGCAGCTCTGGCTCCAGGGGATCCCGGCGGTGGCCATCGGCGGGGCGGACGCCCACGGCCATACCTACACTCTCGGCCCTCTGCGCCGCACCCTCTTCCCTTATGAATGGCTGTTCCGCGCGGTCAACACCCATCTGTTGCTGGATCAGCACCTCTCGCGCGATCCGGGGGCGGACTGGGAGGTGATCCGGGTGGCCCTGCAGGCCGGTCGGGCCTGGGTGGCCAACGATCTTTTGGGGTCCTCCCGGGGGTTCCGCTTCGAGGCCCGCAGCGGCCATCGCCAAGCCACTATGGGGGAGACCCTACGGCGGGCAGGGGCGGTCCGGTTCGAGGCCAGCGCCCCGCTGCCGGGAGAGTTCCGCCTGATTCGCTTTGGGAGCGGGGTGGTGGCCCGCGGACGTGGGCAACGCTTCCAGCACCTTAGCGCTGATCCTGGGATCTATCGCGTGGAGGTCTATCGCCGCGGCCGCCTCTGGATCCTGACCAATCCGATCCGGGTGGACTGATTATGCGGGTCCTGGTGACCGGCGGTGCAGGTTTCATCGGCTCTCACCTCGTGGAGCGCCTCCTTCAGGAAGGTCATTTGGTCATCGTCCTGGACAATCTGAGCGGAGGGGGCCTGGAGAACCTGCAAGCGGTTCGGGATCACCCGCGCCTTCGTCTCCTCATCGGCGACGTCACGGACCCCGTTGCCCTCCGCCACGCCCTTGAGGGCGCGGAGTGGGTGTTCCACCTGGCAGCCGTGGTGGGGGTGCCGCGGGTGCTGTCGGATCCCCTGCAAACCATGCGGGTGAACATCTGGGGCACAGAAATGGTCCTCAGGGCCTGTGCTGAGCGCGGGCTCCCGGTTTGTCTGGCCTCCTCCTCGGAGGTTTACGGCAAGGGTGTCCGCTGGCCGGCGGTGGAGGAGGATGACCTGCGGTTGGGCCCGCCGACGGCTCCCCGGTGGATCTATGCCGTGAGCAAGCTCCTGGATGAACACCTGGCGATGACATGGGCTCGCCGGGGTCTGCGAGTCAGCATCGTCCGCTATTTCAACGTCTACGGCCCGCGGGCAGATCCGGAGGGCTACGGCTATGTGATCGCCCGCTTCATGGATCAGGCCCTGCGGGGGGAGCCATTGACAGTATATGGGGACGGGCGCCAAACCCGCTCCTTCATCTACGTGGAGGACGCGGTGGAGGGAACTATGCGGGCCGGGTTCTTCCCGGTGGCCGCCGGCAGCATCTTCAACATTGGGCGGGCGGAAGAGATCTCCATCCGGGAGTTGGCGGAGAAAGTGCGGGCGATCACGGGGCGCCTGGTGCCGATCCGGTCCTTGTCGCTCCCAGAGGTCTACGGCCCCGATTTTGAAGAAACCCCCCGGCGGGTTCCAGATACCTCGCGGGCGAGGACTTTGCTGGACTTTGAGGCCCGTGTTACCCTGGATGAGGGCCTGCGACAAACATGGGAGTGGTGGCGGGAATGCCGACGCGGCTGAGCCGGTGGTGCGATCGGGTTCTGGAGGCCGGGTGGTTGATGGCGCTGGCCATCGCCCCCCTGTTCTTCAACATCTACACCAGTCGGGTCTTCGAGCCGGACAAGCTCACCCTGGTGCGCTCCATCGCCTTGGTGATGGCGGCGGCCTGGTTCATCAAGCTGGTCGAAGCCCGGGGGCAGCGGATCCCTCTCGCCCAGGCTCTTGGCTTCTCTGGGCGAACTCCTTTGGTCCTCCCCGCCCTGGCTTCGGCGGTGGTCTACCTGCTGGCGAGTCTCTTCTCTCTGGTTCCTTACACTAGCTTCTTTGGTTCATACCAGCGGCTGCAGGGCGCTTACAGCTGGTTGGCCTATCTGGTGATCTTCTTCAGCCTTCTGGGGGCCTTGCGCACCCGGGCCCAGTTCGAGCGATTGGCCCTCACGATGGTGCTGACCAGCCTGCCTGTGGCGGTCTATGGCCTGATCCAGCGCTACCGACTGGATCCCCTGCCCTGGGGCGGCGACGTCACCAGCCGGGTGGCCTCCCACATGGGGAATGCCATCTTCGTGGCCGCCTATCTCATCATGGCCTTCATGTTCACCCTGGGGCGGTTGGCCGAGACCTTCCATTCCATTCTGACCACTGAACCTCCTCGCAACAGCGATGTGGCGCGGGGAGCGATCTATGTCTTCATCGCCACGGTGCAGGCCGCCACCATCTACTTCAGCTTCAGCCGAGGCCCATGGCTGGGGCTGATGGGCGGTTTGTTCCTGTTCCTGGTGCTCTGGCTGGTGATCCGACGTCAGCGGGCGGGGCTTTTTGCCGTTCTCGGCCTCTCCGTGATCGGGTTTCTCTTCCTTGTCCTCCTCAACATCCCCGGCGGGCCGCTGGAGCCTCTCCGGGGATCCCCCTACATCGGCCGGCTGGGCCACATCTTCGAGACCGAGACCGGCACCGGCAAGGTCCGCGTCCTGATCTGGCAGGGCGCTCTCCAGCTGGTGCTCCCCCACGAGCCGATTCAGGACCCCCAGGGCCGTCCGGATCCCTTCAACTTCCTCCGGCCGCTCATTGGCTATGGGCCGGAGTCTATGTATGTGGCCTATAACCGGTTCTATCCGCCCGATTTAGCATATTACGAGGCCCGTCACGCCTCACCGGACCGTTCCCATAATGAGACGTTCGATGCGCTGGTCCACACGGGCTTGCTGGGCTTCTTGGTTTATCAGTGGCTGCTCTTCTCGCTGTTCGCCTATGGGCTGCGCAGCCTGAACCTGATCTACGGAGCCCGGGATTGGATCCTGCTGCTGGTTCTCTGGGTGCTCGGGGCAGGGGTGACCGCTCTTTTCTTTGCCTTCCGATTTGGCTGGCACTTCATCGGCGTGGCGATCCCTGCAGGGACGGTGCTAGGGCTCTTGGTCTATCTGGTGTTCGCCACCCTGCGGGCCTCCGGCCAGCCTCCTATCTTGCATCCCCATCGCTTTATGCTGATCGCCCTGCTCGGGGCGGTCCTGGCCCATTACATTGAGATCAACTTCGGCATCGCCATCGCCTCCACCCGCACTTGGTTCTGGGCTTTCGCGGCACTGATCGTCGTCCTCGGGGAGAACTGGCTGGTGGAGTCTGTCTCGGCGCGCGCTCCCTCCGCGCAACCATCGATCTCTTCGCGCAAGGGGAAGGGAGCCTCTCGCCGGCCTCGCCGCGAAGAGCCTCTCCCCTCCCCGGCTCGTCCGTGGTGGCCGATGGTGGCTTCCCTCGGCCTGCTGATGGCCCTGATGCTGGGGCTGCTTTCCTACGAGTTCATCGCCAACCAGGGTCAGCGGCTGGATTTCCTTTCCCTTATTGCTACTAGCCTTACTCGTCTCCCTCTGCAGGGCAACCGGTTCTCTCCCTTTATCTTAGTGATGTTTCTGCTAACTGCCGGTCTGGGTACGGCGCTGGCGCTGGCTGAGGGGATCCGGCACGGATGGCTTCCGGCCACGAAGTGGCCGGCGGCCCTGGGGCTGTATGGACTGACCGCGCTGGGAGGCTGGTTGGGATACACCCTGATCCATGCCGGTCTGCTGGCGGCCATCATCGCCCGCGTGCCTCAGACGGTGGAGGATGTCCTGCGTCTAGCGGAGGGCGTGGCGGGCCTGTTTGATGGGTTGGTTCTCTTCCTCTTCGCGGTGCTGCTCCTGCTGGCTTTCATGATCTCCCGGGAGGAGCTCGATGCGGGCGATCTGTCGACGGCGCCAGGGTTGCTGGTGGCCCCCCCGGCGTTCATCGCCGCAGCCCTTCTCGTCTGGAGCGTCAACCTGAACCCGATCCGGGCCGATGCGATCTACAAACAGGGCGATCCATGGGACAAACAGGGGCAGTGGGAGGTCGCCATCCTGCTCTACCGGCGGGCCATTGAATATGCACCCCGGGAGGATTTCTACCATCTCTGGCTGGGGCGGGCTTTGCTGGAGAAGGCCTCCCGAGCGCCGGAATCGGCCTCCCGGCAGATCCCGCAGGACGTCTCGTTTGAGCGAGCCTTTCAGGCCCTCACCCTGGAGCAGTTGGTACGCTTGCCACGGGGGGATCTTCTAGAGATCACCCGGGCGGTTCTAGAGCGCGCGCGCCATTTGAATCCGCTCAACACGGACCACACGGCCAACTTGGCCCGCATGCACCGGCGCTGGGCGGATCTCCTGCTGGATCCTCGCTATTGTCGGACGCGCATTCATCTCCCGGAGATGTCGTCGGAGTTCGTCCGCTGCGTGGAGCAGGCCAGTCGGTATTATGAGGAGGCGACCCGGCTTAGCCCGAACAGCGCAGTTCTGTGGAATGAGTGGGCCAGCGTGGATCTATACCAGCGCAATGACTTGGACTCCGCTGAGCGAAAACTGCAGCGTTCTTTGCGGCTGGACGATCGCTTTGATCAAACCTATCAGCTCTATGGGGATCTCCTGTTGGTGCGCAGCGAGGTGACCTCGGATCCCCAGGTCCGCCGGACATCCCTGGAGCGGGCAGAGGGGTTCTACCGCCGTCTGGTGGAGTTACGGGCGGATCACTCGACGGGCTGGGCGGCCTTGGCCTACTTGCGGGATCAATTGGGGAAGCCGGCCGAGGCCCAGGCCGTGCGGGCCCAGCTAAGTGCGTTGCTGCAGGCCCGCTGGGATGGCTGGCAGTCCGTCGGGGACTTTTTCCTGAGCCACGCGGATTGTGCGCTGGAGCGGTCGCAGGCGCAGCCGCTTTACCGAGAGGCGGCGGAGGCTTACGGGCAGGCTCTAGCGGCCAACCCCGGCGCCCTCACGGCAGCCTTGCGGCGAGGATATGCGTTGCGAGGAGTGGGGGATTTAGAGGGAGCCGTGGCTGTCTTCCAGCAGGCCTTACAGGTAGCCGGAGATCACCCGGATGTCTGGCTGTTCTATCGGGAGCTGGCGGTGACGCTGGCGATGCTGGGCTGGAAGGCGGAGGCCGAAGAAGCGGCGGATCGGGCCTGGCGGCGCGCCCCCGCGCCTGAGCAAGTGGGACTTCAGTCTTTTTTCACCCAGCTGGGCCTTTCGATCCGTCCGTAGCTTCCATGAATGCGTTATACCACGAATTGTTCATGCGGTATCTTGTCCTTACCCCTCAGGATATACCCTTCGATAGAGCTTCCACCCGGGCCAGGTGATCTCCAGCTGGAATCCGGCGGGAGGGCGCTGGCGGTAGCGGGCCTCCAGAGGAGTGGGGAATCCATCCTCCGTGTCCGAGACGAGAACGTAAGCGACGAACCGAGCCGGCTGGCTCACGGCCAGGTCGAAGATCGGATCAGGGGGAAGGACAAAAGGCCATGCGGTGCCGACGAGGGCGATGATCCGATAAGCTTGCCGGTCATCCGTGAGCACGTTGCCGCAGCCCTGCAAGCTGAGATAGCTTGCGATCTCTCGCTCCACGGCTTCCATCTCCGGTGCGCGTTTCTCAAGCACGACAGCCCACCAGCGTTCCATCTCCCCCCGGTGCGTTGCCAACCATCCGGCGGGGATCTGGAGCAGTGCCAGGAGCAGCAAGGGCAGCCCCCAGCCCCGGGGGGTTCGGGCGGGGATCCCAGAGAGGGCAAAGAGGATCCAGAGGCTCAGGCTCAGTTCGCGGGGGAAGGCCCAGCCCAGGTTCCAGGCGATCCAGTTCAGGGCCAGGGGGATGACGTAGGCAGGCAGGCGTCGGGGTTGTCGCCACGCGATCAGCAGGCCGGTCCCGACATACAGGGGGGCGTTGATCAGCCTTTGAAGGATCTCCTGGCCCATGGCGTCGAAGGAGAGAAACGCTTCCTCTGGGCGCAGGGCCGCCAGCAAGCTGGATCCCGGCTCATAGAGGAATCCCAGCGGCTTGCCGGTGAACAGCCAGGCCAGATACATCCATGCGCCGATAGATAGAGCAGTGGGGAAAAGCATGACCAGCAAGATAGCGCTCGCATGCCAGATCCCGCGCAGGCGCGTGAAGAGTGGCGTGGAGAGGGCAAATGCGATGGCGAAGGCGGGGGCGTAGAAGCTGGCGTAGAAGCTGAATCCGATCAGCAAAGACGAGAGAAAGGCTGCGTCGGTTCGCCCATGCCGGGTGAACTCCAGATACATGCGCCAGGACCAGAAAAAGAGCAGCAGAGCGCAGATCATCGCCAGCCGCTGGGTGGCCAGGAACATGCTGGTAGGAGTAGCGATGGCGCTCAACAGGAGCCCGGCTCGGATCCAGACGGGGAAGGGTAGGATCTCGAGGCGTTTCCACACGCTCCAGGTCAGCAAGCCTCCGAGGAGGCTGGCTAGGATGGTGGCGGTCGCAGGCGAGGGATAGATCAGAAGCATCAGGGTAGGTAGCGGCGGGTAGGCGAATCCGATCCATTCCACCCGTCCTCGGTCCTGGATCAGCAAGGCTTTCTCGATAAGATGCGCGTGTTCATCGCTCAGGAACCCGGCTTGGAGTGCTGCCAACCCGGTGATCACAAAGGGCGCGCTCAGGACTCCGACGGTGAGTCCCTCTTGGAGCCTTTCCATCCAGGGATGTCCGCGGTCGTTCACGCTTCGGGGCCGTAGGAGTCTAAGCATGGCGCTGGCGCCATAGCCATTGGCTGATCCCATGGCGGGTTTTTTCCCAGTAGAAAGGCCGGGTGAAGAGCTGCCAGAGCGCCTTGTAGGCCGCGATGCTTTGCAGAACCCAGTATACAGGTGTCAACAGGGCCCATGGGATCAGGTCATAATACCCTCGTTTGAATCCAGCCAACATGTTCAGATAAATTGCAGTCGCGTTGCCAAACAGTAAATTGAACAGGCTGATGTAAAGAACTGGCGGTGGGAAGAAGGGATCCAGGGCCCGGGTTTGTGTGATGACCCACCACACGAACATGGTCCACATCCAGGGTGCGGATAAGGCGGTCAACGGGGTTCCGCCCACCAGCAGGAGGAAGCCTGTGGCTTTCCAGAGCCCCACACGCCGGACTAGCCGCCACGGGTTGCGTGTGTGAACCAGCGTGGTCTGCATATAGCCCTTGATCCAGCGGGAGCGCTGGCGGATCCAGTTCCACAACTGGGTGTTTGCTTCCTCATAGGTTGTGCTGGGGATGACCCTGACTTCCCAGCCTTCCACGGCCGCTCGAATCCCCAGGTCAGCGTCCTCGGTGACGTTAAACGGATCCCAGCTGCCTAGCATGCGCAGCCGCTCAGTGGGGAAATGATTGCTTGTTCCTCCCAAAGGAATCGGCAATCCCAGGCGGTGTAGGCCAGGGAGCATGTAGTCGAACCAGTAAGAGTATTCCAGGGTAAACATCCGGGTTAGGAAATTCTCGCGTGCGTTGAAATAGTTCAGGGCGGCCTGAACACAGGCGAGCTGTTCTCCACCTTTCCGGAAGGCCAGCACCGCTTTCTTCAGCTGATCTGGTTCTGGCTGATCTTCGGCATCGTAGATTACCACGTAGTCACCAGAGGCGAAAAACAGCCCAACGTTACAGGCCTTGGGTTTGGTCTTAGGGATGCCGTTGGGGATCCGGATGAAATAGATGTTCCCTGGGGGATGTGCGGCCTTGGCGGCCTCCAGGGTCGCCGGATCATCCTCTTCCAGCAACAGGAGGATTTCCAGCTTTTCCTTGGGGTAATCCAAGCGGGAGAGATTCGAGAGGAGAGTTTGGATCACCTCTGCCTCTCGATATACGGGGACCAGGATCGTGTAACGAGGGAGTTCTTCATCTTTCAGACTTCGGACTTCCTTCTCCTCGACTGTGAGCTCGCGCTCGTAACGGGCGCCTACCATTGAGACAGCAAATTTGAACGCGATTCCCACGAGGAAGAAGAAGTTCACGGCAGCGTTGATGGCGATGAGGGTTGCTTGTGGCATGGTGTATAGAGCCAGCAAGGTGCCGAGGAGGAGAGTCGCCATGACCAGGAATTGGCCAGGGGTGAAGACTGTATGGGCGGACTCCTCCGGCCGGCGGTAATAGAGGCTGTAGGTGGCGGTGGTGAGGATCTCCCTTCGGAACGCGCGAAGCAGTATCTGCTGAATATCCCATTCGGTGGTAGCCCAGATTTGGGCGACGGATTGTCCGAACAGGTGTCGGGCTTCCTCCAGGACATCGGGGTCCGGTCGGCGGGCCGTGGCGATCTCTAGGCCTTTTTCGAGTTTGCGGAGTGGGATCAGTTTGCGCGCCAGCATCTGCTCGGGTGGGAACTGGCGGAGCAGATTGACATCGGGGGGTTCCCGGAGGAGGTCGACGAAGGGGATTCCCCAGAGCTCGGCCAGTATGCAATAGAGGTGGTAGCGGCGCACCAAGCCACGGGACAGGAGAATTTGTCCCAGCGGCTCTTGGGTGCGACCCTGGATCCCCAAGGCCCACTCCAGATCCTCTGGGCGGAGCAGGCCGCGCGCTACCAGGGCTTCCCCCAGTCGAAGCGGTCGATGGGATGTCTCTTGCAAGGTGTTGTCCATGTTGGGTCGCAAGTTTGGTTTTGAGGTGTTGGAATACAAGGGATCAACAGACCAGAGCTTGACTGTGTACGGCTATGCGAACCCCTCGCGGGCCTTCACCTTGCCCTTCGACCCTCCCTATCCAGTGTTTTGGCTATGCGAATCCCCGGGGGGCCGCCCCGACTCCTCCAAACCCGTCGGACCCCTCCGCACCACCCGCGGATACACCCCGATCAAAAACCCCAACACCCCCACCAGCACCGCCCCCAGCGCCCACGGCCAAAGCCGCTCCCATACCCCTCCCTCCGCCAGCGGCAACGGCTCCACCCGCCACCCCCCCCGCACCCGCCACGCGACCGGCTCACCCCCTACCGCCCACAGCCATACGTCCCCCTGAAACCCAAACCACCCCAGCTCCTGATCCACCCCCCTCACCCACCGACCAATGTCCGCCTCCCGCCCCCGCTGCGTCAGCAACAGCACCTCCCGCTCCCCGCTCTCAAAGGCCTGCAACACCCAAAACGCACGCCCGGGATCCACCCGGAACCGTTCCCGCCCATCCATGTCCACCAACCGGAAGGGCCGAGGATCCAGGGTTAGGCGCAACCCTGCAATCCCCTCCCCCTCCTCCGCAATCAGCACCACTCCCCCGGGGGCTTGGATCGCTTCCTCCCAGGGACGCACCTCCGGACGCAACGGATGACGCGTCGCCTGTTGCAACAACGCGACCAGATCCGCCGCTGCCTGAAGGGTCGACGCGTTCAGCGGACGCAAGCCGACCCTAAACGCCGGCATCAGGCTTTGCGGAAAGCGCTCGAAGCCCGGCGGCAGATTCTGCCCCCGCTGGAACTCCAGGCTGGAGCGGCCGTCGATGAACACTGTGATCGGATGCGCTCCCACCCGGCACTCCCCTCCCGGCGGCGTGTAATCCACGCGGACGATCACCGTGTTGTCCCGCCGCCACAACCCGTCCGGAAGCGTGATCCGTCGGTCGAACGCGCTGCCCGGCAGCGGCTCCGCTGCCACCAGCCCCCCGTTCAAAAAGACCAGCAGGCTCGCCGTCCCACCCTCCGGAACCGGGGTGGCGCGGCCGACGAGGCGCAGGCGCGCCCCCCGGACCGGGCCGCCGAGATCCGCCTGGGAGAAGAACAGACGGGCCTCCATCGGCCCCGAACCTCGCATCTGGATCTGAGGCCAGCCCAGCTCCGCGAGGTTCACCGACCCCGGCATCCTTTCCTCATCCGGAGCCATCCGCTGCGAGATCACCTCCGGAAACGCGATCACCCCTCCATACCGGATCACTCCCTCCGTCAGCTCCACCACCTGCTCCGGGGGGGCCTGGAGCTCCAGAACTGGGAAAGATCCTTCCGCGTCGAAACGCAGACGGAGACGCGCCTCCCCGCGGCGGATCTCGATCTGACGGCGCCAGGGATCCGTTG